>Ga0209166_10000470_pt1 | contig 44926 bp, 35 predicted proteins | sample Coa_R1_3_FD_187151 | JGI IMG/M metagenome (GOLD analysis project Ga0209166, IMG submission 187151) | Surface soil microbial communities from Centralia Pennsylvania, which are recovering from an underground coalmine fire - Coalmine... | ecosystem: Environmental > Terrestrial > Soil >...
ATGAACGGTGAACTGGATGAAGCCATCGCTCTCTACACCCGCTCCATCGAGACCCTGCCCACAGCCGAGGCTTATACCTTTCGCGGCTGGACCTACTGCTTCAAAGAAGACCTTAACCGCGCCATCTCCGATTGCCTGGAGGCCATCAAGGTTGATCCGGATTTTGGCAATCCTTACAACGACATTGGCGCTTACCTGATCCAGTTAAGCAAGTGGGACGATGCTATCCCCTGGCTGGAACATGCCATCAGCGCAAGACGCTATGAGTCATACTACTTCCCTCATTTCAATTTAGGACGCGTCTATGAGCATAAACGCGACTGGAACAAAGCCAGGAACTATTACAAACGGGCCTACGAAATGAACCCGCAATACGTGATCGCATTGCGCGCCCTCAAACGATTGGAAGTCATGTGGAACTGAACTGCTCACATAACGGTCTAGCCGCAATGGTATGCTCTAACCATGGTGGAACGTAAACATATAGCGCATCCTCAGAATGCACCCGGACCATTCTATGTAGAGTGCAATATGTGCATTTCTTGCGGAGCGCCGGAAGCAGTTGCCCCAGACCTGGTTGGGTTCTATGAAACTCCGTCTGGCAATGGTTCCTATAGTCACTGCTACTTCAAGAAACAGCCCCAAACCAAAGAAGAATTGGAGCGCGCCGTAAAGGCGGTGCAGGCATGCTGCGTGGGCAGCTACTACTATGCTGGTTCAGATCCCGAAGTGAAGAAGATGCTAAGGCGTGTGGGTCGCGAATACGCAATTGATGATTAGAAATAAAATTCTTTCCTAAGCAATTCCCGAATGTCTTTGCAAATCTGCGTTTATCCGCGTTCATCCGCGGCGGACCGGGACAGGTCTGCGGCGTTTTTATCCTGCCTACTTCGACAAACTGGCCACGGCGGGCCGCAATTGCGATAATGCAATCATGCCGCAGGCCGAGGTCCAACAAAGCGCCCGAGTGATGCGCCGCGAGAAGCGCACCGTTGCGCGCAACTCGGTGGCGGCAGCCGTGGTTGTGACCACGCTCAAACTGATTGTGGGCCTGACCACCGGCAGCCTGGGAGTTCTGTCGGAAGCCGCTCACTCCGGCCTTGACCTGGTGGCTGCAATCATTACACTGTTCTCTGTGCGCGTGGCTGATAAGCCGGCAGACGCCGACCACCAGTATGGACACGGCAAGATAGAAAATTTTTCCGCTTTTATCGAAACCGGTCTCCTGTTGCTGACTTGCGTATGGATCATCTGGGAGGCGGTGCGCCGCATGTTTTACCATCACGTGGAGATCGAGCCCACCGCGGCCGCCTTCGCCGTGATGAGTTTTTCGATGATTGTGGATTTCTGGCGTTCACGCGCCCTAAAAACAATTGCGGATAAATATCAGAGCCAGGCCTTGCAGGCTGATGCGTTGCATTTTGGGACTGACGTTCTCTCCAGCGGGGTGGTAATCGTTGGGCTCCTGCTGGTGACGGCTGGAAGGAGATTGCACATCGCCCAGCTTCAAGATGCTGACCCGATTGCGGCATTATTCGTGGCTGGAGTTGTAATGTATGTGAGCTCACGCCTGGCGCGGCAGACAGTGGATGCACTCCTCGATGCCGCACCCACCGGCGCGCGCTCGCAGATCATGAGCGAAGTGGCGCGGATTGATGGCGTGCTGGAAATGGACCGGGTCCGGATCCGCCGCGCGGGAAACAAATATTTCGCCGATCTTTCCGTGGGCCTGGGGCGCAATGTGACCTTCCAGCGCTCTGAGCAGATCACCGACCGGGTAACGCAGGCGGTGCGGCAGGTGCTTCCCGATGCCGATGTGGTCGTCCATTCGCTCGCCCGGCCCAGGCGCACGGAAAATGTCTTCGACCGCATTCGCGCGGTTGCGACGCGCAACAATCTTAATGTGCATGACGTTAGTGTGCAGGACCTTCGCGGCAAACTGCATGTCGAGCAGCACCTTGAGCTCGACGAAACCTTGAGCCTGAAAAATGCGCACGACGTTGTGACCCAGGTTGAAAGCGAGATGCGGCGCGATGTGCCGGAAATTTCATCGATCCTGACGCATATTGAGAGCGAGCCTTCCACCATCGAACCCGGCGACCAGGTGCTGCAGGATTCCGCGCTGAAAAAACGGCTGCAGCGCATTGCCCATGAGTTTCCCGATATCCTCGATATGCACGATGTTGTGCTCAAGCGCGTGCGCGATCGCATGTATCTTTCCTGCCACTGCACCATGTCGGACGAACTGCCGCTCTCGCGGGTCCACGATGTTTCCACCGCGTTGGAGGCGCGCTTCAAGCAGGAGGCGCCCGAGCTTTTTAAAGTCCTGATTCATCCTGAGCCGCAGACCGATAACCGGAGGTAGAGATGCAGTTCTCAGTTCTCAGTTCTCGGTTCTCAGCCACAGCCCTCGACAGAATCACAAACATAGAAACATAGGGGATAACAATGTCACAGGATTCACCCTGAGCCGCAGACCGATAACCAGAGGTAGAAATGCAGTTCTCGGTTCTCAGCCACAGCCCTCGGCAGAATCACAAACATAGAAACATAAGGGATAAACAATGTCACAGGTAACTGCCAGCGCGCGCTGGACCGATGGAGAGCGTTTTACGGGAATTGCCGGCAGCGGCCACGCCCAGGTGATCGACTCCGATCGCCAGCGCAACACCGCCACCGGGCCCATGGAACTGGTATTGATTGGATTATGCGCGTGCACTGCGACCGACGTGGTGAGCATCTTGCGCAAGAAGCGCGAGCCGTTTACCGGAGTCGAGGTGCACGCCGAGGCCGAACGCGCCGCCTCGCCGCCTACCGTTTACACGAAGATAAAGTTGATATATAAAATCAGCGGTAAGGTTTCCCCCAAGGCGGCAGAAGATGCGGTACAGCTCTCCAAGGAAAAATATTGCTCGGTCTCGGCCATGCTGCAGAAGACAGCGCAGATTACGAGTGAGATTGAAATCATATAAATTCTGCATCTTTTACCGGAATTTGTTAGTCTGATTCGCTATGAAGCAAAAAACCATAGTCATGTTCGTCCAGGCGGGTTGACCGCCCTGTGATTGGGCCAAGGCCTACCTCTCGGAGAGAGGGATCCCATTCGAAGAACGCGACGTGCGCACCGACCCGAACGCGGTGCGTGACCTGGTGGAAACATATCAGAGCCGCTCCACGCCTACGATTGTGGTGGGTGAAAAAGTGATGATCGGTTTCGATCCTGATAAGCTCGAAAAATTGTTCTCTGAATAACGGCACAACCAATAAGACTTTGCATCCCTGGCGCGGTTATTTCTATATCGCGGCGGCGGCCTTGTGCTGGGGAATTTCCGCCAACTTGGGCAAGGCGATGTTCAGCGGCCACACTATTTTTGGGTTGCATCCGGTGCCGCGCCTTGACGTGCAAATTCTTTCCCAGGGCCGGGTGACCATAGCCTTCTTCGTGCTCGCGGCATTGCTGTTGCTGGTGCGTAGAGGGAGGGCCTTTGCCATGAGCGCCGGTGATGCGCTGCGGTGCATGGCGCTCGGAGTGCTGGGTGTGGCGGGCGCGAATTTTTTCTATTACTACGCCATCTCGGTGACTTCGGTTTCGGTCGCCATCATCGTGCAATACACAGCGCCGGTGTGGGTACTGCTCTACATGGTCTCTCGCGGGTACGAGAAAGCAACCTTTCCCCGAATTCTTGCGGTCGCGGCCGCTGTGCTGGGAATTGCGCTCGTGATTGGAATTGTAGGAGAACACGGGGTGCAACTGGTATGGAAGGGCGTCGCGGCCTCTTTGCTGGCGGCCTTCTCGTTTTGTTTTTACACAGTTTACGGACGTAAGTTGCTCGGCTCCCATGACCGCTGGCAGGTGATCGCCTATGCACTGCTGGGCACCTCGCTGTTTTGGATTGTGGTGAATCCACCCTGGAAGATTGCCGCCGCTCACTACTCCCGCGAACAGTGGATTTTCCTGAGCGTGTTCGCGTTTACGTCGATGCTGATTCCGTTTTCGTTTTACTATGCAGGACTGCGTCATCTCGACCCTACGCGCACCATCGTCACCAGTTGCCTGGAGCCGGTGTTTACGATTTTGATCGCGGCAACGTTTCTGCAGGAGCATTTGGGCTGGTTGCAGGTTCTGGGAATCGTGTTGGTCCTGGCCGCGACTGTTGTGGTGCAGGCGCCGCAGGCGGCACCGGTGACGGCAAACAGGATTGAACAAATAGCGGAAAGCTAAGCAATGTTGGAGGCATGATACAGGCCCGGAACGGGCCGGCGAAGAATTTAGCCCAACACTCCAGAGTCTCCATGCAAACTCACGTTGTGGAACATGGATAAGCCCGAACAACCCCGAAGGGGTGGCGTATTATAGCCCAGCGCTTCAGCGCTGGGTCAGCAAACACATAAGCCAAGTCCCGTAGGGACGACGCCCAAGGATGCACCATGGCACATTCATTCGTAAACAACAACCTGCATTGTGTCTTTAGCACAAGAGAGCGGCAGAACCTGATTCGTCCGGAATTTCAAGAACACCTGTGGAAACTCATCGTCTCCGTGCTGGGCTATAATACGCCGCCCGGTTGGGGCTGTGTATCTTCATTGTTGTCGTTATCGTGTACCTATGAATCTCAAATTGTAAATGGTGAATTATTTGAATCATAGAAGACTGGAATACCATTACCAGCACGTGCTGGCTAAATTCTTCGCGTCCCTTTTGGGCCTGGATTCCGGATATCCAAACCCGGTCGAGCAACCTGAAGAACATCATCCAAACTGTTTCTTACTCCAGAATCTTGCCCTTGGTTTCCGGCAATTGCGTGGCACAGAGCATGGAGAGAAACAGCGATGCGGAACACAGATAGAAGGCGCTGCCCAGGCCGTACTTCTGGCCGAAGTATCCGATGACCGTGGGAGCGATGGAACTGATCGTACGCGCGCCGTTGTAGGTGAAGCCCAGCGCGCGGGCGCGAATGCGCGTGGGATAGACTTCGCTGCCAATAATCCCCGACCCGGAGAAAAATCCGGTGGCGAAGAAGGCGACCGGAGTGCCGAGCAGCAGAAGCGTCCTGGGATCGGTGGCGCGGGCGTAGAGCAACACTAAGAGCGAAGCCAGCAACGTGTACAGAACGCACGATTTTTTTCTGCCCAGCTTGTCCGCAACCCAGCCAAAAGTCCCGTATCCGGGAAACATGCCGGTGAGATTCAATGCGACCAGCATGATGGTCATGAGCGATACATCGAAGCCGCGCCCGCCTTTGGAAAGCGGCAGTTGCAGGTAGCTGGGAATCCAGGTGAAGAGCCCCCACCAGGCAAACATGCCAAAGAAGTTCATGCACAGCAATGCCATGGTGGTTTTGGCATAGGGACGCGAAAATATTTCAGAAAACCTTACTTCCGGCGCTATCGTTGTGCCGGGTTTGCGCGCCAGCCACATCTCCGATTCGGGAACGTCTTTGCGGATCCAGAATACGACCAGCGCCGGCAGGACTCCCACAAAGAAAACCATGCGCCAGTTGGAATACCTGAGAACGATGCCTGAGACCAGGGCTGCGGCGGCATATCCCAAAGCCCATGTACTTTGCATCATGGAAATGGCTTTGGCGCGCAGTTCGGTGGGCCAGCTTTCCGCCACCAGGGTTGCTCCCGTATTCCATTCGCCTCCCATGCCGAGTCCGAGGATGAAGCGGCAGGCGGCCAGCATAGCCACTGACGTTGCCAGACCCGAGGCGAACGAGCAGAGAGAATACGTCAGAATGCTCAGCATCAGTGCTTTAGTGCGCCCGATGCGGTCGGCGACAAATCCGAAGAACACGCCGCCGATGCCGGAAGCCAATAGCGTGAGTGTGGCCAGCTTGCCGGCCGTGGCCTTGCTGATGCCGAACTCGGCCACGATGGCGGTGATCACCAGCGCGTAGAGCATGACGTCGAAGCCGTCGAGCAGCCAGCCGAGGGCGGCAGCGATAAGCGTACGGCGCTGGGCGGAAGTGACTTGTGTTAAAGAAATTGTGGTGGCTGCCATGGGTCAAGACGAGGAAGCATCATATCCCGAAACAAGACAAAAGCGAACCACCGAGGGCACGAAGAAAAAGAGCGGAGGACACGAAGAAAATGTTGCCAGAGTTCTCAGGGACGGGAGAACGATTTTCCAGAAGACGACTTCAGAGACCGGAAATAGCGCTGGCTGCGGGCGACATCTTTGCCAATTTGCTGCCGCAGCGCTTCGACGGTAGGAAACTTGATCTCGTCCCTGAGGCGATGCAGGAAAAAGATTTCCACCGGAGTCTCTGCCGTCAGCTCGATAGGATGGAAATTCAGCAGGTGGCTCTCGACGGCAAACGATTCCGTCCCGAACGTTGGACGATTACCGGCATTGGTCACCGAATCAAAGCACTCGCCGTTGATGACAGTCTGCGTAATGTAGACCCCGTTGGCTGGCACAAGCTCTTCATACCGGCCCAGGTTGATGGTAGGCACAGTATATTTTTGTCCATAGCCGCGTCCTGGCGCGGGAGCAGCGGTGATAGAAAAGATTCGTCCCAGCAGATGCCGCGCGCGGTCTACATTTCCGCGCACGAGAAGAGCGCGAATCTGGCTGCTGGAGACGGTAATGCCGCGTATCTTCTGTTCAGGATAGACGATTACTTCGAATCCGAATTCCTTTCCGAACTGTGTAAGGCGCTCAATATTGCCCTCTGCCTTGTGCCCAAAATGGAAATTGGCGCCCTCATGGACCTCGCTAGCCTTCAACCTCTCACACAAAATCTCGCGAGCAAACTCGCGCGGAGGAGTTGTGGAAAAATCGCGGCTGAATGGCAGGACGAGCACAGCATCCAAACCGGTTTTCTCCAGCAACTTTAACTTCTCCGGCAGAGATGTAATCAGTTTGGGGGCAATATCGGGGCGCAAGATACGCGCCGGATGAGGCTCAAATGTAACCGCAACAGATTTCGCGCGCCGGGTTTTCGCCCGTGTGACCACTTCCCACAAGACACTTTGATGGGCAAGATGCACGCCGTCGAAGTTACCGGCGGTCACAATGGTGCTGCCAAAATCGGCAGGCACCTCCGCGAGATTGTGAAAGACGCGCATGGTTTCAGTAAATGTCAAACTCCAGCTTCAGGCCGTCATAGGCGAGCCTTACATGAGGCGGGAGAGCGGCGTTGGTTTCCTCATGTCCCAGGTCGTGAGAGATGTGGGTAAAAAAGGCCCGCTTGGGCGCCAACTGCTCAACCAGGCGCAACGAGTTTTCCACGGTGGAGTGGGTCGGATGCGGGCGGTGGCGCAAGGCGTCAAGAAACAAAATATCCAGATTGCGCAGCAGGGCCATGGAATCTTCCGGGATGTCGCTGAAGTCGGTGAGATAGGCGGCGCGGCCGGCGCGATATCCGTAAATTTCAGCTTTGCCGTGCAGCAGCCTGATGGGGAGAAAATGCGCTCCAAACAGAACCAGCTCGCCATTCAAAGGACGCAGCTCCACCCGCGCCAGGGTTGTGTAATCCGGGTCAGGCTCAAAGATGTAGTTGAACGACTTCCTGATTTGGGCGGCCGTATCCGCGTAGGCGTAAAGCGGAATCTTTTCTTTATTGCGAAAACTCAGGGGACGAACATCCTCCAGGCCGAGAATGTGGTCGGCATGGGCGTGGGTATAAAGAATTGCGTCTAGATGGCATAGTTTTTCGCGGATTGCCTGGGCGCGGAAATCCGGAGTGGTGTCAATCAAAACCGTGTGGCCGTCGTACTCAATGAGGACAGACGGCCGGGTGCGCTGGTCATGCGGGTCGGGCGAACTACAGACCTTGCAGGTGCAGCCCAAAGTGGGAACGCCCATCGAGGTGCCGCTCCCCAGGACCGTCAGTATCGCATTCACTTTTGCGCCCCGAGGATTGAGCCGGGGCCATCCTTGGCGCCAGGCTCAGGGCCCCGGGTAATTGCGTTCGTGAGTTCCAGGTAAGCCATCCGCAAATCAAACAGAGATTGCTGCAAGAGAGTCTGTTCAGCGGGGGTAAGATTCCCTTTGGTTTTTTCGTTGAGAATGCCGATGGTATCAATGGTCTGGCGCGCCCCCAGAATATCCGCGCGCGGTTGCTCGCCCTCAGGCGCCATGAGCCCGAGCTGCAGCATGGCCGTCATATAAAGCGACGCGACCAGCCGTTCAAAGGTCATCTCCAGCGACTGGGTGCGGCCTCCCGTCTTTTCACGCAAAACATCATCCAGGCGCTTGTTGCCTTCGTCGTATTCGCGGGTCTGCGCCTCGTGCTCTGCCTGTGAGACTGGGGGCGACTCGCGCAGATGCTCCACTCGCGCGGTCTTGCTGGAACCCGCCGGCCCAGAGGCCTCGTCTGGCATCGCCGATTGTGACGGAGCCGCCCGGTCTTCGGGAGCTGGGAGGGCTTGGGAAGCTTGCTCGGCCGCAGATTCTTCCGATTCATGCCGGGGCTCGCCCGACTCGGTAAACTTACGCCGATCGGTAACGGTAAACTCTGGCTCGTGTTTTTTTTCTCTCATAATGACTCGAAGGGCAAATTCGCGACCGTGGCGCTCGCGCCGTCTACTGTGACTTCAGCGCCGGGAACTCCGACTTCGCGCCGAATGTAGCCCAGTCCGATGACGCGATCCTGGCCGGCAGCGGGCACGACGGCAACGCTGGTAACTTCGCCCACTTCCTTTCCATCAGACTCGATCTTTGCGCCGGGAGCGGGAGCTGCCCCGGCGAAATGAAATCCGGTGAATTTACGATGCACTTGCCCGCGAGAGTGTATTCGCTCCACAATCTCCTGTCCCACGTAACAGCCTTTGCGAAAGTTAAGCGCGTGCGATTGCTCGGTCTCCTGGGGAAGATCGCGCTCGCGGATGTCTTGCCCATAACGCGGAACCCCGGCGGCGATGCGGGCGAGCTCAACCGCATCCGCTCCCACCGGCTGCGCTCCGGCACGAATGAGAGCATCCCAAACAGCGGCTGCGTTGCTGGATGACATCCATAATTCGTAGCTTGCGCTTGTCTCCGCGCGCACCAGCGAAACGCCAATCCCAGCAAGCTGTGCCGCACCAGTATTTTCTACGACTGCGTCCACTACTTGCAAAGGCTGGAGGTCGGGGTTTAATCCCAAAGCTCGCAACACTCCTGCGGATTTTTCACCGCCAATTCCGATGCCGGTGAGCTTGTCGCTGGCATCGGAAACCTCGACGCGATCCATGATGATGTACTTACGGAAAAGTTCCAGCAGCTTTGCCGATTGCCAGCCGTCGGTTTCCACCAAAAAGTACTCACCTCGATTGTATACATAAAGATCGGCCTGGATTCGTCCCTGGGGATTGAGCAGGAAGTTGTAGCTCCCAAAATTAACGGCCAGATCACGAATGTTATTTGTGACCATGCCGTTCATCCAGCGTTTGCGGTCTTCCCCGCCAATGATCATCCTGGAACGCCAGCCCAGGTCGTAGAGAGCGCATCCTGAATGCAGCGCGGCGAACTCGGCTGCGGCCTCGCCCCAGCCCAGCGCGGTTTGCACACCCCGGTAGCCGCCCATGCGGGCGCCAGACGCGGCCAGAGTTTCGTAAAGTGCGGTTTGCGATGCCATACCGAATATTTGATTATAAGTTAAGTGGCATTATTCATGAGTGTGCCGGGTGTCGCATTGTCAGGGCACGGATTTATCCGTGCCGCAAAGGAGGCATTAGAACCTGGCTTTAGCCCCTGAGGCTAGATGTCCAAAGCCGTAATCGCTTTTCTTGGCTTCTCAATGAGAATATGCAATCGGCTCAGAGCCTAAAGGCCACATGTTCGGCTTATTTTCGGCACGGATAAATCCGTGCCCTGACACTATGTGATGCTGAACATAAATACGCATGACCCAGGTAATCTGGCTATCGTGCGCCGGCCCTGATATGTTTCTTTCGTCATGCAGAATAAGCAGAAAAAGAAGATTGCTGTCATTCCCGGAGACGGCATCGGCAAAGAGGTAATCGCCGCGGCCATACAGGTGCTGCAGGCGGTAAAAGCGCCGCTAGAGCTGACCCAGTTCGATTGGTCCGCCGACCGCTATTTAAAGGATGGAACCACAATTCCCGCCGATGGCTTTGCCACGCTGGCGCATTTTGACGCCATTCTGTTGGGCGCCTTCGGCGATCCACGCGTGCCCACTAATATCCATGCCAAAGATATTCTGCTGGGTATGCGCTTCAAAATGGACCTGTATGCCAACGTGCGTCCGGTGAAGCTGCTGGATGCGTCATTGTGCCCGCTCAAAGGAGCGGAGCCCAAAGACGTGAACTTTGTGGTCATACGCGAGAATACCGAAGGACTTTACTGCGATGTGGGCGGCGTGATTAAGCAAGGAACAGCGGAAGAGGTCGCGGTGCAGGAAGACGTAAATACCCGCAAAGGAGTGGAGCGCATCATTCGCTACGCCTTCGACTACGCGCGTAATCACAGCCTGAAGAAAGTATTGATGACAGACAAATCCAATGTCTTGACCTATGCCCACGGATTGTGGCAGCGGGTTTTTAAAGAAGTGGCGCAGGAAAAAGAGCACGCTAACATCGAAGCTGTTCACATGTACGTGGATGCCCTCTGCCTGCAGATGGTGCGCGACCCTCGCCAGTTCCAGGTAATTGTGACCAACAACATGTTTGGCGATATCATCACCGATCTTGCGGCCGCCTTGCAGGGCGGGCTGGGGATGGCCGCCAGCGGCAATATCCATCCCGGCAGGACCTCCATGTTCGAGCCGGTGCACGGCTCGGCCCCGCCGCTCGCCGGAAAGAATGTGGCAAACCCAATCGGGGCCATCCTGACCGCGGCCATGATGCTGAATCATCTCGGGCTAAGGGTCGAAGCGGAAAAAATTGATGCTGCCGTTCTCGAGGCGGTGCGGCAGAAGAAGACTACGGCCGATGTCGGCGGCAGTCTGGGAACCAGAGAATGCGCGGAGTGGATTGCCAAGAAGGTCAGTTAGAAAGGTTGCAGTGGCCTGCTAGTTCATACGGATTTGGTCAAAGCTCGTGCCTTAAAGGATCTTCCGCTTAATCAGCAGTCAACGTGCAATCGAGCGCGGATATCCGAGTTCTTGAGTGCGCGAGTTTCTCGTGCCAGCCGGCAAATCGTGTAACGACCGTTCTAAAAGACACTTCGGAACAATTTCTTTACTGACAGCGTATATTGCAAATATGCGGATGCGATTCGCTCTAACTTTTCTCTTGCTTTGGGTGCTATTGGGGTGTGGCCTGAGCCATGCCTCTGACCTCGCCTTGATCGGCGCAAAGATTTATCCCTCTCCGACTGAACCGCCAATCGAAAATGGCGCAATCCTTATACACAACGGCCGCATTCTTGCCGTTGGGCCCAGCGCCACCACCAAAATCCCGCGCAACGCAGATGTCATTGACTGCAAAGGTATGGTTGTAACTGCTGGCTTCTGGAACAGCCATGTGCACATCCTTACGCCGGGCCTGCTCCATGCAGAAAAACTTTCGTCGGAGCAGATTACTTCACAACTTCAGGAGATGCTCACACGCTGGGGTTTTACTACGGTTTTTGATATCGCTTCCGTGCTGGAAAATACGGCTCTCATCCGCCGTCGCATAGAAAGCGGTGAAGTGAAGGGGCCGAAGATTCTTACCGTTGGGGAGCCGTTCTGGGTCAAAGGCGGAACTCCCATTTATGTCAGGGGGTTCCTCGAAGCCAATCACATCAGCATTCCCGAGGTCGAATCCACTACGCAAGCGACAGAGCGAGTGCGCCAGCAAATCCGCGACGGCGCTGACGGCATCAAGGTTTTTGCAAATTCCATCGAGCAAGATGGCATCTTGACCATGCCTTTGGACTTGGCTCGCGCGATCGTCGCCGAGTCTCACCGTGCCGGAAAACCTGTTTTTGCCCACGTGTCTAACGATCAAGGAATCGAAGTAGCCGTTCAGAGCGGGGTCGATATTCTTGCCCACACCACGCCGGCCGATGATCTCTGGAGTCCGCCTTTTGCCGAACGCCTGAAGGCGGCCAACATGGCCCTCACTCCCACGCTCACTTTGTGGGAAGTCGAATACAAGGGCAGCGACCCTGATGAACTCAAGAAAGGGATGGGCAAGGCAGCCCAACAACTGAAGGCCTTCTCTCAAGCAGGAGGGCAAATCCTGTTCGGCACTGACGTAGGCTACATCGAACAGTTCGACACCTCCGAAGAATTCACGTGGATGTCTCGGGCTGGCATGAGTTTCCAGCAAATCCTTGCTTCGCTTACCACGAATCCTGCACAACGCTTCGGCTACTCCGCTCATAGCGGACGTGTCGCAAAAGGGATGGATGGCGATCTCGTGGTTCTACGCGCGGACCCTGCGCAGGATGCCACGGCCTTCTCCAAAGTGCGCTACACCATCCGAAACGGGAACGTGATCTACTCCGAGAAGTAAAATCGTAAAAACGCGGAGTCCTGCTATGCAACGTTAGAAGCTCATTGGACCGGCGGTTACTGCCGTTTTATGGCTCAAGAGGTACTAGATTCCTCACATCGCATAAAGCTGCCAAATGGCAACCTTACTGCTTTAAGTTGAAAAGCTCTAAGTTAAAAAGCCCACTCTCCAATCGCCTTACTGCCAAATAGGGATTTTTCAGGACGCGGTTTGTGCTAGGATTCTCATTCTGTTTTGATCCCAAATGGAGGAAGCAATGTCCCGTCCGTTCTTTAACCTTATTTTTATCTTGGCGTTTTCTTTAAGCTTGGCCGCGCAAGACGCTAAGCCAGCCAACGCGGCGCCCGCTCCGGCCCCGGCTGCTCAATCTGCTGCCCCGGCCAATCAGCCTGCTGCTCCGGCGCCGGCTGCAGGAAACGCGCAACCATCATCACCAAAACCGGCCGCTCCGGCGCCGGGGAGTGTGCCACCATATCTGGCCAGGCCAGCGGAGACAGAGCCCGCCGCGGCTCCTGAACCGGCTCTGCCGCCCACGACTCCAGTCATCACGTTGAATTTTTGCGAAGGCGCCGCCGCGGCCAAAGCCAAAACCGCTGCTGCCGCACCTCAAGCCGGCTGCAAGAAAGTAATCACCAAAGCGCAATTCGACAAGATCCTTGACGCCGCAATTCCACGCAGCCGCCGTCCTTCCGGAGGCGAAATTCCTCAGCAGGTCAAAGGCGCGGTGGCCAAGGAATATTTGAATATGTATCTCATGGCGCACGAGGCCGAAAAAAGGGACCTGGAGCACACAGATCCCATGGTGCAGGAGATGCTGGAATTGTCGCGCATGCAAGTGCTCAGCATGGCTTTAAATCAGCAATTGCAAGAAAAGACCAAGCCCACCGATGCTGAAATCGAAAAGTATTACAATGACAATCCCTCGGCCTTTGTAGAAATCGGATTGCGCCGGCTCTATATTCCCAAGCCAGCTCAAGTTCCCACAACAGCCCCTACCCCCGGCAACAATGGCGCCGCTCCAACTCCGGCAAATGCAGCCCCCAAGCCCGAAGAGGTTGAAGCTCAGAAGGCTGCTGCTGAGAAGCTGCGCGACCGCGCTGCCGCCGGGGAAGATCTGGACAAGCTGGAAAAAGAAGCTTTCGACGCCGCGGGAAGCAAGCAGACTCCGCCGCCCACGCAGATGGGAAACCGGCGTCATAACATTCTGCCTCCCGATCAGGATGCTGAGGTGTTTGCTCTGAATCCAGGCCAGGTCTCGAAACTCTTTGAGAATCCCGGCGGCTGGTATCTGTATAAGGTCGAATCCAAACGCACGCTCGCGTTGAACGATGTGAAAGAAGAAATCCAGCGCAAGCTGCAGCCAGAGAAGCTGAATGATGCCCGCCAGGCGATCACGGGAAAGGTCAAAAGTGATTTGAATGAGAAATACTTTGGCGGCCCCGCCGGCCCTGAGAGCTTAGGCTCCGCACCCGGACCAGCCGGCAAAACCTCTTCCAGCACGGCGGTTTCGTCGAGCAAGCAATCCTCGCTCACCGCTAAAACAGGCCCGGCAAAGGCTGGCGCTGCAGGGCATAAAACACAGCAGGCGCAGAAGACCGACTCCTCCGCCACCCACTAGTGCGCAAAAGAACGTGTGGCATAGCCGTCCCCGGCTGTGCCCTTGCGCCGCTCGCAAGAGCGAATCGGTCCCGATGTATTAGACGAAAATTTATTTCTTCGCGCGAAACAATCCCGCGATGCCGAATGAGTAAGGCTTCCACTCGGCATCGCGGAACCCTATAGCACGCATGCGCTTTAACATTTCTTCCGGTTCGGGAAAGCGCTCTACGGAAGCGGGAAGATACGAATATGGCCCGCGCACACCCGATATCATGCTGCCAACCACGGGCAGCACTCGACGAAAATACACACCATAAATCTTCCCCAGCACGCCTTTGGGTTCGCTGAAATCGAGGATGCCGATCTCTCCTCCCGGCTTCAGTATCCGTAGAATCTCTTCGAGTCCGGCATCGTAGTTAGCAAGATTGCGGAAGCCGAAGGCTGAGACCACCAGGTCAAAGCGGTCACCGGCGAGCGGCAGGCGCAGCGCGTCTGCTTCGATCAATTGGATGTTTCTCGCCCGCGTTTTTTTTGTGGCACGTTGCAGCATGGCATGTGAAAAATCAGCGCCTATAATGGTGACGGGCGCAGTTCGCTGCCTTCCAGCCCGCCGCGCCAGCGCCAGCGTCATGTCACCGGTTCCGCAGCACAGGTCCAACACTTGCGCCTGGGGGCGCTGAAGAATGTGCCTGAAGGTGCGCGCCGTGCGCCACCACCATAGCCGGTCCACGTTGCACGAGAGCACATGGTTCAGCAGGTCATAACGCGGCGCGATGGCGGTAAACATCTCACGCACAGCCTGGGACGCAGCATTCTGGTCGGGGGCGCCGGCAGGCGAGGCTCCTACGACAGGTTCGGATTTTGCGGTCTCTGCGGCCATCATGCGCGTGAAAGGTAACGGAGTTCGTCTACTGCCTGCAGCACGGCCTTCTGCGGGACCGTGCTCGAAATCTGCACCTTGCCTATCTCGCTGGGCAATACAAAATGCGCGATCCCGTTGGTAGTTTTTTTGTCGGAGAGGATGCGGCGGGCAATATTCTTGCTCTTCACTTCAACTTTGGGCAAAGGCGCGTAGGCCAGCACCGAAGAGATAATTCGTTGCGCCGTGGCTGCTGAAGTCTTCTGCATGGCCGCCGCGATCATGGATGCCGCCACCATGCCCCAGGCCACCGCCTCACCATGCAGAAAGTAGCGATACGATGTCTCAGCTTCGAGGGCGTGGCCGATGGTGTGGCCGAAATTTAGAATGCGGCGCAAGTCATTCTCGCGCTCATCCGCTTCCACCACCTCCGCTTTCACTTTAATGCATTCGGTGATGAGCCATTCCATGGCCTCTGCATCGCGCGCGAGAATACGTTCCCGCTCTTTTTCCATGAAATGGAAGATGGCGGCATTGCGGATCACGCCACACTTCAAAGCTTCATAAAGTCCGGAGCGGAATTCACGCTCCGGCAATGTCGCCAGGGTTGCCGTGTCAGCCAGCACCAGCCGGGGATGGTGAAATGTGCCCACCAGGTTTTTCCCCGAGGCCAGGTTGACCCCGGTTTTGCCGCCCACGGAAGCATCCACCTGGGCCAGGAAGGTGGTAGGCACCTGCACGTACTGGACGCCGCGCATGTAGATGGAAGCCAGCATTCCGGCGACGTCTCCTACAACTCCACCACCGAGGGCAATCACAAAGCAGCCACGGTCCGCACCCAGCTTGACCATCTGCTCGGCCAGATTTTCTACCGTGGAGATGTTCTTGTGGCGCTCTCCATCCCGCATTTCCAGGACGTGAAACTGGATCTCCGCTTTCTTCAGAGAATCCAGCAGTGCCTTCTCCCAGTGCTTGCGCACCGGCGGCACAGTAACTACAAAGCATTTTGCGCGGCTGCTGGGGCGCCCCAAGGCCGCAATGATTTCAGCAGCAGCGGAGGCGAGCAGCCCGCCGCCAATCACCGCCTCATATGATTTTGGCTTTACTCGAACAGGTACGCGTTGCACGCATTCATCATAACGCACATGCTACCATCGAGGGTTGCTGTAGTTGGTTAGGTAAGCTCCAACCATGAAATCCGTTCCCCCGGAAACCGACTTTATCGTCGTGGGCGCTGGTGTCGCAGGCTTGCGCGCAGCCATCGAACTAGCCGAGGCCGGACGCGTGCTGGTGCTGGCCAAACGAGAGCTCACCGAATCTGCCACGCAGTATGCCCAAGGCGGCATCGCTGTCGCCTTGAGCGATGAAGACGATATCGGACTGCATCTGCAGGATACTCTTGACGCTGGCGACGGTATCGTCAATCCTGACGCCGCCCGCGTGCTGGTAGAAGAAGGACCGGACCGCATCCAGGAGCTCATCGATTGGGGCACTGCCTTTGATCGCCACGGCGCCAAGCTGGCCTTTACCCGCGAAGGCGCTCACAGCCGCTCCCGCGTCTTGCACGCACACGGAGACTCCACTGGCCGCGAGATCGGACGCACGTTGCAGGCCAAGGCCCGGTCGCTGCCTCACATCGTCTTTAGCGACTTTGAATTCAGCACTGACTTGTGGCAGTACGAGGGCCGCGTGAGCGGAATCACGTTAATGGATGAATCAGGCGGAACTCACCGTGTGGCCGCTTCCGCGGTTTTGCTGGCTACCGGCGGGATTGGACAGGTCTACAGCGAAACCACCAATCCTCCTATCGCAACCGGCGATGGCGTGGCCATGGCCTTTCGCGCCGGGGCTGAAATCAGCGACATGGAGTTTGTCCAATTCCATCCCACGGCTCTCTACGTCAAAAATGCGTCGCGCTTTCTGATCTCTGAAGCTCTGCGCGGCGAAGGCGCACGACTGCGCAACATGGAGATGCTGCGCTTTATGCCCAAGTATCATGAAATGGCAGAACTGGCTCCGCGTGACGTCGTCGCCCGCGCCATTGTGCACGAAATAGAAATCATTCCCACTCGCGATGCCGTGGTCTACCTCGATCTCACCCACCTGAGCGCAGAGCGCATCAAATCGCGATTCCCCCGTATTTACGAGACCTGCCTGCAATACAACATTGACATCAGCACAGACATGATCCCGGTACGGCCCGCGGCGCACTACGCCATGGGTGGCGTGCGCACCGACCTCGAAGGCAAGACCAACTTGCCCGGATTGTTCGCCGCCGGCGAGGTTGCGGCCACCGGAGTCCACGGCGCCAATCGCCTGGCGAGCAATTCCCTTCTGGAAGGCGTCGTCTTTGGAGCGCGCGCCGGCAGGGCCATGCGCGAAAATCTGCGCTCCGGTAAAAATGCCTCTTCCCGGGCGGAGATCAAAGGTTCGGAGCTGCATCACTCCAGCCCTGAACTGACTCCACAGGAACTGGAAAGCCACATTCAGGACTTGCGCAAATTAATGTGGCAGGATGCCGGCATTGTTCGCGACGGCAAAAAGCTCCAGCACTGCATTGCCGAACTCAAGAAAGCCCAGGACCTGCTGCCCCAACCCAAATCACGGCGCGAATGGGAGGCGCACAATATTGCCATCAACGGCATGCTCATCGCCTGCGCAGCCCTCGCCCGCCAGGAAAGCCGCGGCGCCCACTACCGTACCGACTATCCTCAACACAACGACGCCAAATTCAAAAAGCATTCCATCATGCGCGGCGGTGACATTCGCTTTGCCTGATCACGTGGCAGCCTTTTCCTGTTTTTGTGGAAACATAAGCGACGCGATTACCGAAATAACCAGAATGCCGGCGACGACACCCAGCGCCCAAGCCGTTGGAATGCTCACGTAGTGGGAGATCAGCATCTTGACACCGATGAACGCCAGGATGACTGCGAGCCCTTCATTTAGAAAATGGAAGACCCCCATCATGCCCGCGAGGGCAAAGTAGATAGAGCGCAGGCCAAGCACGGCAAACACATTCGACGTATAAACGATAAATGGGTCATGGCTGACCGCCAGCACCGCCGGAATGGAATCGGTAGCAAACAGCACGTCGGTGGTTTCAACCGCCAGCAGCACAAAAAATAACGGCGTCACCCACAACTCCCTGCCGCGCCGGATTACGAACTTTCCATTTTCGTAACTTTCCGTTACCCGCAGGAATCGGCGGACAAACTTGAGCACAGGATTACTCTCCGGATGGACCTCCTGCTCATCTTGCCTGAACAGCCGCACGCCGGTGTAAATCAGGAACGCTCCAAACAGGTAGATGATCCATTCAAACCTTCGCAGCAGCGACACGCCGGCAACGATGAAGATTCCCCGCGCTACCAGGGCGCCGATGATCCCCCAAAATAAAACTTTGTGCTGAAGATCGTCTTGAACTTTAAAGAAGCGGAAGATAACCAGGAAGACAAATAGGTTGTCGGCGCTCAGGGCCTCTTCAATCAGGTAGCCGGTTGTAAACTCCAGCGCCTTCTGGCTGCCGCCGCGATAAAACACCAGGACCGTAAAAGCAGCCGCCAACAGGATCCAAAATAAACTCGAGACTACAGCTTCGCGGAACTTGATGGCGTGTGGTTTTCGGTGTAAAACCAGCAGGTCCAGCGCCAGCAGCGCCAGCACTCCGGCATTAAAGATGACCCAAAACCAGATTCCTTCTTGCATCTCCTGCGATTGTACAGAAGACGCTACTGTGTCCAAAAAAGAGGGATTGGTAGAGACGTAGCTTGCTACGTCTCCGTAGGGTGCTATCCGGTGGCCGCGAGTTCGGTGTGCTTTTTATCGCCCTCGAAAAATTCTTCGATCTCTTCCAGCGTTTTTCCCTTGGTCTCAGGCAGGAAGAACGCCGCCGTGATGAAATAAATTACGGTGCACGCGGCAAACATGAAGAACATGAAGGAGTAGCCATGCTTGCCCACGGTGGGCAGGAAGATCGCCGCAATGGTGGTGGAGACCGCCTGGTTGATCAAAAGCGCGATGCTCATGCCGTTGGAGCGAATGCGGGTGGGCATAAGTTCAGAGAGGGCAAGCCACACACACACCCCGGGGCCGACTGCGAAGAAGGCCATGAAAAGATAGAGCGTGATGGCCACCAGCCAGCCATTCTTCTGGCTGGGCACAGGAGTAATCAGTGCTGCGTCGATCTTCAGCGGAGCGGTTCTTGCCGCCTCAAGATCAGCCGATGGAGATTTGAAGAACCCTTCTACCTTGCTGCCAGGAAGATTGCGCGTGATGCTTATTGGCTTTGCTGCAACGTCATTGGAAAGGGCGGCGCCACTGGCATCACGAAAGTCGCCATAAGAATAGATGATCACCATTGACGTAGGACGGCCGCTGATGGCATTGCCGGCCTCGCCCTTTGAGGCAAGCAGAGAATCCGCCGTCTTCTGGTCAAAAGGCAAAGTCAAACTCTGATCTGCGGCCACCAGCTTCTGGACCGCATCTTTAGCATCCACCTGCTTTTGCTCGGTCTTGCGAAAGAGAATGCCGGTGCACGTGAGCGAGAGAATAATGCCTGCGGTGCCCAGGGAAAGCAGGAACTTGCGTCCTTTGCGGTCCACCAGTGCAACCGCGACCATGGTCATCAGAAAATTAACGATGCTGAAAACCAGGCTGCCCCAGTGCGCCCTGACGTCCGAGAGGCCACCTTGCAGGAGAATCGTGGTGTTATAACCGATGATCGAATTCACGCCGGTAAGCTGATTGCAGGCCAGAATGATGCAGGCCATGATAAAGGGGATCACGTACTTGCGGCGCAGCAGCGATTCCTTGATCTTTTCCCCTTTTGAGCCCGTGGCGCTTTCCGCGGCGGTGGTTACTTCCATCTCTTTAAGCTCTGCAGTTGCCTGCTCTTCGCTGCGCGAACGAAGCAGAGCGGCATAGGCGGCCTCCTTTTTGCCGCGACGGAAGAGCCAGCGCGGAGATTCGGCCACGAGGAAACTACCGATCACGAACACAATGCCCGGCGGGAGCGAAACCCAAAAAGTATTGCGCCAGGCATGATCTTTGAAGGCAAAAATCTGGGCGGCATTGCCAAGTTTGGTAATCAGGTCGAGACGATAGCTGAAATACATGGTAATGCTACCCGCGACGACGAAGCCGAAAGTCAGCATCCACTGAAAGATGCCTGTACCTTTGCCGCGACTGGATGCGCTCAGGCACTCCGCCAGATACAACGGAATCACCACCCCGATCAGGCCTGCACTGGTACCTTGCAATAAACGACCGAAGACCAGTGTCCCGTAGGCGTGAGAGGGAGAGAGCGCAATCATGGGAATGCTGATCACGAACATGATGCCGCTGAGCGCCATCAGCCACTTGCGCCCCATCCAATCCGCCAGCACGCCGGCAAACAGGGTCGAGATCACGCTGCCTAGCAGCACCGCGGCGACGATAAACGAAAGCTGGCTTGCATTGAAACCGGAAGTCGCCTGAAGGTAGGGCAATGCACCCGAGATAATGCCGACATCGACTCCGTACAGCAAACCTCCCAGCCCTGCGACCAGCAGAAGAAAACGGTTATAACCGACCTTGGCTTCACCTAAATTCTGGCTCATATCCGTGATTCCTTTTCCGATGAGATTCCAGCGTAAATCGCAATGCTAAGTAATGTAGCGCCGGCGTCTCGCCGGCTGTCGTGTGGGCATCTTGAGCCGCTTTGCGGGCGTCTGAGCCCGCAGGCGAAATCCTGAGCGAAGTCGAAGGATCCTCTTGCCCACACTCCGTCAAAATTCGAATCAAACTGACGCGTCCTCGAAATGTTACGCCAGTTTGGCCCTAACCCAAGCGCACTGGTAAAATAAGTTTTGTCTCGCGACAGACTGTCTGTCACCCGCGTGTCTTGTGGGGCTATAGCTCAGCTGGGAGAGCGCATCGTTCGCAACGATGAGGTCGTCGGTTCGATCCCGACTAGCTCCACCAAAAGTTTCCTGCATTCATTTTCCATTCAACTGTGGCCGGAGCAGGTCCTTCGCATCCGCTCAGGATTTCGGCAGCAGGCTCCCGCTTCGCTCACGCCTGCCAGGCGCCTCAAGTTCGATCCCGACTAGCTCCACCAAAATTATTAGATCTCTCAAATGCTGTCACCCTGAGCGAGGGCGAATGCCCGAGTCGAAGGAACCCCGACAAATTCTGTCCCTCATATGTAGCGTCAGGAAATTCTCTCGATTTACTACAAGTTCGAAATGTCACGTCATCAACTTTTCCCAACGGCTCTTCGAAATCACCGTTAAGCCAATCCCACATCTACCTAAATCTCCGAATCCGCAGCGTGTGCCGGTCGGAGCGGTAGAGGCCCAGCACATAAAGAATGGCTTTGCCCTGGGTGGAATAAATCACCTGCCGGATTCTGAGCAGCGGAGCCCCTCGGGTCACGCCCAACAATTCTGCCGTTCTGGGGTCGGCTGCGGTGGCGTCAATTTCTTCGTCGGCATAGGCCAGCACCAGCCGATGATCGCGTTCCAGAACTGCGAATAACGATCCCCGCTCCAGCGGCGCGCGCGCCATGTCGACAAACTGTTCCGCCGGCAGATAACAGGTCTCGAGGGCAAACGGTTCGTTGGCTGCCTGTCTTACGCGCTCTACCATTAACAGCCTGCTGGTGGCGGGTAGCGCAAGGCGCGCAGCAATATCGTTGGCATTATCGACGACGGTTGAGCTCAACACCCGGGAGCGCGCCGACAAACCGCGGCTGGCCATCTCCTCGCTTAAGCTGGTCAACTTGTTGAAGTGAATCTTCGGAGGAGCAACAAAGGTGCCGGCGCCACGCCGCCGCTCCACCAGGCCTTCGCGCTGCAGCTCAGCCAGCGCATGCCGCGCCGTCATCAGACTCACGTGATGAATTTTGGCTAGTTCTCTCTCTGAATCCACGGCATCTCCGGGCTTAAGCTGCCCACTTTCGATCCGCTCCCGGATCGTGCCCTGGATTCTCTGATAGGCCGGTGGCCAATTTCCATTGTTAGGCGACAATTTTTTCTATCTCCATCTTTAACTGTACAGCTCACAGTGCTATGATGTTTTCGACACATCTACCGTGCTATAGAGCAGGTAAGCCCTTATATCAGGGAAGTTTGAGCGAATTTTGCTCTGATTTTTCGCTTGACAATCTCCCGACTGCTATATAGCTTATACCAATTCACTACGAGAGACGCAAGCCCTCAGTTAGTGCTTTCGAGGATTACTTGGCGGACTCTCATATCAACTTTCTAGGAGGGTGCTGTGAGACAGAAATCCAATTTAAGAACAAGACTCGTATCAATATTTTCTGTAATTTTCTTACTTGCGTTCATCGCAGGCGTGCCTGCGCTGGCCCAGGAAGAATCAGCCGGCATTACCGGCACCGTTACGGATCCCGGTGGTGCGCCAGTAAAAGATGCGGCGGTCACCGCCAAAGACAATGACCGGGGAACGGTTCAGTCGACGGAAACCAACGACACCGGCGCCTTCGCCTTCCCTCGCCTTCCCGTGGGAAGCTATCAGCTCAAGGTATCCGCGCAGGGTTTTCAGACCACGGTGATCTCAAAGATCACGTTGGTGCTCAACCAGATAGCGCGCTTTGACTTAAAGTTGAAAGTCGGCCAGGTCTCCGAGTCCGTCGAGGTCACCGCTGAGACTCCGCTGTTGCAGACCGATACCACCCTGGTTGGCAGCATCGTAGATGCAAGAACCGCCACCGATCTGCCGCTATCAACCCACAATACCAACCAGTTGACGCTGATTTCCGGACCAGGCGTCATTACTCCCAACCTGTTTGGCTTCCAGGCAGCGCAGAACACCTTTGGAACCGGTCGGCCTTATGTCAATGGCGCCCGTGAACAGGAAAATAACTTCATCCTCGATGGAATGGATAACAACCAGGCCGACAACAACGACGTAGGTTATGTGCCGGCGCCCGAAGCCATCCAGGAATTCAACCTCCTCACCTCAAATGCGCCTGCCGATTTCGGCAACTATCTCGGCGGCGTGGTCAATGTGACCCTCAAATCGGGTACCAACACGTATCATGGCGAACTCTATGAATACGCCCGTCGCGGCGCTTGGAACGCCAATAGCTGGACGAACAACCTCAACAATATTCCCAGACCGGGAATGCATTATGATAACTTTGGCGCTACTGTCGGCGGTCCAATCTTGAAGAACAAGCTGTTCTTCTTCACCGACTTTGCCGGCAGCCGGTGGTCTCAGCCTTCCACGACGGCGCAACTCAATACTATTACAGTGGCCGAACGCGGCGGTAACTTCGCCGACATCTGTCAGACAAGTTTCACCGCGGGCATCTGCAACCCAGCACCTGTGGGTTCAAACCTGACTGCTATTCAACTCTATGATCCTGCCTCTAGCGCCAATCCTGCCACCCGGACGCCTTTCCTCAACAACCAGATTCCTGTGGGCAGGTTTAGCAATGCCGCTAAGGCAATCATCAATTCACAGTTTTATCCTTCGACAGCGCTCGCCAACAATGTTTCTCGGTTCACCACCAACTCCTATCAGGGAGACGCCAAGATCGACTGGGTTCCTTCCGAAAAAGATCATGTGATGGGCCGCTGGTCGCAGCAGGGGGTCGAGGCGCTGAATACGAACAGCATCGTTTTGCTCGGCAACTCAGACAAAACGTTCCCCATCAAGAACTTCGTTCTTGATGAAACGCACACTTTCAATATCAATCTGCTCAACGATGCCCGTATCGGCTTCTCTTACTTCCCGGTAACAGAAGGCTTCTCCAATCCGACAGGACAGAACCTGCCCACCGCATTCGGCATTGCCGGCGTAAGCGATACTTTCCTGCCCGCTCTTGCCTTCACGGGTTCGGGGCTGCAGCCGGGAACAATTGGAAATAATGACTTGGTGCAATCCTTCCATGACACTACGTTGCAGTTCGAAGACACAGTTACGTTGACTCATGGCAATCACGTGCTGCACGGCGGGTTTGAGATTTATCGCTATATTCAGAACGACCTCTATCCGGGGAATGCTGGTCTTGCCGGTCAGTTTACCTTCAACGGACAATTCACCGGCAGCACCGGTGCTGCTCCTTCTCCCGGATTCTCCTCCGCAGACTTTCTGCTCGGTCTGCCCCAGGATGTTCAGCAAGGAAACGGTGGGGGTGGCAACCGCTACCTGCGAAACAGCCTTTTCGGCTTCTTTGGACAGGACAACTGGCGTGCAACCCACACTCTCACGGTGAACCTCGGCCTTCGCTACGAACTCACCACCCCTCGCTATGAAGTCAACGATCGCACTGTGAACTTCAACATCTTTACCGGACAGCCGCAAATTGGCGGCCAGAATGGCGTCAGCCGGTCCACGTATGACCCCTATACTGGTATTGCCAACTTCCAGCCGCGCGTTGGTCTCGCATGGTCGCCCGACTTCCTGGCCAACACGGTCTTCCGTGCCGCCTATGGTATCTCCTCCTTTATGGAGGCCAATGGCGTCAACAACCTGCCGTACCAGAACCCGCCCTTTATCCAGGCACACGAGGTAACCTTCCAGAAAACGCAGGCTTTGCCGAACTCGACCCTGGACCAGGGCTTTAGCAACTTCCCAGCGGCAGGTTGTACGCTTGCTGCGCTACAGGCACTTTCACCCGCTTGCATTCAGGGCGCTACGCTGCACCTCACCAACCCGAACCTGCGGCCTGCTGTAGACCAACAGTGGAACTTCAGCATCCAGCACGAGTTCGGCACTCACACCTCGATCCAGGTTGGATACGTGGGCAACAAAATTGACCACATGTCCAATATCTTTATCTTCAACCAGAAGGTGCTGAATCCCAATGGCACAGTCTCGCCGGGTCCGTTTGCCCAATCCTTGATTAACTGCTGCGGCACCGGTAACTCGCCTACCATTCGCTTTAACGACACCAGTGCCATTCAACGCTATAACGCTCTGCAAACCACCTTTGAAGAGCGCGCATTTCACGGGCTGGATTTCAAGGCGAATTACACCTGGTCCAAGTGTCTGAATAACAGCCTTGGCTACTTCGGTCCTTTCGGCGATGAAGAGGCCCTTCCCGGAACAACCAGTCAGACGGGCTTCAACTTCTTCTACCAGAACGCCTACAACCCTAGAGGCGATTATGGTCTGTGCATCGCTGATGCCAAGCACCTGTTTAACGGCTATCTGGTGTACGAGATGCCGTTTGGCAGAGGCAAAATGTTTGGGGGGAACGCAAGCGATCTCGTCAACGCCGTCATCGGCGGCTGGACGATTGCAACCGACTTCACCCTGCACTCTGGCTTTGCCATCACGCCGCTGGGCAACGATAACTCCGGTACAGGCTCGGCCTCCCCGCGAGCTGATTGCGTCTCGGGTGTCTCTCAGGATGGTAGTGGCGCAATCGTTAATCTGAGTCCTCCTGGTACACCTCCTTTATTCGGTAAGCAGTGGTGGAACCCGGCTTCAGTTACCTCCATTGCGGCGCCAAACCACTTCGGCACTTGTGGCATCGGTTCGTTCCGCGGGCCAGGACTCACAACCGCCGACCTCAACGTAGCAAAGCGTTTTGGGATTACCGAGAGAATGAACGTCGAGTTCCTCGCCCAGTTCATCAACGTTACCAACAGTCCGATCCTGGGCCGGCCCAGCTTCTTCCAGGGCTCAACCTTCGGAACCATCACTTCCTCCAACCCCGGCCGCCAGATTCAGGTCGGAGCCAAGCTTCACTTCTGACGGGTCTTCAACCCGGTCAGAACCACCTTGCGGAATCGTTACCTTAACGGGTAACGGTTCCGCATTTTTTTGTGGTTCGGTTTTGTGACAGGCGGGTTTCGTCGTACGTGCGCCGGATGCGCGCAAAGAATTTGCAAATAAGTTTCCGGACTTCGATCGTATCTATTCAGTTCTAACCGGTAGCTTCACAATTGATATCAAACCCGTGACTCTTGGCAATTACAGGCGATAATTGTCCCGGCATTCAAGAATGCTGGGGCCTGCGCCTCAAAAGGTCTTTGAAAAATTCAAAAAGCCGCACGGATTCTGCAAAAATGTCATTCTGAGCGGTAGCGAAGAATCTGGGAAGCATGTGCGAACCCTCGTTACTGGCGGCGCATTTTCAGGTTCGCTTGAGACCGAATTGCCCGGTCATGACGACTTCGTGGTTAGCTTTTGATCTGAAACCAGGCATTTCGACACTACTCCATTGGACTTCATATCCTATTGAATCTAAAATGGTTAGAGCGAAATCCACTACTCCAGGCAATACCCCCACCTTGACTACTCGGGGGTGACAAAATTCCGCTCTCAGTTCCTCTGGCCGGTAAGCACAGCTTAACGGGTGGCCCGCGCTAAATTTCCGATCCATGAGGGTGCCCCAGCCTAGCTTCCTTTGCTAGGCTGGGTTTTTTTCTCGTAACCGGTAGTTAAAATAAGTGGAAGCACAAATCTCCGCGAACGCCCGGGAGCCTGAAGTCCTTGCGGGCGATAAAAATCCGTGCAGCCTCTTTTCTACGGGCCTTGGGCTGGCCGGATAGCCACCTTGGGTAGGTTTTTCTTGTGCAGCAGGCAAAAATTGAATTCTGGTATCAAATCCTTGCCTTCTATGAAATTGCTGGCATGATTGATTTGGGCGCTTGCCCGCTGGTCTTTGAAAACTCGAAGCAACCCCTCCCTGGCTTCAGGGCGGGCCCAAGGATAGTTCTGTTCACTCCTCAGAGGTTACTTAGTAACCCCCCACCCCCCTTCCAAACAGATCCATTTTCGAAAGGCAAGGCATTTCATTACTCGAGTAATACCCCCCGGCGATCTGTGTTCCTCCAACTGAGTACTGACTACCGGGTACTGAGCACTGCCTTCCCCTGCTTCTCCTGCAGGCTGTCGACCACGGCGAGCAGATCCGCTGGAACCTTCCGGTTTTCCTGCAGCGCTTCCTGGAGGGGGACAGAAACGATTTGCTGTCCGCGCAGGGCTGCCAGGCGGCCGAATTCGCCGCGGTGGACCATATCTATAGCGCCAACGCCGTAGCGGGTGGCCAGCACGCGGTCAAAGGCAGTCGGCGTGCCGCCGCGCTGGATGTGGCCCAGCACGACTGCGCGGGTCTCCAGGCCTGCGCGCTTCTCGATCTCTTGCGCCAGCAGGTTGCCGATGCCGCCCAGGCGAACGTGTCCGAATTCGTCTTTGGCCGCGCCGAGGTCAAGGGCTCCGTCGGCAACTTTGGCGCCCTCGGCAACTACGACCACGGCGAACAGGTGGCCTTCTTCCCTGCGCTGCTTCAGGGTTTGGGCGACTTCAGCCAGGTCGAAGGGCTTCTCCGGCACCAGGATGATATCGGCGCCGCTGGCCACGCCGCTGTAGAAGGCGATCCAGCCGGAATCGCGGCCCATCACCTCGACCACAATGACGCGGTTGTGGGCCTCTGCGGTAGTATGCACGCGATCAATGGCTTCGGTGGCAATGCTGACCGCGGTATCGAAGCCGAAACACAGGTCGGTGCCGCTGAGATCGTTGTCAATGGTCTTGGGGACGCCCACGACCTTGATGCCTTGCTCAAAAAGCTTCTTGGAGACCGATTGGGTATCGTCGCCGCCCAGCGTAATGAGTGCATCGAGTTTGTTCTTGGTGAAGGTCTCAATGCATTGCGCAAGGCCGCCCTCGCGTTTGGCAGGGTTGGTGCGCGATGTCCGCAGAATGGTGCCGCCGCGCAGTAGGATGTCAGAGACCGCAGCCAGGTCGAGCTTCGTCGTCTTGTTCTCCAGGACGCCGCGCCAGCCCTCGATGAATCCGATGAACTCATCGTTGTAATGAAGGATGCCTTTTCGTACCACGGCTCGGATTACAGCGTTGAGCCCGGGGCAATCACCACCGCCAGTAAGAATTCCAATTCGCATAAGAGAATTATCCTAAACTAAGTACTCCGTTTGTGCCTAGAGGTGACATACACATGCAAGAGTCATCCTGAGCCGCAGGCGAAGGATCTCCGATGGAGATTGGTAACCATTCGCGGCTTTGATCGGACAACTCAGGGTGCCGAGGGGCGTGGTGCCGAATTCACCGCGCTGCTCTGGACCGCCGGCCACGGCAACGAAAATCCCCGCTCCGCAATTCCCGGCAACGTGACCGGCAATTTGCCATGAGACTGCAACTCGCCAAACAACCCCTTCACCGCGCTCAGCTCGGAACTGGTGGCATTGGAGTAGGTACAGATATACGTCTGCACATCCGGGAAATTCTGCGCTACATATGGATTTCCCAGCGCGATCACGGCGGTCTTCGACGCAGCAGTCTCCAGCACCTGCCGCAGCAACTCTCCGCTCGCCTGTTCGAGGCTGACGGTATTCACCAGCTTTCCATCCACCATCACTTGTTTGGCCGGCGTGGGCACAACGTAGGCCGCTACGACCACTTTTTCTGCGTCTTTTACCGCCTGCAAAACCTCAGGCGTCAAAACACCGGCCACGGAATTGTCCACGTGAAAAAAGGTCGCGTCTGCCCGCCGTTGTTTGAAAGCTGCTTCGAACGCCTGTCCCCATTCTCCGCGAACAGTGTCGGTGATAACAATGGCTACGACTTTGTTACTTGGCTTCACGTTGGCCTGGAAGATCTCCGCTTCCGTTGGAGGAACCTGCAATTTCTGCAAGGGCAGCACCTGCCCATTGTTGCGCACCAGGGTCACGGCCTCATCCGCCACCTGCTGCGCAAACTGCAAGTCTTCCGGCTTGCTCACCAGATACGACACCTGCTGCAAATCCACAAAACGGTTTTTATCCAGGCCGACGGAAGCTTTCATCTCCAGAATTTTTTTCACCGAAGCATCAATCTGCGATTCTGAGATTTCACCCTTCTTAACTGCATCAACGATGCCGTTAAATGCGCCATCCAGGTCGGTCGGCCACAGGATCACATCGTTTCCCGCCTTCACCGCGTCTACTGCGGCCTTCGCCATCGGATTTCCCTGCCCTGGCGGATAGAGACTGGTAAGCCCGCGCATATCCATCGCGTCGGTCACGATCACGCCCTGAAATCCGAGCTGGACCTTCAGGACATCGGTAATGACCCGGTGTGAAATGGTCGCGACTTTGTTGGGATCAGGATCAAGCGCGGGAGCGGAAACATGCGCCACCATGATGGAATCAACATCGGCGCTGATTGCTTTTCTGAATGGCGGAAGCTCAACTTTCTGCAGGCGCGCCAGATCGCCCTCCACTCTTGCCACTCCCAGGTGGGAATCGGTGCCGGTGTCGCCGTGTCCGGGAAAGTGCTTGGCCGTGGCCAGCATGCCGTGCTCGTGCGATCCTTTGATAAACGCCGCCACCAGCGCGCCCACTTCATCCGGGCTCTCCCCGAATGAACGCGTATTGATGATGGGATTGGCCGGATTGATATTGACGTCGGCTACGGGGAACAGATTCCAGTGAATTCCGATCGCCCGCGACTCTTCCGCCGTAATCGCTCCAAACTTTTCCGCGTAATCGGTATTGCCAATCGCGCCAAACGCCATGGCATCGGGAAAAGCCGGCACCGACTTTACTCGCGAATCCAGCCCACGTTCAAAATCCGCCGCCATAAGCAAAGGCAAAATGGAGTCTCGTTGTAGCTGGTTGGCCACGGCTGCAACTTCGAGCGGCGGGTTCTTCAGAAGAATGGGCCCATCCACGTGCACCGTCAGCACCATGGACCCGATGTGATATTTCTGGAGCTGGTCGCGTATCTGTTTGTAGTTGTCGCTGTCAAAATTCTGGAAGTCGGTAAAGTAGCGGATGTTGATCATCTGCCCGACTTTTTCTTCCAGCGAAAGCTTCTTCAGCGTCTTCTCGACCCACTTGCGTCCATCTTTGTTGAGTTGCACCGGGCGGGGCTGAGTCGCGTCTGTGCTCCCGGGTTTCTTTTCGGCGAGCACTGAAATTGACAGCAGCAGAAAAAATAATGTTTTTATGGGCTTATGCATGCAGAAAAACAATACCAGAATCAGCGGCTCCTGCGCCTTTCTTTAAAGGTCTTAATGGCTGGCAATGAGCTTCCATCACACTACACTCTTCATTTACCATGGTCGCGCTGATGGCAATCAAAGAAAACCGCTCGAAGAGTCCAATCATTCTCGCCGGTGACGTAGGCGGAACCAAATGCAACCTTGCCCTGTTCCAGGAAAATGGGGCCTCGCTCGATCTGCTCTTTCAGCGCCGCTATGCCACCAAGGACTACGCCTCGCTTTCTTTCCAGGCAGTTATCCGGGATTTCCTCCGTCACGCCGCCGAATCCGGGGCCTCTATTTCCAGCAAGAGCATAACTGCCGCCGGTTTCGGATGCGCCGGAGCCGTTGTGAACGACCGCTTTCACAGCGCCAATCTACCCTGGGTCCTGGTGGGGCAAGAGATCGCGAGAGAGATGGGCCTGAAAAGCGTAGCCATGCTGAACGATCTGGAGGCCACCGCCCACAGCCTCGATCATCTGCCGTCCAAAGACCTTCTGGCGCTTAACCAGGGCGTTGCCCAGCCCCACGCCGCCAAGGCCCTGCTTGCCGCTGGAACGGGGTTAGGCGAGGCCATCCTCTTCTGGAATGGCCGCCAGTACCATGCCGCGCCCGCCGAAGGCGGTATGGCCGATTTCACGCCACACACCGAACGTGAAATCGAACTTTTGCGCTTCCTGAAGAGACGCATGCCCCATGTCTGCGCTGAAGAGGTTCTTTCCGGGCGCGGATTCTCTGCCATTCATGAGTTTCTCGACACCTCAATGCGTCACTCCTCCTTTGACCTCTCGCCCAGCGAGGCCGCCCGCGAAATCACCCAGAATGCTGTCGCTGGCTCATGCCCTATCTGCTTGGAAACGTTGGATCTTTGGGTTTCAGCCTACGGCTCTGAGGCGGGTAACCTGGCGCTCCGGGTATTGGCTTTTGCCGGGGTTTACGTGGCGGGCGGGATCGCTGTCAAAATCCTGCCTAAAATGCAGGATGGCACTTTTTTGCGAGCCTTTTGCGATAAGGGGAATTTCGCGCCTATCCTGGCCCGCGTTCCTATCTACATTGTGCTAAATGAGGATGCGCCTCTGTGGGGAGCCGCCTACCGGGCACTTGCGTCGGCGATAGTCTGACAAGCTTGAAAACTTGGACTTAGAGGGATTTCCGAGCTTATAAACTCAATAAGATCTTACAGTTAAGTTAGCCTATTGCAGATTGCAATAATATTTCTAGGAGAAGCCCACGCCGCGGGTCATCACCCCGGCAATTCCCAATTTATCTGTGAGCAAGACCAGATCGGCATCCGCGCCGGGAGCGATTACACCCTTCTTTCCTGCGATTCCTAACCGGTTGGCTGGATTTAAGGTGGCCATCTGCACAGCTTCCCGCAACGGCAGTCCGAGGGAAACCATGTGCTTTACAGCGCGCTCCAGGGTAAGGGTGCTTCCGGCGAGGCGTCCTTCGGCGTTGCGGCAGACTCCTCCGCTCACGGTGAACTCAAATGGCCCCAGGCGGTAAACCCCGTCCGGCATGCCTGTTGCCGCGGTGCCGTCGCTGACTAAAATCACGCGCTGCGATCCCTTGGCGGCCAGCAGCAGGCGAATGGCGGGATCATCCACATGGATGCCATCAGCAATGATCTCGGCCGTGACCTGGGGGTCGGTAAGCACAGCGCCCAGCACGCCGGTCTCGCGGTGGGAGAACGGCCGCATGGCGTTGAAAACATGGACAGCATGACGCACTCCGTGCTCGACTCCGACGTGTGCTTGCTCGTAGGTAGCGTCTGTGTGCCCCATGGCGACGATAACACCCGCCGTGCGGGCACTATCGATAACCTCCACCGCTCCGCGCAGCTCTGGAGCAATTGTCAGAATGCGGGCGCATCCATTGGCCGCCTGCAGGAAGCGACCGAGGGTCGCCACGGTGGGCAGCGCCAGCGACTCTGGAGGATGCACCCCGCGCCGCTGGGGACTAAGAAACGGCCCTTCCAGGTGAATGCCTGTCATTTGTGCCAGCGGGGCTTCGGGCCTCGCCTGGTTGGCAGGGCTTTGTATATAGCGCGCAATTCCCTCGAGACTGTGACAGATTTCATCCGTGGGAGCGGTAACGGTTGTGGCCACCAGCGAGGTCGTGCCGTGGCGGGCAACGGTTGCAGCCACGATCTGGAGCGCCTCGGGCGTGGCTTCCATCACGTCGCGGGCGCCAGCGCCGTGGATGTGCACGTCCACAAAGCCGGGAACAAGTATATGGATACGGGCATCGTGATCTTTTGCGCCTTTGGGAGCAACGATTTCTTCCCTGCGCCCCACAGCCACGATGATGCCATCTTCGATGACTACCGCAGCATCAACGATTTCTTCAGTGGGCGTGAGAGCGCGCGCGGCGCGAATGATCTGTGAAGGCATGGACTAGACATCTTACCGGAATTTTTGTGACATGCCGAGATTATGACGTTTCAATTTAAGATTAGAAGGATCATGCGAAGCTTCTGTCCCTGAGTTTAGATTACAGCATCCAATTTTCTTTGAGAAAGGCCACTTTCCATGGAAACAAAACAACTCATCGACGTTACTCCCTGGCCCGCGCTTCCGCTGCAACAATGGTCGGATACCTACCATACTCTCCACATGTGGACGCAAATCGTTGGCAAAGTAAGACTGGCATTGAGTCCACATGTCAACCACTGGTGGGAGGTGCCCCTGTATGTCAGCGCCCGGGGCCTGAACACATCTCCGATTCCATACGGAGACCACATTTTTGAGATTGAGTTTGATTTTATTGACCACCGTCTTACCATCAAGACCAATACGGGAAAGATGAAGAGTATAGGGTTGTATCCACGCTCGGTTGCCGACTTCTATCAGGAGTTTATGAGTACGCTCAGAGGGCTCGGCTTTGATGTAAAAATCTGGCACATGCCGGTTGAAATCCCCGATCCGATTCCTTTTGATCGGGACCAGCAGCATGCTTCCTATGATCCGGCATACGCGAACGCTTTTTGGCGCGTCCTGGTGTCGGTGGATGAGGTCTTTAAGGTGTTTCGAGCGGGATTTATCGGCAAAAGCAGCCCGGTACACTTCTTCTGGGGAAGTTTCGATATAGCCGTGACACGGTTCTCTGGGCGGCGAGCGCCGGAGAGACCCGGGGCCGACCGAATCACTCGGGAGGCTTATTCTCACGAAGTCATTAGCGCGGGGTTCTGGCCGGGGAGCGGCGACGTTACCGATGCCGCGTTTTATGCTTACGCAGCCCCTGAGCCTGAAGGATTTTCCAAGTCGGTTGTGCGGCCGGCTGAGAGCTTCTATCACCCCGGCTTTAAGGAGTTTCTGTTGATGTATGACGACGTGCGGAAGAGCAGCTCTCCCGTAAAGACGCTGACTGATTTCCTGCAGAGTACTTACGATGCCGGCGCAAACCTGGGCAACTGGGACCGGAAATCGCTGGAGCGAGTTGCTTAGGCAAGTGCTGCGAAAGTGTTGAAAAGAATTAACCGCCCACGGCATGCCGGGGCAGGCAGAGGACACGGAGGAACGCTGCGATGTTAGTCTCGGTGCTTGCTTCCCGCTCATCCCACTCTGAATTAAAATAAAACTTTTCATTCCAACAGACTACCGGGAGCTTAATGCCTCATATATCTGGGTCCGTAGCTTGTCGTCTTGCAATGATCGTTTCCTTTTTTCTGGCAATTTTTGTTCCTGCTCAGGCGCAAAAGAAAGCTGACCCGAAACTGCTGCCGCATACGATCAAGCTGCAAAGCGGCAAGACATTTTCCCTGAACCTCCCCGAAGGGTTCGACATCTCCGTCGCCGCTGAAGGGCTGAAGCGGGTGCGCTTTATGACCAAGTCGCCCGATGGGCGAATCTTCGTTACAGATATGCACGACCTTTCTGACAATTCATTGGGCGCGGTATACATCCTGGAGGGCTTTGACTCTAAAACCGGCAAGATTGCCCGCGTGGTTCCCTACCTGGAACATCTGCGCAACCCTAACAGCGTTGCGTTTTACACTGACCCTGCGGGGCAAAACTGGCTCTACTTGGCGCTCACCGACAAACTTGAGCGATATAAATTTCATTTAGGCGAAAATTCGCCTTCCTCCAAACCAGAGGTCCTGGCAACGTATCCTGACTATGGGCTGAGCTACAAATACGGCGGCTGGCACCTGACACGCACGATTGCCTTCAGCGATAACGAGAACCCGCGTCATTTGTTTATCTCTGTAGGCAGCAGTTGTAATGCGTGCGAAGAAAAAGAAGAAATCCGCGCGAGTGTTTCTGTAATGGATCCTGATGGCAAAGATGCGCGCATTCTGGCCTCGGGGTTGCGTAATGCGGTTGGCCTGAGATTTATTGACGGCACGCTTTATGCCACCAACATGGGCGCCGATCACCTCGGCGATGATGCCCCGGACGAGACCATGTTCGCCCTCAATCACCAGTTATTGCAAAGCAGCGCGCGGTTGAATTACGGCTGGCCCTATTGCTATTTCAAAGATGGCGAGATATTTCCCGATCCCAAGTTTGCTGCTTCCACGAAGAAAGTTGATTGCAGCCGGGTGCCCGCACCCTACGATACTTTTGCAGCCCATGGCTCGCCCCTGGGTCTGGAGTTCTTCGATTCCAGCGCCGAAGAGCCCGCATTGCAGAATTCGTTTCTTGTGGCCCTGCATGGCTCATCGAAGCGACGTTTGCAGCGAGGATACAGGGTGGTGCGGGTAACGCAGCACTCCAAGCCGCAGGACTTCATCACTGGGTTCCTGCAAAACGGAGTCGTCTACGGACGGCCCTGCGACATTCTGCGTATGGGAACAGATTCGTTCCTGCTGACAGACGACTACCGCGGGGTAATTTATTATGTGCGCCGGAAATAAGAATTAGTTTCGAGTTTCAGGTTTCAAGTTTCGGGTGGGCAAGATCAGGAAGTGCCGGCAGAGACGTAGCAAGCTACGTCTCTACGAAGCGGTCTTCGAGCGCGGAGGCATTGAATTAGTACTGCGTTCCAGGCTTCTAATTCGTCACCGCAACACGATGTCGTGCCTGGGTCTCTTCGGATACCGGGCGCAATGGCTCCTGCAATCCCCGCATGAGGCTGTCGAAGCCGGCAAAATCCAGCGACTGGGGGCCATCGGAAAGGGCGCGCTCCGGGCAAGGATGCACTTCGACGATGAGTCCATCGGCTCCCAGTGCGGCAGCGGCGCGCGATAGTGGCGCGATCAGGCTACGCCTTCCTGTCCCGTGCGAAGGATCGGCGACAACCGGCAGATGCGATAATTCCCGGGCCAGTGCAACCGATGCCAGATCCAGCGTGTTGCGGGTCTCAGTCTCGAAGGTCTTGATGCCGCGTTCACACAGCACAACATTGTGATTGCCGCCGGCAAGCAGATATTCGGCAGCCAACAACCACTCTTTTACGCTGGCCGAGGGTCCGCGCTTCAGCAATACCGGTTTATCGACTTTGGCGAGACGTCGAAGAAGATTGAAGTTCTGCATGTTGCGCGCGCCCACCTGCAGCATATCGGCGTGCTCGCAGATGACTTCGACATCTTCAGTCCCCATTACTTCGGTGACTACGGGAAGACCAAATTTTTCACGGACCTGGCGCAGCAGCTTTAATGCTTCTACACCTAGCCCCTGAAACTCGTAGGGAGAGGTGCGGGGTTTATATGCCCCGCCGCGCAGCATCCGGGCGCCTGCGGCCTTCACGGCCTGCGCGGTAGAAAATATCTGCTCTTCGGACTCGACTGAGCACGGACCGGCAATGACAACGAAGCTGCCATCACCGATGCGCACGCCGCTCACGTCTACCACCGAGCGTTGTGGCTTTACCTGGCGGCTCACAAGCTTAAAAGGTTGTGCAATGGGAACCACTTCCTCGACTCCGGCCGCCGCCGCCAAAGCCTCCAGTTCGTGCCTTCGTCCCCCGCTGCCCACGGCCGCGACAATAGCTCGCTCCGCTCCGCGGGTGACGTGGGCCTGAAATCCGGCCTCTTTCACCCGATCGATAATGTGTTGAATCTGCTCCTCGGTTGCTCTCTCTCTCATATTAATAATCATTGAATCTTGCGCTCCTTGATCTCTTATCGAGATAGATTTTCAAACCTGAATTTCTGACATCACCGACGCAATTCCCCTGGCCTCTGATCATGCTCTTCCAAACAAAAACCGCGACTCTTTAGAGTCGCGGTTGTGGGATTTAAACTCGGCTTTTACTTTAGTATTGCGTCATTATTTCACGCACACAGGCCGCGCCCCACACCCGCTACTCGCATAGTAGTAGCGGTACGTAAAAGCGTAGCTAAATCGCCAAGTGTGCATGACTAAAATTACCCGTTCATTATCTGGAAATTGGCCTGCAATGTCAACCGAAAGAAAGAAGTTATTAGCCTTTAGCTGTTAGCTTTTGCCATTAAAGGTTCGAGGAACAGCCAAATGTTCGGTATTGCATCATGCGGAGCGGCGGATATGGCAGGTTTTTGCGACCTCGGCGAGGGCGCTCAAGAAAGCCTCGGGCCGGGGATCCACGGTTATGGTGCCAAAATCATAGTGAGAAAAAGGACCTTCGGAAATCACAATTACGGGAGTGGACGGGCTGTGGTGGTCCACAATGGAGGCCATTTTTTTGCGTTCGATATTCTTAATGGTGCTGCAGAGAACCACGATGTCGAAGTCGCCGTCGAGAAATTCTTTCACAAAGACCCGGTATGTAGCCGCAGTCGTCACCACGTAATGGGCATATTCCAGCAGCAGCTTGCGCACAAGAAGCAACACCGGATCGCGGCCTGCGTAAAGAACCAGAATCTGCCGTTCTGTCTTTTTGCCCTGCATCAGAGGTGCGCATGCTTTCTTTTTGTTACAAAGTCGAGTCTTCACTGTAGCAAGAGAAACGAATTCCATGAGCGCCAAGTTACGTCATAGAGGGATGTTTTACGTATTTTGATATTCCCATTTCAGGAATTCTAAAAGATGCGACGAGAAGAAAATTGCGTTGGCTGACTGGAGTTTCCTTCGGAAGCAGCTCGGTGGCGCTCGCGATGCGTTCCTCAGCGCCTGACCAGAATATCTGCTGTCTGTAACCGGGTTTCCCAGCCGCGGCGGAGAAGCTCGGGGGCGGGATGGTCTTCTTCCGGGTACCCGACGCACAGGTAGGCAATCAACTTCCATTCTTCAGGGACACTCAAACTACAGTTGACCCGCGTAGAATCGAGAATCGAGACCCACCCCAAACCCAATCCATAGCCACGCGCCGCCAGCCACAGGGTATACACCGCCAGTACCGCGGAGTATTCCAGGGTCTCAGGCATAGTCATTCTTCCCAGGCCGGCGCCACACTCTGTGTGCTGATCCAGGAACACCGCCACGTGAACCGGGGCATCGCGCAGGCCAGCCAACTTCAATTTGGCGTAAAGTTGCGCCTTCTCTCCTGAATATGCATTGAGAGCCTGTTGGTTGCACTGCTCGAAATTGATCCGTATGGATTCGCGGCGCTCCGGCGATTCGACCAGAACAAAGCGCCAAGGCTGGCTGTAGCCCACGGAAGGAGCAAGCGAAGCCAGGCCGATGAGATGCTCGATAAGCTGCGGATCAACGGGGTCGCGGCGGAAGCTGCGGACATCGCGCCTCCACTTGAGCAATTCCTCAAACTGACTCCGGAAGTGTTCGTCGAAAACGGGCTTTTCCATCAGAGCTACGCCACTACAACAGCGATGAGCTATACTACCGCGTGCCGTGTATCACGGTTGCAGAAAAATTCAGCCATGCAAATTTGCTCATTTATACCCGCAGCTACTGAAATACTTTACGCTTTAGGGTTGGAAGATTCAGTTGCCGGCGTCACCTTCGAGTGTGATTATCCGCCCGAGGCACGCCAGAAGCCCGTGGTCCTCGATACGGTGCTTGAGCATTCGCTGTCGCCAGCGGAAGTGGACCGCACAGTGCACGAATTCTCCTCCCACGGCGAGAGCCTCTACCGGGTTCACACTGAGTTGCTCCGGCAAATCAGGCCTGACTTGATTGTCACGCAAGAGCTGTGCGACGTCTGCGCGGTGGGAGCATCGCATGTAGCCAAAGCTCTGCACGAATTGCCCTCTGCGCCCAAAATTTTGTCACTGACTCCGCACACACTGGAAGATGTGTGGCGAGATATTGAAGCCGTTGGCCAGGCGACGGGCAAGCAGCAGGAAGCGACATCACTCGTCGCGGGCTTGCGGAAGCGGGTTGAGCAGGTGAAACAATATTCTTATGCACAGCGTCCGCGTGTGCTTTCCCTGGAGTGGCTGAGTCCTCCCTTTAACGGCGGCCACTGGGTTCCGGAGATGGTTGAAATGGCGGGTGGCGTTGATCCGCTGGGCCGCGTTGGCGAGCCCAGCCTTGAATTCAATTGGCAGCAAATTATTGCATCGGATCCGGACATCGTGCTGGTCATGCCGTGCGGATATGACCTGGAGCGGGCGATGCGCGAGTACCGCGAAACCAAGTTTCCATCGGAATGGAACGAGCTAAAGGCTGTGCGCAACGGCAAGGTTTTCGCGGTGCATGCCAATGCCTACTTTTCACGACCCGGCCCGCGTCTGGCAACCGGGCTGGAGATTATGGCGTCGCTCTTTCATCCTGAACGCAAGTTTGAAGCCCCGCCGAAGAGTTGGGCACGGCTGTGAGAAATTCCCAGCTTACACATTAACCACCCAACAGGTGGGCAAGATGCCGCACGACAGCCCGGCGGAATGCCGGCGCTACGACCGCAATCAACTTGACTGGTAGCAGGTTACACGGTATAACCCGAACAGTCTGGTTATGGGAAGTGCGGTGAGAATCCGCCACTGCCCCGCAACTGTAAACGCCAAGAACCGAACACATTGCCACTGGAGAACTACGACTGGGAAGGCCGTTCGGCTCAGCGAGGCGCAAGTCAGGAGACCAGCCAGACTCCCAATCATTGGGCGATTCCGGCTTCGATGGGAGAGCCGGACAGCTTTCTGTTGATCGTTCTCAAACACGCAAGCTGATTCTTCCCGCTTAGCGCAAAGATTTGCGCAAGGCGAATTCATGCAAACGGGAAACCGAAAATCGGTGACTCTCGTTCTCGGCGGAGCGCGCAGCGGCAAAAGCCGCTTTGCGCAACAACTGGCTGCGCGCGCGGGCAAGGTGACCTTCTTCGCGACAGCGCAGGCCACCGATGAAGAGATGCGCCGCAAAATCGAACGGCATCGCCGGGAACGCCCAACGTCATGGGTGACAGTAGAGGTGCCGGTCGAGTTGGATAGCGCCATCCGCGAGTACAGCAGAAGCTCAGAACTGCTGCTGGTTGACTGCCTAACGCTGTACGCAGCCAATATCATGACTCATGACCGGGAAAATGCAGATTTGATACACAAGCGAGTAGAGCGCCTTTGCGAGACCTTGTGCTCAGTTCAACCTTCGGTTGTGCTTGTCTCCAATGAAGTGGGCAGCGGGGTGGTGCCTTCGTTTCCCGCCGGGGTCTTGTTTCGAGACCTGCTCGGTGAAATCAATCAGAAGGTGGCACGGATCGCCGATAACGTCCTGATGATGTTTGCCGGGCTCCCGCTTGCGCTCAAAGGAAAGGTGGAGACCGAGTTATGAAGGCCTTCATGGTGGCGAGTCCGGCGACGGGCAGCGGCAAAACCACATTGACGCTGGCTCTGATAGCAGCGCTCAGAAGGCGCGGCTTGGTGGTGCAGAGTTTCAAGTGCGGACCCGATTTCATTGATCCGGCGCACCACACCCACGTTGCCGGCCGCAGCTCGCGGAATTTGGATTCATGGATGCTCGATGCCCAGGCCAATCGTGAAATTTTCCATGATGGCATTCGAGAAGCCGATATCGCAGTGGCCGAAGCCATGATGGGATTATTCGATGGAGTCACCGGCGCCGGCGAACAAGGCAGCAGCGCTGAAATTGCCAAGCAACTGAACCTTCCCGTTCTGCTGGTGCTCGATGCTTCGATGGCAGCCCGCAGTATTGCCGCCGTCATTCAAGGTTTTGAGAACTTCGACGCTGATCTGAAGATACTTGGGGTGATATTGAACAGAGCTGGCGGCGAGGGGCACTTGCGGTTCCTGCAACAGGCGATCGGCGCTTCTTGTAAGACTCCTGTGCTTGGTTCCCTGCCTCACGCGCCTGCTCTGCATATTCCTGAACGTCACCTCGGTTTGGTAACCGCGGCCGAGCGCCCACTTTCAACGGAACAGGTTTCTCTTCTCGCTGATCTTGCTGAGCGACAGATTGATTTGGATGCTTTGCTTAGTGCTTGTGGAGACGCAGCAAGCTACGTCTCTACGGAAGCAGTCTCTACAGGAGCAGCGATTCCAACCAGAATCCACAACGATGATTACACGGCCAAGGTTCGCATTGGGGTACCTCGCGACCAGGCGTTTTGTTTTTACTACGAAGAGAACCTTGACATGTTGCGGAGTGAAGGCGCAGAGATCGTTGAATTCAATTCGCTTCAATGCAGCAATCTTCCCGCCGGGCTGGACGCTTTATACTTTGGTGGCGGCTACCCGGAGGTTTTTGCACAACAGTTAAGCGACAACCAGCCGCTGATTCGCGATCTCCGCCAGTTTGCCTCTTCAGGAAAACCTGTTTATGCGGAGTGCGGGGGGCTGATTTACCTCTCTGACCAACTTCGCACGCTCGATGGCCGCACTTTCAAAATGGCCGGTGTGCTGCCCCTTGCGATCGAGATGACCGGCGGGCTGGTGCATTTTGGCTACACGGCAGTAACGTTCGAACGCGACTGTTTGCTGGGAAAGCGTGGGGCTGCGGCTCGCGGCCATAGCTTCCATTATTCCAAGATGGTGGAGTTGGGAGATGTGGACCATGCGTACCACGCCGCCTATACACTAACTGGACGATCGGAGCTTGAAGGTTTGGCCAAGGGCAATGTATTGGCCAGTTATATCCATCTTCATTTCAAGTCGAATCCCGGTTTAGCCGCCAGTTTGGTCGCACATGCACGGGCAGCGCGGGAAGCTACACTCCAGCTATGAAAAGGCACTTATCGACGATTTCGTTGCTGGTGGTTCTCACAGGTTATTGCCTTGCGCAACGGACAGTACAGGATGAACTGGGGCGCAAGGTCGTGGTTGCCAATGCTCCCCATCGTATTGTCTCGCTCGCGCCCAGCCTTACTGACACGGTCTATGCCATGGGGGCCGGCGCAGATATTGTGGGAGTCAGCAACTATACGAAATACCCTCCCGAGGCCGCGAAAAAGCCGAAGATTGGCGAGCCGCTCAACCCTTCGATTGAAACCATTGTCGCACTTCATCCCGACCTGGTGCTGGCGATTGAAGACATGAACAGGTTGGAAACGGTAGAACAGCTTGAAAAAGCAGGCATTCCCGTGTTCGTGATCCATCCCCACGACCTTGCGGGTATCTATACGTCGATTACCGACTTGGGAACCGCGTTGAATCGCCCACGAGAAGCCGCTGACCTGGTCAGCCGCCTGCACAGCCGGGAGCAGGCGGTGCGAGAGCGGGTAAAAGGCGCTGCTGCTCCACAAGTGTTTTTCGTGTTATGGCCTGATCCGATCTTTACCGCGGGCAAACATGCCTTCATTACGGAGTTGATTGAGATTGCCGGAGCAAAATCGGTAACGGATGATATGTCCGACAATTGGCCACAGATCAGCCCGGAGGCGCTGCTGGCGCGAAAGCCGGACTCTTTGCTTCTGGTGCGAGGATCGCAGCTTACCATCGAAGATCTCAAAAAGAAGCCCGTGTGGAGCAGCCTGGAGGCCGTGCGGGCCAACCACGTGTTCTATACCGACGACCGGGTTCTTCATCCAAGTCCTGCGGCCTTTGATGCGCTGGAGGATTTGGCAAACCAGTTTCATCCCTTGGGGCCGCACAGATGATTTGTACGCGCGGCCTCGCACACTAACGTTGTACGAACCGAATCGCAACCGGATGTTCGGGAAAGCGGTGAGATTCCGCTACTGTCCCGCAACTGTAAGCGAGATTGTTATCGCCGGCAGAGTCACTGCCCTTAGGGTGGGAAGGCGCCGGCGTAAGTCGCAAAGTCAGGAGACCGGTCCGTTGCCGATACGACTACCTCTCTTTCGAGGAAAAGGAGAATCATGCTATCCAGGATCTTCCGTACCGCTGTTTTCGTTTTGGGAATTACTCTGGCGCTGCTGTCGAATGAATTTGCGGCCGCAGCCGAACCAGGCACAATCAGAGGCACGATCACCGACCCATTGGGCGCGGTCATCCCCAACGCGCAAGTCGAACTATTCCGCAACGGTGAACGCGCGGCTACAACCACCACCGACCAGATCGGCGCCTTCGAATTTTCCGGCTTGAGTTCGGGACGCTATCATCTCCGCGCGCAGGCCACTCAATTTACCTCAGAGGTGAGCAACGATTTCTATCTCGGCTCAGGATCGGCGCAAGTCAACCTTAGTCTGAAGGTCGGCACCACGACACAGGAAATTGTGGTCTCAGCCACTGGAATGGAAACCCCTGATTCCCAGGTGGGTGCTTCAGTCTCCGTTATTGATGAGAATCAGTTCCAGAACAAACTTGATGTGCTCGAGCCGCTGCGGCTTGTCCCCGGGCTTCAGGTAATTCAAGTGGGACAAAGAGGCGGGCAAACTACGTTGTTCCTGCGTGGCGGCAACGAAAACGCGAACAAAGTATTACTCGACGGAATCCCCATCAACGACATTGGTGGAGAGATTGGGTTCGCAAATCTGGCTGATACCGGCGTCAGCCAGGTTGAAGTATTGCGTGGACCTAACAGCGTGCTCTATGGAGCAGATGCGCTCTCGGGAGTTATTAACCTGACCACGCGTCGCGGCACAACCCCACTGCCGGAGGTGACTTACTCTGCCGATGGCGGAAATTTTTCTACCATGCGCCAGACCGCTTCCCTCGCCGGCGCCTATCGCCAGCTCGATTATTTTTCCGAATTCTCGCGCTTTGATACTCGCAACAGCGAGCCACACAGCGCTTTCCACAACGGGACTTATGCGGGAAATTTTGGCTGGGCGCCGCTCTCTTCCACACAGCTTCGCCTGACGGCGCGGCGCACGGTAACTGCCGCCGAAGATCCTAATGCTTTGGACTTCTACGGTATCGCCGACGATTCTTTTCAGAAAGAACAGGATACCTACATAGGCGCCAGCCTGCAGAACCAGACTACCTCCCGCTGGCTTAACCAGGTACGCTACGGAGCTACAAGATTGCGCTCCCAATTTGAAAATCCCTCTCCCACCGGCATTCCTTTTGACCCATTTGGTCTAGGTCCGAACTATGTGGGACTCCCGGTTACTATCCGTGGCGCAAACGGGTTCAGTACGACTGGGCAGGCGATTCTTGATTTTGGCGGCATCTATCCTCAGCGTTTCGATACGCTCACGAACCGGGATTTTGTATCGGCGCAATCCAATTATGTTTTCAATTCGCATCTGGCGGCCGTGCTCGGCTTTCGCTATGAAAACGAACGGGGATTTACAAATTCCGGGACTCGCACCCCTACCAACCGCGATAACTTTGGTTATACTTTGGAGGCGCACGGCAATCTCTGGACCCGGGCTTACGCCACGGTTGGACTTGGAGTTGAAAATAACCAGATTTTCGGCGTGGCAGTTACCCCACGTGTCTCTCTTGCTTATTACTTATTTCGTCCCGATTCTGCCGGGATATTCAACGGGACAAAGCTAAAATTCAATTTTGGCCGAGGCATCAAAGAACCGGATATCTTCTCTGAGAGCACTTCCCTGTTCAACTTGCTGTCCCAGGTGAGCAATGGGCAACAATTGATATCCCAATTTCATGTACGGCCTATCGGACCGGAGCGTTCGCGCAGCTACGACTTTGGAGTTGAACAAACAGTCTGGAATGCGCGCGCAAAGTTTGGCCTTACTTTTTTTCATAATCAATTTACCGATCAAATGGAATTCCTGGACCAAAGCGCCCTGTTCTCCCTGGGAGTACCCTCGGACCTCGTGAACGCAACCACCAGCGCCTTCGGAGCAACGGTTAATTCAGCCGATTTTCGCGCTCAGGGCATTGAAAGCGAAATGGAGTTCAACCTGGGACACGGGCTGCATGTTCGCACGAACTACACCTATCTTGATTCTGTTGTGCAACGTTCATTTCAAAGCAGCGCGCTTGGTCGGGTTACGAATCCGGCGCTTCCTCCGATCCCGATTGGGGCATTCTCGCCTCTGGTCGGCAGCCGCCCTTTCCGGCGGTCGCCCCACTCAGGAAGTTTTCTGATTACCTACGATAAGCGCAAATTCACGTTAGGATTGGGTGGATATCTGGTGAGCCGCCGCGATGACAGCACCTTCTTGACCGACGGCTTCTTCCGAAACACCATGCTGTTGCCCAACCGCAACCTGGCCGGCTCTTATCAAAAGATCGACTTCAGCGGCAGCTACCGCGCCACCCACATCTTGAGCTTCTACGCCAGCGTCGAAAATCTGGTAAGCGAGCACTATGATGCGGCTTCAGGGTTTCCCTCGCTTCCTCTTGCCTTCCGCACAGGCATTCGCATCACGCTCGGAGGCGAGTCGTGGAACATCAGATAATTAGATAAATGACCCAGCCATCACAGGTCGAGGTTCAGGAGTCGCGTGAATGCGAGGCTGCTGCTGAGCCTCGCCAGCCCGCCACGCGCAGCCTATTGGCCGTGGTGCTCGTACTTTGCCTGGTGCTGGTGGGAGAAATATTTGCGGCTACCTGCATCGGCGCGGTGACAATAAAACCCGGCGCGGTGGCATCGGTGTTAATCAACCGGCATGCGGAAGGCCTGGAGATGGAGAAGACCATCGTCTTCCAAATCCGCCTTCCGCGGGTTCTGGCGGCTGCGCTTGTGGGTTGCGGACTCTCTATTGCCGGGGTTTTGTTTCAGGGGTTGTTCCGTAATCCGATGGCTGACCCTTATGTCATCGGCTCTTCTGGGGGCGCGGCTTTGGGGGCGACGTTGGGAATCGTGTTCCTGCCACATTTTTCGCTGCTGGGATTTGGAGCCACAGCTTCGTTGGCATTCTGTTTTTCGCTGTTGACCATGATTGCGGTGTACTGGCTGGCCAGGGTGGGAGGACGCACTCCCATCGTCACCTTGCTCCTGGTCGGCCTCGCGCTGAGCGCAATACTGTCATACTCGACTACTTTC
>Ga0209166_10000471_pt1 | contig 44889 bp, 44 predicted proteins | sample Coa_R1_3_FD_187151 | JGI IMG/M metagenome (GOLD analysis project Ga0209166, IMG submission 187151) | Surface soil microbial communities from Centralia Pennsylvania, which are recovering from an underground coalmine fire - Coalmine... | ecosystem: Environmental > Terrestrial > Soil >...
GCTCGTATAGAGCGTCACCCTCGCGAGGCATAGGCTCATGGTGTTCACGTTCGACGCTGCGGCAGCGATGCCTCCCCCTAGTGCTCCCAGCCGGCGAAATCGATCGTTGAGCGGCGCGCGATTTGCTGGTCTGGCGCTGGCCCTCCTCGCCTCTGCGGGCTGCGCCAGTGCCTCCGGGCATGCCTCGCCCGCGCGCTGGCCGGCGTCCGCAGCGCCCCCTGTCGCGCCTGCCACCGCCGCGGCCGCGTCCGCGCCGACGCCGCCGGTGCCCTCGCCGGCAGCAGCGGTCACGCCCGCGTCGCTGTTCGGCAGCGGGACCACCGCAGAACGCCGCGCTGCGCTGGAATCGGCGCTCTCAACCCTCGACGCCGCGCCGACAGGCGAGCCAGCCGACGACGGATCGCGCTGGGGCAGCCAGGCTACGCCCGGCGCCTGGGTCGCCGTACCGGTCAGCACTCGTGTCGCCGCCACCACCAGCGTGAGCGTGCGTCCCGGCCCGAAGTACTGGGGGGTCGCGACCTACTACGGCGCCGACTTCCAGGGGCAGCCAATGGCGGCCGGCCCGTTGTTCGACATGCGCGATCCCACCGTCACCGCCTCGAACAGTTGGCCGCTCGGCACGCGCCTGCGCATCACGCGCATTCCCGGCGGACCGTGGGACAGCCTGCTGACCCCGGCCGAGCGCGACGCCTTTTTTCACCGCTCGATCGTGGTCACGGTCATGGATCGCGGCGCCTTCACCCACGCCCTTGACCTCAGCATGGGCGCCTTCGCCGAGCTGGGAAACCCGGCCGAGGGCGTGATCCACGTGCTGATCGAGCCCGTCGACGGCGTACCGCCCGTGAAGGGCCTGCGCGGCGCTCCCGCTGGCCCCGATCTGGGCGGCTGAGTCGTAGGGGTGCGCTGTGAGCCAGGCGCAGATGACCGTTCCGTATCCGTACCATCGCGATTTGCCATAATGTTGACGCCGTGCGCCTGACTCTCGCGCAACACTGTCTTCACCCGCAGTGATCTGCGGATGCAGCCTGCCACTTGCGGATTGCGGGGGAGTGTATGCGGGGACAGGCAGCCCTGGCTTTTGTCTCGGTGGTGACGATGGCGCTCGCCACGCCGGCGGCCGCGCACGCCACCGGGCCGCATCGCTGCGAGTGCGTAGAGTATGTGAAGAGGTACTTTGGTTTGCGCGGCGCCGCCGGCAATGCTGGGGACATGGGACCATATTTGGCCGCGCACGGTTTCCGGCCTACCTCGAAGCCGGTGGCCGGAGCGGTGGCGATCGTGCAGCCGGGCTATTACCGGCACGGTGAGGGCCGGATCTACGGGCACGCGGGCGTGATCAGCTCCGCCTGGCGCGAGGACGCAAAGCACTGGTCGTTCCGCCTGCGCAGCGCCAACCAGACCGCGCCGCCGGGGACGGCGCTTGGCTGCAACAATGTATCCGTGAAGTGGTTCGGCCCCTTCGCGGACGAAAGCCGCCTCGTCAGCTACTGGTTGCCGCCGCACTGAGCCGCGGCCACGGGCGCCGATCGGGCTTCGAGCACGCGTTTCAACTCCTGCAGGAGTTTCGTGTTCTCGCGCCGGAAGCGCGGCACGATCAGCGGCGCAAGCAGCCGCCAGAGCCGGTGCGGGCGCGCTTCGAGGCGAATGCGGAGCGCCGTACCGGCAGACAACGGCTCCAGCCGAAATTGTGCGAGCAGATCCAGCCGCCGGCCCCGCGCCAGGATCAGCAGGCGACGCGGCCGCTCGCAGGCGATCAACTCGGACTCCACCCAGCCGGCGTTGCGGTGGCGGGAGCGGAAACGGGTGCCCGCGCGCGGCCGCCCCTCGCTCAGCTTCTCGACCTGGCGTGTGCGCGGGTTCCATTCGCGCAGGTTGCGCATGTCGGCCAGGTAGTCGAAGACAACCGCCGGCGGGCAGGCGATCGCAATCGCGCGCTCTCCCCGGATCATCCCGCCGTCCCTCGGCGATCTCCCTACTGCGGTCGCCCGCGCCGCACGCCAGTCCCTACGCAGCCGTCCGCGGCCCGGATCTCTGCAGCCCGACGACGCCGCTGCGCCGGCTCGCGGCAGCGCCCAGCCCGACTCAGAGGGCCTGTACGAAGGCCACCAGCTCGGCGTTCACTTCGGCCGGGAACTCCTGCTGCGTCCAGTGGCCGCAGCCGGGCAGCATCACCGTCTTCGTCAGGTTGGGCACAAATTCCTGCAGCCGCGGCAGCCGCTCACGCATCCCTGGAAAGGTAAGCACCACATCGCGGTCGCCGACGATGTAGAGCGCCGGCGGCAGGACCTGCGCCCCGTTCCAGGCCGCGGTCAGCTCCCAGGTCAGGTCCATCGCCCGGTACCAGTTCAGCCCGCCCGTGAAGCCCGTGCGGCCGAACTCGGCCGTGTAGAAGTCGATGTCGGCCTCCGTCAGCCAGTCGGGCGGGCCCTTCGGCTCGACTAGGCGGCGGAGCACACCCTCACCGAGTGGCATCTCCGGGCGCCAGCGCTCGTCTGGCGCGGCATCGCCCGAGAGTCCGTAGAGGAAGCGGCGGATCGTGTCGCGCGGATCGCGCTCCAGTTCGGCCTCGGCCGGGCCCGGCTGCTGGAAGTAGAGGATGTAGAAGTCGCTATCGGCCGGGAGGGCGGCGCGCAGGGCGGCGATGGGGGGCGTGGGGGCGCGGGGCGTGTAGGGCACGCTCAAGCCCACCACGCCGCGGATGCGCTCCGGCCGCAGCAGCGCCGTCTGCCAGGCCAGCGGCGCCCCCCAGTCGTGGCCCACGATCACCGCCTGCCGCGCCCCCAGCGCGTCCAGCACGCCCAGCATGTCGCCGGCGTGGTGCAGCTGTGTGTACTGCGCCGCATCCTGCGGCCGCGCCGTCTGGCCGTAGCCGCGCAGATCCGGGGCGACGGCATGGCAGCCGGCGCCGGCGAGGGCGTGCAGCTGGTGGCGCCAGGAGTACCAGCTCTCGGGGAAGCCGTGGCAGAGCAGTACCAGCGGCCCGCGGCCCGCCTCCGCCAGGTGCATGCGGATGCCGTTCGTCTCTACGAAGCGATGCGTGATCTCAGCCGTCGCACTCTGCGCCATGCAACCCTCCTGTGCTGGCTGTGCACTGCCGCTGCAGCATACAGGACTGACCCGACGCTCGCGCCGACGCGCATCCCTCGGGCGGAGGAGCGTAAGATCGAGCGGATGTCACACAGCGGGAGGCCAGCGCCATGAACGCGGGGACGGGCGCAGGTGGCGAAGCCGGATTCAGCTTCGAGCCCGGCTCGCACGAGGATGTGTGGCTCGCGAAGCACCAGGGACGGCCGATTGGGGCGGTGGGCTACGCGCTGGCAGACGGCCGTTGGCGCGCCGCCTGGCGCGGCGTCCTGGTTGGCGACAGCTACGACACCCGTGAAGACGCGGCGCGGGCGCTGCTGGAGCGCCTGCACCACGAGGAGGACCCGTAACCCCGGCCGGCACGGAGGAGAACGGCCAGAATCAGACCGCCGCGACCGCGCGGCCGAGCCGCCGTCGATAGCGCCGGCTCGCCAGGGCCGGCCAGACTTCCTCGAACGCTCGGCGCCGCGCCGCAAGTTCGGAGGCGATCCCGGCGGACACGGCAACCAGGCCCGCGGGTAGGTTCCCGCTGTTTGCCCGCGCGGCCCCCTCCAATCGCTCGCGCAGGCGACGGTTCAGCACGTCGGCATCGTGCAGTTCGCCGAGCACGTCCTGCACGGCGACGGCCGCGGCGATCGTCCCTTCGGCGTCGCTGCCCAGGACCTCTCGCAGCGCCTCAAGCAGATAGCGCAGGCGCCGAACCACCTTGCGCAGTTCGTGCAGCTCGTCAAGCGTAAGGTCGCTCACATCCCGCCCCGCCGCCCGTACCGCGCCGTAGCTGCGCCAAAGCTGCGCCGGCGCCGCCTGGAAGAGGAGTCGAGCGCCGCGCTCGCCGGCAGCAGTGTCAGCGAGAAACGCCGTGATGCGCTGCTGCCAGGCGACATGCTCCGCCCCGCATACATGGGCAGCCAGTTCGGCGCGCCGCTCTTCCCGTTCCGCCCGCCAGACCGCGAGCAAATCGTCCAGGCCCTCGCGCCGGTGCTGCCGCGCGGCCTGCGCGCTCAGGGCCTTGCTGAGCACGTCCAGCTCGCGCACGGCGCCCAGCGCGTCGCCCAGCCGCTTCGCGCCGCCATCAATCGCCCGCACGTCCCTGCGGGTGTAGGCGCGGCGGAACACGCGCAGCAGTGTGCGCAGCCGGCGCACGGCGACGCGGGCATCGTGGATCTGGTCTTCCGAGGGATCGGCGCGCAGTGCGGCCTCGAAGCCGCGAAGCCGAGCCAACTGCGCGGCAAGTAGGCTGCGGCCGCTCGCGGCCAGGGTGGCGTCGAAGCGCAGGCCGACCCCCCGCGGCGGTTCGCCGGACGCCCGAAAGCGCAGGCGGCGGCCAAAGGCCGCGCGCCACAGCGTCGCGGCCCCGCGCTCCGCGCCGTGCGCTATTTCGCCAACCACGGGCGATTGCAGCTTCAGCAGCGTGGTGCGCTCGGTCGAGGTGACCGCACTGAGCCGCCCGCCGCGCCCTTCCCGCTCGGCCAGCGCCTCGGCAGCAGCGGTCAACGCCGCGAGAGCCAGGGCCCGACGCCGCGGCATAGCGCCGAGCGCGGAAACCGATGGATCGGCGCCGGCGACGGCAAGCAGCTGGCGCCGCGCTCGCCGCCGGCCGCGATCGTCGCGGGTCAGGCTCAGCAGCGCCAGCGCCGCGACGAGGACGCCGTGCTCGTGAGCGTCCAGCCCCGGCGGCGGCGCGACGGCGGCGAGATCACGCGCCGCCCGCGCCGCGTCGTCCGGCCGCGACGACCGTGCCTGCGCCCGAATCTCGAGAATCGCCGTCAACAGGCGTTCATGCCTGTCGATGGCGAAATCCGGCCGGTCGATCGCCGCCGTGAGTGTCCGGGCGATGGCGACGGTGCGCTGGTCTCGCCGGTCGTCGGCGCGGTCGAGCGCCGGCACGCCCGGCACGCCCGCAAGCGCCCGCTCGAGCTTGGAGCGCGCCTGAGACGTGAATTCGGCGGTCGAGCGCAGGCTGGCGACGATTGCGCCCAGATCGGCCTCGCTGCCCTCAGGCGTCAGCTCGGCTTCGAGCTCAAACATTGCAGGCTGGCCACGGTCGAATTCGACCCGATCGAGGCTGAGCGTGGCGAGGCGGCGTGTCCCCTCGCAGATGTCGCGCTCGTGCCGCTCCTGCCGCACGCTGGCGATCGGGCGCAGACGGGCGCCGGCGAGCAGCCGCAGGGCCAGCGTGCGCGCGGCGCTTCCCGGCCAGGCCTCGGGCTGCAGCCATTGCGGAAGATCGATCGTCGCCGGCGCGGCGCCGGCGCTTGCTCCGTCCGAGACCGCCAGCTCTACCTCGAACTCGTCGCGCCGGCGTACGCCGGCAGCAGGCGCCGGGCCGCGATCCCCGAGCGATTTTAGCGTGGCGGTCAGCCCGCCGCCCTGCCGGCGAATGCGGCAGGCGTAGCCTCCCCGCAGGCAGGCGAAGTCCTCGCCGTCAAGATAGACGTCGACCACGCTGACCGAGCGGGGGCGGTTCAGTGAGAACGGTCCGAGCCGGGAACGGCCGAGCCACGCTTCGAATGCCGCGGCGTCGCGAAAGCTGAACTTGGCCTCGGTCTCCATGCCGACAGTATAGCGAGCGACCTTGTGCGACCGTCCGCGAGGAGCCGGGGATTCGGTCAGGCGGTCGGAACCTCCACGATCACCGCCGTTCCGGCGCCCGGCGCACTCTCGATGCGCAACAGCGCGCCGACCTCGACCGCCCGCTCACGCATCGAGCGCATGCCGATGCCGCCGCGCCCCGGGCCGGACGCCGGCGGAGAGGCCGGGTCGAAGCCCTCGCCGTCATCCCGCACCTCGATCGTCAGCATGCCGTTCATCGCGGTCAAATCTACCTCGATCGTGCCCGCGCCGGCGTGCTTGACGGCGTTGCCCAGCGCCTCCTGCACGATACGAAAGACGGCGGCCTCGGCCGCCGGCGCCAGCCGGCAGCCGCGCTCGGCCGAAAACTCGAAGGAGCTGTCGCTGCGCAGACGAAACGAGTCCACCAGCCGCTCCAGGGCGACGACCAGTCCTTCGTCCAGCCCCGGCGGGCGCAGCTGCACGAGCAGGGCGCGCATCTCCCGCTGCGCCTCCTCCGCGAGCGTGCCGATCCGCTCCAGCGTGGAGCTGAGGCGCGCCGAGCCCTTCTCGTGCTGCGCCTGCGCTGCCCGCGTCAGCATGCCGAGGCTGAAGACCGACTGCGTAACCGAGTCGTGCAGATCGCGCGCCAGGCGGGCGCGCTCCTCCAGCGCCGACGCCTCCTGACCGCGGCGCAGCAGACGTGCCCGCTCGACCGCCAGCGCCGCCTGATCGGCCAGGGCCTGGATCAGGCGCACGTCTCCGTCGGCGAAGCTGCGCGGGCGGGTGTCGTTCACCCAGAGAATGCCGATCGGCGTGCCCTCGAGCCGCAGTGGTGCGGCGATCAACGCCCGGACGCCGGCGGCCACCGTCTCGCGCTGCGACTGGGACGGAGTGGGCCACAGCGAGTAGTCATCAACGCGCACGGCCTGGCCGCTGGCGAGGGCCCTGCCCGTGGCCGTACCCTCGTAGAACTCCTCGTTGAGCGTTGCCACGGCGGCCGCGTCAAACAGGGCGCGCGGCTCGCCCGTCGTGGCCAGCGGAATCAGCCGTTGCCGCTGCTCGTCCATTAGCCCGACCATCGCCCCGGCCGCGTCGCACAGCCGCCAACCGGCGTCCGCCACGATGCGCAACACCTCATCGGTGTCGGTGCTGGCGAGCATTCGCTCGGTGATGCCGGCGAGCGCCCCCAACCGCTCGATCTGCCGGGCCGCCGTTTCGCGGGCGCGGCGCTCTTGCTCGGCAAGGTGCGCGTTGTAGATGGCCACCGCGGTTTGGTCGGCGAACGCCTCCGCCAGCCGAATCTCGTTCTCGCCGTAGATGCGCTCGCGCCGGTGATAGAGCATCAGCAGGCCGAGGATCTCTCCACCCGCGGCGAGCAGCGGCAGCCGCAGGGTGCTGACGATGCCCTCCTGCTCCATAAGACCGGCAAGTCCGCTCCATCGCGGCCGCAGCTCCTGCGACACATTGCGCATGTGCAGTGGCCGCCGTGCCCGTCGCAGCGCCGCGTAGGTGGCCGAGGACTTCTCCTCCATCACCTCGAATGCGCGGATCAGCTCAGGCTGAAGGCCGTCGCTGGCGCCGCACAGCACCTGCTCTTCAACGGGGTCAAGCAGCCAGACCGCCGCGGCGTCGGCGCCCAGCACCGCCCGCGAACGACGCACGATCTCCTGAAGCAGGGCGGGGGTGTCGCGCGTGGTCGCCAGCTCCGCCGCGACCAACTGCAGCGCGTGCGACTCCTCGATCAGCCGCGCCTGCTCAAGCGCCAGGGCTGCCTGGTCGGCGAGGGCCTGCAGCAAGGCGGCGTCCTCCGCGCCGAATCGACCGGGCGCGGCGTCGGCGGCCAGCAACACGCCCAGCGGCACCCCAGCCTTGCGCAGAGGCGCGGCGACGAAGGCGCGCACGCCCGCCGCGGCCATGCGCGACTGGTTAGCGCGTGGCAGCGGCAACGCCGCGAAATCATCCACCAGCACGGCCTCGCCGCGCCGGAACGCCCGCCCCGTCACGGTCTCGGCAAAGAAGGCATCATCGACGACCGGCTCACCGAGCGAGGCAAACCAGGTCTGGAACTCTCCGTGCACAGCCGCGGTCACCAGGCGGTTGTCGGGCGGTTGCACGAGCGCGACGACTGCCGCACCGGCCCCCGACAGCCGCACCGCCGCCTCGGCCACCACGCGCAGCACGGCGTCAGCGTCGGAGGTGGCCAGCAGTTGTTCGCCGATACCTGCGAGCGTGGTCAGGCGGTCGAGCTGGCGCGTGGCCGCGGCGCGCGCCGCGGCTTCGTGCTCCGCCAGCGTCGTGTTGTGAATCGCGACCGAGATCTGGTCGGCAAAGGCCTGCGCCAGTTGCATTTCGCTGGCGCTGTAGCTACGCACGCGGTGGTGATAGAGCGTGAGCACGCCGTGCACGCTGCCGCCGGCCTCGAACAGCGGCAGCCGTAGGGCGCTGCGAATGCCGGATTCTGTCACCGCGCGGCCGATCTTCGGGTCGGCTCTCTCAAGCACCGCCGGGTAATCGGCGAAGAACTGCGGCCGGTCATTGCGCCGGATCTGTTCAAAGAAGGCGTGCGCCGGCGGCGTGTTGACCTCCAACAAGCGCAGGAGCGGCGCGGGCAGGCCCCGGCTGGCGCGCGTGCGGAAGTTGCCGCGATCGTCGAACATCCACACGGCGGAGGCATCGGCGCCGAACACGGCGGCGGCGCGCTCAACCAGCTCGTTCATCAACGTCTCGGTCTCGCGCGAGGTGGCCAGGTCGGCGGCGATGCCCTGCAGCGCGTGCGTCTCCTCGATCAGGCGGGTGTGGTCGAGCGCGAGCGCCGCCTGCTGGGCCAGCACGCGCACGGCGTCTAGCATCGCCGGCGGCCAGGGGGTGCTCAGGAACATCGACATCGCCCCGACCAGCCGCCCGCCAACCGCAAGTGGAAAGCCGGCGTAGCTGATCAGGCCCGCCCGGGCGAACAGTTCGCGATTCTGGAGCACGTCGCCTTCGCGGATCGGGTCGAGGATCAGCGGCTCGCGCGCACGCACGGCGCGCACGATCGGCGCCTCCACCGTGTCCAGCGGCACGCGATCGGGGAAGCTGGTGCGCGGGAAGCGCTGGCTGGCGCGGGCGCGCAGCAGCAGCGCATCGTCGCCCGGGTCGTAGCTGTAGATGCGCGCCACTTCGACGCCGAACTCTTCGAGCAGCCCGGTCGCCAGCGCCGCCGGACCGCTCTCGCTGTCGGCGTGGGCCGAGACACGCGCCATCACGCGGTTGAGCGCGGCCAGCCACGCGGCGGCATCCTGCGGCGGCGATTGCGAGGGAGCCGACATGGCGCTCTCCCGTTCCTGCGCGCCCGCAACCCGCGGTCCGCTCTGCACAGTATACGGTGCCGAACCTTGGCCCGTACGCGGCGAACGCGGGCGCACCGCCGCCGCGCAAGGGGCGGCGATCCCCGCTGCATGCGATCGCTGCTACGATGGGGGCAGCCGAACCGACGGCACGACCCCGACGGTTCAGGAGAAGGACGGAATGGCAGAGAAACCAGTCTCCACCGCCGCAGAACCGAGCGTCGACGAGATCATGGAGCGGCTGAAGATCGTCGAGGACCCGGAGCTGCGCATGAGCATCATCGATCTCGGCCTGGTCTACGGCGCGGAGTTCATCCCGGAGACCAGCACGATCGAGGTGACGATGACGCTGACCAGCCCCGGCTGCCCGCTGGGTGGCCTGATCCAGGGGCAGGCCTATGCCGTGCTTAAGGATCTACCGGGCGTCAAGGACGTGGATGTGAAGATCACGTTCAATCCGCCGTGGGATCCGCGCACGATGGCGTCCGAAGACGTGAAGATGATGCTCGGCATCTGGTAGGGGAAACAGCGAGGCGCCCATCCTTTGCCGGGCGCCTCGTTGCCTACTTCTTGCCCTTCCCGGTCTTGCCGGGCGGCGGCTTGGCGCCGCCTTTGCCCTTTGGTCCGCTCTTCCCTTTGTCTGGCATACCCCTCACCTCAACACTCGGATGGGCAAACGGCTCGCAGGCCGGCGGCGCGGCGCGCGGCCGTGCATACGGGAAGTAAACGCCCTTGCAGCAAGGATCGCAAGATGCCCGTCGTCGGTGTGGTGCTTGCCGGCGGACGCAGCGCCCGCTTCGGCCGCGATAAGGCCCTGTTGGAGCTGGGCGGACAAACGCTGCTGCTCCGCACCCTGGCCGCCCTGCGCCCCGCGACGGATTCTCTGCTGATCGTCGGCCCGCCGGAACGGGCCAGACAAGCGCCCGGCGTGGCGGTGGTCAAGGACGTCTGGCCGGGGATCGGGCCGCTCGGCGGCATCGCCACGGCACTGCGCGCCCGGCCCGGCAGTCACGTGCTCGCGGTTGCGGTGGACATGCCGTTCCTGAACACAACGCTGCTCGGCCAGCTCGCCGCCTTCGCCACGCAGGCCGACGTGGTGTTGCCGGTGGTAGCCGGCCGCGGACAGCAGTTACACGCCGTCTATGGCCCCGGCTGCCTGCCGCCGATCGAGGCGCAGATCGCCGCCGGCGACTACAAGATCGACCGCTTCTTCCCGCAGGTGCGCGTGCGCCGCGTCGAAGAGGCCGAGCTGCGCGCCTTTGACCCCGGCCTGCGCTCGTTCGACAACGTCAACACGCCCGAACTGTGGCAGGCGGCGCTTGCCGAGCTGCGGGGCGATCCGCATGGCTGAACAATCCAAGCGCGCCGAGAGGGCGGAGGCCCACCGGCGCCCGCCCTCTCAACCGTGATCGCGTCCCCGGCTAGGCGACCTGCTTGGCTTTGCGCGAGCGGCTGGACTGACCGCTGCGCTCGCGCACGAACGGCAGCGGCGGCGTGGGGTAGGTCACGTAGCCGCACTGCAGGCAGGCGCGCTCGCCTGGATCCGCCGCATTGTTGGTCATGTCGCCACGACACCGTGGACACGCTTTGAGGAACAACATCACCGCACCTCGACCCGGTTCGCCCGGTAGAACGCCGGTTGTTCGCGACCCCGCCAGGCGGGGAGTGGGTCGATCGCGTGCAACCAGTGAAAGAACAACAGAGCCGGCTTCGCAGATCCACCACACCCGCACCGCCCCCGCGCCGCGAAGCCTCTGTGGCTACCCCATCGTACGTCCGGCGCATTAAGATCTGCTTAAGGCCTGCGAAGTATCTTGCAGATCTGCGCGAGTTATGCTCAGCGACGCGACGGAACCGGTAACTCGCCGCGCCCTTCGGCGATACTACGCCGGAGACGGCAAAGCGGATGGCCGCGTGTTGCGGCGCCCTGTGCGTTCGATCACACAAGGGGTGCAGGCGGAAGCGACGTGCGGGAGCGATCGGCGATCACCGGCGGAACAGCCACCCACCACTAGATACATGATCGTACTTCCTGACAGCAGCGTTGTCAAGGTTTTCAAGATTGCAAGGGCGGTCACGGCTGTACGCTGTACAGCTCCCTGGCCTGCCGCCCGAGCTCGGCGCGGAAGTCGGGATGGGCGACGCTCAGCATCTCCTGCACCCGTTCCCGGATCGTCTTGCCGCGCAGCGTCGCGATGCCTTGCTCCGTGACCACGTAGTCCACCAGCGTGCGCGGCACCGTGACTATGCTGCCCGCATCCAGCATCGGCACGATGCGCGAGACGCGCTGGCCCGTGGCCGAAGGCACTGAGCTGGACGGCACCACGCTGACCGACTTGCCGCCCGGCGAGTAGGCGCCGGCGATCATGAACGCCGTTTGCCCGCCCACGCCGGTGTACATGCGGTGGCCGAGCGATTCCGCGCAGACCTGGCCGGTCAGGTCCACGACCAGCGCGTTGTTCACCGTGACGAAGTTCTCGATCTGGATTAGCCGGCGCAGGTCGTCAGTGTAGCCGAAGTCGTACAGCTCGAACACGGGGTTGTCGTGGATGCGGCGCATCTCCTCCGGCGTGAGCGCGACCAGGGCGCTGCCCACGACCTTGTATTTGTGGATGCTCTTGTACTTGCCCGTCACCACGCCCTTGTCCACCAGATCGACGATGCCGCCGGTGATCAGCTCCGTCTGCACGCCCAGGTCTTCCTTCTCACCGAGAAAGAGGCCCAGCGCCGAGGAGACCGTGCCCACGCCCATCTGCAGCGTGTCGCGGTTGTTGATCAGTTCCGACGCGACCAGCGTGCAGATCACCTCCACGGTCGCGATCTCTTCGGGATTAGCTGGCGGCGCCGGCAGGGCGCCGGTCGGCTTCGTGCCCTCCACCAGCAGATCGAGCGCATCGATATGCACGTAGTTTTCGCCGCCGGTGCGAATGAAGTCCTCGTGCACCTCGGCGATCACCAGCCGCGCATTGCGGCAGAGCGTGCCGGAGAACCACACCCCCGGGCCAAAGCTGCAATAGCCCTGCGCGTCCGGCGGCGAGACCGGCACCATGTACACATCCGGGGCGGCGGTGAAGCCGGCGGGCATCTCGTAGCTGCGCCACATACCGATCGGCAGGTACTCCATCTCGCCGGCGTGGCAGGCGGCGCGGTTGGGCGGCGTAGCGTAGTTGTCGTGCAACTCGACGTGGCCGGCGAGACTCGGCTGCGTCCAGGAGACCAGCGCTGCCGGGTGATCAATACGGATGTTCGTCAGATCACCGGCCTCGACACGGGCGATCAGCGCCTCGCAGAGCGTGTACGGGGTCGTGCTGAACGGCGCCACGCCGACCACGCTTCCGGGCTGTATGCGCTTGACCGCCTGCTCGGGAGTCGCCAGCTTCTCCGCGTACCGCTGCTGCCAGTTCACTCTTAGCCTCCCACGCCTTGCTCTACGCACAACACCCGACCCGTTCCGGGCTGCCCGCCGGAGCGGCATCCGTCCGGGCCACCGGCGCCAGCGCCGGCCCTGGCCCAATCATGGCACAGATGCTTGTGTCGCGATCGGCTACGAGCAGCGGTTGCGGGTCTCGGAAGGGGCGGCGGCCGTATCCTTCCCAGGCGGCGCCGCGGGCCCGGCATTTGTTCGCGCCGGCGCCGGCTCGCTATGATCGGGCGCGCGTGCTCCGGCGCGCAATTCGCTGCGGGAAGCCGATGCCGTGGTCTACCGGCTCTTCTGCCTGGCGCGCTGGCTGGTGGTGCGGGCGCCGCTGCGCCTCTCCTACGCCGGCGCGGTGCTGGGCGCCTACGTGGCCTGGCTTTTCATGCCGGAACAACGCGCCAACGCCAGCGCAAACATGGGTCGTGTACTCGGGTCGGGCCGGCGGCGGCAGGCGCGCCGCATCGCCAGACGCTCGTTCGTCAACTACGCCAAGTACCTGGTCGACTTCATTCGCCTGCCCGAGCTGACGGCCCCGCAGCTCGCCGAACGCTTCGAGTTCAACGCATGGGAGCGCTACGACGCCGCGCTGGCGCAGGGCCGTGGCTGCATTCTCGTGCTCATGCATTTCGGCAACTGGGACCTCGGCGGGCCGGTGCTGGCGCAGCGCGGCTACGCCTTCAACGCCATCGCCGAGACGCAGGACCATGGCCGGCTGAACGACGATCTGGTCGCCGCGCGAACGAAGCACGGCGTCAAGCTGATCCCGATGGAGAAGGCGGCGACCGGCATCATCCGCTCGATGCGCCGCAATGAAACGCTCGCCATCTTGATCGACCGGCCGCTGGACGACGGCGGCATCGAGGTCGAGTTCTTCGGCGCGCCGATCCGCGTGCCCGCCGGACCCGCCCGCATCGCCCTGCGCACCGGCGCCAAGGTGATCGCGGTCAGCCAGTTGCGCAGCCACGCCTGGAGCGACCGCGTGCGGGTAATCGCGGACTTCGAGATCGAGTTGCCCAACAGCGGCGACCTCGAACATGACGTTCGGCTGCTTACCCGGCGCATCTTGCAGGCGCATGAGCGCGTGATTCGGCGCCATCCGGAGCAGTGGTACATGTTCCGCCGCATGTGGCCGCGGCGCACTCCGGTTGCGGCCGGCCGCGCCGTCGCCACGTGAGCGCCAGCCACCATCTGCCGCTTGCCGCGAGCCTGCGCTGGCGCGGCTTTCAGCTCGCGGGAGCCGTGCTGCAGCGAAGCGGCCCCAGCGGCCGGCTGCTGGCGCCGCTGGCGGGGCGCCTCGCCTGGATGCTGGCGCCGACTCAGCGCCAGGCGGTCTCGACCAACCTGCGTATCCTGCTGCCCGAAGCGCCGCCGGGCCGCGTTCGCCAGGCGGCGATCGGCGCCTTTCGGTCCGTGGTTCGCTATTATGTCGAGTTGGCGCGCGTGCCCGTCAGCGATCTCCGCGCCATCCACGCTGCGATGACCGTCGAAGGCTACGAGATCGTGGAAACGGCGCGCGCGGCCGGACACGGGGTGATCGTGGCCGGCATTCACCTCGGTCCGACGGAGCTGCTGCTGCAGGCTTTCGCCGTCCGCGGCGTGTCCTACACCGCCATGATCGAGCGGTTGCAGCCGCCGCAGCTCAATGCGCTGTTTTTGCAGTGGCGAGAGGCGCACGGCCAGCGCTATGTATACGCCGACGTAGCCGGGGCGCGTGCACTGCTTAAGGCGCTGCGCGCCGGCGGCATCGTCGCCTTGCTCATCGACCGCGACGTCACCGGCACGGGCGTCGCGGTGCCGTTCGCCGGCGGCAGTGTGCGGGCGCCAACGGGCGTGATCGATCTGGCCCGCGCCAGCGGCGCCCCGATCATCCCGGCCATCGCGCAGTGGACGCGGCGCGGCACGCGCGCCATCTTCCTGCCGCCGATCACGATCGAGCGCACGCTGCGGGCGCCCGAGGCGCAGCGCGCGGCGCTGGCCGCCCTGCTGCGGCGTTATCTCCCCTATTTGCGGGCGCATCCGGAGCAATGGCTGGTGCTTGAGCCGTGGTTCGTCACCCCGGCCGCGGCCGTGGACGGAGCGTATACTGAAGCCGAGCGGCCGTCCGCCGCTGGTCGGGAGGGGCAGGGTTGAGCGCCAGCGCGACGACGGGCACCGCCGACCTCCACGTCCACACCACGGGCAGCGACGGCATGGGCACGCCCGCGGCGGTGCTGGCAGAGGCGGCGAGCCGCGGCCTGAGCGCGATTGCGATCACCGACCACGACGACCTTGCCCCGGCGCTGCGGGCGCGCGAGCTGCACGCCGGGCGCGGCTACGGCTTCGCCTTCGTGCCGGGCATGGAAGTGACCACGCTCGAGGGACACCTGCTCGCCCTCTTCATCGAGGAGCGCGTGCCGAGCTTCCGCTCGCTGGCGAAAACACTGGATCGCATTCACGCGCAGGGCGGCCTGGCCGTGATCCCGCATCCGCTCAGCCCGCTGACGCGCAGCCTGGGGCGGCACGGCATCGAGCGGGTGCTGGCGCGGCGGGCGGATGGGCTGTGGTTCGACGGCATCGAGCTGGCCAACCCGTCGCCGGCGGGCAGGATCAGCCGGCGACGGGCCGCGGGGCTGAACCGCGAGCGCCTGCACCTGGCGCCAGTGGGCGGCAGCGACGCGCACTATCTGCCGGTGATCGGGTCGGCCTTCACCCGCTTTCCGGGTTCCAGCGCCGCGGATCTGCGCCGTGCGATCGAGAGCGGCGCGACCAGTGCGGCCTTCGGCCGCCACATCGGACTGCGCGAGATCGGCGCCGGCCAGATCGCGCGGCAAACCGCGCGAGCGCTGTGGGCGACGCCGAGCAAAGTCCTCGGCCGTATGGCCGCGGGAGTGCGCGGATCGTGAAGATCGCCCTCGTCTCACCCTACGACCTCGCCGTGCCGGGCGGCGTCAACACGCACATCACGCGCCTCGCGCAGAATTTCGCGGCTTTGGGCCACGAGACGAGGATCATCGGACCATCGTCGGACGAGCTGGCGCCGGCGCCGCGCGGCACGATTGTGATCGGCAAGCCGCGCTCCATTCCCGCCAGCGGCTCGGTGGCGCGCATCGCCCTGAACCTGCGCCTCAGCGGCCGCGTGAAAGAGGTGTTGAGCGAGGAGCGCTTCGACGTCGTGCATGTGCACGAGCCCTTGATGCCCGTGTTGCCGATCCAGTTCCTTCGCCATTCTGAAACCGTCAATGTCGGCACATTCCACGCGGCCAAAGAGGGCGGCAACCGCCTCTACTCCTACACGCGCACGCTCTTGCGGCGCTACTACCGCCGGCTTGACGGCAAGATCGCCGTCTCGCCCGCGGCCGAGCACCTGGTCAGCCGCTACTTCGCCGGCTACTTCAATATCATTCCCAACGGCGTCGACCTGACGCCGTTCAGCGGCGAGCCGCGGCCGCTGCCGCAGCTCTGTGACGGCAAGCGCAACATTCTCTTCGTCGGGCGCATGGAAAAGCGCAAGGGCCTGGCCTACCTGCTGCGCGCCTATCCGCTGATCAAGGGCGAGCTGCCCAACACCCGCCTCGTGATCGTCGGCGACGGGCGCCTGCGCGAGGGCTACGAGCGCTATGTGCGCAAGCACGAGCTGGCGGACGTCATCTTCACGGGGTATGTGAGCGACGCCGACATCCCGCGCTACTATCACTCGGCGGACGTGTGTTGCTTTCCCGCCACCGGCAACGAAAGCCAGGGGTACGTGCTGCTGGAGGCGATGGCGGCGGGCAAGCCGCTGGTGGCCAGCAACATCGAGGGCTACGCCTCCGTGATCACCGACGAGGTTGAGGGGCGCCTGACCCGCCCCCAGGACTCGGAGGGGCTGGCGCTGGCGCTGGTGCACCTGCTCGCCGACGACCGCGCCCGCCACGAGATGGCCGAGCGCGCCCGCTTGAGCGCTCAGCAGTACAGCTGGGACCGCATCGCTCACAAGGTGCTCTCATACTACGAACGGCTGCTGTACGAGCGCGGCATCCATCCCGGCAAGGTCTGCCCGGGACCGCAGAGCTAGCGCCCGGCATGCCGGCGGACCCAGGAGGTGCGCGTGCCCTCGCTCATCCCTCACGCCATTCCGCGGCGCTACGCCGACCCGGTGGCCAAAGTGATCGCCCGCACCGGCATGACGCCGGACATGATCACCGCGGGCGGCCTCGCGCTCAATGTCCTTGCCGGCGCCGCCATCGCGACCGGCAACTTTGCGGCGGGCGGCGGCCTGATCCTGGCGGGCGGCGCCCTGGATCTGCTCGACGGCGCCGTCGCACGGGCTACAGGAGAGTCCTCGCTGTTCGGCTCCGTCTTCGACGCGACCGCGGACCGCTACGCCGAGGCGGCCAATCTGTTCGGCCTGCTGGCGTATTATGTCGCGCAAGGCGACCGCGTGCAGCCGCTCCTGCTTTTCGCCGCGATCACCGGCTCGATCCAGACGAGCTACGTGAAGGCACGCGTTGAGGCGATCGGCCAGCAGTTGAACGAGGGCATCTTCACTCGCAGCGAGCGCGTCCTCCTGCTCGCCGGCGCGCTGTTGCTGGCCGGGCGGCCCGGATGGGGCTGGGTGCTGCCGGCGACAGTCTGGCTGCTCGCCGTGATGACGAACCTCACCGCCGTGCAGAGGCTATACCATGCCTGGCAGAAGCTGCGCGGCCAGCTCGGCGCCGAAGTGCCGCACTGAGGGCAGCGCGCCGCCGCTCGCGGCCATGAGGGTAGAGGGGTGATTCCGCTTGCGGAGCTCGACCAGGTCAAGGCGATCTTCGCCGAGAGGCTGCAGCAGCCGGTCAAGCTGGACTTCTTCACGCAGAAGCCGCTGGCGATGCTGGTGCCTGGGCGCGAGGAGTGCCGGTTCTGCAACGACGCACAGGCGCTGCTCGAAGACCTGGCGCGCGTAAGTTCGCTGCTGCGCCTGACCGTGCACGAACGCGGCGCGGACAAGGCGCTCGACACGCGGCTCGGGATCGAGCGTGTGCCGGCGACGGTGATCCGCGGCGTGCTCAACCGCCCGATCACCTTCTACGGCATCCCGATCAGCTACCTGTTTGCGCCGCTGGTCGAGACGCTGCTGCTGATGTCGCAGAACAAGGCCCAACTGCCGCCCCGCGCGGCAAAGCTGCTGAAGCGGCTGCATCAGCCGGTGCGGGTCCGCGTCTTCGTTTCCCCCGAGTCGGAGTACTGCGGGCCGATGATGACCGCGGCCTTCGCCTTCGCGGTCGAGAGCAAGCAGGTGAGGGCGGAGGTGATCGAGATCGCCGAGTTTCCGCGGCTCGCGGATCGCTACGCCGTGCAGCAGGTGCCCTTTACGGTGATCGAGGACCGCGCCGGCTTTCCCGGCCTGGTCGAGCCCGAGGTCTTCGCCGAGCAGATCGTCAAGGCCACCACCAGCCGCACCCTGACCGCCCCGCCGCGCGGCGAAGCCACGCCACTCGCGTGGCCGGAACAAGCCCCGCGCAAGAACGTCCGTCCCAGCGGCCTGATCATCCCCGGCCGCTGACGGTAATGCGCTTCCGGCCGGTCAAGAAGGCCGCCCCCCGCGCTTACTCAACATCAGCCCGCCCGTGATCGCAATCGCCAGCAGCGCGAGGAAAATGGCGACGCCGGCGACCGCCAGCACGACGGTCACGGTCGTATCACCGGACGATGATGTCGCGGGCTTGGAGCGTACCGGCGCCGTATCCGGCGGCTGGGTGCCCTGCGCGTTCGCGGCGCCCGCGCTCTCGGCCGAGGGGGCAGGCGCGGCGGCGGCGGCGTTGCGCGCCGGCGGCGCCTGCGTGCCGCTGGCCACGGCGGCGGCCGGAAGGCCGACGCTCTTGCGCCAGGCATTGTAGATGCCGTCGCGGTTCTGACCGTAGATGGCGGTGAACGCCTGGTCCGGCGACTGGCTGGCGTTGAAGGCGGCCAGCAGCTTCGCCATTTTGTCCGGTCCATACGTGCCGACCAGGAAGCGCGTCAGGCTCCACGCCTCGCCGTAGAACACGTCCGGGTTGGAGCCGCGGTAGCCGGGCGAGAGGTTCTTCAGCGACACCACCTGGTCCTGCGCGATCGCCTGATTGACGGCATCGCGGAAGCCGCCTGGGTCGCTCTGGCTGAACACGGCGAGGCCCTCGTCGAGCCAAAGCGGCAGCGAGCCGTCGACGCCGTCCTTCACAGCACGGGCGTTGACGAGATGGGTCAGCTCGTGGCGCACCGTGTCCTCGTTCTCGGCGCCGCGCAGATCGCCGGCGTCCAGAACGACGATGTCGGGGGCGTTGGCCTGGCCCAGGATATTGGGGTCGGACGACTTCGACTCGTGCGAGAGCGCCGCCGCGACTTCTGCCTGGTTGCCGTAGACGACGAGCTGGATGGGAAAGTCGAGCGGGGCGCCGTCGAGCTGGCTCGCCTTGTCCAGCGCCTGCCGCCCGATGTTGAGGATGTTGCGCGCGGCCGTGTCGGTCCCGTTGTAGTAGTGCAGCGTCAGGTTGCCGTTGCTGAGCTGTTTAAAGGGAAAGCGCGGGTCGGCATATATGAAATCGGCAGCGTCCGTCTGCATCTTGTTGCCGGCCGCATCCACGAGCGTCCAGAAGTAGTGAATCGTCTTGAACGGGGGCAGATAACCCTGGCTCGTCGAGGTGCGCAGATGGAACTGCGCGTGCACTGACGGCCCCTGGTCGAAGTCGGCGCGGCCGATGTGCTGGTTCGGGTCGGGGACGAGCGTGTAGTGCAACTGGACGTCCGTGACATTGCCGGCCGCTGAGGCGGCGTCGATGTTGAACACCATCTCGTTGGGGAAGCTATTCTGCACCGACGGCGTGCCGTTGACCGTCAGCGGATCGTCGGCCCGCACCGCGGCCGGTCGTGCCAGCGTCGCGCCGCCCGCCAGCACGGTGAGCAGCGCCACGGCAAGGCCCAGCAATCCTATCCGAAGCGGCTGCCCGGTCTTCGGCGCCGCGCGATGTTCACTGTGTTCCACCGCCCATCCCTCCGCCCGTTGCCCACGGCCCGCTCAACTACGCGGGCCGCGATCACGCCGCCGCCCCACCCGAGTTCCCGATGTCCCAGCGCAAAAACGCCCGCATCAGCGGATCGAGGTCGCCTTCGAGCACTGCGGCCGGATCGCTCGTTTCGTAGCCGGAGCGCAGATCCTTCACCAGCTTGTAGGGATGCAGCACGTAACTGCGGATCTGGTTGCCCCAGCCCGCCGCCACGTGCTCGCCCTTGAGCTGCGCCCGCTCTGCTACCTGCCGCTCCAGCTCCTGCTCCAGCAACCAGGCGCGCAGGACCTTCATCGCCGACTCGCGGTTGCGGTGCTGCGACCGCTCGTTCTGGCAGGTCACAACTTTGCCCGTGGGCAGATGCGTGATGCGGATCGCGGTGGCGTTCTTCTGCACGTTCTGCCCGCCGTGGCCGCTGGCGTTGAACACGTCGACGCGCAGGTCGTCGGGATTGATCTGCACCTCGATCTCGTTCTCGATCGCTGGCATCACTTCGACCAGCGCGAACGACGTATGCCGGGCGTGCGCCGAGTCGAAGGGCGAGAGGCGCACGAGCCGGTGTACGCCGCGCTCGGAGCGCAGGTAGCCGTAGGCATAGCGGCCGTCGATCTCCACCGTCGCGCTCTTGATCCCGGCCTCTTCGCCGGGCGTTAGGCTCAGCACCTCGGCGCTGAAGCCGCGCCGCTCGGCCCAGCGCAGAAACATGCGCAGCAGCATCTCCGCCCAGTCCTGCGATTCGGTGCCGCCGGCGCCGGCGTGCACCGCGAGGATCGCGTTGTGATCGTCGTAATCGCCGCCGAGCATCAGTTCGAATTCCAGCTCGTCCACCCTGCCGGCCAACGTCTCGGCGTCGGCGCGCACATCGGCAGCGACGCTCTCATCGCCTTCTTCGATGGCGAGATCGGTCAGCTCCAGCAGCTCCGTTGCCCTGGCGCGCGCCGCCGTCCATGGCTCGATCGAGCCGCGCAGATCCGCGAGCCGGCGCATAGTCTGCTGCGCGGACTGCGGATCGTCCCAGAAGCTGGGCTCGGCGCTCTGCGCTTCGAGCGCAGCCGCCTGCTTCTCTCGTCCGGCCAGGTCAAAGACGCACCATGATCGTGTCGATGCGGGCCAGCAGGCCCGCCAGGTCCGTTCGAAGCTCGTCCACGCTGTTTCACTCCAGGCGCGTGCCGCACGACGGCGCCGCTCGATTCGTCTGAGATTCGATCTATGCCTGCACCGGCCGGCGCGCGTCAGGTGGGCGCGACCTGCTCCCCGGCGGCGGCGCGGTGCGCGAGCCGTGTGGGCTCCGGCAGCCGCAGGCCGCGCACCAGGCGCAAGGTCCAGGCAACGGCCGCGCTGAGCGCGATCAGATGACCCACCGACACAAACACGGGATTTACGCCCATACGCGTGCGCACCACGGCGCCGATGCATTCGTCTTCCGCGCCAAGCAGCGGACTGACCGCGCCGGCTTCGCGCGCCGGCGGGTCGAAGTGACCGGTCAGCCGCGACTTGGCACAGCCGATCGTCGGCAGGCCCAGCAGCAGGCCGAGGTGCGAGGCCAAACCGAAGCGGCGAGGGTGGGCCATACCCTGCCCGTCCACCACCACCAGGTCCGGCGAGGCCCGCAGCGCCGCGAACGCGGGCAGCAGCACCGGAATCTCGCGGAAGGAGAGCAGCCCCGGCACATACGGGAAACGCACCGCCGCCGTCACTACCGACTGCTCGACGGGCCGCAGCCCGGGATAGCTGAGCACCACGACCGCCGCGCGTCCGTCCTGTCCCTCGCCGCCCACGGAGATGTCTACGCCGGCGACGAGGCGCACGTGCTCAGGCTCGCCCGCCGCGACCACCGAGCCGCGCAGCCGTTCCTGGATCGCGCGTGCCTCGGCCGGCGTGACGTCCCATTCGTGCGGCGCTTGCAATTTCACCCATCAAGTATAGCCGAGGGCCGCCGTCTCAGCCGCGCGCACCGTGTTCGCGAGCAGCATCGTCACCGTCATCGGGCCGACGCCGCCGGGCACGGGCGTGAGCGCGCTCGCCACGCGGGCCACGCCGTCGAAGTCCACGTCGCCTGCCAGGTGGTAGCCGCTCTTGCGCGACGGGTCGGGCACGCGGTTGGTGCCCACGTCGATGACGACGGCGCCGGGTCGCACCATATCGGCGGTGATCGCGCGCGGCCGCCCCATCGCCGCGACCAGGATGTCGGCCGTGCGCGAAAAGCGCGCCAGGTCCGGCGTCGCCGTGTGGCAGATTGTGACCGTGGCATTGGCGCCTTCGGCCTTCTGCAGCAGGATCGCCGCCAGCGGCTTGCCGACGAGGTTGCTGCGACCGCAGATCACGACGTGGCGGCCGGCGGGGTCGTGGCCGCTGCGCAGCAGCAGTTGCTGCACCCCCGCCGGCGTGCAGGGCAGCAACCGGCCTTCGCCGCGCAGCAGCAGACCCAGGTTGATCGGGTGCAGCCCGTCGACGTCCTTGTGCGGCGCCACGGCCCGGGTGATGCGGTGCTCGTCCAGGTGGCCCGGCAAGGGAAGCTGCACGAGAATGCCGTGGAAGCGCGCATCGGCGTTGAGATCGGCGACGATCCCCAAAAGCTCCGCTTCGCTGATCGCCGCGGGTGGACGCAGCGTCTCTGACACGATGCCGAGCTCGGCGCAGGCCCGAGTCTTGCCGCGCACGTAGGAGATCGAGGCGGGGTTGTCGCCGGCGAGGATCACGGCGAGGCCCGGCGCCACTCCCCGCGCCCGCAGCGCGCCAATGCGGCCGCTCAGCTCTTCGCGCAGCTGCGCCGCGATCGCCGCACCGTCGATCAGTCGCGCCGTGGCCGGCACTATCCGCCCCCAGCAGTACGCCCGCACAGGGTATCATCCGCGGAAGCCGCCGCGGCGCCGCACCGCGCCCCGGCGTTGACACCAACGGCTGGTGAATCGTACGATCCTGCGCAGACGCCGCCCGCGCTTACCAACCGCATACGATCTTCGCTCTTATCCAGAGTGGTCGAGGGACTGGCCCTGCGAAGCCCGGCAACCGAGCCCGCAACCGCGGGCAGCGGTGCTAATTCCGACTCCGTACGGCGGCGCGACGGCGCCGCGCGGAGGAAGATGAGAGTGTGCGGACTGGTTGGAGGCTGCTCACGCGTGCCTCCATTTTTGTTGCCCCGAGCGAAGCGCGTTGCGGTTGGCGGCGGTGCGGCGACTCGAGCTGTGCTGCGCCGCGCCTACGAGGGTTGGCATGGAAACGGTGGCCTGGGCAGGAGATCGCGTGCGACTGCTCGACCAGACGCGCCTGCCGCTCGAGGAGGTCTACCTCGACTTCGCTGACTACCGGCAGCTGGCTGCCGCCATCCGCGAGATGCGGGTGCGCGGCGCCCCCGCGATCGGCGTAACCGCCGCCTACGGCGTGGCCCTCGCGGCGCTGGAAGCCCGCGGCCTGAAGCGGCCGGCCTTTGACGCCGCCCTGTCCTCCGCGCGAGACACGCTGGCAGCCACGAGGCCCACGGCGGTCAACCTCTTCTGGGCGCTGGGCCGCATGGCCGCGGTCGCCGCGGCGGCGCAGAGCGTTGCCGATGCCGTCGTGGCGCTGGTGGCCGAGGCGCAGGCGATCCACGCCGAGGACCTGGCCGCGAGCCGCCGGCTCGGCCGCTTCGGCGCCGAGTTGCTGCCGCAGGCGGGGACGGTGCTTACGCACTGTAACGCCGGCTCCCTCGCCACCGCCGGCTACGGCACCGCACTCGGCGTCGTGCGCGCCGCGGTCGAAGCCGGCAAAGAGATCCAGGTTTTCGCAGACGAGACGCGACCACTGCTCCAGGGCGCTCGCCTCACCGCCTGGGAGCTGCAGCAGGACGGCATTCCCGTGACCCTGATCGCTGACACGATGGCCGGGCACTTCATGAGCCGCGGCGCGATCGACTGCGTGGTCGTGGGCGCCGACCGTATCGCCGCCAACGGCGACGTCGCCAATAAGATCGGCACCTACCAGGTCGCGGTGCTGGCGAAGGAGCACGGCATCCCCTTTTATGTCGCCGCGCCCTGGAGCACCGTCGATCTCGCCGTGGCGAGCGGTTCCGAGATTCCGATCGAGGAGCGCGCGGCGGAGGAAGTGACCAGCTTCGGCGGACGGCGGACGGCGCCGCCGGGCGTGGCCGTGCGTAATCCAGCCTTCGACGTGACGCCCGCCCGCTTCGTGACCGCGATCATCACCGATCGCGGCGTAGCTCGGGCGCCCTATGCCGAGCAGCTTGCGCGGCTGGCAGAGGCGGCGAGCTCAGCCGAAGCGGCAAGACCTGAGGCTGTGAACACCGCGCAGGGAGGGCGATAGATGGCCGAGGCGAGTGTTGCCGTGATCGGCGGCAGCGGCTTCTACCAGATGGAGGGTCTACAGGAGCTGCGCGAAGTGCGGCCGCGCACGCCCTTCGGCCCGCCCAGCGACGCGATCGTGATTGGTACGCTCGCAAGTCAGCGCGTCGCCTTTCTGCCGCGTCACGGCGTCGGCCACCGTCTGCTGCCGGGCGAGCTGCCGGTCAGGGCGAACATCTTCGCGCTGAAGACGCTCGGCGTCGAACACATCATCTCGATCAGTGCCTGCGGCAGCCTGCAGGAGCGGATCGCGCCGCTCGACCTGGTGATCCCCGACCAGCTGATCGACCGCACCAGGGGCCGCGAGAGCAGCTTCTTCGGCCACGGCCTCGTCGGCCACATCTCCTTTGCCGATCCGTTCTGCCCCGCGCTCGCGGCCGTGCTGGCGGATTGCGCCGAGCAGGCGGGGCCGCGTGTGCACCGCGGCGGCACGCTGGTGGTGATGGAGGGACCGGCCTTCTCCACGCGGGCGGAATCGCAGCTCTACCGCTCCTGGGGCGCCAGCCTGATCGGCATGACGGCGCTGCCCGAAGCCAAGCTGGCGCGCGAGGCCGAGATCTGCTACGCCGCCGTCGCCTGCGCCACCGACTACGATGTCTGGCACGAAAGCGAGGAGGACGTCACGGTCGAGATGATCGTGGCGAACCTTTTGAAGAACGTCGAGGTCTCCAAGCAGATCGTGCGCGCGGCGGTGCAACGGCTGCCGAATCGCGACGCCTGCGGCTGCTCTTCGGCCCTCGCCACGGCCTTGATTACGATGCCCGAGCTGGTGCCGGAGCAGCTGAAGCGAGACCTGGCGCCCATTCTCGGCAAGTATCTGCCCGCGTCGCCGCCGAGTCTGGCGGCCGTGGCTGGAGATCCGCGATGAGCATCCTGGTGGTGGGGAGCGCTGCCTTCGACGACATCGAGACACCCTTCGGCCGCGCGGAGCATGTGCTTGGCGGTTCCAGCATCTACTTCTCGGCCGCGGCCAGCCTCTTCTCGCCCGTGCGCCTCGTGGCGGTTGTGGGCGACGACATGCCCGAGCACGCCTACGACTTCCTCGCAGAGCGCGGCGTGGATCTGGGCGGGCTGCAGCGCGTCCCGGGCAAGACCTTCTTCTGGGCCGGGCGCTACGACTACGACCTGAACACCACCGAGACGCTCACCACCGAGCTCAACGTCTTCGCCGACTTTCAACCCGAGCTGCCGGCCGACTACGCCGAGACGCCCTTCGTCTTCCTGGCGAACATTCATCCCGGCCTGCAGCGCGGCGTGCTCGAACAGGCGCGGGCGCCGCGGCTGACGATGATGGACTCGATGAACCTCTGGATCCAGACCGAGCGCGACGCGGTGGAGGCGATGATGCGCCGCGTCGATTTTGTCAGCATCAACGAAACCGAAGCGCGCATGTTCGCCGGCACCAGCAGCGTGGTGGCCGCCGCGCGGCACATCCTCGGCCTGGGGCCGCGCGGCGTGCTGGTGAAGAAGGGCGAGTACGGCGTCGTGCTCTTCACGGAGGACGACTACTTCGCCGCGCCGGCGTACCCGCTGCAGGAGGTCTACGACCCCACCGGCGCCGGCGACAGCTTCGCCGGCGGCTTCATGGGCTACATCGCGCAAGCCGAGGCGGTCACGCCGCTCACGCTCAAGCAAGCGGTGATCTACGGCAGCGCGGTGGCCAGCTTCACCGTGCAGGCCTTCGGCGTCGAGCGGCTGCGCAGCCTCACCCGGGCCGAGGTCGAGCAGCGCTGCCGCGAGTTCCGGCGCTTCACCTACTTCGGGGAGATCTAGCGGTGGTCAAAGGCGCGCGGCTGCGAACGGCGGAACACGTACGGCGGCAGCCCTTCCGCATCGAGTCGGTCTACGCGGCCGAGCGCGTGCGCGCTCTGCTCGAGCCGCGCCGCCTCTACGCGGCGTATGCCCTTGGCCAGCTCAGCCCGGACCTCTTCCCGCTGACCGATTGCTGGCGCGCCATCGGCCTTGAGTCGGGCAGCGGCGCGCTGGTTGTCTTCTCGCGCGGCGGCCTCGGCGCCGCGCTGCTGACCATGGGCGAGCCCGAGGCGCTGGCGGCGATCCTCTCGATACACCCCGGCCCGCGGCAGAACTACGTCACCTGCGAGCCCGGCCACGTCGAGACGGTGCGCCGCTTCTACCAGCTCTCCGCCGAGCAGCCGATGCTGCGTATGTGGGTCACCGGGCAAACCTTCTCCGCCCCGCAATCGACCCCGCGCGGCGTACTGATCCGGCGCATGTACGCGACCGATTCCCGCCTGGTCAACCGCCTCTACAACTCCGAGGGCTCGCCCACCTATTACAGTGGCCAGCAGATCGCGGCCGGCTGCTACTTCGGCGTGATCGACGACGGGCACCTGGTCTCGGTGGCCGGTACGCACGTGATCTCGCCGGAAGAGGGCATCGCCGTCGTCGGCAACGTTTTCACGCATCCGCTGTGGCGCGGCCGCGGCTACGCCACGCTCGCCACCGGCGCGACCACCGCCTTTCTGCTGCGTCAGTGCCGCGACGTGGTGCTCACCGTGGACGCGGCGAACACGCCGGCGGTGCGCGCCTACCAGCGGCTCGGCTACCGCACCGACTGCCGACTGATCGAAGCCGCAATCACCCGCCGCGAGCTGATTCCGCTGGGCAGCTACCTGCGCCGGCTGCGGGCGCGCTCGCGCGCGCACCAGGACGGCAGCGAGATCGTGGAGGTTTAGGCGCTTCGGTCAGATGGCCGACCCCGAGAACTCTGCGCCGGCCGCGGCGATTTTGCCTACAGTACCCACCCTATCCGGCTCCAGGGCCGGCTCATCTCAAAGAAGGAGCAGCGATGTCCACCACACCCCAGACCCAGGGCGACGTGCGCGACCGCGCCCTGGCCAACGAAGGCATCCGCCGCATCGAATGGGCGGCGCGCGAGATGCCGGTGATCGCGCTGATCCGTGCGCGCTTCGCCAAAGAGAAGCCGCTCAGCGGCATCCGCATCTCCGCCTGCCTGCACATCACCACCGAGACTGCCAATCTGCTGATCGCCCTGCGCGACGGCGGCGCCCAGGTCACCGCCTGCGCCAGCAACCCGCTCTCCACGCAGGACGACGTGGCCGCGGCGCTCAATGTCGAGTACGGCATCGCCGCCTTCGCGATCAAGGGCGAGGACAACGAGACCTACTACCGGCACATCCACGCAGCGCTCGACCGCCAGCCCCAGATCACGATGGACGACGGCTGCGACCTGGTCGCCGCCATCCACAAGGACCGCCGCGACCTGATCCCCGGCGTGATCGGCGGCTCGGAAGAGACGACGACCGGCGTGATCCGGCTGCAGAGCATGGAGAAGGCCGGCGCCCTGCAGTTCCCCATGTTCGCCGTCAACGACGCCGACACCAAGCACATGTTCGACAACCGCTACGGCACCGGACAAAGCACGCTGGACGGCATCATCCGCGCTACCAACGTGCTGATCGCCGGCAAGACGGTCGTCGTCGCCGGCTATGGCTGGTGCGGCCGTGGTCTGGCCGACCGGTCGCGCGGCATCGGCGCCCACGTGGTCGTGACGGAAGTCGAGCCGGTGCGGGCGCTCGAAGCCGTGATGGACGGCTTCCGCGTGATGCCGATGGCCGAAGCGGCAAAAATCGGCGACATCTTCGTCACGCTCACCGGCGACATCAACGTGATCGACCGCCAGCACCTGGAGACGATGAAGGACGGCGCGATCCTGGCGAATTCTGGCCACTTCAACGACGAAATCAACATCGCCGCGCTGGAGGCGATGAGCGAAGGCCAGCGGCCGATCCGCGAGTTCGTGCAGGAGTACCGCATCAACGACGGCCGCAAGCTGTTCTTGCTGGGCGAAGGCCGGCTGATCAACCTCGCCGCCGCCGAGGGCCACCCCGCCAGCGTGATGGACATGAGCTTCGCCAACCATGCGCTCAGCGCCGAACATCTCGTGCTCAACGCCGGCAAGCTGAAGCCCGGCGTTTACTTTGTGCCGAAGGAGATCGACCAGGAGATCGCTCGCCTCAAGCTCAAGGCGATGGGCATCGGCATCGACACGCTCACCGAGGAGCAGGCGAAGTACCTCACGTCCTGGGAATCGGGGACGTAGCGGCGTGGGCGCGGCCGATGCGCCGCACCCGGGCGGTGGCCCGGATCGATACCAAACGCAGTCACCTCGCAGAAGGAGAATCGCGTGAGCACCACCTTCATGAACGCCCGTTCGCTGCTTCTCACCTCGGAGTCGGTGACGGAGGGCCACCCAGACAAGATGTGCGACCAGATCTCCGACGCGGTGCTGGACGCGATCCTGACGCAAGACACGAAGGCACACGTCGCCTGTGAGACCGCCGCCACCACCGGCCTCGTCGTGGTGATGGGCGAGATCACGACGGACGGCTGGGTAGATGTGCAGAAGATCGTACGTGACACGGTGACGGACATCGGCTACACCAGCGACGAGTACGGTTTCAACGCCGACACCTGCGGCGTGGTCGTGGCGCTGCACGGTCAGTCGCCGGACATCGCCGGTGGCGTGAACAAGTCGCTGGAGGCGCGGCGCCAGGCCGGCGAGGTCGACGAGTTCGCCCTGCAAGGCGCCGGCGACCAGGGCATGATGATCGGCTTCGCCTGCAACGAGACGCCGGAGTACATGCCGCTTACGATCGCGCTGGCGCACCGGCTCACGCGCAGGCTGACCGAAGCGCGCAAGGACGGCACGCTCCAGTTCCTGCGCCCCGACGGCAAGTCGCAGGTCACGATCGAGTACGCCTACGGCAAACCACGCCGCGTCGACGCCGTCGTGATCTCCACCCAACACGACCCCAACACCCCGCAGGACTACATCGAGCGCGAAATCACCGAAAAGGTGATCCGGCCGGTGATCGAGGAGGTGAGCCCCGATCTGCTTGACGCCGACACCAAGATCTACGTCAACCCCTCGGGCAACTTCGCCATCGGCGGGCCGATGGGCGACGCGGGCTTGACCGGCCGCAAGATCATCGTGGACACCTACGGCGGCATCGCCCGCCACGGCGGCGGCGCCTTCTCCGGCAAAGATCCGTCCAAGGTGGACCGTTCGGCCGCCTACGCGGCGCGCTACGTTGCTAAGAACGTCGTCGCAGCCGAACTGGCGGAACGCTGCGAGATCCAGGTCAGTTACGCGATCGGCAAGGCGGAGCCGACCTCGCTGGCGATCGAGACCTTTGGCACTAACCGCATCGACGAGGACAAGATCCTCGAGCTGGTCAAGCAGCACTTCGACCTGCGCCCGGCGGCGATCATCGCCAAGCTCGACCTGCTGCGGCCGATCTACCGCCAGACGGCGGCCTACGGCCATTTTGGCCGCACCGACATCGATCTGCCCTGGGAGCGCACGGACAAGGCGCAGGATCTGCGCGCCGCGGTCGGCGCCCATGCCTGAAGGCCCAGCACGCCGGCGACGCAACACGCGGCGGTGAGCCCGACGCCGCCCGCAGCGCTCGCCCAGAAGATGATCGGCATCTACGGCGAGTCCGGCCGCGCCTGGTTGGAGCGGCTGCCCGAAATCGTGCGGCGCTGCGCCGAGCGCTGGGGCTTGACCGTCGGAGAGCCGGCGGGCGAGATCTCCTTCAACCTCGTTCTGCTGGTGCGCCGCGCCGACGGCTCCGAGGCGATCCTCAAGGCTGGCCTTCCGGGACGGGGGCTGCGCGCCGAGATCGCGGCGCTGCGCCACTGGCACGGCCGCGGCGCAGCGCTGCTGCTCGGCGCCGACGAAGCCGAGGGCGCGCTGCTGATCGAGCGGCTGCGCCCCGGCACGCCGCTGCACACGCTCACCGACGACGAAGCCGCCACGCGCATCGCCGCGCGGGTGATGCGGCAGCTCTGGCGGCCCGCGCCGGACGCGCACGCGTTCCCCAGCGTGATCGACTGGGGAGGCGGCTTTGGTCGCCACCGGGCGCGGTGCGGCGGCTCCAGCGGTCCCCTGCCGCCGCGGCTGTTCGACGCGGCCGAGCGTACCTTTGCCGAGCTGGCCGCCAGCATGGCGCCGGTCGTGTTGTTGCACGGCGACCTGCACCACGGCAACATCCTCGCGGCCGAGCGCCGGCCGTGGCTCGCGATCGATCCGAAGGGGGTGATCGGCGAGCCCGCGTATGAGACCGGCGCGTTTCTACGCAACTGGCGGCCCGATCTCTTGCGCACGCCATCGGCGGGTCGGCTGCTGCGGCGAAGGATCGGTATCTTCGCCGAGGAGTTGGGGCTGGACGCCGAGCGTATCCGCCGCTGGGCCTTCGCGCAGGCGATGCTTTCGGCATGCTGGTCGGTGGAGGATCGCACGTCGAGCGGGGCCTGGGGAGTCGCGTGTGCCGAGCTGCTGGCCGACCGGGCATCGTCCGCTCGGCGATCTTGAGCGTCGCTTTCCGGTGTTGGGAACGCGAGGAGGGGCCGTGCGACACACGGCCCCTCACAGCGGTCTTCGGGTGAAATTGCGGGTTCGAACTACCCCTTGCGGCTGCAGAGCCGCAGTGCCAGGGAACTGCCGAGCAGCGTCAGGCCGCCGAACACCGCGGCCAGCGCCGCAAGCGGGCTGCTCGAGTGGTTGGTGCTGCCCGTGCCCGTGTTCGGCAGGACGGGTGCTGCGGCGACGACCGGCTTCTGCGCGGCGGGCGCGGCTGCCGGCGGCTTCTGCGCGGCGGGCGCGACAGGAGCCTGGGGCTTCGCGGTCGCTGCAGGACGCGGCGGCGTCGGCGAAGCGGCCGGACGCGGCGGCGCCGGCGGCGCGGGGGGCGCGGCAGGGGTTGCGCGCGGAGCGGACGGCGCCGCGGGCGGTGGTGGCGGCGGCGGGGGCGGCGGCCCACCCGCGGCGGGAGTCGGCGTGCCCTGCGCGTGCGCCGTTCCCGTGTGCGAGGCGATGCCACCGGCAAGGCCGCCGACGAGCACCACGCTAGCGAACAGCGCCAGCGCCCGCCGTCCCGGCCGGACGCGGCGGATCCGTGATTCGATCACTCGATTCCTCCTGCGACTCTCTGTTCGTGTGCGCACCCGAAAACCCTGGGCACTGCTGTCCGTATATCAGACTGCTTGCATGGCGTCAAGAAAGCATTCGTTCTTTGTGCAATCCGCGCCGTGGCTAGTCATAACGCGCCTGGGCGTCGCGATCAAGCGCTTCAGGCGGTCGAGCGCCGGACAATCGGCTTTCAGTTCCGGCGTGCGCAACGTCGCCTTGAGCGTCAATACCGCCGATGGTACGATCCGCGGCGCGTGGTCCCGCGCGAAGGAAGCGGCGTCGATGGCTGGAGTTGGGGGATTGGCCGGCGGCCGTTCGGTCACCGTACGCGTACCAGCCACCAGCGCCAACCTCGGCCCAGGCTTCGACGCCATGGGCATCGCGCTTGACCTGACCGGCGATGTCACCATCGCCCTGCTCGACCACCCCGCACCGGTTCCCAGCAGCCGGGCCGAGCAGATCGCCCTTGCTGCCGCGCGTGCCGTCTTTTCGCGTGCAGATGCGCCGCAGCGCGTCAACCTGCAGGCTGCGTATGCGGGTGAGATTCCGGTCGGCCGCGGCCTGGGCGCCAGCGCCGTGCTGCGCGCCGGCGCCGTGGTCGCCGCCAACACCCTGCTCGGCGGGCCGTTGGGCGTCGATCAGCTCGCGTTGCTGGCCGCGGAGCTGGAAGGGCACGCCGACAACGTCGTGCCCGCGCTGTTCGGCGGCTTCCAGGTCGTCGTTTGGGACGAGGGCGAGCTCACGCGCGTGCAGGTGCCGGTCCCGCAAGAGCTCGAGGCGGTGCTGCTGATCCCCGAGTTGGAGATGCCCACGACGGAGACGCGCAAGCATCTGCCGGCCGCCGTCTCGCGCCAGGAGGCGGTGCATAACATCGGCCGCGCCACGCTGCTCGTCGCGGCCATGGCCGCCGGTCGGCTGGACCTCCTGCGCGTCGCCACGCAAGACGTACTGCACCAGTCGGCACGCTCACGCTTCTTCCCCGCCCTCTACGATGTGATCGACGCCGCGCTCGGCGCCGGGGCCTGGGGCGCGTACCTCTCCGGCGGCGGCTCGGCCGTGCTGGCCTTCACCAGCGGCGCCAGTACGCGTATCGGAGAGGCGATGGTGAGCGCGGCGGCACGGCACAGCACAGCCGGGCGGTATCTTTGCACGCGGCCGCGCACCCGCGGCGCTGAGATCATCTATGACGGGTATGACGGGGCGATCGAGTGAGCACCGCGCAGCCGATTATCGTGCAGAAGTACGGCGGCAGCTCCGTCGCCGATGCGGCACGCATCCGCAACGTGGCGGAGCGCGTGGCCCGGCGGGCGCGCGAGGGCAACGATCTCGTCGTCGTCGTCTCGGCCATGGGCGACGCGACCGACGACCTGATTGCACTTGCCCGCCAGATCACGCCGCATCCCCGCGCCCGCGAGCTGGACATGCTGCTTTCCACGGGCGAGATCGCCAGCAGCGCCCTGCTGGCGATGGCGTTGCACGAACTCAACCAGGACGCGGTCTCGCTCACAGGGCTGCAGACGGGCATTCAGACCGACGCGGTGCACAGCAAGGCGCGCATTCTCAACATTGACCCGCGCCGCGTGCTCGACGAGCTTGAGCGCGGCCGCGTGGTGATCATCGCCGGCTTTCAGGGCGTAACGGCCGAGCTGGACGTGACGACGCTTGGCCGCGGCGGCTCAGACACGACGGCCGTGGCCCTGGCGGTGGCGCTCAAAGCCGAGCGCTGCGAACGCTTCACCGACGTCGACGGCGTCTACACCACCGACCCGCGCGTGGAGCCGCGTGCCCGCAAGCTGCGCGACATCGGCTACGAAGAGATGCTGGAACTGGCCAGTCAGGGGGCGCAGATCATGCATCCGCGCGCCGTCGAGCTGGGCCAGCTCTACGACCTGCCCATCCTCGTCGCTTCCAGCTTCAGCGATGAGCCGGGCACCCTGATTCACGGAGCCGCCTCGATGGAGCCGACCAACAAAGTCCGCGGCATCGCGCATGACCTCGACGTCGCCAAGATCACGGTGCGCGGCGTGCCGGACCGGCCGGGCATCGCCGCCGCGATCTTCGGCCCGCTGGCGGACGCGCACATCTCGGTCGACACGATCGTGCAGAACGCCAGCATGGAAAACCTCACCGATCTGACGTTCACGGTCGACAAGGGCGATCTGCGCCGCGCGCTGCAGCTCACTCAGCCGGTCGCGGGCGAAATCGGCGCCGGCGGCCTCGTCTCGGACACGCGGCTGGGCAAGATCAGCATCGTCGGCACGGGGATGCAGAACACGCCGGGCTACGCGGCGCTGATGTTCCGCACCCTCTACGAGGCCGGGATCAACATCCAGCTCATTACCACCAGCGAGATCCGCATCACCTGCATCATCGGCGAAGACGACGTGACGACCGCGGTGCGCGCCCTGCACCGCGCCTTCGAGCTGGAGAGCGCCGAGTAGCCCGGCTCAAATGCCGGTCAGCAGCGCCAGCCAGTCGCGCGGCGTCAGGCTGCTCAATGCGGCGCGAGACGAGTTGATCGCCAGAAGTCTGCCGAACAGCCCCGGCCGTCTTTGCAGCCCGCACATTGCCCGGCTGCTGAGCGCCGGCGAGGCGCAGAGCGCCAGCGCCAGCCAGGTGAGGACGGCGCCCTGGCGCGTAATTGAGCGGTGCAGGTCGCTGAATTCGCTGAGATTCGGACGCTCGCCGCGGCGCAGGGCGCGGTCGATCACGCCCGCGGCCGCCCGTGCCTGCACCAGCGCCGAGGCCATCCCCTCGCCCGTGATCGGGTCCAGAAAGCCGGCGGCGTCGCCAACCAACAGGGCGCGGCTGCCGGCCACGCGGCGCGCGCGGGCTGCAAACGGCCCCGTCGCCCGCACGCCGGGCAACAGCTCGGCGCCGCGTAGCCGTGCGCCCAGCACCGGCTGTTCGGCCACGATTGCGGCAAACGCGTCGTGCAGTCTGCCGGCGAAGCGCCGCATCAACGACTCTCCACCGAGCAGCGCGACCAGCGCGTCACCGCGGTCTAGCGGCGTCAGGTAGGCCTCAAGGCCAGGCGCGATCAGCACGTCGATCAGCGGCGGCAGCTCGCCGGCGCGCAGGCGGAAATGGCCGACGACGCCGTAGCGGCGTGGTCGGCGCCGGCCGCCATCCCAACCCAGCCAGGCGCGTACGCGCGAATGCAGGCCATCCGCTCCAACCAGCACGCGGCCGCGCCAGGTCTGCCCGCCGTCCCCGAGCGCGACGACCGCGTCGGGCGCACGGCGCAGGCCGCACACGCGCACACCCTGAACGAAGTCAACGCCAGGCAAGGCCGCAACCTGCCGCGCCAGCAGTTCGTCGAGCGCCAGGCGCCGCAGGCCCAGCGCGACCTGCGAGCCGCCGATCCGCTTCGAGAAACTGGCCGACGCGCTGCGCCCGTCCGGCAGCGTGTAGCGCACGCCATGTACCTCGCGAGCGCCGGCTTCCCGCAGCGCTCGCGCCAGGCCAAGCTCGGCCAGCACGTCCACGCCGTGCGGCATAATCCCTTCGCCGCATGGCTTGTCGCGTGGGAAGCGGGCACGCTCGAGCACGACCACCCGCCGGCCGCGTCGGGCAAGAAACGCTGCCGTCGCCGCCCCGGCCACGCTGCCGCCGACGATCACGGCGTCCGCTCGATCGTCCATCTCGCTCCACAACCCCGCCGGACCCCGCGCAGGCAGCGACACGCGCGGTCTCCCCCTCCGGGCAAGGCCGCGACCGGCCGGCGGCGCCGGCGAAAGCGACGCCATCGCCTGGCCGCCAAAACCCTCCGCTTCCGCATCAGGGCAGAGGCAGCTCGATCGTCGCCGCGCCGGTGACGCTGCGCTCGCCGCGCACGTTCTCGACCCACAACTCCAGGTCAACCTCGCCGGCGTTCTCGCCCCGCCGCACCGCCGTCACCAGCCCATGGCAGGCGAGCGGCAGATTGGGCGTGTCCGGCCGGCGGTAGGCCGCACGGACGTTGCGCACACGTACCTGCGGACCGGCCCACTGCCGCAGCAACAGGTTAAAGAGCGCCAGCTTCATCGGGCCGGGAATCAGCGTATCGGGCAGGCCCTGTGCCCGCGCCAGGTCGCGGTCGTAGAAGATCGGCACAAAGGTCCAGGTCGCCCCCGACCACTTGACGACGTCGATCAGCTCAAAGCGCTTCTCCAGCGGCGGCAGCCGGTCGCCCTCGTGCACGTCATTCAGGCGCAGCGTCGAGTCGCTCACGGCGCCTCCTCGTCGTCCCCGTCGCTCGTGGCGTAGCGGGCGAAGATGCGCCGCGAGACGGCCACCAGCTCGCCGCGCTCGTCGGTGAAGCGCCACTCGTACCGGAGATAGAGCGTTTGGCCGTGTCGTCCGCCGAAGCGCTCGTAAATGTCGGCGATGCGCCCGCTGCTGACGATCCGTTCACCCCAGCGCAGCGGACGGAACTGCTCCCACTCGTCACCCGCCAGCACGCCGCTGGCCAGTTCGCCGGTAATGCCGGTGGGCGGAATGAACGACTCGAAGGCCGAGAAGTAGAACGCCGGCGCGAACTCGGCGGCGGCGATCGCGTCGGGCGCTTCGCCAAGGGCCTCGGCCAGCCGCCGGCCGACGATCGGGTCGATCACGAGGCTGCGCGGCGCGGCCTCGCTGCCGATCATGGCGCGCACGTCGTCCGTGATCAGAGAGCGTTGATCGGTCACCTGGCTAATCCTGGCGCGGGAACTGCTGGACGGAGCAGGCTATCGCTGCGCCGCGCCGCCGCGCACGGTGCCGGCCGCGGCGAACTCGGCGACACGCTGCTGCGTGTACGCCAGCATCTCCGGCGGAATCTGCTGCGGCCCGCCGAGCGCGCTGGCGTAGAGCGCGAGCTGCGCCGTCTCCTCCAGCGCCACGCAGACGCGCACGGCATCGGCGCTGCGCTCGTGGAAAGCAAGGATGCCGTGGTTGGCGAGCAGCACCGCCTTGCTCTTCGGCGTGATCACGCCGCGGATGTTGTTGACCGACTCCTGCGAGCCGCGTGGGCCGTAGGCAGCGAGCGGCACGCCTTCCTCCATGCCGAAGCGCGCCGCCGCCTCGCTCCAGCAGAGGATCGGCCTCCCGGCCACGGCGAAGGCCGTCGCAAAGGGCGAGTGCGTGTGGATCACACAGCCCGTCTCCGGCCGCTGCTCGTAGACGACGGTGTGCATGTGCACCACTTCGTGCGCCACGGGCGGCAGCTCGCCTTCGAGCACCTCACCGTCGAGCCGCAGCCGCGCGATGCCGGCCGGCGTCAGCCCCTGCAAGGTGCCGCCGGCCGTAAACAGGAACTCGGGCTTGCCCGGCAGCCGCAGGCTGATGTTGCCGTGCCCCGACATGGAAAGCGTGCCGGAGCGGACCACCGCCTCGCACGTGTCGATTAGTTGCTGCTTCAGTTCCGCCAGAGAGTCGCTCATCGTACCGCCCTCACTTGATCACGGGAACACGGGCGGCCGGCGGCAGGCCGGCGCCGGCGCGCTGCCATGCTACCACGCGCTCTCCCCCTCCGCTCCAGAGCGCGTGGTAAGCTCCGCCTGGGGCCGCCCGGCAGGCAGCGCGGCGGAAAACGGGGTGGACGATGGATCTCGGACTGGCCGGCAAGTCGGCGATCGTGACCGGTTCCAGCCGCGGCATCGGCAAGGCCATCGCGCTTTCGCTGGCGCGCGAGGGCTGCTCCGTCACGCTCTGCGCGCGCGGCGCCGAGGCGCTCGAAGGCGCCACCGCGGAAGCCCGCGCTGCCGGCGGCAAGGCGCACGGCGTGGTGGCCGACGTCACTGCCTCGGCCGACCTCGAGCGCGTGGTGGCCGAGGCCGCGCAGCAATTTGGCGGCGTCGATATCCTGGTGAACAACGCGGGCGGCTCGGTGGCGGGCGACGACGATGATGCCTGGCAGCGGGCGATCGACGTGAACCTGATGGCGGCGGTGCGCGCCTCGCGGCTCGTGCTGCCGCTGATGCGTGAGCGCGGAGGGGGCGTGATCTGCCACATCACCTCGATCTGGGGGCGCGAGGCCGGCGGCGGTATGCCCTACAACGCCGTCAAGGCGGCGATGACCAGCCACGCCAAGGCGCTCTCCAACCAGGTGGCGAAGGACAACATCCGCGTCTTCTCACTCGCCCCCGGTTCGATCATCTTTCCCGGCGGCGGCTGGGAACGCGCCACGCAGGCGAACCCCGAGGGCATGAAGCAGTTCGTCGCTCAGAACATCCCCATGGGCCGCTTCGGCCGTCCCGAAGCCGTGGGCGATGTCGTTGCCTTCCTCGTCTCGCCGCGCGGCGAGTGGGTGACCGGCGCCTCGATCGTGGTCGACGGCGGCCAGTCGAAGTCGAATATCTGAGCCCGAACCTCGAGTGCGCCGCCATGCCTGCAGCCGAAGTCACGATTCGCCCGGCGCGGCAGCACGACGCGGTCGCCGCGGCCGCCTGCGTCACCGCGGCTTATGAGCTGTACCTGCCGCGCATGGGCGTGCGCCCGGCGCCGATGCTGGCGGACTACGCCGCCCTGATCGCCGCCGGCCATGTCTGGGTGTTGGTGGAGGACAACGCGCTGCGCGGATTGATCGTCCTGATCGCCGAGCCGGACCACCTCTTCATCGAGAACGTCGCGGTCCAGCCCGAGGCGCAGGGCCGCGGCTACGGCCGCCGCCTGCTGGACTTCGCGGACGCCGAGGCGCGGCGTCTGCGTCTGCCCGAGCTGCGCCTCTACACGAACGAGCTGATGACCGAAAACCTCGGCCTCTACGCCCATCTCGGCTACGTCGAGGTCGATCGGCGCCTCGACGGAGGCTACCGCCGCGTGTTCATGGTGAAGCGGCTTTCCGCCTGAACGCCGACTCAGGACGCGGCCAGCGCCCGGGCGAAGAATTCACCCACGCCCTTTCGCAGCTCGCGCGCGTGCCCCCACCAGAAGTGGTCTGCGCCGGGAACGATGGTCACTTCGGCCTTCGCGCCCAGCGCGATCGCGAGCTGCGGCAGCGTGTCGGCCGGCGCAAACTCGTCGCGGTCGCCGGCGATCAGCAGCACGGGGATCTCGAAGCCCCGCATGGCCGTGAAGTCGATCATGCGCGGCGGCGCCGAGATCGCGGCCAGCGCCTTCACGCCGGCCGCCGGCCCCGCGTTCAGGGCCACGCCGCCGCCGAACGAGTAGCCTGCCAGTCCCAGCCGGGCCGAATCGATCTCTGCCCGCGACCGCAGCACGTCCAGTGCCGCCCAGACGTCGTCGCGCTCGCCCACACCGGCGCCGTGCTCACCCTGCGAGCCGCCGACGCCGCGGAAGTTGAAGCGAAGCGCCGCCAGGCCGCTGGCCTGCAGCTCCCGGCAGACCTGCTCCACCACGTCGTTCCACATGTCGCCGCCGTAGAGCGGGTGCGGGTGGCAGACAACGACACCGGCAATTGGCGCACCCACGCCCTCCGGCAGCTGCAGCACGCCCTCAAGCTGCAGCTCGCCCGACGCGATGGCCAGCCGCTCGTCGCTCACGAGGCGGTCGCCGGCGGCACGATCGGCAGCACGATCTGCGAAGGCCGCGCCGTGTCGTGGTAAACCGTGTTGTCGGCAATGGCGATGCGGCGATTGCGCCCCAGCGGCTCGCCGGTGTTGGGGTTCACGTCGAAGCGGGGAAAATTGCTGCTGGAGATGTCGAGTCGGATGCGGTGCCCGGCGGCGAAGACGTTGCTCGTCGGATAGGGCACGATGGTGACCGCGTAGACCTCGCCCGGCATCGCCGGCTCGCCGCGCTCGCGCCCGTTGCGGTAGCGCAGCCGCGCGATGCTGTCGCCGATGTTCATCGCGTAGCCTTCCGGAAAGTCGGCGCTGGGCGGGTAGACGTCGAGCAGCTTGGCGGTGAAGTCGGTGTCCACCGCGCTGGTCGAGACCCAGAGCTTCACCTCCAGCGGCCCGGTCACCTCGACCGGCTCAGCCAGCGGCCCCGTCTGGAAGACGAGCACGTCGCCGCGGGCGCTCAGCGGCAGGGTGTCTTTCGCGCCGAGCACCCACGCCGCGCCGCGTTGATCGAAGGCGCCATTGGGCATCACGTCGTAGCCAACCGAAATGTTGCCGCCGATCGTGGGCGCCGGGTCCAGCGGATTGAAGCGAAAGGTAGTGGAAGCCTGGGACTCCCTCGGTTGGATCGTCGAAAGCGAGCCGTCGGCGTGCAGGTAGAACGGCGTCGGCACGGCGCGGGCGAGCGGCCACGCCTGCTCGTCTCGCCAGTAACCGCCGTGGTCGAGGCGGCCTTCGGCGTTGCGCCGGCCGCTGCCGCCGCCCATCACAAAGATGCGCACCGGCGCTTCGTCCTCCACGCCGCTGTCGAGGTCCTTGAGCCAGCGGTCGAACCAGCGCAGGCGCAGGCCGTTGTAATCGTCCAGCGGCGCCTCCGGGCCGAAATCGACGTTGCCGCTGAACGACTGCGCCATCGTCGCCACGCCGTGCACCCATGGCCCCATGATCAGCCGCACCGGCCCGCGCTTCTGCCGGCTGAGCGTGACGTAGTTGTCCGTCACCGCACGCGCATAGGAGTCGTACCAGCCGCTGAGCAGACAGACCGGCACGTCCTTGTGCTGGGCGTAGTACTCGTCGGCCACGTAGCCGCGATGACCGCGCCAGTAGTCGTCGTAGTCGCCGTGCTGCAAGACGTCCAGCACCCAGCGCTCGTACGAGGGCAACAAGCGCAGCGGCGAGGCGCCTTCGCGCAGGGGCAGCTTGCCCAGCCAGGTGCGCACGTCGGCGCGGGCCTGTTCCAGCGCGGCGCGGAGCTGCGGATCGCGCATCGCCTCCGGCGACGAGGGCGCCATATGGAAGGCGTAGATCAGAAAGCGCAGCTCCATGGCGCCGCCCTGGCGCATGGCGCTGGTGTGGTAGTTGGACATGCCCTCGCTGACGAACTGCGCGGCCAGGGCCTCCGGCGCCAGCGTGGCGATCGCCGTCTGGTCGCTGCCGCTGTAGGAGAGGCCGATCGTGCCGACCTTACCGGAACACCAGGGCTGTGCCGCGATCCAGTCCACCGTGTCGACGCCGTCCTCGCCCTCGTTGGCGAAGGGATACCACTCGCCTTCCGAGGCGAAGCGGCCGCGCACATCCTGGATCACCGCGGCGTAGCCGTGCCGCGCGAAGAAACGGCCCACGCCGACCAGGTCGTTGCGCAGCTTGTTGTATGGCGTGCGTTCGAGGATCACCGGCCAGGCGCCGGCGACGCGCTCGCCGTGCAGCGCGGGATAGTACAGATCGGTCGCGAGACGCACGCCGTCGCGCGTCGCGACCATCACGTCGCGTTCGACCAGCACGTCGTACTGCTGCCAGCTCCCGGCCCGCCGCGGGGGAGCTGCGGTTGCGCTGCGTTCGCCTGCGGTCATGCATCTTCTCCTGAGCCGGCTGGCGCGCCGCGATCGTAGGCAGGCGGCGGGCGGCGGTCAAGCGCGGCGCCGCGCCGGCGAAGCTGCCCGGCCGCTGTCCGCTGGCCGACACCTCCGTCCTTCTCGGCGGCCTGTATACTGGATCTATGCCGACCGCCCTTCAAACGGAGCGCCCCGCCCCACTCACCTGGCTGGCGCGACACCGCGGACTTGCCGAATTCGGCATCGTCGGCGGCTGCCTGCTGATCTACTTCCTCGTCCGCGGCAACGTGGTCGACGAGCCGGCGGCCGCCTTCGCCCACGCGGGAGGCATCGTGGACCTGGAGAAGCGGCTCGGCTTCTTCTGGGAGCCGGGCTGGCAGCGCGCGATCGCCGCCGATCGCTTTCAAATCGACCTCTGGAACTTCGTCTACTTCTGGTTGCACGGCCCCGCGATCGTCGTCGTCGCCTTGTGGCTTTACTTTCGTCACCGGCCCGTCTACGGCTTCATCCGCAACGCCTTCCTCGTCTCGGCGCTGATTGCGCTCTTCCTGTACGCGGTCTATCCGGTGGCGCCGCCGCGGCTGATGACGGCCTCCGGCTTTCACGAGTACGGCATCTCCGGCCCGGTGCCCAACTACGGCTTCGACGACACCATGCGCCAGTACAGCGCCGTCAGCTACCAGGCGGAGTCGCTCAGGCCGTTCGTCAATCCCTTCGCCGCCGTGCCCAGCCTGCACCTGGGCTGGGTGCTGCTGATCGGCATCGGCGTGGCGCTGGCGCTGCGCAACCGCGTCGGCCTTGCCATCGCCGTGGTCTGGCCGGTGCTGATGTTCTTCGGCATTACCCTAACCGCGAATCACTTCATCTTCGATGCGATCGCCGGTGTCGCGGTGGCGCTCGCGGGCCTGGCCGCCGCCTTCGGCCTTGAGCGCATACCACCGCGCACGTGGCTGCGGTTGACGCCGCCATTTCTTCGCCAGGAAGCCGCTCGCCTGCACGACGGCGACTGAGCGCGGGCCGCCGCCCGTTCGCAAGGTGTACGACGCATGGTTCGGCGCGGCGTACGGCGTACAATGTCATCGAAGCAGCGCCGTGCAAGCGGGAGCGAAGACGATGACGGCAGCAGTTGCGCGAGCAGAGGGCGAGATCGCGGAGCGCACCGCCGCGTTCCGCGCCCACATCGAGGCCGGCGGGCAGGTCGAGGCCAGCGACTGGATGCCCGACGAGTACCGCCGGCGGCTGATCCGCTTCATCGAGATGCACGCCAACAGCGAGATCATGGGCGCCCTGCCCGAGCGCGACTGGATCGCCAGGGCGCCCTCGCTCAAGCGCAAGCTGGGCCTGAGCGCCAAGATCCAGGACGAGGTTGGCCACGCCCAGCTCATCTACCGCGTGGCCGAGGACCTGGGCAAGCCGCGCGACCAGATGTTTGCCGACCTGATCGGTGGCAAGAGCAAGTACCACAACGTCTTTCACTATCCAACGAAGAGCTGGGGCGACGTTGGCGCGATCTCCTGGCTCGTGGACGGCGCCGCCATTCTCAGCCAGTCGGGCCTGCTGCGCTGCTCCTACGCGCCGTACGCCCGCATCATGAAGCGCATCTGCTGGGAAGAGGCGGTGCACCTGAAGCACGGCGAAGACATCTGCCTCACCCTCGCCGGCGGCACGCCGCTGCAGCGCGCGATGCTGCAGGAGGCGATCGACCGCTGGTGGGAGCCGCTGATGATGTTCCACGGCCCGCCGACGCCGCCCGAGAAAGACGGCGACCTCGCCTGGCGCATCAAGGCCAAGCCGAACGAAGAGCTGCGCCAGGAGTTCCTCGACCGCTACGTGCCGCAGATGCGGGAAATCGGGCTGAGCGTGCCCGATCCTGCCTGCCGCAAGGACGCGGAGAGCGGGCGCTGGCAGTACACCGAGCCGGACTGGACGAAGCTCGCCCAGATCGGCAACGGCGGCGGCCCGGCCAGTTCGCAACGGCTCGCCTTCCGCCGGCTCAGCTACGAAGAGGGCGCCTGGCTGCGTGAGGCGGTGCTGGGCGAGGCCGCCTAGCGGGTGACGGCGTGGAGGCGCCATGCCGATCTTTGAGGTCTTCAGCCAGCAAGATCCCGGCGGGCCGTTCATTCACGCCGGCAGCGTTGAGGCGCCTGATGCGGCGCTGGCCCTGCAGTACGCGCGCAACAGCTTCTCGCGGCGCGAAGACGCCTTCCGCCTCTGGGTCGTGCCGCGCACGGCGATCCACGAGGAGGTCGACCTCGACCTGCTGCGCCCACCCGGCGACCATCGCTACCGGCTCGGCCGCTACTACCGCGCCAACGTCGAGAAGCGCCGGCGCCTGAAGGCACGCGTGGCCGATGCCGCCGGCGCGGAGGCCGACGCGTGACGCCGCGAGCGCGGGCCGCGCTGGCACGCTACCTGCTCGCCATGGCCGACGACGAGCTGGTGATCGGCTACCGCGACACCGAGTGGACCGGCGCCGCACCGATGCTCGAAGAAGACCTCGCCTTCTCTTCGATCGGCATCGACGAGATCGGGCATGCGCGCCTGTTCTACGCCCTGCTGCACGAGCTGACCGGGCAGAACATCGACTACCGCGCACGCCGCCCCCAGGAATTCCTGCATGCCCGCCTGCTCGAGCTGGCGGCCGCCCCGCGCTACGAGCCGTCGGGCGAGCACCGCCCGAACCGCGGCTGGGCCTTCGCAATCGTTCGGCAGTATCTCTACGACCGCTTCGACGCGCTGCGGCTCGAGAGCGTGGCGTCATCCGCCTGGCAGCCGCTTGCCGAGGCCGTCGACAAGGTCCAGCGCGAGGAGAAGTATCACCTGCTGCACACCTCGACCTGGATCGCGCGGCTGGCTGAGCGCGCCGCCACGCGCGGACGCTTGAGCGCGGCCCTGGCCGAATGCTGCACCGGTGTCGCGGGCCTGTTCGAACCGGTGGTCGGCGAGGCGCTGCTCGTTGCCGAGGGTCTCCTCGGCGCGTCCGGCGAGACCTTGCGCTCGCGCTGGTCGGATCAGGTCGGGGCAGAGCTGGCTCGGCACGGGATCGCCGTGCCCGCCGACGGCCTTGCCCCGCTTGCGCGTTCCGCCCTGGGCGGGCGGCGCGGCGAGCATGGCCCCGAGTGGCTGCAGCAGTGGGACGACATGACCAGCGTCTACCGCCTGGACCCGGCCGCGACCTGGTGACGGCGGCGGCGGCGCGGAGAGGCAGAGTGAGCGTCCATGCCGGCAGACGATCGAGACCTGAGCGTCCGCAGCGCCGAGGAGCAGATTTGGCAGCGGCTGCGCGACGTGCCCGATCCGGAGCTGCCCGCCCTCTCGGTGGTCGACCTCGGCATGATTCGCCGCGTGGCGCTGGCGGCCGATGAAGTCACCGTGGAGCTGATGCCGACCTTCCTCGGCTGTCCGGCGCTCGACCTGATCCGTGACGCGATCGAAGACGCCCTGGCGGCCTGCGGCTCGGTGCGCGTCTCGACTGTGCGAGACGAAGCATGGACCTCTGAGCGCATCACGCCAGAGGGCCGCGAGAAGCTGAGAGCAGCCGGGATCGCGCCGCCCACGCCGCTGCCGTTGCAACTGATGGACTGGCCGGTCTCGCCGTGCCCGCACTGCGGCGGGCGCAGTACGCGGCTGGAGTCGCCCTTCGGGCCGACGCCCTGCCGCGCCATCCACTACTGCCGCGCCTGCCGCCAGCCATTCGAGCAGTTCAAGGCGATCTGAGCGCCCACGTCTGCCAGCCCGCGCGGCTCAGCCGCCGATGTGCGACATCTCGACCTTGCGCAGCGGCAGCGTCTGCTCCGAGCGCAGCTCCGAGTAGCGGTCGCGGCGGCTGCCCCAGATCCGGCCGAGCAGGTCAGTGAGCTCCTCGTCGCTGGCGCCGGCGCGCAGCGGGCCGCGGAAGTCGTGGCCCAGCACGCCGAACAGGCAGGTGTAGAGCCGCCCGTCCGCGGAAAGCCGGCCGCGCGTGCAGGCGCCGCAGAACGGCTGCGTCACGGAGGCGATCACGCCGATCTCGCCGCCGCCGTCGACGTAACGGTAGCGCGTTGCCACCTCGCCCGCGTAGTTCGGTGGAATCAGCTCGAGCGGCCAGCGTTCGTTCACGCGGTCGAGGATCTCGGCCGCGGGCACGACGTCGTCCATGCGCCAGCCGTTTGAGTTGCCCACGTCCATGTACTCGATGAAGCGCAGGATGCGCCCGCTGCCGCGGAAGCGCTCGGCCATCGGCACGATGGAGGGGTCGTTGGCGCCGCGCCGCACGACCATGTCCACCTTGACCGGTCCGAGTCCCACAGCGTCGGCCGCGTCCATCGCCTCCAGCACGCGGGCCACTGGGAAGCCGACGTCGTTCATCGCCTCGAACACAGCATCATCCAGCGAGTCGAGGCTCACGGTCACTCGGCCGAGGCCGGCGGCGTGCAACGCCCGCGCCTTCTCGGGGCTGAGCAGCGAGCCATTGGTTGTGAGTGCGATGTCCGCGATGCCCGGGACCTTCGCCAGCAGACTGACGAGCGTCTCCAGATCGCGTCTCAGCAGCGGTTCGCCGCCCGTAAGCCGCAGCTTGCGCACACCGCCGCGGGCGAATACGCCCGCGAGCCTGGCGATCTCCTCAAAGCTCAACAGATCGGCGCGCGGCAGGAACTGGAAATCCGCGCCGAACACCTCCCGCGGCATGCAGTAGGTGCAGCGGAAGTTGCAGCGGTCGGTGACCGAAATGCGCAGATCGCGCAGGGGTCGGTGCAAGGTGTCGGTGAGCATCACGTCATCATTGTAGCGTAGATCGCTGTAGCGCAGACTGTGGCCGTGGCGGGGTGTGCCCAGAAGTTGTGGAAGCACGGTGCAGGGATGAGACGGAGGCGAGGCGTGGCGATGCAGTAGGGTAACGAGGAAAACAGAGCGACCGACCGTAGTGAGGACGGTCGG
>Ga0209166_10000475_pt1 | contig 44524 bp, 41 predicted proteins | sample Coa_R1_3_FD_187151 | JGI IMG/M metagenome (GOLD analysis project Ga0209166, IMG submission 187151) | Surface soil microbial communities from Centralia Pennsylvania, which are recovering from an underground coalmine fire - Coalmine... | ecosystem: Environmental > Terrestrial > Soil >...
GAGATGAGCCGCGGCGCCGTCGTAGTCGCCGTCTTCGCGGAGCACTTTGGCGTAAAAGAAATTGGTCCGGGCCAATTTTGCGTCAATGGTCAAAGATCTCTCGAGGACTTTGCGAGCGGCGGCAGTGTCGCCTTCCTGCGCAAGCACGCGACCAATATTCGTCCAGCCATCCGGGTTTTGCGGATCGGCTTCGGTGATTTTTTCAAAAGCCGCGGCCGCCGCTTTCAGGTCGCCTTGGAGGAAAAGGCCTATGCCGTAGTCGTTCCACCGCGTCCAGTCCTCTTTGACGCTAACGGCTTTCGCTTGGGGCGCCGAAGCATTGCGCGGCAGAACCCGCAACGTCTTTGTGTCTTCGGCAAGCACTGTGATCGGAAGGTCCGGAATTGCTTTTATATTGCCGGAGATGTTCGAAGTATCGCCATTAAATGCAAACTTGCGGTCATCGTAATCCGGCGTGATTTCTTTCGCCGCGTTACTCACCAGTTTGGTCACATCATCGGGAACGCCGGCAAAAGAGAATTGCGTGTTGTACCAGCTGAATTTCCGGTAGTTCAGTTTGGCGTGCAGCGTGATTTTGTCGCCGCAGTTTTCAGGAACGTGCAAGTGGTAGTGCACAGTATCTGCTGCGCCAGGCGGAATCAGGTGCACGTAAACCACGGAGCGCGTGGCCCAGGCATTGCGTTTGTTGATGACGTTGCCGTGACCGTCAATTTGCAGCGAGCGGTAAAAATGCGCGCCGGGATCGACAGGGCCCTTGCCGTTGTCTTCGACCTGGCCGCTCCAGAAAACCGTCTGGCCTTTTTCGTCGGTGGCCTGGAGTTCGACCCACACGTCGAAGGCGTCGACAGTACCACCGGGGAAAAAGTGGCCGACTTTGCGAGTCCGAACGACGACGTCTACGCGAACATCATCGCCGCGGCGAACGGCAGCGTCGGTTCGATCAATGGGAGCCGTGATCGCGCGAACTTCACCAGCAGGCCCCTTTGGACCACCGCCTTCAGATTCTTCTCCAACAGCGAACGTGGTAGAAAGTTCCTGTTTGCCCAACTCGTTGCGAACCGGTGCAACAGATTCTTTCCCCGCAGGGGAAATGGCAAAAATGTCGACACTGAGTTGCTTATCCTGCAAGAACTTCTTCGCGAATTCGTACTGTGCTTCATCTTGATTCGCGATGGGAACGGCTGTATTAGCGCCGGGGAAACGGTGCGAATGGACGAGGCCGTTCATGTTGCCATCATCCTGCGACGGCGTCATAGGCATGTGGCAGTCGGCGCAATTCATCGGGCTCTTGGGATAATAAAAGGAGCGCGCGCCCAGGCCGGAGACGCCGCTGGACTGCCAGTTATCGTATTCGTTAAAGCCGCGAATCCAGCGGTAACGGTTTACGGGAACATCCAAATGCACTTTGTGACAAGAAGAGCAAAACTCCGCCGTTTCCGTGCGCATGAAGGGCTTCAAGAAAGTGCGGCGGTGGGGTTCCGGATTGAGCCGCACGACAAAATCATGGAGCTTGCGTACCAGCGGATTCTCGCTCGCGGCGAGTTCATGCAGCTTCGGGTATTCGAGGAAAAAGTCGCCTTGACCCATGGTGCTCTTCACTTCCACGATGCTGTGGCACATCAAGCAGCCAAGACCGGCGCGCGCTTCGGGCCGATTCACAATTTGTTTGATCGGCGTATCAAAAAGCCCGCTGTAGAGCAACGCAGGATCGTGACAGCCGGCGCACCACTTCGAGGAGCGCACACCGGCGACGTCCTGCATGTACTCAATGCTCTTGCGATACCACTGATTGTTAAAAGATGAGAAATGGTGCATCGAGCTGTTCCACTGCGCATAAATGTCGGCGTGGCAACGCTGGCAGGCGTCGGACTTCATGAAGTATTGCGAGGGGATGTTGATATCGTGTTTGGTCTGAGCGGAGCTGGGGAAGAATTTGCCGGATGCGCCATCCCCTTCGCGGTCCATGGTGTCCGGCGGCATCAGTGGGTTGACAATGCGATTGGCCCGCGCGTCGCGCCAGCCGACTTCGCGCACGAACCAGAGTCCCGCGGAGATGGCAAGAGTAACGAGGACAAGCGAGGCAAGACGGAATCCTTGCGAGGCAAAGGTTTGCCCCAGCCAGCCTTTCGAATGGAGCCCGTCCGCCACAAGCAGTACCACGCCGATAACGCAAAGAACGACGTGGGCGTACAGCCAATTCCAGAGATGATGCGGAGTTCCAATCTTGATCAAAGCGATGCCGAGAAGGGTTCCGGCAGCCAGGAGAATCCAACCCAAGCGAGCAACCGTGGTTCCAGACCAAATTAAAGGAACAAGAAAAACGAGAAGCAACAAGAAAACGATGATTCCAATCGCCACGTGAAGCAGATCCACAACCGCGTAGGCGAGCGTGGCGGATGGGAATCCGTACAAATAGGCTGCGCTTAAAGCGAGGAGAGCAATGCTGCGTGACAACCAGCGCTTGGACGACTCAATACGCATCAAGGGCCTCTTCGTTGCGGCCGGGCGCCAGAAAAAAAGCGACCGGATGTCTGAGATCCACCCGGTCGCGATTCAGTTTGGGGTGCCCCGAAGCAAGCCAAGGAATGGCTGAGCTGGAGGCGATGGTGCTAGTGGACATAAGATAATTTTCGGCCGCAAAACAGGCAATACTGTGAAAGCATTAGAAGCGGGGAAATCATGCAAAACAATTGAATTAGCAGCAATAATAGAAAAGGATTAGGGCCTAGAGCGACTGTATGCCCTTTCCTTCCAAGCACTTATAGGCCTTTTGCGTTTGAAGGTTTTGGTATTCCTCGGTGCGGCCGCTGGGCCACTGGATATTCACGCGGTCGACTTTGTCGCGTTTTGCCAATCCGAAGGTTAACGGCAGTTCAGATTGAGAAAGATAGCTCGAGCCGCCACGCACCATATGCGACTGGTGGAGATCGCCAGCGAAAACCTGAACGTTGGCTCCGATCGCATCGCGATTGGACTGCGCTCCCTGTAGCTCGAATCGTATGCTGTGATTGCCGGCCAGCTGCTCGTTGCGAAAAAGAACGGCAGGGCCGTTGTTGGTGGTCAGCAGGATATCGAGATCTCCGTCCCGGTCAAAATCTGCATACGCGAGTCCGCGGCCCACGCGAGGTTTTTCAAAGCCGCCGCCGACTTCCGCAGCAACATCGCGGAATTTTCCGTTTCCCTGATTCAGAAAAAGCTGTGGCGGCTGCGCATACCCGACATTTCCGCGAATGTTTCGAACCGTCTCGTCTATGTGTCCGTTGGCCACGGCCAGATCGAGCACGCCATCCAAGTCCACATCGAGAAACATACAGCCAAAGCCGAGTGTGCTTTTGGATGCCGCGCCAATTCCGGCGGCGGTGGCAACGTCATCGTACACTCCGGGCTTCGCGGCGCGATATAAGCCGATCATCTCGTTGTCGAAATTGGTGATGGCGATTCCCGGGTTGCCAGAATTGTCGAAATCCCCTACATCGACGCCCATTCCCGCGCGCGCTTTGCCTTCCGTGCTAAACGCCAGGCCGGCCTCGACAGCGACATCCCTGAACTTCCCGTTGTGAAGATTGCGATAGAGTTTGTTGGGTTGCGTGTCGTTGGCGACGAGGAGGTCGGGCCAGCCATCCTGGTCATAGTCCAGCATTGCTACTCCGAGAGATTTTGAGCTGCTGTCGAAGACGCCGCTTGTCGCGGTTACATCCTCGAACGTGCCATTTCCGCGGTTATGAAAAAGCCAGCAGGTGTCACCGCGATACGCTTCCGGCGTGCAGTAGGACTTGTGCGTGCCGTCGAGGCTGCAAAAAACGTCGTGCTCCGGCGACCAGCGAACATAGTTGCAAACAAAGAGATCGAGCAAGCCGTCGCGGTCGTAGTCAAACCACAGCGCGGAAGTACTCAGCCCTTGGCGGCCGAACAGACCACTGGACCGGGTGGCGTCTACAAAAGTACCTTTGCCGGTGTTGCGGAAGAAACGGCTCTGGCCGACGCACGAAATGAAAATGTCAGGAAAGCCATCATTGTTGTAGTCGCCGACGGCGACTCCCATTCCATACATTTCTATATCGAGACCGGCGTTTTTGGTGACGTCCGTGAATGTGCCGTTGCGATTGTTGCGGTAGAGGCTCAGCGTGGAGCGCTGGCGCTTGTGGCCAGGCCAGTCCATGCCGTTGATGAGCAAAATGTCCGGCCAGCCGTCCGCGTCGTAATCGAGAAATGCACAACCGGAGCCAAGCGTTTCCGGGAGCAGCTTTCCGCCGTAAGCACCAGAGTTGTGCTGAAACTGAATTCCTGCGGCTGCGGTTACGTCCGTGAGGCGAAACCCCGAGTTCGACGGAGGGTTTGCCACGGTGCGAGGAGCCACAACCGCCGCCAAACCCGAGCCCAAAGTTGTAAACAGGAAATCGCGGCGGTTCAAGGCAGATTCACCAGACCGTTGCGAATGGCATAGACCACAAGTTCCGCTGTTTTATGAATGCCTAAAGTGTCCATGATGTTGGCACGATGAACGGCGACCGTGTTGACGCTAAGATTCAAGTCCGAAGCAATTTCCTTGTTCGACTTCCCTGCCACGATGTGCTGGAGAATCTGCAGTTCGCGGGGAGTCAATCCACCGCCACGCTCGCCTTTGAGTGCGTTCTTGGGAGAAACCTGGGGATCGAGAACGGTCATTCCGGCAGCAATGCTTTTCACGGCACTAACCAGATCGAGGTCCATGGCGTTTTTTAACACGTAGCCTCGCGCGCCGGCCTGGAGCGCCTGGCTGACCAGCGTCTCCTCGGAATGCATGCTCAGCATGAGGATTCCCGCTTCCGGAAAAGTCTCAAGTATTTTTCGCGTCGCTTCGATGCCACTCAATTCCGGCATGGCGCAATCCATAACAATGACCCTTGGTTTGAGCGATGTCGCCAGCCGAACGGCTTCTTGACCATCGCTTGCTTCCCCAACCACCGAAATTCCGGGGTCATCCTCCAACATGCGGCGGAATCCGCGCCGAACCAGAGCATGATCATCCGCCAAGAGGACAGTTATTTTATGCGGCATGACTTTCCACTTTCTTCCGGGGAATTTGCAGTCGGACTTTCGTGCCGCCCTGAGGCCCTGGTTTAACCACCAGCGTTCCGCCGATGATCTCGGCACGTTCGCGCATGGCGACCAGCCCGATTCCCCGCTGCATCTTCTCCGCGACGAAACCCGAGCCGTGATCTTCCACTTCGAGCTCCAGAGAGTCTCCCGTGTATTTTAGGCGAACCCAGGCGTCGCGGGCGCCCGAATGGCGACTGACATTATTCAGAGCTTCCTGCAGCACTCGATAGATGTGCACGCCGGCGCTCGCCTCGACCGGGAACGGTTTCCCGCTCTTTTCGTAATGCAACTCGATGTCCGCCTGCCTTCCTACCGTGGGAATATACCAGTCCAGAGTGCTTTCGAGCCCGGCTTCTTCCAGCAAAACGGGGTGCAGCGCCTGCGACAGCGTTCGAATGTTATTCAGCGTGGTTTGCGCGATTTCCTGCACTTCTTTCAGGTCGGCGTGAAGAGGCGTCCCTTCCCCAGCCTGTTTGCCGGCGCGGCGGAGCAACAAGCCAATAGCGGTGAGCACCTGCCCAAATTCGTCATGAAGCTCGCGTGAAATGTGCCGCAGTGTGGATTCCTGCGTGGAAATCAGTTTCTGCGCCAGGTCGCTTCGCTGCTCGGAAAGTTCGGCAAGGCGCGCAAAAATTTGCCGATTGCTGCGAATCAAATACAAGCTGGTCAGCACAATGGCAATCAGAGTTGCGGCGAGAAACAGGTACAGCTGGCGCTGCACTCCGTCGTAAATTTTGGCGATGCTTGCGGCGGCTTGCTCTTCGCCTTCGTTGTTTTCTACAAGGAGTAGCGAAACGGCGGAGCTAAGCGCCTGCTCGCGGGCCTGGAGCGACGAGCGAATCTGTTCGCGCGCTTCGGGTTCTTTGCCGCTCTGTGCAAGCACGAACATGCGGTTGATGGCGTCCCAGAATTGGGCAACAGACTGCGCGAGAAACTTACGCTGGTCCGGTGTCCGGCTGGCGACGGCCAGGCCTTCCTCGAGCTTAAGGGCAGCATCCAAGTCCTGGCGCATGCGCTCGAACTGCGCAATCCATGCTTTCAGCGGGTAGGGCTCGGTGTTGTCCAGCATGTCGCGCATAGCGAGCGCAACGGAATTGAGATCATTCTGAATGCGTAGCAACTGCAGCGAATCTTTGCGGTTGCGATCCACCATTTCGCTTTGAAGTTTGCGAAGGCCGGCCAGCTGCACCGTAATGTACGAAGCATAGGCCACCACCGCAGCCAGCGTGATGACCAGGCCAAAGAGAAGCCGATTTGTGGGTGAGCGCTGAGAAAGTGCGGCCTTTTGCACGAGCTAAGAATACCTCAGGCCGTGGTTCGTTTTCGCTGGAGCAAGCGGAAACATTCGTAGAAAAGCTTAACCGCGAGTGCCGGGACGAAGCATTCCGATCACGATCAACATCACCACGCAGCCAGCCAGCGGTACCAGAAGCCCGATTCGCAGGCTCCCCCCATGCCGCTGCGAAACCACACCCACAAACCATGGCGCGAATGCGCTCCCCAGTGCCGCCAGCGCGAACATCACACCACCCACTTTTCGAGCGCGCGTTCCATACCATTTGGAAAGCCACGCAATCAGAATGGGGAAAATACTGGCGAGGCCGAGGCCGGCGAGAAAAACGCCCCCAAACAATGGCGCCGCAGAATGTGCTGTAAGAAAAACGGATTCTCCCGCAGCCGCAAGCAAGAGTCCGCCGACCGCTACCGTCACCTCTTTCAGGTGGAGCAGGATCGCCGCCGCCGCTCCTCGCCCGCCGAGCAGCCCGGCGAAGAAGAACATAGGAGCTAATGCCCAGGTGTTGGTGCTCCAGACCGTCGCCCTTTGCGCGTGCGCGGGGGCCCAAGAGGAGGTCCCTACTTCCGTTCCCACATAGACGAAAAACAAGATGCCGAGCAAGGCTGCGAGGACGGTTCCCGCAATGTTACTGTTTGTTGCTGGAGCAGAACTCTGGTCGAGCGTCGGCTTTCCGAAGGGCATCCGCGCAAGCGTGACCACAAGGGCAGCAGCTGCCGCAGCGACTACATAGAGAAGGAGACTCACATGCGACGTCCGCATGGCCAACATGGCGAGGGGAGAAGAAGAAATCGCCCCGGCGCCCCAAGCGAGATTCATAATGCTTAAGGCGGAGGCGCGCCGCGCTCCATACGATTCACCTACCCATAAGTTCGTGCCGGGCGTTGCAAAGCCATAGCCCAGCCCGTAGATGCCGCTGGCTGCAAGGGCCAGCACAAATGTGGGAGCGTTCAGCAAAGCAAAGCCAAGCCCAAGTAAGGTGATGCCAAGCGTAATGGCGGGTTTGAATCCCCTCGACGAGATCAATGCACTGGAAGCCAGCACGCCTACAAACGAACCCGAAAATTGGACTAACAAAAAAAGCCCGGCGCGGCTGTCGTTCAATCCCCATTTGGCCTCGAACATTGGAAGGAGGGGACCGATCAGGGAGATCACAATCCCGTTGACGACAAAACCCGCACACAGCAGATAAAAAATCACGCTCTGTGAAGATGGCGAGCTCATTTCGAGAGTTTGCGTTTTCGAGGACATCATGGCATTTTGCCGGAGCCGGGCATTTCGCGCAACGACACACGTGGAGCGCGAGGGAAGCTCCATACAAGGAGCACCACTCAATGATTCAAGTAGGACTGGTTGGATTCGGGCTCGCCGGAAGGGCGTTTCACGCGCCGGTGATTCGTGCAGTTCCTGGATTGCATCTGGCCGCAATCCTGCAACGCACCGGAAACGAAGCGGCGGAAAAATATCCCGACGTCCAGATCGTGCATAACCTGGACGAACTGCTGGCGATTCCTGAGATTCAGTTAGTGGTGATCGCCACGCCAAACGACACGCATTATTCCTTCGCACGACAGTGCCTCGCAGCAGGGCGCGACGTCGTGGTGGATAAGCCGTTCACAACCACTGTCGAAGAAGCCAAGGACCTGGTGGAGTTCGCGAAGGAAAAGGGCCGGCTGATTACGGTGTACCAGAATCGCCGTTACGATGGCGATTTCCAAGCCCTTCGAAAGCTTGTGGCGGAAGGAACCTTGGGGCGCATCGTGCGTTTCGAAACCCATTACGACCGGTATCGCCCGCAATTGAAGCCCGGCGCCTGGCGCGAAACAACTCGGCCAGGCAGCGGCATTCTGTTTGACCTCGCGCCCCATCTGATCGACCACGCACTAGTCTTGTTTGGACTACCGGAAGCCGTGACCGCCGACGTGCGCATCGAGCGTGAAAACGCCGTGGCGGACGACGCGTTCGACATCATGTTTCATTATCCCGGCGCATTGCGCGCGATACTGCGGTCGAGCATTTTGGCTGCCAGGCCACGCCCTCATTTCGTCTTGCTCGGCACCCAGGGCAGCTTCGTCAAGCAGTCCGTCGACCCGCAAGAGAACAACTTGCGGCATGGCATCATTCCTGCGAGCGGGCCATGGGGCGGAGAGCCGGAAGAAAACTGGGGGCAGCTGACGGTTCCCGAAGGAGACAAGTTTAAGCAGCGGCGCATCCCTTCTGAGAATTGCGATTTTCGCGATTACTACGCCAACGTGCGCGATGCCCTGCTGGGAAAAGCCGCGCCGGCGGTCACAACAGAATGGGCGGTGAACTTAATGAAGCTCTTGGAGATGGCACGAGAGAGCAGCGAGCGGCGCTGCGCGATTCCGTGGAAATGAACAGCCACAGTTAATGAACAGTCAGCGTGACATCGAACTTCGCGTTGCAAGTGTCCGAGGGATCATCGGTGACGGTCTTCTCCACTGTGCCGCTCTTGATAGAAAATTCGAGCGGCCTCTTGGGCATGTTGGGCAACCCCGTCACACTGGCCTTGCCGTCGCTGTTGGTGCCGACTTCGAGATCCGTCTTTCGCTTGTTCAAGAATCCGTATTTTATCAGCACGTGAATCTTGGCGTTATAGATGGGCTTGTCGGATTCGTCTTTCACGGTGAAGTCGGCGCGGCAGGAACCGAGAGCACCGTCCACTACTGGGATTTGTGGCGATTGGGCAGCTAGCAAGGCACCGCAGACGAAAAGAAAAAACGTAGAACTGAGAAACCAAATGGACCGGACTTGACCGAACCGCATTTTGTTGTGCCTCCCTCACAAAAACCATACGCCCGCCGAAGCAGGGTTGCAATTCCGCGTTGAAGGAAACTTTGCGCCTGTGGCGTTTGCGGTAATGCGCCTGCGTTCGCGTATAATCGGCCTTGTTCAGGGAAGATAGGAGCCGGGCGCAGCTTATGACCATCGAACTCGCACCCTCGATTCTCTCCGCGAACTTCGCGCGGCTCGCCGACGATGCGAAAGCCGCGCTCGAAGGCGGCGGTACGGTGCTGCACCTCGACGTGATGGACGGCCACTTCGTTCCGAACATCACAATTGGGCCGCCGGTCGTGGCGTCCCTTAGGAAAGCGCTTCCCGACGCAATTTTCGATTGCCACTTAATGATCGAGAACCCCGACAATTACATTGCCGCATTCGCCGAAGCCGGTGCGAATTGGATCTCGGTTCATCAGGAAGCTTGCGTGCACTTACATCGCACTCTGCAACTGATTGAATCCCACGGCTGCAAACCGGCCGTGGTCATCAATCCAGCCACGCCGGTTCACACGCTGGACGAAGTCTTGGATATGGTGCACCACGTTTTGGTAATGAGCGTGAACCCCGGCTTTGGCGCGCAACGATTCATTCGCGAATCGCTCAACAAGATCAAAACCCTCGCGGAAGTGCGCGAATCGCTAGGCTTGTCGTTCCGAATAGAAGTGGACGGTGGCGTTGCACTGGATACAGTGGAGGACATCGTCCGCGCTGGGGCCGAGCTGTTGGTTGCGGGCAACGCCGTGTTCGCCCGCGGCGACATTCGAGAAAATGCAAAGCGACTCCTCGGCGCGGCCCGCGCGGCCATGCTCACTCGAGCATGAAGATGGCTCCCTCTTACAAACTACCCAGCCTGAGGAAGTTCACTTAAGTTCTTCCGCCAACTTGCGCTGTTTCAGGGCTGTGGCCGAGGGACCAACTAGAAAGTGCCTGCCGATTGCGCCTTTTGCACGAAAATCGGCGGCTCGTCGGCGCTTGGCCCCCAGCTGGCTGGAACAGCAACATTGAGCAGGCGCAAATAAACGGCGAACTGCCCGCGATGCTGATACCAATGGCTGAACATCACGTCACGCAAAAACTCGCCGCGTGGCTGAGCGAGAACTTCGCGCTCTTTGGCAAACATGCGCCAGGTTTCCTTCATTCTGGCGTCATCAAGTTTTGTCAGCAAGTCGCGAACTGTGGCAACACTGTCATCGAGCGTCTTGAGAATTTCCTGGCGGCTAGCCGGCTGTGGAAAGTTCGCAAATTCGGGCGCTTGCGCCGGATTATTTTGCACGAAGCGAATGACTCCTCCGGGCACAAAGGCAAGATGATAGGCAAGCTGTCCGGCGGTCATGGACTTTTCATGAGGCTTCCAGGTCAGCTTGTCGTCCGGCAGTCGCTCCAGAAACCTATGCGTGATGGGGGCTTGTATTTCAAACTCCGCAAGCAGCGATTGCGCGATGGTCATGCTGATTCTCCTTTTGACGTGAGATAAATCCGTGGTAAAGCGAAACCCTCCTGAACCATTCTTGAACTCCTATTGAATGGAAGCGGACCTGGAGCGGCCCGCTTCGGCGCGCTTGCGGGCGCTTTCGAGAATGTAGTTCCATCCTCTGACAACGCCAGTCCTATGCTCGTCCGTAATCAAGCCAAAGCCAGAGTGGCGAAACTTGATTACCGTGACGCCGTTCTCTTCCGTCAGGCGGTATTGCACGTTGTTGGCGACCGGGTAGGACATGAAGAGCGGCCCGGCAATTTCCAGCAACGTCGGTTTCTTGATTGCTTGCACGGTCCCCCAGAAATGGCCGTTGCCTTCGCCTAGATCGCGGAACCAGCGTCCGCCCGGCCAGGGTTCAAGTCTCATCGGCATGGGAGTGCCGTCGTGCATTTCGCTCTGTGGGCCCAGTTGTTCGAGCAGAGCCGTGAACGTCGCATCGAGGGACGCGCGGACGCGGATTTCTTCGTTCACCGACAAAGACAAGCTTTCAATTCCTGGAAGGGTCAGGGTCATGTTTTTCTCCTTTGCGTGAGTTTTGATCTTGTTGTGAACTGCGATCCTCTTTAGCTTCCGCGCGTTCCTTGATGCGGCTTAACTGGTGGCGCCAGAAGCGCTCGAAGGTGCTCGTCCACTCGTAAAGGGGCCGGATGGCATCTGCATTGGTACGATAGAGCATGCGGCGGCCGTCGCGACGCACCTTGACGAGCCCCACTTCGCGGAGCACGCGCAGGTGCTTGGAAACGGACGGCTGTTCCAGATTGAGGCTGTCTACGATATCGCCTACCGGACGTTCCTGAAGCGCGAGAAAATTGAGAATGTCCCGTCGGCGAGGCTCAGCAACGGCATTGAAAGCATCCGAAGTTGTTGCGGCCCGTGGCATGGAAGAATAATACATTCCCATATAGGAATGTGTCAAGCCAAAAAGTGACGGCTTCTTTGCGATCCATGATTCGTAGCTTAAGCGACTGTAACTTCAGGACTTAGGTACACGTCCTGGATGGCGTTCAGGAGCTGCACGCCTTCCTTCATGGGGCGCTGGAACGCCTTGCGTCCGGAGATTAACCCCGTGCCGCCCGCCCGTTTGTTGATGACCGCTGTGGCCACTGCTTCCTCGAAGTCATTCGCCCCGGACGCTCCGCCGCTATTAATCAATCCCGCGCGGCCCATGTAGCAATTCGCCACCTGGTAGCGGCAAAGATCAATGGGGTGATCGCTCGTCAGGTCGGAATAAATCCGCTTGTCAAACTTGCCATAGCTCGCTCCATTCGAGTTCAGCGCTAGGTAGCCACCGTTATTCTCCGGCAACTTTTGCTTAATGATGTCCGCTTCGATGGTCACGCCGAGATGATTTGCCTGCCCGGTAAGGTCGGCGGAGAGGTGATAGTCCTTGTCTTTTTTGAACGCGCTGTTGCGCAGATAGCACCACAGCACCGTGGCCATGCCCAGCTCATGCGCGTGCGCAAAAGCCTGCGAAATCTCCACAATCTGGCGCGTACTCTGGTCTGAGCCAAAGTAAATCGTCGCGCCAACGGCCGCCGCGCCCATGTCATAAGCCTGCTGCACGGTTCCAAAGAGAACCTGGTCGAAGCGATTCGGGAAAGTCATCAACTCGTTGTGATTGATTTTCACAATGAACGGAATCTTGTGCGCATACTTGCGCGCCACCGATCCAAGCACGCCAAACGTCGATGCCACCGCGTTGCAGCCGCCCTCGATGGCCAGCTTGACAATGTTCTCTCCATCGAAGTAGTCGGGATTCTTCGCAAAGCTCGCGCCGGCCGAGTGCTCAATTCCCTGGTCCACAGGCAAAATGGACAAATAGCCGGTGCCGCTAAGCCGCCCACCGCCAAACATCCGCTGAAGATTCCCGAGCACGCGCAGGTTCCGATCGGAAGCCGCATACACGCGATCGATGAAGTCAGGCCCCGGAAGATTCAACCGCTCCTTTGCGATTTTCGGCGACTTGAATCCCAAGAGCGAATCAGTTTTCGCACCCAGATAGGTTTCAATTTTTCCCAAGCTTACGGTCGTGGCCATGACGAGCTCCCTCTCTAATCTCGAATTCCTTTAGTTAGCATGCCCCCGGCAGCGGTGTCCACCAGCCACAGGAGTTTCCCGTTTTTCGGCTGAAGCAATTGCGCGGGCAGTTGCTCCGGTTCGTACGGGCCTTCCAAAACGCCTTTCAGCGCCAGCGCCTTATCCGCCCCCGTCACCATGAACAGAATCTCAGCGGCAGCGCAGGCCGCAGGCGCGGTCAGTGTAATTCGGTCCGTGTACAGCTTGCCGACCCAGTTGCTTACAACGATGTGCCCGTCCGCATGAAGCGCTTTCGTTCCCGGGAAGAGCGAGAGTGTGTGCCCCTCATTGCCCATGCCCACGAGCAGCAGGTCGAATCGCGGAAGCTCGCCGGCCTTCAGAATGAAATGTGCGGCAATCGCCTCTTCGTATTCGCGGGCCGCCTGCCCAGAATCCGGGTATTCCCCCTTAATGCGCGTGACCTGGTTCGCTTTCAGCGGAACTTTCGAGAGCATCGCTTCGGTGGCCATGCGAAAATTGCTGTCCGCGTGGCCGGGACCGACGTGGCGCTCATCGCCGAAAAACACTTGTATTTTATCCCAAGGAACCTGTGAACGCAGCACTGGATCGCCAGCCAACAAACCGTAGAGAACCTTCGGAGTAGAGCCACCCGCCAGCGCGACATGGAACGCGCCCCTCTCGCTCACGGCCGCCGCTGCGGCTTGAACAAACTCTTGCGCGGCGCGTTTGGCAATGGCCGCCGCGTCCGCCAGGATTCGAATCTCGCGTTCCACTCGCTGCTCCTCAGCCTGTGATTCCCGCTTTTTCTGCTGTTGCTGGAGGAGCGATCCGCCCGCGCTTATCCAGTTCTTCTTCGCCAATGCGACGCCACGCACGGCCATCCTTTTCCAGTAACTCGTCCGCTTCGGCTGGCCCCCAGGAACCCGCTGCGTAATTCGGGAAGCCCCGAGCCGGCAGCGCGTGCCACACATCGAGGATGGGCTGAATCACGCTCCAACCCGCTTCAACCATGTCCGCGCGCTGAAACAGCGTAGCGTCACCTGCCATACAATCGCGCAAGAGCCGTTCGTAGCCGGTGCTATGCTCCAGGCCGAAATACGTGGAATAGTCGAAGTCCATATTCACCAAGCCCAGTTTCATCACCGAGCCGGGCACTTTCGCGCCAAAACTCAGGGAAATTCCCTCTTCCGGCTGAATGTGAATCACCAGGCGATTCGTCTCTAGATTTCGCACGCTCGTGTTTCTAAAAAGCACGAAAGGAGTGCGGCGAAACTGAATCACGATTTCCGTTACACGCCGCGCCAGGCGTTTGCCGGTGCGCAGATAGAATGGCACGCCCGCCCAGCGCCAGTTGTCAATGTGTAGTTTCAGAGCAACAAATGTCTCTGTATTGGAATCGGGAGCAACCGCAGGTTCGCTACGGTATCCGGGAACGCGTTCGCCATCAATGACTCCGCTTCCGTATTGTCCGCGCACCGTGCAGGTCAGTACCTCTTCGGGAGTTAAAGGTTGAATGGCGTGGAGCACTTCGGCTTGTTTGTTGCGGACCTCATCGGCATGGAAAGAGATGGGCGGCTCCATGGCAGTCATGGTAAGCAATTGGAAAAGGTGATTCGGCACCATGTCGCGAAGCGCGCCCGCCGTCTCGTAAAAACTGCCGCGATGCTCGACTCCGACCGTCTCCGCCGCCGTGATCTGCACGTGGTCCACATAATTCCGGTTCCAGAGCGGCTCGATGATATTGTTGGAGAAACGGAAGACCATGACGTTCTGCACGGTTTCTTTGCCGAGATAATGATCGATGCGATAAATCTGACTTTCGTTCAGCACCTGCCCGAGTTCCTGGTTGAGTTGCCGGGCGGAAGCCAGGTCGTGACCGAAAGGCTTTTCGACGATGACTCGCGCCCACCGTCCGTTTTCTTCTTTCGACAGGCAGCACACACCCAGCATTTTCACGATGGCAGAGAAGAATCGCGGCGCCACCGCCAGATAAAAAAGCCGATTCCCCAGCGTGTTGTATTTCCTATCCGCTTCAGCGATCTGCTGCTCAAGGCGCTTATACGCTTCGGGATCCTGAAAATCGCCTTTGACGTAGTACATACGTTGACACATGGAGTCCAGCAGCTTCGGATCGATCGGCGAGGAAGCAAACTTGGGAATCTCCTGCATCATCGTTTTTCGAAAGCTTTCCGTGCTGAAGTCATCGCCGGCAAAGCCGACAATCGCAAACTGTTCCGGCAGGAGTTTTTCTTCCGCCAAATTACAGAGAGCAGGTACGAGCTTGCGCTTGGTGAGATCGCCCGTCGCCCCGCAAATGGTCATGACGCAAGGCGAAGCGAATGATTTTGTGTCTAAGTGGTCCTGGTTCATGAAGTGAAATCCTTGTGCGTTGTCGCCAGATGGCGCCAGCAGTAATTAGTGGCCAGCCTTCTTCTCGATGTGCCCTCCAAACTGGAAACGCATGGCCGACAGCACCTTGGCCGCAAAATCATCCTCGCCCCGCGACGTAAAACGCTGATAGAGCGATGCAGTGAGCACAGGCGCAGGCGCCGTAGATTCAATCGCGGCTAGAATGGTCCAGCGCCCCTCGCCCGAATCCGAGACTCGGCCCGAGAAACGCTCCAGAGTAGGCTGCTCCAATAAAGAAATCGCCGTCAGGTCCAGCAGCCACGAAGCCACCACGCTGCCGCGCCGCCACACTTCTGTCACGTCTGCGAGATTGAAATCGTATTGGTAATGCTCTGGATTGCGCAGCGGCGTGGTTTCCGCATCGGCTTCCCGGTGCGACTTACCTGCGTTCGCATGCTTCAAAATGTTCAGGCCCTCGGCATATGCCGCCATAAGGCCATATTCGATCCCGTTGTGCACCATCTTCACAAAATGTCCCGCGCCCGAAGGACCGCAGTGCAAGTAGCCTTCTTCCGCGGTGCCACCAGCTTTTTCGCGTCCCGGGGTACGCGCCACATCGCCACGGCCGGGCGCCAGCGTTTTGAAGATGGGATCGAGCCGCTTCACCACCGCCGTCTCCCCGCCAATCATCTGGCAATAGCCGCGGTCTAGTCCCCACACGCCGCCGCTCGTCCCAACGTCGCAGTAGTGAATCCCTTTTGCCGAAAGCTCTTTCGCGCGGCGAATGTCGTCAATGTAATACGAATTTCCACCGTCAATAACCGTGTCATCTTTCTCGAGTTTGCCGACGAGGTCGTGCAACGTGGCATGCACGACGGCCGCCGGCACCATCAGCCAGATCGCCCGCGGCTTCTGCAGCTTGGCGACGAAATCATCGAGCGACGCAGCGCCCGTCGCTCCTTCCGCCGAAAGTTGCTTCACTGAATCCGCGCTGCGGTCATAGACCACACACTTGTGCCCGCCTTTCTGCAGGCGCCGCACCATGTTGGCGCCCATTCTGCCCAATCCAATCATCCCCAGTTGCATCGTGTGCGCTCCCCGCCGATCAGCGTGAAAGAGATTTGGTCCGGTATGTCAGGCAACCGCTTTTTGCACGGCTTTGGATAATGTGGCAAGCGCCGACTTCAGATTTTTCCCAAGGTGAACCCGCAGCGCGCGTCGGCCACGCTCCGAGAGGACCGCGAAGTCTCCGCGTGCCTGCGCCGCTTTCACCACCCCAAACGTGTACTTCTGTCCGGGCACAGGCAAGTCTTTGGCATTATCGCAAGTGATCTGGAGAAACACCCCGCTGTTGGGCCCGCCTTTGTAAGCCTGTCCCGTGGAATGTAGGAAGCGTGGACCAAAGCCCAGAACCGTGGCCACCTTTTTCTTATCTCGGACCGCGTGCCGGATTGCCTGTAGGGCTTTTTCATTTTCCGCATTCATCGGGATGTAGCCGAGGACGGCGAAATAATCGCCCGTGTTGAGCCGGCTGAGATGTTTCTTCAGCACCGCGCCTACATTCAAACCGCCGTGAATCGCTGCGACGTTTTTCTCGTCTGCGTAAAATTGAATGCCACTCGCCTCAAAAAAAGGTATTTCGGCCGGCAGCTTGCCCTTGGCCTCATACTCGCTGGTGAGCTTGCGCGTCTCCACCTTGCTGGCCTCGACGTCAGGCTGATTGAAAGCATCAATCCCTATAATCGAACCCGCAACCGCCGTGGCAATCTCCCAGCGGAAGAATTCCTGCCCCAGGGTGTGAACATTGTCTACGCTGATGCTCACGACGGGATGACCTGCTTTTTCCAAGGCCTTGACGGCTTTATCCTGTACGTTGTTGGGCTTCGACGCGAGACGCAAGTAGGCAAAAACGCGGTCGTTGCCGTAAACGGACGGCCTCGTGAGTCGTTCGCGGTCCACGGGAATAATGCCTTTGCCAACTTTTCCCGTGGATTCGGCGATCAGTTGTTCGAGCCAGGCGCCAAGATCAGAGATTCCGGGCGAAGTGATGATGGTTAGCTTGTCGCGTCCATGCCTTGCGGCGACGCCAAGAACCGTTCCCAAGACCACACCCGGATTATCATGGGCCGTCATACCCGGCCCGCAGGCTGCCACCATTTCCTTTGTAATTTGTAGAAACTTCTCCACGTCCAGGCCCATGATCGCCGCGGGCACCATTCCGAAATTCGAAAGAGCCGAATAACGCCCTCCGATGCTCGGCACGCCGAAAAAAATCTCTCGGAATTTGTCGGCTACGGCAACTTCCTGCATGTGCGAACCCGGATCGGTGATCGCCACGAAGCGGTTGCCAACCTCTTTCTCGCCCACTTTGGCTTTCACGCGCTCAAAGAAGTATTGCTTGTAGATGTTGGGTTCCAGCGTGCTCCCCGACTTGCTCGAGACAATGCACAGCGTGCTCTTCAGATCGAGCTTCGCTTCGATAGACTTGATTTGTACCGGATCCGTGGAGTCCAGGACGTGCAGTTCGGGAAAGCCCTTGATTTTGCCGAACGTCATGCGCAGCACTTCGGGACAAAGGCTCGATCCGCCCATCCCCAGCAGCAACGCATGTTTGAATCGGGCCTTCTTCACGTCTTCCGCAATTCGCTTAAAGGCATCGGCATGCGCGAGCTGTTGGTCCACGATGTGGAGCCAGCCCAGCCAGTTGCTTTCGTCGGTGCGGGTCCAAAGAACAGCATCTTTCTGCCAAAGCCGCGCTACTTTATTGTTCTTTCGCCACTCCTCGAGCGACGCGGCCACCGCGTTGGCAAGTTCTTCCGGTAGTGCGCACGTCTGCCGGTTCACGCTCACGCACGCGCCCCCGCGGTTTTCCCCACGGCATCCAGCAGGGTCTTGAACGCATCGGAAAAGAGCTTTACGCCGTCCGCGAGCAGCTTGTCGGTGACTTCCTTCATCGAGATTCCCGCCTTGGCCAGATCGGCCATGGTTTTCGCCGCGCTGTCGACATTTTCGGTGAGACTGGGGCGCAACTTGCCGTGCTCGCGGAATGCGTCAAAGGTTGCCGGCGGAATCGTGTCCACAGTGTCCGCGCCAATCAACTCTTCCACGTAAAGAACATCGCGGTATTTGGGATTCTTCGTGCTTGTGCTGGCCCACAGCAGCCGCTGCGTTTGCGCGCCTTTGGTTGCCAGCGCTTTCCACCGCGGTCCCCCAAACAGTTCCTGATACTTCTTGTAAGTCAGCCGCGCATTGGCAATCGCCACCTTCCCCCGCACGCTTTCGAGCAAAGCCTTTTGTGCGTCGTCTGCACCAGCTTTGAGCTTTTCATCAATCATTCCGTCAATCAGCGTGTCAATCCGGCTGACAAAGAAACTGGCTACGCTGGCTATGTGGCTGATGTCCTGCCCCTTCGCAGCGCGCGCCTCGAGCGCAGCCAAAAAGGCTTCCGCCACTTTTTCGTAAGCCGATTGCGCGAAGAGCAGCGTGATGTTGATGTTGATGCCCTCTTCCAGGCACTGGCGAATCGCAGGAAGTCCTTCCGGCGTGCCAGGAATTTTGACCATAACGTTGGGGCGATTCACGCCTTTCCAAAGCCGGCGCGCTTCGTCAATGGTAGCTTTGGTGTCGTAACCGAGAAAGGGCGAAACCTCGATGCTGACGTATCCGTCGCGCCGCTTCGTCTCCTCATAAACCGGCCGGAAAATGTCGCACGCATCTTGAATGTCGCGAAACGCGATCTTCTCGAACACGCCATTCGCGTCCAGTTCTTTCGCTTCAGGCGACTTTAGGATGTCGTCGTAAAGATTGCTCCCCACGACGGCCTTTTCAAATATCGCCGGGTTGGAGGTCATCCCGCGCAATCCGTCGTTATCAATATATTTCTTCAATTGCCCGCTGGTGAGCAAATCTCGGCGCACGTAATCCATCCAGGGCGACTGGCCATATGCCAGCAAGCCTTTCAGCGGATTCGTGCCTTCTCCCTTCGCGATATTGGGAAGAGTGGTTGTCGTCGTCATAATGGTTCTCCTTCAACCCGAAAAAAACTTGAAATTCTATTTTACGCCTTCCAAGGGCGGGCGCTCCAAGCCCCGAATTCTTATACCTTTGCCTTCGCGGCCGCTCCGAATTTTGCTTCGAGCGCCTTCACTTTTCCCAATCGGCGCACATGGCGCTCTTCTTTTGTGAATTTTGCGCCCAGAAAAGCCTTCACCAGGTCCTCAGCAAGTTTCACGCCCACAACCCGCGACCCCAGCACGAGCACGTTGATATCATCATGCTCCACGCCCTGATGCGCCGAATACGTGTCGTGGCACATTCCCGCACGAATGCCCATCAATTTGTTCGCCGCGACGCTTGCTCCCACGCCGCTTCCGCAAATCAGCACGCCTCGTTCAGCTTTTCCGTCAAGCACCGCACGGCCCACCGCCTCTGCGAAATCCGGATAATCGGATGGATTTTCATTGAACGCGCCAATGTCCAGCACTTCGTGCCCAAGCGAGCGCAGCAAATCGCCCATCGCAACCTTGAGGGCGAAGCCTGCGTGATCCGACCCAATCACCAGCTTCATCAGCGGCTCACTTCCCCAACACTTCCCGTGCTGCGGCAATCACATTGTCCGCGCTAAAGCCGAACTTTTTCAGCAGATCTTTCAGCGGTGCCGACGCGCCAAAGCGCCGCATCCCAAGAATCTTGCCCTTCGTTCCGGTGTACCGCTCCCAACCAAACGGTGACGCCATCTCCACTGCAACGCGCGCGGTCACCTCCGGCGGAAACACGCTCGCTTTATACGCAGCGTCCTGCTGTTCGAACAATTCCCATGATGGCATGCTCACAACTCTTGCTTTGACGCCCTCGCCTTTGAGTTTTTCGTAAGCATCCACGCAAAGCGACAATTCACTGCCGCTCGCCATCAAAATCACGTCCGGTTTCCCGCCCGCGGCATCCGCCAATACGTAACCGCCCTTCGCCACTCCCGAAGCCGGCGCATATTTCGTACGGTCCAGCGTCGGCACCGCCTGACGCGTCAGCACCAACGTGCTCGGCCCGTGATTGTGCTGCAAAATCACTTTGTACGCTTCCACCACTTCGTTCGCATCGCCGGGCCGTAAAATCAACATGTTCGGCATCGCTCGCAAAGACGCCAGCTGCTCGATCGGCTGGTGCGTTGGCCCATCCTCCCCAACGCCCACGGAATCGTGGGTGAAGATGTAAATTGCGGGAATTTCCATCAGCGCGCCGAGCCGCATCGCAGGGCGCATGTAGTCGCTGAAATTAAAAAATGTACTGCTATACGCGCGCAGCTTGGAAAGCGTCATGCCATTGACCATGGCCCCCATGGCATGCTCTCGCACGCCGAAGTGCAAATTCCGCCCGTGATACGCGTTCGGAAGAAAGTCGCCCGCCCCATCAAATGTCAAGTTGGTTTTGTTGGATTTCGCCAGGTCTGCCGAACCGCCGATCAGCCACGGAATATTCTTCGCCAGCGCGTTCAGCGTTTTTCCGGAAGATTCTCGCGTCGCGATGCCTTTCGCATCCGCAGGGAAATTCGGCAAGTCCTTGTCCCAGCCTTCGGGCAGTTTTCCCGCCAGCATGCGCTCGATCTGACCGGCTTGCTGGGGAAACTGTTTTTTGTATGAATCAAACTTGCTTTGCCACGCCGCATGCGCCTGCGCGCCGCGCTTGCCCACTCCATTCTTGAACTGATCGTAGACGCCGTCGGGCACCAGAAATTTCGCGTCTTCCGGCCAGCCGTAATTCTTCTTCACCAGCTTGACTTCCGCTTCCCCCAGCGGTTCGCCATGCGCTTCGTACGAATCCTGCTTGTGCGGCGAACCGTAGCCGATGTGGCTGTTCACGATAATCAGCGTTGGCCGGTCGTTGGTCTTGAGAAAATTTTCATACGCGCGCCCCAGCATTTCGAGGTCGTTCGCATCCGTCACGTGCGTAACATTCCATTCGTATCCCGCAAAACGCGCCGCTACGTCTTCGCTGAACGACCATTCCGCCGGGCCATCCAGCGTCACGTGATTGTTGTCGTAAATCCAGCAAAGATTTGACAGCTTCAGATGCCCCGCGAGCGACGCCGCTTCGCAGCACACGCCTTCCATCATGTCGCCGTCGCCGCAAACCGCATACACGTTAAAATCAAAAATCTCGAAACCCGGCTTGTTGTAGTTCTCCGAGAGCCATTTGCTTGCAATCGCCATCCCCACGCTGTTTCCCGCGCCCTGCCCCAACGGTCCTGTCGTGGTTTCCACTCCGGTGGTGATATGCGATTCCGGATGTCCCGGCGTCCTGCTGTCAAGCTGCCGGAACCGCTTGATCTCTTCCATCGGAACCGAGAGCTCGCTCGTCACTTCGCCCTTGGCATTTACCAACCGCACGCCCGCCAAATGCAGCGTCGCGTACAGCAGCATCGAAGCATGCCCCGCCGAAAGCACGAACCGGTCCCGGTTCGGCCAAGTCGGGTCGGCAGGGTCGTAGCGAAAATATTTCTGCCAAAGTTCGTAGACCACCGGTGCCAGCCCCATCGGCGCGCCCGGGTGCCCGGAATTCGCTTGCTGCACCGCGTCGATCGCCAGCGTTCGAATGGTATTGATGCTCAACAGATCGACGTCCACTTGACTCTTAGCCGTACTCACTGTCGCTCCTGTTTGCAGGCAGGGCAGCGCCCGCAGTTCACAACCAGTCTTTAGATGCCCCAGCGTGCGGGGCAGGTGAAGGATTTTACGACAAAATCGCTGGCGCTGCTCGTTTGGCGTTTTGAAAAAATGAAAATGGAAAAGGGAAAATGAACAAGGCTCCAGCTTTGACGCGCGAACGTTCCACCTGTATGACCAGCGAGATTACAAACGTATTCCAGAAGTTAAACCAGGAGGTTGAACGGGAGGAATATGCGCTGGTTGGGCTGAAGTGGGGAGAGGGCGCATGGAATCCCTCGCCATACCGGCGCCATGCGCGATTGTTAGGCCCGCCGCCCAAGGAACCGAACGGACCAGCAGTGATCTAGGCCTTCTTCGAGCGACAGCGGCTAAAATAGCCAGAAGGAATCAAGGCGGCGGTCTGCGCCCCTACTGAGGCCGGCCGCGTCGCAGACTCCACAGTCCGCGCGCCGAGAGGATGAAGGTGAAGCCCCCGAGCCCGCCGAGCGCCCAGAGTGTCCAGACGAAGAAGAAGCCGCCAGTGGACTTGGCGATCTCGCCGTAATGTGCCCCCCTCATGTGCATGACGGGCATGGCCGCCGCCAACAACCCGACAAGCAGCATGATGACGTGCCCCGATCGCCGTTCGGCGAGCACCAGCGTCCCATACAGCAACACCACGAGAACGGCCAACGCAATGTTTGAGGGCTCGGCCTTCGATATCCCTCGGACGATGTCGTCCGTAATGTGAAGCGTCAACAAGAGGATCGAGAGCAGAGACGCGACCGTCAACATCACGTTTTGTTTCATTGGATATTCTCCTTGTTAGATTTGTGTGTGCCTCTCAGTGCGGCACATGACGCGCGGCGGTGTTGACGAGGGAAGGTGCAAACCCCAACACACTGACGATGATGGCGCAGATGGCCATCCCAATGTAGAACCAGCAACCTATTGGGAGTCTGCGCACCACTCGGGCTCTTGCCACGGGAGCGCCCTGGGTCTTGCATGCGCGGAGGATAGCACTCTTTGCCCTGAACGTTCACTGGTCCGCGCAGATAAAGCGCATACGACTCATGTTTATTTGTATTCAGATATGAAATTATGACGCTCTAATACAGCACTATGGGTGAATGAGTGCCCTGCTCGTCAGCGAAGCTTCAACACGGCGGGATGATTGGCGAAATACCGCCGTTACACCAACCAAAATCCAATCTTCGCTCGTACCACATAGGGTGGTTTCTGGTCGGATTGTCTAGAAATCCAATCTTCGTGGCGACGCATATTCGTTGATCGCTCATGCCATATAGGGTGGTTTCTGGTCGGATCGTCGGCTAACCCGAAGTAATTAAACATTGCCGCGGTCCCCGTGACATGGTCCGCATACCCAAACCTGTCATCCCGCCTGCCCTGAGAGAGGCCGAAGGGACCCTCAGGGTTCGGTCTTCCGCAGCCTGAGGCGCGGGTTGTGCGGCTCCGTGCGCCTCGCCGGAGCGGAGGGATCTGCTTTTCGCTTCTTCAAGATTACAATTGTATTTCACGCACATAAAGCCCGAGTCGCGCGCGCCACTGTGGAAATGTGCTTCAGAAGCTTGAATACCGCTCACTGATCGCTGGTCCTCGGATCTCTTCCCCTCGCTTTGCTGGCATGTTACTTTTGTTCTTCTGCCGATGCCCGGGTGGCGGAATGGCAGACGCTGAGGACTTAAAATCCTCCGGGGATTTTTCCTCATGTGGGTTCGACTCCCACCCCGGGCACCAGTCTTTCGAGGTCCGGCCCGGAGACATGGGTGACCTATGTCTCAGGCCGCTCACGAATTGAAAAACGCTATGGAATCTTTGTATTCAGGCGTGGAGACTTGTGCAAGAAAGAGAGCGACGTAAAGTCGCCGCTACAAACCACAGGGCTAGGAGACTTGCGTTTCCCCGTCGGACATGCGGAGGCGCACGCGGGGCACGCCGGAATGTTTCTCGATGCGGTCCGCCAGGGTTTGCGAATGCGTGGTAATCCAGAGCTGGGTATTTTTCGCGGCGCGAACGATTAAGTGCGCAAGGGCGTCCAGAATGTCCGGATGCAGGCTCGTCTCCGGTTCGTTGACGGCCAATAACGACGGCGGGCGAGGGCTCAGCAGCGCCGCGCAAAGGCATAGGAACCGCACTTGCCCGTCCGAAAATTCTTGCGACTGCAAGGGACGGAGCAGCCCGGGAATTTTCATCTTGATGCTGAAAAGTGTGTCCATCGCTTCGATCAGGAGCGCCGCGCCGCCAAAGGCATCGGCTACGATCTTGCGAAGAGCATCCGCATCGCCGATTTCCAGAATAGTTTGCAGAGCCGCCGCTAGGTCCGAGCCGTCATGACTCAGAACCGGCGTATAGACGCCGATTTGCGGCTGGCGCAAAGGAGAGTGCAGGTCGGTACGGAAATGATGATAAAAACGCCAGCTCAGGACCTGCTGGCGTATTGCGGAGATTTCCGGATAGAGGTGCGGGTCAATAATCTGCGACAGGACGGACTCGTGCTTCGAAATCTGGAAGGGATAGGTGACCATTGCGCCTTCGGCATTGCGCAACCACGCGGAAGGTTCGTCGCGTTTCAACATGGCGATGCGGCGTTTCGCGTCATTCGGTTTATTCGCCTTATTCGATTCGGGCACCGGAATGTACCAGATGTATTCTTCCTTGACGCGAGGGTCGAGCTGGAACTTGGTTTCCAGCGCTTGCTCGTTTCCGGAGGGAAGCCCGATTTGCAACTCGTAGCCGAACTTCTCCGCTTCAAAGCCAAGCACGACGCGCTTGGGAGGTTTCTTGTTCTTATAGCGGACGCGCTCGCCTCCAGCCCAGAAGACGCTGGGCGTGCCGCCCTCTTCGGCGATCGCTCGCGCCAATTGCCCTTGCGCCGCGCGCGCCATCAGGACCAGCGAGTTGTACAGATTGGACTTCCCACAACCGTTCGGGCCGGTGAGGACGTTGATGGGCTTCAATTCGAGGTCAAGTTCGCGAACAGAACGATAGCCGGACACATGGATCTGCTTGATCACGGTTGGAAACAATACCAGACTGAAACCGACTTGGGTTCTTTTCCGTTTACGCCAAGAACTTATGTCACAATACGGCGTGGCCAGAACAGGCCATTCCCTCAGGGGCCTGCCTGCGGTAGGCAGGCTAAGCCCAGTTTTGCTGGCCTTTGATGTCGGAGCCTGCCTGCGGCAGATAGGCTAAAGCTCCGACCCCTTAGCCCGCTTGTGTGACAGCTTCTGTTTCCGTGCACCCGACCGGAAACGCCATCCGGGAAAGCGAGCCATCCGAGGTGTTTTGAGCTTTTTTCGTATACGATGAGTTATGAGTTATCAAAAAGTGCCGGAAATTGGCCTTCCCGGACACCCTTAAGAGACTGACGGCACGCCACTTAGGGATTCGCGTAAAAATCTTGCGTTTTGGCTTGACAAGTCCGTTGCCGAAAAGTATACTTATCACTGTAAAAAACTGCGCCCTGACTTTGTCGGGGCGTTTTTGTTTTTGGGGCCTGCCTCGGGGTCGTCCGCCGTCTTAAATTCCAAAGACATGTGCCGCACCTCCGGTGCTCGGGCTTGACCCGTCACTCGCCCAACGCTTACGCGCTGGGCTAAAAGCGTGACGCGCCTCCGGCGCTTGAGTCAGGAAGAATTCAAGTCGACGGCGGCCCACCTCAGAAGGCGGCCCCTACGAAGGTGCCGGGCTTCCCGGTCGAAAACACCGGGATCCGCAAACGCCGCGGAAAAGCCCGGCGCTACATCCAATTCCGTAAGTCCCGGCTGGCAGCTCGCCATTGGCCAGCGGAAGTAGTCCGAAGTTTGCAATATCCCTCCTAAAGGAAAGAAAAATCATGAAACCCAAAATTCCCAATGCCCTAATCGTGTGGAAACAATTCGAGGACGTCCTCGCCCCGCGACTGGGGCTGTCGACCGCCGATCGCGCGGTCTATTCCCACCTTCTGCGGCACAGCCGCCTTGAAGGAAAGCTCCGCTTCCGGTTCTCTATGCGCTGGATGGCCATCGGCATGGGCGTTTCCAGAGAAACAGGCCGCGATGCCGTGCGCCGCCTCGCCAACCTCGGGGCTTTGCGCCTGATCGAACGGAGCAAGGAGGGTCACCTGGTCGAGGTGCATTTACCAAGCGAGATTCGAGCGTTCCGGCCTTATCTTCGCAAGACTGGCAACCTTGCTCGGCAGGCCGCGGCCAATCTCGAAAAACTGGATTTCTTCAAGAGCGCATCGCGACGCCAGGTCATCCACGCGCGGGAGCGTGGTCTATGTTTTTATTGTCTCCGAAGGACCAGCGCCCGCGAGCGCTGCCTGGATCACGTCGTCCCTCGCGCCAAGAACGGGCGCAATTGCTACCGCAACCTCGTCCTGGCATGCATGGAATGCAATACGCTGAAAGGAGAACGCTCCGCCGCGGATCATCTGAGCCAACTCTACCGCGAGGGCCGCTTGACCGACGCCCAGCTCACCGGCCGCTTCCGCGCCCTCGACGACCTCGCAGCCGGCAAACTCCGCCCTCCGGTCGATAACTCCCCAAGCACACCTGTACAAACGACCTAGAGGCAAATGCCTACGCATATGGCCAAATTCACAAAGGCCAACCCAAAATGCGTCCACCGAAGTTCAAACGCCTCTATGAAGTAATGGAAATCAACGGCGTCAAAGTCTTCGCTCACTGGTCCGTGCTTCTCATCGGAGCAATCATGTTGTTCGGAGCAGTCTCCGAACCTGCCATGGCTTTTGCAATCCTCGGCTCGTACTACGGAGTGATTTTGCTTCACGAATGCGGTCACATGATCGCCGCTCAGAGGAAGCATTGCAGGGTGTGGTCCATCGAGTTGTACCCTTTCTGGGGTATCACGCGATTTGAAGTGCCATATTCTCCGAGCGATCATTGCGTAATTGCGTGGGGCGGCATAGTGGCACAGACCATCGTCGCTGTGCCTATAATCGTTCTAACCGAGACGTTCGGCTACACACCTTTGCAGCCGCTTAACGCCTTCTTGGCCGCTTTTGGATTCTTCAGTTTCTTTGTTGCTATGTTCAATCTCATCCCCGTGCCACCTCTGGATGGGGCCGTCGCATGGCGGCTGCTGCCAGCGCTCTTCAAGCGCTCAACTCGAACCGCAAAGCGCGAACCCAGTTGGCGATCTTGGCGATGACGATGCATCCTGAATGATGGCACGTGCGGGGACTCAGGAGAAAAATCAAAAACCCCACTCATTCTGCACATGCATGGGCACGCACACTTTGCAGACCGTTGAGGTCCCGGCCACCCGCCCCGCTTGACCGACGCCCAGCGCACCGGCTGCTTCCGGGCCCTCGACGACCTCGCCGCCGGCAAACTCCGCCCCCAGCCGCGCGCCCGAAGAATTAAATGTAGCGCTGCGCTTCAGGCAGCATCTTCGTCTTGCGGCAGCACGCCTAGAATGGTACGCTTGTGTACACATCTGGGGGCATTTCATGGGAGCGATCAAGGTCGGCATCAGAGAGTTTCGGGAAAAGCTCGCCAGCTATGTGCTGGAGTCTGATACGCCAGTAGCGATCACTCGGCACGGCGACACGGTCGGCTACTATATTCCGGCGCGCCGCAAACGCAGCGAAGCGGAACGCAGCGCTCTGAGAGAAGCAGCTTCTCGTTTGCAGAAAATGCTGGAAGCGGAAGGCATTTCGGAAGAGGAAGTCATCACCGACTTCAAGCGCTGGCGGGCTGGCAAACATAAATGAGCCAGTGCAAGGGGCTTCACTCATCCGCGAACCGTCAGCACCGGGCAGTGCGCCTTGGTCACCACGTGATACGCAACCGCGAACGGCGCGTGCCCCGCCATGCTCTTCATTTTCTTCGCGCCCATCACGATCAAGTCCGCGTTCGTCTCGCGCGCCATCGTAAGGATCTCTTCCGCCGCTGCGCCAAACGTTGCGCGGAACACGGGCTTGCACCAATTCTCCGCACCTTCCGGCATAAGCTTTTCCAGCCGCCTGACAGCGGCTTCCCGCTGCTGGCGGACGCTCTCTTCGGTGAAAGCCGTCGCTTCCTGAATCACGTGCAGCATGGTAAGCCGCGCGCCGTGCTCCTGCGCCAGCGAGAAAGCGTGAGCCGCCGCCTTCTCCGCGCCATGCCCGAAGTCCGTGGCAAACAAAATACTTTTCAGGTCCACTTCAGCGGCGGGCTCGCCTTTGACACGCGGCCCCACGGTCAGCACCGCGCAGTCCGCCTGACGGAAAATTTCCTCGGCCACCGAACCGATCAGCACCTTCTGCACTTTTCCACGCCCGTGCGTCGCCGTCACGACGAGGTCGATTTCATGCTCACCAATCAGCTTTTCAATTGCAGGCCAAACACTTCCTTCTTCCAGCAAAACTTCGTGAGGCACGCCGCGCAGCTTGCCGGACACCAGAATGTCCGCCATGCCCTGCTCTGCGGCCTGGCGCACCTTCTCGTAAGTGGCCTCGGCAAGCGCCGGCTCAGCGTACAAAAACGGATCCAGGGCGATCACGTGCGCCAGGTAGATCCTCGCGTCATAGCGCCGCGCCAGCGCCAGCGCATAATCCAAGGCGCGGTCGGACTCCGGTGAGTAATCCGTGGTCACCAGAATTCTTGTCAGTGACACTTTCTTGGAAATCTCGCCTATTGCAAATTCTTGGGTCGCTTTCCGCACCATCACTTGTGACATAAAGCCTCCTTCAGATTCCCCCAACACCGCCGCGCGCTTGTTTCTCTCACAATGTCACTGCCAGGGGTGCACGCAGCCTTCCACAACGGAAGCAACGCATCTCATAGCAAACAAAGAAGATACTCCCCGTATAAAGCTCAAACCCCAAAGTTTGCGTGCAATGGCACAATCTTTTGCGCCAGAAACCGCTGGAATTTGTGGAAGACGACTCGAACATCGCAGTGCGTCGTCACGCGGGACAGCGTCGAAAAGCGATGCGAACGGAAGTGAGGGGCAGTCCCAAAGGCCTCAAAAACAAAAAGAGGCAGCGGCGGGCACTGGTTGAGGCCCGTGATCCGGGCCATCGCGTCGGAACCTCGACGCTCCTTTGCGATCCGTGCTCCTGCCGCTGCCTGAATCGACTCTGCTAGCCGGGTAACTGGGGGGCTTCCCGGCTATTTTCCATGGGCGTCCTATTCCGCGCCGTATCCTTTCGAGCTTTTTACCGCCTGCCCGCTCGTCACAGTAAGGACGCCCACAGGTCAGAAGACCGACAATCGCTCCATTGCCAGCCTTCTGAGCAAATTCACAATGTGCATCTCCTGTTCCAAAACCCGGCGCGCCGGCCGGTTTCTATCCCGCTGCCCCTCAATCATTTACGCGCACCCATCTCCTGTAAGCCCCGAAGCCTCATTCCCAAACTGGGGCTTTTCACGACACTGGGGCGTATTCTCACCACATCACCAGGTTCGCGTAGCCTTTCCAAGCTTCTCCGGACCTGATTACTTTCTTCGTGCCGCATTACCCCGGCTGGGACTGGGAGCAGGCACAAAAGGTCTTTTGCGGCGTCCAAGAGAATTAGAATTGCGATTCAGGAGGTTGCCAGATGCTCCGCAGGGTGCTCTCCCACTTGACACTTCTCTTATTTCTTGGGTTTTCAACAACCTGCGCCCAGCAGGTAATTCCAGAAACCGCAGCCGGCCACACCCTCAAGGCCTGGCTCGATGCCTTCAACAGCGGCGATCGCGCCGCTGTTGAGAAGTACCTTCATATTTACGATCCCAAGAGGCCTCTCGACGACGAGATGCGTTTCCGTGGCATGACGGGCGGCTTCGTGCTTCTCCAAATCATCAAAAGCGACCCGCTGAGCGTTGAATTTATGGTGAAGGAGCACAACAGCGAAACCATGGCCGTCGGCAAAATGGAAGTGAAACCCGGCGACCCCGCGATGGTCGCCAGTTTCTCCCTCCGCGCTGTTCCTCCCGGCACGAAAGTCGCTGACCTCAATTTCAAGATCGACGCCGCCACCCGCGCCAAGGTCATCGATGGCGCCGTAGCAGCTCTCAACGAAACCTATGTGTTCCCGGAAACCGCCAAGAAGATGGAAGAGGCGGTCAAGGCCCATCAGAAAAAAGGAGACTACGAGTCTATTACCGATGGCGATGATTTCGCCAAGCGCCTGACCGACGATTTTCAAGCCGTCGGCCACGACAAGCATTTGCATGTCATGTTCAGCCCTGGGCCCTTGCCCGATATGGAGGCTCAGCGCCCCGACCCCAAACGCGACGCCGAGGAACGCAAGGAAATGGAGCGCGTGAATTGCGGCTTCAATAAAGCGGAAATTCTCGAAGGTAACGTCGGTTATCTAAAGTTCGACTTCTTTGCCGACCCTGGGATTTGCGGACCTACGGCCGTGGCAGCGATGAATTTTCTCGCCAACGTGGACGCCATCATCTTCGACCTGCGGGAGAACGGAGGCGGCGACCCCAAAATGGTCGCCTTCGTTTCATCGTATTTGTTCAACGAGCGGACGCATCTCAACGATCTATGGACCCGAAAGGGCGACATCACGGACCAGTATTGGACACTTCCCTATGTGCCTGGCAAGCGTCTGGATGGCAAGCCCGCGTTTGTTCTGACTTCCAAGGAGACCTTTTCGGGCGGAGAGGAGTTCACTTATAACCTGAAGACTCTCAAGCGCGCCACCATCGTTGGCGAGACCACCGGCGGTGGCGCACATCCCGTGCGCGGCCACCGCATCACCGAGCATTTTGGGATTGGCGTGCCCTTTGCTCGCGCCATCAATCCCATCACGCACACGAACTGGGAAGGCACCGGAGTTGAGCCGGACGTAAGAGTTACCGCCGCCGATGCTTTGACCACCGCACAGAAGCTTGCCGCCGAAAAACTGGCGGCGAAACCTGCCAACCAGGAAAAGTGAAGCCCATTTGTAGGCGGCTATTTCGCGATTTCGCCAGCGACCTCCAGATGGTTGATAGATGGTTGCGGATTTGGTGTATATTCGCTCGCACTTACGGGACACAACAATTCTCCAGGTCGGTGGAGGAATGATTTCATGGAACGCAGGCGACCAATTCTCCTGACCTTTCTTCTTGCATCAGCGCTTGGCATTCCCGCGTTGGTTGGATTCGCGCAGAATCCTTCCGGCTCCGGCCCTTACAAAGTCTTGAAAACCGCAAAAGTCGGCGGAGAAGGCGGGTACGACTACATTTTCGCAGATGTGAAGGCGCGCCGGTTGTACATCCCGCGCGGCGGGCAAACCGGACGCCTGACGGTGTTTAACCTGGATACGCTCGAATCGGTGGGCACGATTGCGAACGTCAGCGCGGGCGGAGCCACGGTGGATCCCAAATCGCGCCATGGCTTTTCCACCACGAAACCCATAACCATGTGGGACGCACGCACCCTGAAAGTCATCAAGACGATTGAAGTAGACGGCCGGCCCGACGGCATTTTGACGGATCCCTACAATGCACGCGTCTGGGTGCTCAGCCATCAGCCGCCGCACGCCACCATCATCGACGCGAAATCAGGAACGGTAGTGAAGACTCTCGACCTCGGCGGCGCGCCGGAGCAAGCCGTGAGCGACGGGAAGGGCACGATCTACGTCAACATCGCGGACAAAGCCAACATCGCCGTCGTTGACGCGAAAACCCTCACGGTCACCGCGCACTACGATATGAGCTCGAAGGGCACGGGCGGCAGCGGCCTTGCTTTCGACGCGAAACATCACATTCTCTTTGCGTATTACCGGCAGCCGTCCCCGGTGGTGGTAATCGTCAACTCCGACAACGGCAACATCATAACGACGCTTCCCACGGGCAGTGGTGTGGACACTGTGGTTTTCAATCCCGCCACCATGGAGGCGATCAGCGCGGAAAACGGCGGCTCAATGACATTCATCAAGGAAAATAGTCCAACGGATTTCAGTGTGGAGCAAACCCTTCAGACTATGGTCGGCGCCAAAACCCTTGCACTCGATATAAAAACGAATCACCTGCTGACGATGGCCGCCGAGTTTGGCCCACCTGCGCCCGATGCGAAACCCGGCCCTGCCGGCCGCCCGCCTCGCGGCCCCATGATCGCCGATTCGTTTTCCATCCTCATGATCGGCAAGTGATCGGTAAGCAAGAACAGTCTATTTTGCCTGCCCATGTTGATAATACTGGGAAGTTGGCGGCCCTAGCAGGACATAGCCGATAACCAAGAGAAGCACGGCGTGAGGCAAAGCGGCCGAAACTGAGTTTAATGCGCTTACCCCAACGTGAAAGGCAACCCAGGCCAGCGCCAGCCACCGCGCCCATCGCGTACCGCGCAGCAAAAAGACGCCGGCCACGATGGCTGACACTGTGAGCACTAAGATGGGGAGCATCCAAAGATCGAGCGCCCCCTTCCACAAGTGATAGGCCGTATTGAGGATACCGATGACAAGGAACAGCCAACCTGCCACGGTGACTTCATATGGCCGTTTCATGGTTGGAAAACGAGGGGGTGCCTCACTTCGCCTCAACGATCCTGACTGGCTTGTCGAGCTGGAAAGTCAGCACGGTCTCCGAAGGCACTTTGATGGAGCCGCCCTTGGTCAGCACCTGCGTCAACGCGCCTCCTCCTGCGCCGGCCCCCGCTCCAATCGCTGCACCCTTTCCACCGCCCGCAATCGCCCCGATAATCGCGCCAAGTGCCGCTCCACCGCCGGTCATTTCGGCGGTTCGCTTGTTCGCGCCCACTCCTGACCTGCCTTTTTGCTGCAGGTCCACTGTGCTGACCATATATTCCTGGCCATCCACCGAAATGGATTGCAAGTCTAGGACGAGGTCGGAAGCGCCACGGATTTTTCCTCCCTTGGAAGCCGATCGGATGACGATCTGGGCGTTCGAGCCGCGAGGAATGACCACATTGCCGTCGGCGTCGAGAACGTCGTCGGCGACTTCGGCTGCGTAGGTCTGGCCTTCAGCAGCCTTCGCGGAGTCAATCGTGTCTTCGGTTCGGACGGCAACTTTAGTGCCCTCAGGCACGACGTACGTCTTGGTATGAATTTCGGCTTGTGTCGGATGGTAGTGATGTTCATGGGTACGATCGGACGCTCTGGACGATGAGGCACGCCCGCTTGGCGCGGCTCCGCCCCCACTATTGCCGGCGGAGGCCTGCGTGTCCGAACCTTGCGCGGCTGCATCGTCATATTCGACGGACTTCACCTGCGCCATGGGAATGGTGTGCGTGGTCTTGTCATCGCCCGCCAGAGTGATTTCCGACGGCGAACTGGCCGTGACCGTGCCGGTAAGCTCCGAGCCGTCGCGCATCAGAACGGTGGCATGTTGGCCGGAAGCCTGCTTCGCGCACGACGTCAAGAAGAAAAGCGCGGCAAGGGCTGCGCTAACAAAGACGGTTCGCCAGATGGGATTTGGGACGGTTCTGGTGGAAGCCCTGAATGCTGAGTAATTCATCGTAACCTCCAAACTTATAGTGTGCTCGGGTACAACAAGTATATTAGTTCTTCGCTGGGGCTGGGTCTCGCCCTGGAATTCTATAGCAAAATCGGAATGACTTGCTGCTATCTCCGGCCCACCCCAGACTCGTTTACAATCTCAAGGAATTATGGCATTAAATTGCAAGCGCTTTCAGGGCCACGCCCTGTGAGACTTGCGCGGCGAGTTCGATTTCGTACTGGCATGAGATATTGCACACTCCGGGGAACTGCAAATGCAATCCGCATTCACGCATAAATCCAGCTCACAACTTATGGCGCTAAAAGTCCCATCTATAAACGCCTCGTTTTTCCTTCGCGCCCTTCTCTTCCTCCTTCCGCTGATGGCATTGGCGGCCACGGCGCAACTAGCTGTCGCGCAAAAGGTGCAACTAACAGTGGACTCGTCCAGGCTTGGAGCGAAGATCGACCGCAACATCTTCGGGCAGTTCGCAGAACATCTCGGCCACGGTATTTATGAAGGCGTATGGGTCGGTCCGGATTCCCCTATCCCCAACACTCGGGGCATGCGCAACGATGTCGTTGGCGCGCTGAAAGCATTGAAGGTTCCGAACGTCCGCTGGCCCGGCGGCTGCTTCGCGGATGAATACCATTGGCGCAAAGGCATCGGCCCTCAACGAGTGATTGGCCTCAATCCCAACTGGGGCGGCGTGATTGAGCCGAACACGTTCGGCACACATGAATTTATGGACTTCCTCGAGCAGATTGGCGCGGAGGCCTATATCTCCGTCAACGTCGGCTCCGGCACGCCGCAGGAGGGGGCCGAATGGCTGGAATACTTGACGACCGCTCAGCCGACGACCCTGGCGAAAGAGCGCGCCGCCAACGGTCATCCGGCTCCTTACAAGGTCGCCTTCCTCGGCATCGGCAACGAAAGCTGGGACTGCGGCGGCAACATGACGCCGGATTACTATCTGAGCCAGCTGAAGATTTATAGCCGCTTCGTCCGGAACTACAACCCGGAGCAGCAAAAAGAACACCAGATGCTGAAGATCGCCGTTGGCCCCGGCGGCAGTGAGCCCCGCTGGACCGAGTGGACGGAAGCCATCATGAAAGCCTATCAACATCACCAGTGGAGTTGGGACATCAACGGCCTTTCGATGCACAACTACACCGTCGTGAAATGGCCGCCGGCATTTGCGTCAACGGGGTTTGGAGAAACCGAGTACGCTCAGATTCTCAAGGCCACCCTGGACATGGACGGCCTGATCAAAAAACATTCCGCCATCATGGACACGTACGACCCGCAAAAGAAGGTCGCCCTCGTGGTGGATGAATGGGGCACCTGGTACGCGCCGTTGCCGGGCTCGACTCCCGGCTTCCTCGTTCAGCAAAACAGCCTGCGTGATGCCGTCCTCGCTGCGCTGAACCTGAACATCTTTGCCCGCCATGCCGACCGTGTCCGCATGGCCAACATCGCGCAAATGATCAACGTGCTTCAGGCCATGATCCTCACGGACAAGGAAAGAGTGGTGCTCACCCCGACCTACCATGTCTTCAAAATGTACGTGCCGTTTCAGGACGCTACCTTCGTACCGGTTGTCTTCGGCGCAGGTACTTACACACACGGCGACATCACCTTGCCACGCGTGGACGCCATCGCGGCGAAAGACCCCGCTGGTAAGCTATGGCTGGCAGTCACCAATATCGATCCCAATCAACCGGTCGAGATCGAAGTCAGCCTCGCTGGTGTTGCCGCCAAATCGGCTGCGGGAGAAACGCTAACTGCCCCAAAGGTTGACAGCGTCAACACGGTCGACGCGCCCAATATGGTCGTGCCAAAGCCTATTTCCGCGAAGGTCGCGGGTGGCAAGCTGTCAATGAAACTGGAGCCCAAGTCAGTAACGGTCATTTCAATCGAGCAACGAGGCGCCTAATGACTCTGAACAAAACGACCGCAAACAAACGGATTGCGGACAAATTTCTTTGCTTAATGACACTGGGAATGACTGTTGGCGTGGCTCCTCGACTTGCGGCTCAAGTGCAGACCGAAGTGCCCCCCGTTGTTCCCGGTGCGAAGCCTTTCACGGTGGAACACATCAAGGTCCATGGAGCAGCCCTCGAAGGCAATTTGGAAGGAGACGCCGTCGACCGCGACGTCTTCGTGTTTCTGCCGCCCAGCTATGCCAGCGAAAAATCGCGCCGCTTTCCAGTTGTCTACGCGCTGCACGGTTATTCCATCGGCGCTGAGCAGTGGACTCACGAAATACACGCGCCTCAGACCATCGAAGGCGCTACCGCCCAGGGCGCCAAAGAGATGATCGTGGTTTTGCCCGATTCGAAGACAGTTCACAACGGTTCGATGTATTCGAGTTCAGTCACGACAGGTGATTTTGAGCAATTCATAGCACACGATCTGGTTGCATACATCGACGCTCATTATCGAACCATTCCCGATCGGCTCAGCCGTGGCCTGGTTGGCCACTCGATGGGCGGCTACGGAGCAACGCGCATTGGCATGAAGCATTCCGAAGTGTTCGGAAGCCTCTACATCATGAGCCCTTGTTGTTTGTCCCCCCGAATGGCCGTGTCGCTGAAGCCAGAAGACGAGAAAGCTTTAGAAGCGGTGAAAACGGCTGAGGATTCGGCCAAGCTTGGCTTCTTTCAGCGGGTTCAGCTTGCTTCGGGGGCGGCTTGGTCGCCTGACCCTAAGAACCCGCCACTCTATCTCGACCTCCCAGTGAAAGACGGCGCGGCCCAGCCCGACGTTCTCGCGAAATGGGCGGCGAATGCTCCGCTTGCTTTCATGGATCAATGGGTCGGTGGGCTGCGTCAGTATCGGGCTATTGCGATTGATGTTGGCGATCAAGACGGTTTACGAATCGACGCCGGCAAGCTGCACGACGCGCTCGATAAGTATGGGATCGCGAACAGCTTCGAGGTGTATTCGGGCACGCACACCAGCAGAGTGGCGGACCGCTTCCAAAATCATGTGATTCCCTTCTTCAGCCAAAATCTCTGCTTTCAGGTGGGATGCAAGTGACTACGGTCCTGAATTGCAGCGGCCGCCTGCGAGGTTGCGCTTTGTTCATCCCACGTTTTGTTCCGCTGTTTGCTCTTGGGATTTCACTAATCCTTTCGCGTATCGCGATAGCGCAAACCACACCGGCACCTGTTCCGGGGCAAGCGTCGTCCAGTCCACGCGCGCCACATGTCAATGCCCCGCTAGGAGACATTCCGAGGATGCCGGGTGACGGCAACGGCGCCTATAAGACGCACGAGTATCGCGATTTGCTTGCTGAACTGGGGCATTCTGCCGCTGAGAGCCACGCAAAGATTGAAAAAACTTTTCAGCAACTTTTTCATGGGGACGGCCAGGAAGAGCGGCTTTACTTCGAGACCGGCGCGAATGCCAATGGGCCGCTGGCTTACATCACGGATTGGGCGAACAACGACGCGCGCTCCGAGGGCATGAGCTACGGCATGATGATTGCCGTACAGCTCAACAAGAAACGGGAATTCGACGCCATCTGGAATTGGGCGAACACGTATATGTTGGTTACGGACGAGAAGAATCCCTCGGTTGGTTATTTCGCGTGGTCCATGAACACGGACGGCACGCCGCGCTCAACCGGCGCCGCGCCCGACGGGGAAGAATATTTTGTGATGTCCCTCTACTTCGCGGCGCACCGGTGGGGAAATGGCGAGGGCATCTACAATTACCAGGCGGAAGCCAATAAGATTCTCAGCCGGATGAGGCATCATTCCGTGTTAACTGCAACGGGGCCGTTCCGCATCCATCCTGAGGATCCGCCTTTTGTTCCGCCTAACCATCCGTGGCCCAGCCCGAATAACAAGCGTGTGGCCGAGGAAGCTGCAAAAAATGGCAAGCCCCTGCAGTTCTTTCGTCCTTCGTGGGACATGATCGCCCGGCCGCAAACCATCGGCCCAATGGTGGACGAAGATCACTTCCTGATCCGCTTTATCCCGAATGTAGACGTGATCACGACCGACGCTTCCTATTTTCTTCCCGGGTTCTACGAACTTTGGGCGCGTTGGGGACCGGCGGAGGACCGGGAGTTGTGGGCCAAAGCCGCTGACGTGAGCAGGGATATGTTCAACAAAGTTACAGGCCCGGAGACTGGACTTGCTCCCGATCGCAGCAACTTCGATGGGACTGAAGTTCTTCAGCGCGATGGAACGCCGACTCCGTTCAGCTACGACTCGTGGCGAACCGTAAGCAATTGGTCGGTCGACTATTCCTGGTGGAAGAAAGATGGGCGAGAAATAGCTCTCAGCGACCGCATTCAGAAATTCCTTTATGGGCAGAACCTTCACAGCTTTGCCGACCGTTACACACTCGAAGGCAAGCCGCTCTCGACGCGGCATTCTGTCGGAATGGTCGCCACAACTGCAGTGGGCAGCTTTGCCGCTCCGCCAGGGCCGATCTCGAGAGCGTTTCTCGAAGAGCTGTGGAACACTCCGGTGCCGTCCGGGGAGCAGCGCTACTATGACGGCTTGCTCTACTTGATGAGCATGATGCACTGCAGCGGCACCTTCCGCATCTACTGACGTGCTTCGCTTGGCCAAGTCGGCTGATTAGATGACGTTGTCGGCTCCTTCGACCGAGTAAACTTGGCAGCTGTTGGACGACCAAGGCTCGGAAGAGAGGAGCCGAGCAATGTTGATTATAGGCTGCGATTTTCATACCCGCTATCAGCAGATTGCCATGATGGATACCGACACGGGAGAGCTGGTCGAGCAGCGCTTGGAGCACGAGAACGGCGAGGCGCACGCGTTTTACCGCAGTTTGTCGAAGCCCGTGCGCGTGGGAATCGAAGCGCTGGCCGCGTTATTGCCGGGCCAATACGTGATTTACAATAAGGAAACAGGCCAACGGCTTTCCTTCACGGCGGGTGTCGAAGGGTGATTCGGGCCCCCTGGAACGGAGTGCCCGTCGCTTTTGTGCCTGCAGTCACCCGGCCACCACCTCAATCCAAATGAAACTGTTCTTTATCATATATTACTGATATAGTTAGTTCATCTGGACGCACGTATATGTGCATTCCTCACGTCGTGTAATGGACACCAGAATTGAGAGCCCCCAGCCAACGCGTCCGCCTCGGCATCCTATTGGCGTACATTGCCTGTCTTTTTGCGGCGTCACGAATAGCCTTGGGCGCGTGGATGCCCCCCACAAGCGACAAGGGCCTCTGGTTTTACTCGGCATTGGCTGCGCTTCTGCTCGGAAACCTAATTCTGAGCCCGTTTTTCACTAAGCCGGCTGACGCTATCTCGTACGCGGTAACAGGGATAGTGGCCCTTCTCGCGACTAGCATTTGGAGAGTTCCCAGCGCGGGAGCTTTCGATCGAACGGTCTGGCTGCTAACTGTCTTGTACGTTGTGGCGGTTTCGCTTGCCGGACTGCTGTCAATAGTATTGAAGGATTCTCAAAGGCCATCCCTTGAGCGGCTAGCCCGGTCACTATACGCTTTCTGCGACAACGTCGGCGGACCTAGGTCGGTCTTCTCAGTCATCTTTCTATTCGCCGTCCTTGCCTTCCATCGCAATAGCCCTCGTGAATTCATCACCCTAGGTGTGGCGTGGGCAGTCATCATCGGGATGCGTCCTCTCGAAGCGGCGGCCGATTTGTTCGGCCAGTGGATAACTATTTGGGGAAGCAGTGCAAGGGTTGATGGCATAGGTGTAGTCGTCGCCCATCAGGCCCCTGGAATCGCGTTGGTCAGGCAGACAGATGAACGAGGCCAGTCATTTGGCGATCTTCTGGCCGTTCCTGGAAGTGACGGGGAGCTTACGATTGGACTTGCCACAGACTACGTCGGATTGGCGGAGGGGCGTTGGCTCCGCGTTTTGCTCCTTGACCCGCCTGAAGAGGTCCAGCAGCGCCTTCACAAGTTTTTTGGCAGATTCGGCACATCCCAGCGTGCTTTCTCCCTGGGGTCGGGGCACAAGAGTGAGCCGGTTGTGGCTGCCTGCTTGCAAGCCCACCCACTTGTCCAGAGGCACGAGAGGTTGCTTGGGATCGTTGCGCAGGATACCGACATCACCCGTTTACGTTTCGAGATTTTGAGAACAGATGTTGACCTCGAAGAGGGACAGCTTGTCGAAGTGCGCCTCGGGAAGCGCATGGTTCTCTACCAGATCGTGAATGGGTTGACCAAGGAAATGATACTTCAACAGAAGAACATGTACGGCTTCGTTCGCGGAGACGCAAAGAAAATCGGTTGCTGGAGCGAGGGTCTCAAGAGATTTGAGATCGTGAAGTGGATTCCCCAGCCGAACGAGCCTGTGTTTCTCGTGAAAGGCGAAGCTTATGAGGCCAGTAGAGAGGCAATCGGCCACTTCCCAGGAACAAACTTCAAGGTCGGAATCAACCCTAATTTTCTAGTTACACATAACACCGCGATTCTTGGAGTGCTCGGCTCCGGAAAATCTTTTCTCGCGCTCGAGCTCGTTGAGAGGTTGATAGCGGAAGGCATCAAGATCGTGGCGTTGGACCTTACTAGCCAATATGCTTCGGAACTGAAACCTTACTATGACTTGGAAAAAGAGCAACCCAGGCTAAAGAAACTCGCAGAGACTGGAACCGCCGGGAAGGCTAACGTTAGTAGGAATGTTGAGGAAGGTGGCAGCATAGTTTCATTCGCCGCCGCAATAAAACGCGACCTCGCGGATTTTTTGGCAGCAGGAGGAATTCCTGAAGGTTTATAACCCGGCGGCCTTCGAAGTCTGGCGTCAGGATAGTAAACCGTTTCAAGACAAGGCCTCGATGGCCTCGCTGACGCCGACTGAAATCACACGCATAATCACCGAATCACTCTTGGAACTGCTCCAAGATAAGATGAGCGATACCGCCCGGGCGTGTATCGTCTTCGAAGAGGCTCACTCACTCATCCCTGAATGGAATGCGGTGGCGTCAGAGGGAGATAAAACTGCGACAAACGGCACGGCGAAGGCGATATTGCAGGGACGAAAGTATGGCCTAGGTTGTATCGTCATCACTCAAAGAACGGCAAACGTGACGAAGAGCATTCTGAACCAGTGCAATACGGTTTTTGCACTAAGAGTGTTCGATGCGACGGGTATGGAATTCTTAAAGAACTACATCGGCGAAGACTACGCGTCGGTTCTCTCGTCTTTAGAGGATCGACATGTGGTGGCGTTCGGGCGGGGATCGCTTTGCAGGAGTCCGGTCCTTTTGCGATTGAATGATCGAGATGAGTTTACCGAGGCGTTTAGGAATCCTGCGCGCGGAGAGGGAGGCGGGGCCGCGGAACAAACGGCGAACTCGCAAGGGTGAGACACTCGGGCCAATCTCCGCAGCTCGGAGGAGACAACTCCCTTGAATTAGAAGGGCAGGTCACTATCCCCAACTAGCTCATCGAGTTTCTTTATCGCAGCGTCCATCTTGTCATCAAGATTCAATGCAATTCGCTTTGCAACGTAGTTAATCTCCTGAAGCTCGTCGGGCGATATTCCATCTATTCTATAGCTCATCTCCACCAATAACTTGCCCTTGCCGTCCCTAAGGTCAACAGATGGAGGTCCGGTTTGTTCTCCCTCTGCATCGATCGCGGTATAAGGCCAGACTTTCAGCTGAAGTTCGGGTGTGAGTGACGCGATATAAATGCCATCCTGAGCAGTCGCTTCCCATTTAATGGCCCGGTCCCGCGACTTTGCCAATATCTTCTGAAATAGCTCTACTGCCTTGTCGTCCTTCATTTTTCATCTCCTTCGACAGAGCGCGCAGCCAGCGCATGCTGTTCTGTGTAAGTGAGTCGCACCGCGCGGCAGCTCTCTAGAAGTCTGTCATTAGCTCCAGTATTTGGGGGTCCTGCATTTCTGGCGAGTTTGACTAAGACCTTTTGGATGACTTCCAACTGAGCCAAAACCGATGTGAGCTTTTGCGCCGGAAGGTCGCCCAGCCGGTCCTTGTGTCGTTCCATGAGGTAAACGGTTTTGGTTTGAAGCTGGGTACAGAAGGTGATGGCGGAATCATATCTCGCCGAATCTACGAAATTGTAGACATCGGCGGCTACAGTTCCAGCGTCCGCAATGTCTTGAGCCAAGTTCCTACGCAGGACCGCCTCGCGGGCCTCCCTCGCAGCGACGGAGGCCCTGCGAGCAAAGATCAAAGAAAAGAGCGACAGGCCAACCCCTATTACGCTCGCCACATTGCCCCAGTTGTCGCGCAAGAACTCAACTAGCTTTTGGAGCATCGAGCATTACCATCGGAATTTTCAACCCCGGACGGCCGTCCACTCTTAAGTGTTTTAAGTGAATCCTTACCTAGATTTATACTTCTATTTCCAAATAAGCAAGGCGGGTCGGCGGGTAGCGCGCAGGAAGGCTGGGTGCTTGGAATCATGACGAATCAGTGGAATGCGGCGGAGTATGACGCGAAGCGTTGATTGGATAAGAGCGAAGGCTCCGTTCGCGTGGCCGGTACGGCGGGTAGAGCACCCCTAAGCAAGGTTAGATGATCTTGGGTGGCGCAACCCTTTGGAATTTGGTTCGTCAAAGGGCGCGGGGGTTGACTCGTTGTCCTTCTTCTTGCTGACGCTCTTCTCTCAACATTTCAGTTTGCCCGTTCCGCATCCTTCGGCGCCGGTCGTTTTGCACAAAAGAAACTTTCGATTGTCCTTGACACGCACGCTCTCGAAGCACAGGATGATGTCGTAGTCCCGCAGTTCGGGGCGAGACTCCCACTTCGTAGTCCGAACGCAGTTTCTTTAAAGACAAGCTCCGCATCGAGCGCTAAGAAGGGCAGAACCTAGCCGGTTCCTTTTTATTCCCTTGCGCGGGGCCCGACCCCCTGTCCGACGTACAGGTCCACACGCCCAAGACGCCAGCAGTTCCAGGCCACATCACGCAACCCGACTCGCTGCACGCGCGAGCAGGAAAATCGAATTTCACAAAAGCAAAAAAGGAGAATTATAATGTCAGATACAAACAAAAATGTAGTCCGTCGTTTGTTCGAAGAAGTTTGGAATAAGGGCAATCTGCCGGTGGCAGACCAGCTCTTTGCCTCCACCTACAGGCACCACGACCCTTCGACGCTTGATTTTGGGCAGGGCCCCGAGAGTGAAAAGTCGCGAGTCAACCTCTACCGCACGGCCTTTCCTGACCTTCGACTGACGGTCGAGGACCTCATTTCCGAAGGCGAAACTGTCATGGCCCGCTGGTCCTGCCGCGGTACGCATAAAGGCGATCTCAGCGGGATTGCGCCAACGGGGAAGCAGTTCACCATCTCCGGGATCAGCATTGCCCGCTTCATTAGCGGCAAGATGGTGGAAGGCTGGGTCAACTGGGACGCTCTGGGCCTCATGCAGCAGCTCGGCGTCGTTCCAGAGCTCGCCAAACCCAAAGTTGCCGCCGCAGCCGCCGCAGGAAGGTAGCAAGGTAGCTGTCCGGCTTTGCCGAAAAACCAGAAGAGCCCGGCCACACTGGCCGGGCTTTCTGTTTGATAGCCTCATTCCATTCGAGAGACGCGACACGACGAATGACCGCGCCGCAAAGAAGCCACTGCTGAATAGAAGGATTACACTTGGAACCATGACCAATCAGTGGAATGCGGCGGAGTATGACGCGAAGCACGCGTTTGTGTACGAGAAGGCCAAGGGCCTGGTGGAGCTGCTGGCGCCGAAGGCGGGCGAGCGGATTCTGGACTTGGGCTGCGGGACGGGCGCGTTGACGGCGGAGATTGCCGCACGCGGCGCGGAAGTGCTGGGAGTGGACCGCTCGGAGGAGATGATTGCGCAGGCGCGAAAGAAATTCCCGTCGCTGCGGTTTGAAGTGGCGGACGCCAGGCAGCTTCGATTCAAGACAGATGCGGCGCAGGGTGACAGCCGCGGTGAAGCCGCGGCAAAAAGCGAAAAGCAGATCCCTCACCCCGCAAAATCGGCGGGGATTCGGGATGACAGGCTCGCCGAGAGCAAAATGTCCGCAAGGCCGGCAGACGGGATGAAATGGGCGGGATTTGACGCGGTGTTCTCCAATGCGGTGCTGCACTGGATTCCCGAGGCGGAGGAAGTGATTGCCGGAGTGGCGCGCGTGTTGAAGCCGGGCGGGCGGTTCGTGGCTGAGTTTGGCGGCAAAGGGAACATCCAGAAGCTGGTGGCAGGATTTCACAAGGCGCTGGCGACGCTGAATATCGAGTCGCCTGAAGCTGTGGGCCCGTGGTTTTACCCCAGCGTGGCGGAATACGCGGGAATGCTCGAGCGGGATGGACTGGAAGTGCGGGAAGCATCGCTTTTCGACCGTCCAACCGTGCTGGAAGAAGGTGAGCGCGGCCTGGAGAACTGGATTCGCGTGTTCCGGAGAACGTTCGTGGAGAAAATGGGCGAAGAAAACGCGGCGCGCTGGATTCGCGAAGTGGAGCGGCAGTGCCGGGGTGAGCTCTTCCGCGACGGGAGCTGGGTGCTGGACTATCGGCGGCTGCGCATCGCGGCGTGGAAAACGTGAATTGGTAGGACGAAGCCTGCCGGGCTGAAGCCTACGCTACAGTCCCCGGCTTTAGACCGCGAGGGCATCTTTACGGACGTGTGTGTGGAGGACCTTCGGAAGTTCGGTGTAGAGGCCGAACGAACCCGCGATGGATTCCTTTTCTTCGGGATTCGGCCATTTTGAACTTTGGCGCGGTCAAAACGTATTAGGTTGTGGGAAGGACGAACTAGGGAATGTGCTATTCTGGGGGTCCAGCCGCAATTCCCTGAACCCTTGCAATTTGCCAGACCAATTTCCTTCAGGAGGAGAAATGCGTAATTTCATCATTCTGATCGTCCTCGCCGTGTTCGTCGCGGCTCCGGCGATGGCCCAGGGAACGGCTCCGAAAGCGGAGTTCTTTGTGGGGTACGAGTATGAGCACCTGAATCCCGGAGGCGCAGGCTGCCATGGCCTCGGTCTCAACCTGGCCTATAACGTAAACGACTGGCTGGGCGGAGTGGGCGACTTTGGCTATTGCAAAGAGACGGGCGTCGGATCGGGTTTGCATGACTTGAACTACATGTTCGGACCACGAGTGACTTACCGGAACCTCGGAAAGATAAATCCCTTCGGGCAGTTGCTCATCGGGGGACAGCACATTGGGGGCAACGGAGGCAGCGCCAACAGCCTGGCGCTAACGCTGGGAGGCGGCTTGGACTACAAATATAACGACCGTTTTTCCATCCGCTTAATCCAGGTGGAATATCTACGGACGCATTTCGCTGGATTCGGGCAGAATAACGCGCGGATCGAGGCCGGGCTGGTCTACAGCTTCTAAGGCCGGAGCTTCTGAAGCCGGACGACTCTGAGTCCCGTCAATGTCGCGGTACGGTTCAGTAAGGCGGCATCGTTTCAAGACAAATAAAGCAAAAGGCCGGAGCTTCTGAAGCCGGACGACTCTGAGTCCTGTCAATGTCGCGGTAAGGTTCCGTAAGGCGGCATCG
>Ga0209166_10000476_pt1 | contig 44452 bp, 33 predicted proteins | sample Coa_R1_3_FD_187151 | JGI IMG/M metagenome (GOLD analysis project Ga0209166, IMG submission 187151) | Surface soil microbial communities from Centralia Pennsylvania, which are recovering from an underground coalmine fire - Coalmine... | ecosystem: Environmental > Terrestrial > Soil >...
AAGGCAGGTAATCCCTTCAAGCAAATTCGCATTAAGCCCGCAGCCGGTCTCGAAAAACTGGAAGAAGTCCTGGTTCTTCTGACGCTCCGCCCCTTGAAGGAACCCGAGCCCGTGGCCGTGAAGCCTGCCGCGCCCGAGGCCGCGAATTCGGCTCCCGCGCAGGCGGTCAACCCATGAACAGCGCATTCGATCTGCGCATCGGCGAATCGCACATCGAGGTGCACAAATTCCGCACCGGTGCGATCCTGATTGCCACGCTGCTCGCCCTGGTAATCCAGGCGTGGTTCCCTCTGCATTTCGCCCGGTTGGCGCTGCTGGACTTGCCGCTGCTGGTCACGATTTATTTTGGCCTGAGCCGCCGAAATCCCTCCACGGGACTCTTGCTTGGGACTGCCATCGGCCTGTTGCAGGACAGCCTCAGCGGACCGACCGTCCCGCTAGGCCTCTTCGGGATCGCCAAAACCGTGATCGGCTATCTCGCTTCTTCCATCGGCGCTCGTCTGGATACCGAGCATCCTGCCGCGCGTTTCGCGCTCACCGCGGGCTTTTTCATTGTTCACCAGGCGGTGGTTGCACTGACTCGCCGCATTCTGCTCGCGCAGCCGGAATCCTGGCTCACCCTCCATCTCTTCGGCGCCGCACTCCTTAACGCTCTGGCCGCCGTCTTCTTGTTCATCCTTCTCGACCGTCTCCGCCGCACGTCGTAGAAACGGTTATTCGGTGCCCAAGAGTGAGCCTGACTTTGGACACTGGCTGCTCGAAATCACAATCAGTGCGCTAACAGGAATTGCTTGAGGTCGTCATAGGTGCTGGACATCGGCAGCGACAACTTCTCGCGTAGTAGATACGCTGCCAGCCGGTCGGGTAGCAGCGGAGCACTACCAATCGCTTTTTTCACCACGTCTGCAAATTTCGCAGGATGTGCGGTGGCCAGAACTAGTCCCTGCGCAGGCTCCGCGTGCTCCATTTTGTAAGCTTCCCAACAGAAAACTCCGACGGCTGTGTGCGGGTCAGGGATATAGCCGAACCGTTCATGAACCGTTTTCATTTCGCACAGGGTTTCTTGATCCGTCGCCGCGTGGCCCCAAATCTCTTTTTGCACGTATTCAAGCCGTCCCCTGCACAAATCCAGCAGCCGCGGAAAATTATTGGGATTACCCACGTCCATCGCATTCGAGTAAGTCGCCGTCGCCGGGCGCGGACAAAATTTCCCGCTTTGCAAGTATTGCGGTACTACGTCATTGATGTTGGTGCTGGCAATAAACTTCGCTACCGGCAGACCGATGCGCTTGGCAAAAATTCCCGCCGTCAGATTGCCGAAGTTTCCGCTGGGGACTGACACAATCAGCGGCACGGACGCTACAGGCAATTGCCGATAAGCCGCCACGTGATAGAACATTTGCGGCAACAAGCGCCCGATGTTGATGGAGTTCGCGGAGGTGAGAAAAGCGGTCTTGTTCAGCTCGACGTCTGAAAACGCCTGCTTTACCAGCCGCTGGCAATCATCAAACGTTCCAGCCACTTCGAGCGCGGTGATGTTTTCGCCGAGCGTGGTGAACTGCTTTTCCTGGGCTTCGCTGATGCGCTTTGAAGGATACAGAATCACCACGCGAATCCCCGGTACGCCCAAAAACCCGTGCGCCACCGCGCTTCCGGTGTCTCCCGAAGTCGCCACCAGCACCGTGAGCGGCCGCGACTCGCCCCGCACGAAATAACCCATCAGCCGCGCCATGAATCGCGCGCCAAAATCCTTGAAGGCCAGCGTCGGCCCATGAAACAGCTCCAGAATGTGCAGCCCGGGAGAAAGCGAGACCAATTTCACTGGGAAGTTGATCGCTTCGCTCACGGTCTGCCATAGGATTTCTTCCGGTACGTCGGGTGTGGCGAAAGGCTTCACTACGCGAAAACAAACTTCGGTGAACGGCAGCTTGCGGAACTCTTCGAGTTCTTCCGGCGAATGCCGGGCAATCTCCACAGGCATGTAGAGCCCGCCGTCGGGCGCCAAGCCTCGCAGCACTGCTCCTCGCAACGAGGTGAGCGGCGCCTGTCTGGATGTACTTCGATATCTCATCTTGAGTGATTCAGAGATCAGAGACCAGAAAACGATGCAAACACATTCCTCTTCGTGATCTCTGTTCTCATTTCATCTGCTTACATACTTTCTCTAAAAACTGCTCCGCATCCAGGGGTGCCCGCAATTCGGCAACGCTCAGCGTGCAGTGCGCCAGCGCTTCGTAACTCCGCCGCCGCGCCTCCATCAACACCGGGTAACATCGGGCCACAGTTTCCCGCGGTGTTTCTCCGCTTTTCGCGTGAAACGCGCCGCGCCACAGCACTGGCTTCGGATCATTCAAATATCTTTCAATCAGTAGTTGCCGCTCCTGCTCCGTCGCCGCCAGATACACGATGGTCATTTGCCGCCGCAGACGCATCAGCAAATGATTCCCTGCGTAAATGACACTGCCAGTCGTATCCAGCACCAAGGATTTTTCGGAGTTCTCTTCAAGCTCCTGCAAGACTTCATCCAACGTGTGAATCTCTTCGGCCAGATACTCGGCTTCGCGCTCCGCATAGGTCGGGCTGTCCGGCCAGCCCATCCAAGCCGCCACGCCGTTGATTCCTGAATATCCGCCCGGTCCAAGCCGTGGCGCCAGCCCCTGCTCGATCTTGTCGTCGCAAAAAATGGCGGGCGCGCCCTTTTCCGCTAACTTCTTTGTCCAGAACGTCTTCCCGGAACCGGACATGCCGATGAGCGCCAGTCGCATGGGGTTTCCTATGGTCGTTTCGCGCGGCATAAGAGAATTTTCTACAATAGCGTGTGCCCGCCGCTGGAGCAACCCGATCGAAACCGCATGCTTCGCACAACCTGAGTGCAAATCTGGAACCTGTCCTCGCGGACGGCTTGCGGCGCCTCTACTCAAGGTGGTACGTTGGAAAAGACTCTGCTGCTTTTTGCAGCTACAGTCCGGCGGTTTTGCGGGAGCTCCCGAAGATTTTTTCGTTGCCCAGACGCTGCCTCTCGCAGGCAGATTCGAGGAAATTTTCGACGGACGATTTTGAGCCTGACCCCTTCTTTTAGCGGGCCCGACTCGAAACCCACGCTGTAGATTTTCGTGACGCGAGTCGCGTCCCTTGTAATTGGACGAAACATGCAGCCCTAGAGGGTTCCTCGCGCGCGGGGTTTTCGTGTCTTACTGGTTTCGGAACGACAATCGTTTGCCGCAGGCGCGGCTCGCAATGGCTTCTTATGTCATCGTGGGCATGGTCGGCGTGTTGCTGCTGGGCTTCTGGAAACTTCAGGTCATTGATTCCGACAAGTACGCCACCCTTGCGGAACGCAACCGTGTCCGCGAAATTCCCGTCATCGCCCCCCGTGGCCGCATGCTGGACCGCGATGGCCGCGTGCTTGTTGACAATCGACCCTCCTTCAGCGTCTTGCTCTTGCGCGACGACATGGCCCAAGTAGAAAAACATCTTGGCGTCATCTCCGACGGCCTGGGCATTCCTCTGGATGATCTGAAGGAGCAGTTGAACAGCACAAAGAGTCTTGCAAAATTCCAGCCCATCATTATTAAGTCTGACGCTTCGCCCGCCGACGTTGCATTTATTGAATCGCACAAAACGGACATCCCGGTCCTCGAAATGATCCCGGTTCAGGTACGCCGCTATTTGCCGGGAGGCTTCCTCTCGCACGCCGTGGGCTACGTAGGTGAGGTCAGCGAGCAACAAATCGAAGCAAGCAATGGCAGGCTGCGGCCCGGCGACTTTGCGGGCAAATTCGGCCTGGAGCAACAGTACAACGATATGCTGCAAGGCACCGACGGCAAGCGCCGAGTGATTGTGAATAGCATCGGCAAGCAAGTCGCGCCCCTTCCAACGCAGGAAGCCGTCCCCGGCAAACAGATTCAGCTCAGCATTGACTACGACCTACAGCAAGTGGCCGAGCAGTCGCTCGGGGATCGCCCCGGGGCTGTCGTTGCGCTCGATCCGCGTAACGGCGAGGTTTTGGCCATGGCCAGCCATCCTTCTCTGGACCCGAACGACTTTGCCATACGGGTCTCCGCTGGAAACTGGAAAAAGCTGAATGAGGATCCCCACAAGCCTTTGCTGAACCGCGCCATTCAAGCGCAACTCGCACCCGGCTCCGTTTTCAAGATTGTCACCGCCACGGCGATGCTCGAAGACCACGTTCCGCCACAAGGGTTTACGACGTTCTGCCCGGGTTATGCCAGTTTCTTTGGCCGGCAGTATCACTGCTGGGTCTACTACGCCAAGAAGGGGCCAAAGTCCCATGGCGTCACAAACCTTCATGAGGCCATTCTGCAATCCTGCGATGTGTTCTTCTACAATGTGGGCTTGCGCATTGGAATCGACCGGCTTGCTTATTACGGCAGTCACTTCGGCATCGGGCATAAGACGGGGATTGATCTTCCTGGCGAGGAAGCGGGTCTGATGCCCTCGCCTGAATGGGTCGAGCGCGTCCTGCACCGCAAGTGGTATCAAGGTGAAGTGATTTCTGTGGCGACCGGTCAAGGCGCCGTCATAACCACTCCGTTGCAACTGGCGCGCATGATCGGCGGTATTGCCTCCGGGGGCGTCTTCATGCAACCGCACATGTTGAAGGATGCACCCAACGTGAAAGCAGAACGCTTTCCCATCTCCGATCACACCGTCGAAGAAATAACCGACGCGATGTACGGCGTCGTCAACGAACCTCACGGCACCGGCGGCCAGCTCAAACTCGCCGGGATCGAACTCAGCGGCAAGTCCGGCACCGCCCAGGTTATCGGTTATGACAAGATGGCGGTCATTCGCAAAGAGAAAAAGTTTGAAGACAACGCCTGGTTCGTCGGCTACGCCCCTCGCCGAAATCCGGAAATCGTTGTCTCCGTGCTCGTCCAGGAAAGCGGAAAGCACGGAGGCGAGGCTGCCGGTCCTGTCGTTCGCGATGTCATCAAGGCCTACTACGACAAGAAGAACAAGAAGACCCCGGGACAATACACGGCCGAAACCAAGCCGCCGGCGCCGCAGGCCAAACCTATTTCCACAAAGATGACCGCGCCCCGCGCGGCTCTCAAGCCAGAAGACACGGAATCAGCGGCAACCACGCGGCCCGTGGCAGAACGGGAGCGCTGACCAAATCCCATGTTGCGGTGTTGCCCAAAACGACTCACCTTGTATTCGGTTCTGAACACACGGTTTGTTTTGGGACTTAAACTTTTACTTTTGAACGTTGCTCAAACTCCCTTATGAAAGACGCACCCGGAACACGCGACTACGACTGGTGGCTGCTCGCCATCGTCGCCACCATTTGCGCCCTTGGCGTGATTGAAATTTATTCCGCCACCCACGGCAGTTCGCTCGCGGGCATGCACTGGAAGCAGGTGCGGTGGATCGCCATCGGCGTCGTCTTGATGTTTGCGCTGTCGCGCCTCGACTATCACCTGATTCTGGACCAGGCCCCTCTTTTGTATCTCCTCAGCCTCGCGGCTCTTATCGCCGTTTTAGCGGTAGGCCATACACATTTTGGCGCCAAGCGCTGGATCCAAATCCCCGCGGTCGGGGAACTCATCCAGGTGTCAGAATTGGTCAAATTGGTTATAATCATCGTGTTAGCGCGCTTCTTTGCGGAAGTGCGCTCCGATGAGCTTGATTTGCGGGACCTCATCAAGGCAGGATTGCTAGTGGGGGTTCCGCTGGTCCTGATTCTCAAACAGCCCGATCTGGGTACGGCCTTGGTGCTGATGCCCATGGTGGCAGTGGGCGCGTTTTTGGCGGGCTTGAAGTGGCAACACGCAGCGGTCTTTTCTCTAGCGGGGATTCTCCTGGTCGGGGCGGTTTTTTATCCCCCCGTGAGCAGGCGCATCCTCAAGCCGTATCAGCGGGAGAGAATCACTTCTTTCCTGCACCCGGAAGAAGACGCCAAAGGTTCCGGCTATCAGCTTTTGCAGTCCAAGATTGCCGTGGGCTCCGGTGGTTTCTGGGGCAAGGGATTCGGCAACGGCACGCAGAATCAACTGGGCTACATCCCGGTCCGCTACTCGGATTTCATCATGTCGGCCTGGGCGGAAGAGCAGGGATTCGCAGGCGTGCTACTGGCTCTGGGGTTGTATATGGCGCTTCTGCTTCGTTTAGTGCAGAATGGTCAACGCGCGAAAGATCGCGCGGGAATGTTTCTCGTAATGGGCGTTGCAGCAGCGCTCGGTTTCCATGTGTTGGTGAACGTGGCGATGGTGATAGGCGCGATGCCCGTCACCGGCATTCCGTTGCCGTTGATGAGCTACGGTGGCTCCGCCACGCTGTTTGTTTTCCTGGCGATCGGTCTGGTGATGAACGTTCGGCTTCGCCGCTTTGTCAACTGAACCGGCCGCCGGTTTCCGCGTCGCGTTCCCACTCCGTCGGAACGCACCTGGAAGAAGCAATAGCAAGTAAGCAGTTTACTTGAATTTAGGAAGTAAAGGATTTGTTGGCCCCGGCAGGTTGGGGCCACGTTTAAAAGGATTTCAGAGTGAGGACAGCATCGTCCGCCGTTCGCCCAGCCAGTTTCCGGCAACGGATTAACCTCGACAGACTGAGGACATCTTTTCCCTCTGGCTTCGAACGCCAAGCCGTCTCCCTACGTGTGTGCCCAGCGCCCTTCCCTGCCGTGCCGGGAACGGTTCCGCTTTTTTGGGCCCGCGACGGGCAGAAGCTTGCGGCGATGCGTCCTGCGGCGGACTCCGGCCATGCCGGCGTCCCCTACAAGGAGTTTTCATGTCAAAAGAATTGGTTATCTCCGCGTCCTCCCACGAGCGGCGGGTCGCGATTTTGGAAGAAGGTCAGCTAGTCGAGATTTACATCGAGCGGGAGAAAGAATTCGCTCTCGTCGGCAGCATCTACAAAGGAAAAGTCACACGCGTCCTCCCCGGCATGCAGTCCGCTTTCGTGGACATCGGCCTGGATGGCGACGCATTTCTCTACGTCAGCGACGTTTTTGAGAACCTCGAGGACTACGAACCCCACGAGCAACACTTGCAGCATGCGCCTGCGCCTGCCATTCCTGTGGGTAACGGTTCTACCGTCGAGTTGCTTCCGGGGGAATCCCTGGCCCGCGCCTCTGGGCGGCGCGAAGAACGTCATGACGAGCCGCGCTCGGAGGAGTTTCATTCTCGGCCCCCTGCCGAACAGGAAGCGGCAGCGTCAGAAGAAGCTTCTGCCGTTACGAACCTGGAAGCGCCACAAGCTGAGGAGCAGCCCACCAGCGATCATCTCGCCGCAGCCGAAAGCACGCAGGCGAATTCAGGAGAAGAGCGGCAGCCGGAATCTAATGCTTCCGCGCCGCAGAATTTTTCTCCAAATTTCAATCCAACCCAGAATTATTCACGGCGTTCCGGCCATGATCGCGGCAATGACCGCGGCAACGACCGTGGCAGCGACCGCCAGGGCCAACAGTACGGCCGTGGAGGCGATCGCGGGCGCGGCGGACGTTGGGGGCGCCGAGGCGGGCGTCATCGAGGTGGCCGTCAACAGGGCGGTCCCGGCGGGCGAAATCTTCCGCCGTCCAAGTATGCTTCGCCTCAGGGCGGCGAGTTTCGCGGCAGCTACGAAAATCGCGATCGCGGCCCGCAGCGCGGCTATGACAACCGCCGTCAGGAAGGCCCGCGCGGTTCGGGCGCGTCGCCGGCCGATGTCTCCGAGGAAACGATCCTTCTCCCCGGTGAATCGCTCGCAAAGTACCGTGAAAAGGCGGCAGCTTCTCCAGCGGCGGCTCCCGTTGTCGAACAAGAGTCCCGCAACGATTCGCCCGTCGGCGAAGAAACATCTCCGCGCCCGGCAAATACTCTTCCCGTTGCAACCTCCGGCTCCGCGGGTGTTCCTCGGCGCTTTTCGGGTGGCCTGCCAAGCTGGCTGCTCGCCGAGGGCGCGGCCGAGGCTGGCATGGAGGCCGCTTCCGAAGCTCCTGCCGCGGAGACCGCATCCTCGCCTTCTGCTGCCTCACAGGGAAGCGAGCCGGTGAGCAATGGCGCGGATCTAAACGACGATCAGGTCGCTGCATTGGGCGCCGACCTCGCAGAAGCCAAACACGAGGAAGCCGCAGCGGAAGCGGATGCTGACGCGGTCGTTGGTGGCGCCGTTTTCGAAGAGGAAGATCCGGAAGAGGAAACCGAGTCCGCCGAGGAAGCGGAAGCTGCGGAAGAAGTTCATGCGGACACGGGTTCAGGCCTCAGCCCCGAGGATGTTGCCGAGGTCGAGGCACACCGCGCCGCCGATCGCGCCGAGTTTGCCGCAGACGTGGCTCACGAGAGCGCCGAGCACATTGTCTTCCAAGGCGAGCATCCGGAACTACAGGAAGAAATCCACGAGGCGGAACTCGATCATGCCGAGTCCGAAGAAGAAGAGCACGCGCCTGAAGTGCAATCTTCCGAAGCACCTGAAGAACCTTTCGAGGTTGAGCAGGTTCACGCCGAAGCCGAAGTGATCGCAGCATCCGGCGAAGGCACCGTCGAGGCGAAAGCTTCCGAAGACACCGAATTCCTGCTCCCCGGCGAGACGCGGGCGCCCCATGCTGGCCGAGGCCCTTCCGGTCCGCGCGAAGATTATCCGCGTGATTCCGCTCGCATTGGCGGCAATCCGCGCTCGCGGTTCCAGCGGCCTTTCCGCGGGCGCGATCGTGGCGGACGACCGGATCGCCGTGGTGGTGACCGTGGACGCGGGCGATTCGAACGCCGCGGTCCCGGTGGCGGACGTCATCATGACCATCGCGGCCATTCTGCGCCGCGCCGCCCGCAACTTATCTCGGAAATGTTGAAGCCCGGCGAGGAAATCGTCATCCAGATCGCCAAGGAACCACTCGGCAAAAAGGGCGCGCGTATTACCAGTCACGTTGCCCTGCCGGGACGCTTCCTGGTTTACATGCCCACGGTTCACCACACGGGTGTTTCCCGCAAAATCATTTCCGCGGAGAATCGTTCGCGCCTCCGCCGCCTGGTGAGCGAAGCCAGCGCCAATTATCCCGGCGGCTTCATCGTTCGAACTGCGGCCGGTGGCGCCACCGACGACGAGATTCGCACCGACATCGACTTCCTCGGCAAGACCTGGCTTGAAATCAAGCAGCGCAGTGAGGAGCGCAAGGCCCCGGCTCTGCTTCACCGGGATCTCGACCTCGTCGAGCGCATGCTGCGCGATTACGTCAGCGACGATTTCACCGCCATCTGGATTGATAACGAAGAGGAATATGGCAAGGTCGTCGACTTCGTGAACCGCTTCCAGCCCAAGCTGGTCAGCAAAGTCAAGCTCTACACCAAGGAAACGCCGATCTTCGAAGAGTTCGGCATCCAGCACGAACTCGACAAGGCTCTCCGCGCCAAAGTGTGGCTCAAATCCGGCGGCTACATCGTCATCAACCACACGGAAGCGCTCGTGGCCATTGATGTCAACACCGGCAAATTCGTCGGCAAGGGCTCTACGCGCCTCGAAGACACCATCGTCAAAACCAACCTCGAAGCCGTGAAGGAAATCGTCCGTCAGATTCGCCTGCGCGATCTCGGCGGCATCATCGTGGTCGACTTCATTGACATGGAAGAGCGCCGCAATCGCGAAAAAGTTTTGTCCGCGTTGCAGCAGGCGCTGGAGCAGGACAAAGCTCCATCGAAGGCGCTCTCCTTCAACGAATTCGGCCTCGTGTGCATTACTCGTAAGCGCACCAAACAGGCGCTCGAGCGCGTGCTCTGCCAGCCGTGCCCGTACTGCACTGGCTCCGGAATGGTGAAATCCACGCCCACGCTCTGCTACGAAATCCAGGCGGAAGCGCGCAAGATGGCCGCCACCGATCCGGAAAGCCCGAGCCTTACGCTTCGCGTGCATCCGGAAATCGCCAAGGCGCTCAAGACCCGCGAGTCCATGCTCATTGACGAACTTGAGCAAAACTCGCACAAACACGTCATCATTCAGTCCGACGCCACGCTCCACTGGGAGCAGTACGACATCTACTGACGACGGTGACTACCGCCCGTCAATGATCTAACCGAGAAGATGCGGGAAGAATTTCAGAATCGCGCTGGGCTGGGCGTGAAACGCTTGGCATTCACGCCCCTCCTTGCGTGGTAATCTCGAACCGTTATCCCTTTGGGATTTTGGCTTCCAGCTCTTTGCGTAGTGCTTTCTGCGCTGCCCATACGTTTTTTCGAGCTGTCGCCAGCGCGCTAACCTTGTCTGCTAATCCTGCCTGAGAGAACACAGCAAAGTACTCAGGAGAAGCCAACTCCGCCATCTCCTTGTCGTTAAAAACTTCTTCGTGGGCAATCGGAAAGCCTGGATAGGCCGCGTCTATCATTGGAAGCGCGAAAGTTGTTACCAACCCAAATAGTTTCTGGAGCTTCACGTACAAATAAAACTGCTGAACAAATAGAAGTAAGAGCACGATTACTAGAGCTGTCATTCGCATACCTTCTTTCACCAGATCGTTTTGGGCGGAATAATACATCACCTATTAGGGCTTGCAAACAAGGAGTAGACGCAAGAATGAGAAGGGCGCGGGGCCCAAAAATGACCTCAAGTGAGATAGAATAAGCCGTGACCGAAAAACCGGAAAGACAGTGGAAGCTTCGTTGCAAGAACAAGAGGTGCGGACTCGAATTTGATATTTCTCCCGCCTCGTTTCGCTCCAACAAGAAGCATCCATGTCCCCACTGTGGAAAGCCCAGCACCTATCACACGCCCGATATTCTAAGGCTCAACTATCCCAAGACTGGTTGAGAGCCGGGTGCGGCACTCGCCGGTTTTGCGAGTGTGCGTTTAGAGTTGCCCTTTTCCTAGCGTGTTTCTAAGGCAGGGCTCCGCGCCGTTCTCACAGCGACTCGGGAATCAAAAACGCCCCAGGGATGTTTCGATCCAGCGTCGCTAGGATCGCCCCATTCGCTTTCGCCAGCTGCAGGAGATGCCCATCCGTAACCTGCTTGGCTGCCCTCACCCAGCCCGGCAGCCGCGATGCGTCGAGACCATCGGCAACAAAGATAAATCCAATACGGCCACTGGATTTTAACCGAAGCAAGGAGGCTTTCGACTCATCCACCGAAAACCCGTATCGAGGAAGCGCCAGCACTCGCACAAATCCTAGCTCCGTTATAGCGCACGTCGCGAATTCATCCTCTCCGGGACGCAAGGTCTGAACCCAGCTCACGACCCGTTCAAAGAATTCATGCTCTTTGAATCCCAGCGCAACCAGAGCGCTTACGTCCAGTAAGTGTCGTGTCATGGAAAGTCAGACAAGATTTCCTTGACCTGTTCGTTGGTCAGGATAGGAGCTCCTGGTCCTGCCGTTAAGACGGCAAGCCCAGTGCGATGGTCGATGATAATCTTTGGTTTTCGCCGCCTTCCTCGTCGCGGGCGCAAAACGATGGCATCACCCTCCAGCCTCACATCCAACGCGTCGCCAGGCCGCAAACCCAGCCTTTTCCGAAGCTGGCTGGGCAAAACCACTTGCCCTTTAGTGGAAACTTTGGTTTGCATGGTAAGACTATCTTACCGAAAATGTCTGCTCCCGGCAATTCGCATCGCTCTTGAGTGTAACCACCGCTGTCAAAAACCAGTAAGTAGATATAGAGAGTGGTGCATGGAGCTGCTCGAACGATTTGCGGCGGGTGACCTCGAAGCTTTTGAGGCTCTCTTTCGCCAGCACCAGAACGAAGTCTATCGCTGGACCGTCCGCATCGTTCGCGACACCGGCGCCGCCGAGGACTTGACCGTGGAGACATTTTGGCGCATTTACCGTGCCCGCCAGAGGTTTGACCCCGTCGCTGGAAACTTTCGGGCCTGGGCTCGCCGCATCGCCACCAATGCCGCCTTAGACCACCTCCGCCACACGCGCAAGGAAACGGAGCTCTCTGAGGATTACCCCGCCGCACCGAAGTGCGATTCCGCGGTCCGCCGCGAACTTCGGGAACACCTGCGCCGCGCGTTCCTCGAGCTTCCGGCAAAATACCGGCTCGTGACCACCCTTGCGCTCATCGAAGAGGAACCTTATGGCGAAATCGCCCAGGCCGCTGGCATATCTGCCGCCCTCGTCAAAGTGCGCGTCTTTCGCGCCGTCCGCATGCTGCGCAAAAAACTTAGCTCTCTTGGTTTGGAGGCCGCTGCAAAATGAGCAACGAAGAAAAGAATCTGCAACGTGAAGAAGAAAGGAAACTCCAGGCTCTTTTAAAGCGCGAGTTCCCTCCCCTGCAAAACGCCAAGCTTCCGCGCGACCTCTGGCCGCAGATGCTCCGCCGCCTCGACGCGCTATCGGAGCCCCTTCGCATCCCCTGGTTCGACTGGGCGCTGGCCGCCGCTGTCGCGGCAGCTCTCTTGCTTTTCCCTAACGCAATTCCGGCTTTGCTCTATCAGTTGTGAGCGGGAGGCTCTTATGAATAAGCATCCATATCTTCGGGCGTACATGGCGGGCATCGCGGTGCCGACCCCCCTTCTTCTTATCGCCATGACCGGCTATACGGTGTTTCGCGTTATCTATCATTTTCCTGTTCCCGTGGAGCGCTTTATCGTTTTCCCCATGGCCGTCGTACCCAACGCCTGGGGCCTGTGGAACGTTCTGTTCATCGCCTGGCGGCGCCGCGTCCCGCTGTCTCTCGGCCTGCACGGCGCGTTGCTGCCGATTCTGCTCGGGCCGCTGGGGCTGGCGGCTTCCGCTCTCCTGAATTTTTCAATTCCAGGGTTCGCGGCGCACGCTTTTCCATTCCTCGCACCGCTCGCGCTAATCCTTTACTACTTCGCGTGGAAGTATTTCGTGGGATTCCTCAACCGCACCCTTGAACTCGACTGAGCTGTCGCTACATGTGCGTGGAGCATCTCAGCACAAGGCCAGCGATCCTGCAACGGGACGGCTCTTACGGGTAGAACAATGAGGAGTTCAGTCGCGGCAGGTCAATCTTGCTGCTGACTCTCTGTTTCCGCTTTGGGTTCCGAGATTCTCTGCTTCTCATCGACCGAAAAAAGCAGATAGTTGCTGTAGCTGAGGCGACGATGCATCCGCTTTCCCCTCCAATCGCTGTACAATTCGGCGCTCTGCGGCAGCCACATCTCCACATTGCCTCTCTTGAAATGGACAGGACCATAGTCCACCAGCGTGTGGTCACTGACCAGACGGATCTGCGGGATCGGTGCGACCAAGTCTGTTTCCATGCGAACGATTTGGTAGCTGTCCGCGGCGATCCAGGCCCTCCCACGCAACGCCACGGAATAAGAAGGGCCATTCTCCCCAAACCGGTATGCCCGAATCGTATTCGGTTTGTCTGTCCTCTGCCGGAAATGTACTTGCCACGCCGGCCTCCCATTCCATTGGCCCAGGCCCTCGCAGCTCATCGTGAAGTTCCCGGCATTGTTGAAGTGAAAAATGAGCGCTAAGGCAGATAAGCCGGTCGTCTGTACGCCCCCTGGATACTCTGAAAGCGAGCGAACGCCTTTTCGATATTCGATCACACTGAAGTATCCCGGACGATACTGATCGATGCTCGCCACATAATCGAACTTGCGCGTTTCCGGAGACTCTGCGAGTCCCCATCTATTGATGGACTCATGTTTCATAGATTCGCTGGCGGTGAAGCGGTCCACGTTCTTGACAAACTCCTCCACTCGTTTTGCGGCCTTCCCAAGCACGTCGTCCAATACGCAGGCAGCCCCCGGTTCTACCGTTGGCACCTTTTCATCTACATCCGGCGGCAGCCAATTCGAAGGCAGCGGCAGCGCGATTGCCGCCTCCGTCGAGGCCACCGGCTTAACCTCCGCAGTTACGGCTCCTGTGCTGGAGGACAGCGGCGGCATGGGAGACTCCAGACTCTCCATCTGTTTGCGCGCCCCAGCATCATTGGGATGGTCCTGAACATAGTCTTTCAAAATGCTCCCCGCGCGTTCCTTGTTCCCGCTTGCCATCAGCGCGCGCGCCAACAACGGCTGCACCATCGCAGCCTGTTCTTTGCCTAGCTCCACCGCGCGATCCGCCTCCTTCACCGCCTCCGCGGGTCGGCCTTCTTTCAAGAGAACATCGGCGAGAATCGCATGGGCTCGCCAGGAATTAGGATCCGCCTCCACGGCTTTCTTCACATACGATTCGGCGTCCGGGACTTTCTGTTCCCGAAGCAGCGTCTCGCTCATCGAAAGCAGCGCGGCCACATGCTTCGGATTGAATTCCAGCGTCTTGGCCCAATAGGACTTCGCTTTCTCCTGATCCTTCATCTGGAGAAAATAAACACCGTACAGATAATTCACCGCTGGATGATTCGGCGCCATGCGAAACGCCGCTTCCAAATGGCTGCGCGCATCTCCCGGTTTGTTCGCCCGCAAAGCCTCCAGGGCTTTCGCCAACTCTCTCTGCGCTTTCGGCGCAAGAAGAATTTGTGGAGGGCCTGCGCCCGTGTTCCCGTTTGACGAAGGCCGCATATCAATGATGATTCTCGACGCGCCCGCATTGTAGCCGTCAAATTCCTTCTCTGCATTTTCATATCCTGCAGCGATGACCTGAATGGTGTATTGGCTTGCGGCAACCCCGCTGAATTTGATGTTTCCACCCAGCGTTGTTCCTTGCCCTGCGATTTGCCCCGTGGGAGCTACGAGCGTAACCATGGCTGTCTGTTCAATGGGACCGCCATCCGCTCCCTTCACGTAAATGTCTATTTCGATCGTCGGATCGCCGCCCTCGAGCGGCGACGGGACGCTGGTCCGGTTGCCCGCCCCGGCGCCCGGCGTTGGGCGCTGAGCGTAAGCAGCGCTGGAAAATAGCCCAGCTGCAGAAAAAAGGGGGATGAAAACAAGAAGATATTTCGTGAAACTCCTGAACATGGCCAACTCCACTTGCTGGCGGGGGCAACCTACTCACTACTTACACGCGTATCATACACCGCCGTTTTCCCCTAGAGCCATTGGATCGAAGTCATCGAAGTCCCGCCCGCGTTAGCTATCTTACCGATGCTCGGGCAGTCCTGTTCGTATCTCGCTTGGTTCTCACTTATCCCTGCTCACCCTCTGCATTCTGATTTCTGGCTTCCGTCTTTCCGCACCTGTCCCACCGGCCAGTTCCCAACTACGCAATTCCGCTTTGTTTCTTTGTTGCCCCGTCGCGCCGCGCGGCACAACATGGACTCCACACTGCTCCCTCCCACCCGGAGCAAATTTTATTTCAGGATTCCGATAAAGGGAGGTCCTTATCATGTGGTCCAAGCAACAAGGCGGGGTGGCGGAACCACCCGCGGCTTCGCCTTCGCAAGCTCCAGCGTCTCCGGTCGTTCCATTTAGTCAGCCCGCTTCTTCCGGCAAACTCGGCGGCTCTCCGGTCCGTGGTGGTGCGCGCCTCGGCGCCAGCATCCAGATCAAGGGGGAAGTCACCGGCACGGAAGACTTGCAGATTGACGGCATCGTCAACGGCCCCATCCGCATCCAAGGTCACGAACTCACGGTCGGCCCCGCCGCCCAGCTCAATTCCGAAATTCACGCCGGCGATATCGTTGCTTTCGGCAAGATCACGGGCAACGTTCACGCTCGTGGGCGCGTGGACATTAAGAAGGACGGCTCCATCACCGGAGACATTTCTTCCGCGCGCATCAGCATCGAAGACGGCGCCTATTTCAAGGGCCGCATCGAAATCGACCCGACCAAAGCCGCAAACCAATCCGCCGCCGATTAATTCGCGCCGGCCGGTTCAATTGGTACGAATTTGGGCTTGCGAGAGACTTATTTCTGCAGCCTCGGTTGAAACGTTTCGAAAGACGCCCTGCTCATGTTCCTGCCGGGCGTCTTTTGCTTTTTGGTGGGTTACTTTCGCGTTTGTACGCCATAGCACAAACCTCGTGAATCCTTGCGTTCACCTTGAAACTGTCGGCCTCTTTCTGATCTCTGATCTCTGATCTCTGCCTTCAGCCTCATACCTCACTCATACCGCAGCGCCTTCATCGGATCGAGCCGACTTGCCCGCAGCGCCGGAATGTACCCCGCCGCGCACGCCACAATCGTCAACGCCACCGTGGCAATCGCCAGCGTTCGCGGATCGTGCCCCGTCAAACCAAAAAGTTGGCTCTGCACCACTTGAGTGAGCGCCAGCGCCGCCGGAATTCCCGCCACTACACCGATGCCAATTAACCGCAGCACCTCGCGCATCACCATCCACACTACATTTCCTTGCTCCGCGCCCAGCGCCATGCGAATTCCAATCTCGCGGGTTCGCTGCGCCACGGTGTACGACATCACGCCATAAAGCCCAATCACCGCCAGCAGTGTTGCCAAAAAACCAAACACCGTCGAGAGGCTCGCAATCATGCGCTCCGTCGTAAGCGAATTGCTGATCTGTGCCTCGGTCGTCCGCAGCGAATAAATCGGGAGATTCGCGTCAAGTTCGCGAACTTTCTGACGCACCGTCGGCATGAGCAAGCCAGGATCCACGCTCGTCCGCAGGTATACGGTCATGCCTCCAAGAAAACGACTTCCCATGTAGGGGATGTACGCCTGTTCAGGAATTTCATCCCGCAAATTCGTGTACTTGATGTCCTTCACCACGCCAATGATTTCCATGTCCGTGCGCGTCCCCGGATCGCTTCCGAAGCCGATGTGCATGCCAATGGGGTTTCTTCTAGGAAAAAATCTCTTCGCGAACTTTTCGTTAATCATCACCGTCGTAGGCGTCCAGTCATCGTCTTCCGGGCCTTTTTTAACCTCGTGGTCGTCGGTCAGGCGAAAATCGCGTCCCGCGACAATCGGCACGCCCAGCGTCGCGAAGTATCCCGGACTGATCTGATTCATAAAAGGCTGCGCCCGGTCTTCGGGTTTCGCCGGCGTGTACCCTTCCACGGTCATGCTGCTGTCCCACTCATTACCTTCAAGAATCCGCATGCTCGCCAGCCCAACGGACTGCACCCCGGGGATCGCGCTAAGCGAGTTGGTCAACTGCTGGTAATAAATCTTCGCCCTTTCCGGGGTGTAACCGCCCAACGAAGGATCAATATTGAAACCCACCAGCCGCTCCGCAGGAAATCCCGGGCCGAGATTGCTAAGGTTTCTCAAACTGCGCAAAAATAAGCCCGCTCCAATGAGCAGCAACAGCGAAAGCGCCACTTGCGCGACCACCAGCGTTTTTCTCAATCCCGCATGGCCGCCCCCCACCACCGCCCCTGCTTCATCCTTCAGTACGCGCCCCACATCCGGCCGCGTGGTCTGCAAAGCCGGCACCAGCCCAAACAAGACTCCCGTCAGAATCGCCACGCCAAACGTGAAAAGCAGAATCCGGAAATCCGGTAGCGTGGAAATGTTTAGGTCGGTCGAGTCTGATGGCAGGTAAATTCGCATGAGGGCCTTATCCGCCCAAAAGGCCAGCGCCAACCCTACAATTCCACCCAGGGCCGAAAGTGAAAGCGTTTCCGTCAATAATTGTGAAACAATGCGGCCCCGGCTTGCGCCAATCGCCAGCCGCACCGCAATCTCTTTCTGCCTGCCCGTCGCTCGCGCTAGCAGGAGATTCGCCAGGTTCGCGCACGCAATCAGCAATACCATGCCCGTTGTCGCCATCAGCACCCAAAGCGGCGTCGAGAGTTCCCGCCGCGTGTACGACCGCCCCTGCGAACCCGGCAAAACGTCAATCCTGCATTTCAGGAATTGCTCGCGGTCGTAAGCCGAAGCATGGCTGAACGCGGCTTCTTTCACTTCGTTCTCCAGCATCGAATGCATGAAAGGCTGCAGCGACGCTTCTGCTTGCGTGATGGACACGCTCGGTTTTAGCCGTCCAAACGCGTTCACCCAACGGCTTCGCCGGTCGGTGAGCATTTTCATAGGGACAACAAGAACTTGCTCTTGCATCATGATCGGAACAAAGATCTTTGTGTTGTAGCCAAGCTCTACGCCGTCAAAACCCTGCTGCACCACGCCGACCACGGTCATGCTGTGGCCGTTCACAAGCAAGTTCTTCCCCACGATTTCAGGATCGCCCGCGAACCGCTGCCTCCAATAGTCATATGTCAGCATCACTAACGGATGCCCGTTGGGAACGCGGTCGTCCTCCGGCGTGAACGTACGCCCCAAAATCGTCTGCACTCCGAGAACGCTGAAGTACGTCCCTGAAACCAGTTCCGCATGCACGCGCTCCGACTGACCGCCGAACGTCAAGCTCACTGGACTCGGGAAACGGCAGAACATTCCGGAAAACACTTCGTTATGCGCCTGAAAATCGCGGAACATCGGGTGCGAAATCGCATTTCCGCCCCAATTATTTCCGTAATGGTGCCCCCGCATCGTGAGCAGAACCAGTTGTTGAGGATTTTTCACGGGAAGAAGTCGAAGCAGGATTTGGTCCAGCAGTGAAAAAATCGCGGTGTTTGCCCCGATCCCCAGCGCCAGCGTCATCACTGCCACAGCCACAAAACCGGGGCTCCGCCTCAGCGTTCGCAGGGCATACCTGAAATCACCAATCGTCGTCCCCACCCATTGCTTGAAGCTCATGAAAAGCGTCTCCGCTCAAGATTTATCGCCGGCTCTCCCGTTGGACCTCATTAACCGGGCACCCCGTCATCTTCAGTTGTGAATACGTGCTTTTCCGCTTTTTGTTCCGCAACCGGCCAAGCTGGCTAAAGACTAAGACGATTCACAACCTGATTGGTCACGTTAAACGCAAGAATCTAGCCCGTTGCCGGCTTTGTCGGAACGCGTTTGACCTCATCACTGAGAATAATCGCTTCGGCAACCTGTTTCATGGACTTGCGCCGCTGCCGGCTTTGCCGCTGCAGCGTGGTATAAGCTTCTTGCTCGCCGATTTGCATGTCGCGCTGCAAAATCCCCTTCGCGCGCTCAATCACCTTCCGCGTCTCCAACTGCTCGGAAAGCTCCAGCTTCTCCATTTCGAGCCGCGCCCTTTCCATCTCCGCTCCGACGAGAAATCCTATCGTCGAAATCAGGTGGATTTCGCGCTGGCTATATTCGTGGGCTTGCCGGTGTTGCAGGTTGATGACGCCTACCAGCTTCTCCCTGCTGAGCACGGGCACGGATAGGAACGCTTCAAATCGATCCTCGGGCAATTCGTTAAACGACTGAAATCGCGGGTCCTGAAAGGCGTTGCGCTCAATGGCCACCGGCGTCTTGTGCTCGGCTACCCAGCCCGTGATCCCCTGCCCCACGCGAAGTTTCAGCCGGTCCACCGCTTCCGCGTGCGGATTCTTCGAGGCCCGCAGGACCAGTTCACTCTCTTCCAAAACATACACAAAGCACGAATCCGTCTCCACGACCGCGCAGATAATCTCCACGACTCGTTCCAGCACTTCGGGCAGCGGATCGGCGGCCGCGATGCGCCTTCCAATCTCGTGCAGTGCGTCCACTTCGTGGTATTCCACCGGAATCGTTTCGCTGTCGCAGTTCATATCTTCAAAGGTATAGAGGCGCGGCGGGGCCGTCCAATCGAACTTTTTCACCGCCCGCATCAAAACGAAAGAACTGCTGCGGGGCGAACCGCCGGGTCAGTCCGCTCCGCAGCTTGGAAATTAACCACTCAATGGTTAAGGTCAATCGGTTGCCTTCGAAGGCGCAGAGCCCCCTTGCGGGCGCGCGGCCTTCGCCGTCATCACCGTCTTGTCCTTGCCGCCCATCCAGTCGAACTCGACCAGGAGTTTCTGTCCGTTCAAGTACATGGACTGCATTGTGGCTTCGTTCTTCCCCGTCGCTAGAACGAGCTGGCTGGCATCCAGCGCCTTCTCGGTTCTCGAAGCCATCGCGAATACAACGGCAGTCGGGCCCGCCAGTTTTTCGGGACGTACGATGAACACCACTGGTGTGCCTGCCGCCGGAATCGAGCCCAACGCCTGCGCTGAACTTGCGGGCTTGATCGTGAACAGGTAAGAACCCGGCGCAAGAATTTTGTCTCCCAAGCGCGCATTTCCCTGTAAAGTGAATTTGCCGCTCACCTCCTCTTGCGCCTGCGCCGGAGCCGTGGCGCCGCAAAGGGCCATGGCTGCCAGCAGCGCCGCTTTCGCCAGACTGCCGTAATAAATCGATTTACTCAATGGATTGTGCATTTCCTTCTCCTTTTTTCTTTGGTTTTATACGGCTCGCCCCTCGCGCTTTTCGCGCTCGCTGCTCTGCTTGCTTTGTTTCAGATCACGTGGTCCAAAACAACCGCTTCCACCGGCAGGCGGGACGGGGCTTTCTGAAGAACTTCGAGGTTCCCGTTATACGTTGCTTCGTGGCAAACGTTTATGAATACAGATCGACTCTCGCAAACTTGCACCGGCAAGTCCAACAAAAAGAATTCATCCGCTCCATGCATCCCGCCAATTCATGCATACACCACGCGCCAATTCCCTTTTTGGAACGAAGAATTTCTTTCACAGCAATGGTTTTCTGCTTTCTTTCAACTCTCTGCATTCAGCTCTTTCCTCTTCGTTTTCAAGCTTGTCGGCGGTCAGACTGTCGGCCTTTTTCTACCACGCATGATTTCCTGGCGCGAATTCTTCAAAGGAATGGTTCTCTGCTTTCTTCTCTGTGCTCTCTGTGCCTCTTCGCTTTGTGCCCTCTGTGTTAAGGTTTTTTCTTGTTCTTCCTCTTCAAGAGCTGTCATCTGTGAGCTGTCAACTGTTAGCTTCTTTCTGCTTTCTGCTTTCTGCTTTCTGCTTTCTGCTTTCTGCTTTCTGTTCTCCGATCTTCTGATCTCTCCCTTCTTACGCCTTCTCTCCCACCAGGTGCCGGTCCATCCACTCCAAAATCAGCTTCCGCATCTCTGGCAGCTCCACATGCTTGCAGTCGAACAGTTCAATGTGGCAATCGTCTTCCTTCCCATACTTCCGGTACAGCGGCATCAGATAATCTCGAATCTTTTCCACGCCTTTTGGCGGTGTTAGCTCGTCCAGCCGCCCATTTACGCTTAAGTGCGCCCGCGGCACAATCAACTCATTAATCTCCGCCGTTTGAAAGTGTTTCAGCAGCGACGGCACGTAGTAGTAGATTCCATGCCCGCTCAAGCCATCCGCCTTGATCAGCTCTTCAAAATCCGTCAGGCAGCACACATCCATGCAAACTTTCACGCGCGGCTCCAGCGCCGCCAGCCACCACGCCTTCGTCGAACCCATGGACATCCCCAAAACGCCCAGCCGCTGCGGATCCACTTCCGGCCGATGCGCCAGGTAATCGAATGCGCGGAACTCGTCGAGCATCATCATTCCGTAGAGCACTCGCCCCTTCCAAAGCATCTCCTTGAACGCGTTCTCTTCTCCCGTTCTCCCGACCTTCTCGTGCTTGCGCTCGCCAAAGCACCAGCTATCTATCGCCAGCGTCACGATTCCCTTCTCCGCGCACACCGGAGCATACGGCGGAGCCACATCGACTCCCTTCAGCAGCATCTCCTTGCCCAGCTCGTACATTCCGCCATGCCAGTGAATGTAGAGCAGCCCCGGCGCCCGCACGGGCCGTTTGTCAGGGATCAGCAGGATGGCAGGAACCGGTTCCATGCCGTTCAAATCCAGAACCAGCCGCTCCAGCGTGTAGCCCTCATGCTTTTCGCTGCTCACCAACTTGGGTGGCCCCGGCACATGCGCCGTAGGAAGATCTCCCAGCAAACTCCACAATTCCTTCCTCCGCTCTTCCTGCTTCGCCGCCAACGCCGCATCCTGTATCCCACTCGGCATGTCGCCGCCCGCCGTCTCCGCCCCGTCCGCGCGCACGACCGACCGCGTACCCGAAAATGTTGTCAATGCGAGTGCCGCCGCCGACCCCCGCAGAAACTCTCGCCGATTCCGAGTTTCGATTTTCGACTTTCGTTTTTCCGTCCTTGGACTCATCCCGCCCTCCACTTCTTCTTCGCGTTTCGATTCTCCATTTTCAGTTTTACATTTTCTAACTTCCAGAGTACCTCTGCTCCTTCCACGGATCGCCGTGCGCGTGATATCCATTCCGCTCCCAAAACCCCAGCCGGTCGTGGTCCAGCAGCATAAATCCCCGCACCCACTTGACGCTTTTCCACGCATACAAATGCGGCACCACCAGCCGCAAGGGCCCGCCATGCTCCGGTACCAGCGGCGCGCCGTCATGCTCGAACGCAAACAGCACATTGGGATGCAGCAAATCTGCGAGCGGCACATTCGCCGTATAGCCTTCTTCGGCGAGCACCAATACAAACTCAGCGCCTGGTTTTGGCCGAACCAGCTTCAGCACTTCCGTGAACAGCACGCCTTTCCACCGGTTGTCCAGCCGGCTCCAGCGCGTCACGCAATGAAAATCCGAAGTCACTTCGGTCTGCGGCAGCGCCCGAAACTCGTCCCATATCAGCCGCTTCGGTTCTTCTACCAATCCTGAGATTTTGAAATCCCAATTCGCCGCATCAAACGCCGGAACGCTTCCGTAATGCAGCACCGGCCATTTCAGCGTAAGCGACTGCCCCGACGGCAGCCGCCCCTCGGCCTTCGCCTTCTTCTCCAACTCTTTCCTGTCTCCAAAATCAAACAGCCCCATCGCGTTCCCCTCTCAAACGTTCTCATCCCCTATCCTAAGACGGAAACGCGATTTTAGGACAAACCTCTAATGGGTTTGGAAGAATCAATAGCGCTGGTAACAAACGGAAGTCGCAGCGTTTAAGCTAACAGCCGGTGGGAGGCCTTGGTATTCGCCACAGGGCGGTGTCGCATTAGCATCTTCGGAATCGCAGGAGAAGATGATCGTTCGTTGATGTGAAAAGTCGGTGTCATATTGCAAGGAGTGGGAGGCTCATTCACCTACTTTTGACGGTTCAGCAAATGAAACCGATCGTGCCGAAGTCTCCGGAATCGGCAGTCTGGTCCGCAGCAGCACAGCCTCCTGGAGCCGCCTGGACTGCTCGTTCGTGAAACCCAGTTGAAGTCCCAGCGACATTCGCCGCAATTCCTCCCGAGGCCATTCCCGCCGCAGGATTCCTTGCACAGAGTGGCCAGGCCCAATCAAGACATGCGCCACCTCATGCGCGATCACGTGCCCGAGAATGAGCTCCGGCCGGTGTCCCTCAGCCGCCAGCTCCTCGATACGGAAATAAAACACCGTCAACTCGCATGCCGGCTCCGTCTCAGGGCATTGTTGAGCAAAACCCAAGGGTTCATTCGGAGTGGCTAACTTCATTGCCATGCCGCGAGGAAGAAGTCTCAACACCAGGTCACTTGCTCCCATATCCGACGGGCATGTCTCATGTGGAAGGAATTCCCCTCGGAGCGGCGTACAGTCCATCCACACGATTTCCATTCCCGTTTCTTCAAAAATTGCGTTAGTCACTTGCTCTGCGCGCGCCAGCAACACTGGGTCGATCGGAACGTAGTTGTAGACCCGAAGAGTCAGCTTCACATCGTGGCTTGGAATCAGTCGCCTCCCGGCCACCGTTCGGCCAGCAGTGCCGTGGATCTGGCCACCCGGTGAGGGCTCAGCCCAAGCCCCCAAAGTGTTGCCCGGCAGAATCGAGGCTATCACCAAAATCGATGCCGCCAACCGCCACCAGTTCCCGGAACCTGACCTTTGCTGTCTTTCGCTCTCCAAGTCGCCCTCGGCCGCACGTCTTGTGCGTCACAGGCGACTCTGGTTTAGGCCTTCGAATCTCTCAATGCAGGCGGGCTCACAAACACCTCATTTTTGTCTCATGCGCCGATCTTCCGCCGTTTCAATGACTTATACGTAGTTTAGGAGTCCGCAGATGGGAAAGGTGAAAACTTACCGAGAACAATTTTCAAGAATAAAAGTCTAAGTAACATGGAGGCTGGAACTGAATTTAGTCAGCCAACGTAGAATAGATGACACTCGAATAAGAGGAGAACAAGGGCCCAGGTATGCAGGTTTCTCCCGTACCCCCGGTTGCCGCCCATTTCGCTGGCTTTCGCCTCGATCTTCGTGCCGCTGAATTACAGGATGAAAGCGGCAAGACTGCCCGGCTGCCGGACCAGCCATTTCGCATCCTGAAAACGTTGCTGGAACATCCCGGCGAGATCGTGACTCGCGAAGAGCTTCGCAAGTGCCTTTGGCCCAACGACACGATTGTCGAGTTCGAGCACAGCATCAGCGCCGCCATGAACCGGTTGCGTCAGGCGCTGAGCGATTCCGCCGACAACCCGCACCTCATTGAAACTCTGGCCCGGCGCGGCTACCGCTTCATGGTTCCGGTGCAATTTGAAGCAGTGCCGCCTGCGCCTCTCTCGCTGCCCTCGCCTAATGTGGCGTCTCAGGTCGTCCCATCCCACGAAAAAATGATTGGGCCAAGCGCCTCCCACTACCGGGTGCTGGAGAAGCTGGGAGGCGGGGGCATGGGCGTGGTTTACAAGGGTCTGGACACGCGGCTCCATCGCGCCGTAGCCCTGAAATTCCTCCCTCTGGAAATGGCCGAAGACGCTGCGGCGCTCGAACGCTTCCGGCGTGAAGCCCAGGCCGCGTCGGCTTTGAATCATCCGAACATCTGCACCATCTACGACGTTGGCGAGCTGTCTCTTGAACCGGGAGAGGCAAGCGAACCGCAGCGCTTTATCGCAATGGAGTTTCTTGACGGCCAGACGATCGAGCGCCACATTTCCGGCAAGCCGCTGCCGTTGCAGGAAACGCTCGATCTCGCCATTGAAATTGCCGATGCTCTGAGCGCGGCCCACTCTCAAGGCGTCATTCATCGGGATGTTAAACCGGCGAACGTCTACGTCACGAAGCGAGGCAACGCCAAGATTCTCGATTTCGGCCTGGCAAAATTAACCCATCAGCGAACTTCCGAACCTTACTCGAATCTTTCCGCAGGGCCCGCGCCCGGTGCATCAGCGGGGATCACCCTGTTGGGTCGCGCGATGGGCACGCCAAACTATATGTCTCCAGAACAGGTCCGCGGCGAGGAACTCGACGCGCGCGCCGACCTGTTTTCCTTCGGCGTGGTCCTCTATCAGATGGTCACAGGTTTTGTGCCTTTTCGTGGAGAATCTCCCGAAGCCATTACCGACGCGATTCTGCATCGTGCGCCGGAAGCGCCCTCGCACCTCAATCCGAATGTTCCGTTGCGGCTGGAAGAAATCATCCTCAAAGCACTCGAGAAAGATTGCAAATTCCGCTATCAATTCGCCGCCGAAATTCGCACCGATTTGGAACGAATGAAGAGAGTGCTCGTCTCGCAACAGCCCATCTCCACCGCCACTCTTCTGCAAAATGCGCAAGTCACGCCGGCCGGACGATGGAGCCCGTGGAAAGAGTGGGCGCTATTGGGAAGTGCCATCGTCCTTGGAGTTGTAATCCTCAAACTCTGGTCACTCGGGCCGTCGCGGCAACTGAACCCGCGAGTCGTTCCAGCTTCGGCGCGATCGGCTCCAACGCAGCCTCCCGGTGCGGAGCCTGCCGAAGTTCTTCCCACTCTCGTTGCGGCGAATCGAGCTGCCGCCAAGATGCCCGTTCCGGCAAAACCTCGGCCGCAGATTCGCCCCGTCAACCTTTCGCTGGTTTACAACGCCAACGCAATTTACAACGAAGGGAAAGCCTTTAGTTCAAATGATAGTATCGATCACGTTGGCAGCGCTCTTCCGGCCGAACTGCTAAGAGATACCATCGACTGGAGCGGCGCAAACTTCATTTTCGCGCCTGCGAACGAACCGAATGCCGTCACCAGCCAAACGATTCTGCTGCCGACGGAAAGATTCGATGGCCTCAAGATGCTCGCGTTGGGCGTTAACGGAAACCAGGAGTCACAGATCTTCGAGGTCACGTACGCCGATGGCACTTCATCTTCTTTTACTCAGAGCCTCAGCGACTGGTACACGCCGGAAAACTTCCCGGGCGAGTCCGAAGCAGTCCTCCTGCCCTATCGCCTCACCGGCAGCGGCCACAGAGACGAGCGTGAGTTTCATGTATACGGCTACTCCTTCCCCCTCGATGACAAAAGGAAGGTGCGCGCCCTCACCTTGCCTCAGAACCCGGACGTCCTGGTGCTAGCCTTAACCCTCGTCCACGGACTGCCCGGCAACGCCAGTCCGTCCCGCTGATCCCACCCGGAACCGCCAATCCCAGACAACCCTTCCCGAATTCCACTCTTCTCATAGAGCGACCTAACGGGCCCGTAATCAAGTCATATTGAATTCGGCTGCTTACTTTTACTAGTTTCACTTTCAGGAGCGAACATGGCGCTTTGGTCCAGCATCCGCTTCTCTCTGCGCATTCTTAGAAAACATTGGAAGCTGACATCCATTGCGGTTTTTTCGATGGCTCTCGCACTGGCCGCCGCCACGGCCGGGTTTAGCGTTTTCAACGCGCTGTTGCTTCGGCCTCCGGCGGTTCTTGCGCCGGACCGTCTCTTATCCGTCTATAGCTCGGCGCCAACGGAAGAATTCGCCGGCTTTTGCTACGACGACTACACGTTCTATCGTGACCACAATGCCGTCTTCTCCGATTTGATGGCATTTCCTTATTCCATCTCCATGGTTCCCATTCTGTACAACCGTCGCTCCAAAGCAGGGTTGATCAATGCCGTGTCCGACACCTACTTCTCCGTTCTGGGCGTTCAGCCTTTGCTCGGCCGTGTGTTCGCGCGAGGGGATGACGACAAGCCATCGGCACTCGCTGTCCTGAGCTACTCCTATTGGAACTGGCTCGGAGCGGACCCGGACATCGTGGGAAAAACCGTCAGCGCAAACAACGTCCCGCTTACCGTCATAGGAGTCATGCCCAAAGGCTTTGTGGGGACCATCTTCAGTGACCAGCCGGATGTCTGGAATCCGCTATCTACCGATGCAAGCGCGAATCACCAAGGAATGGCTTGGCGAACGGACCGCACCGTTCGCCCTCTTCGGATGGTGGGACGGCTGAGGCCGGGCGTGACCCACGAACAGGCGCTCGCGAATCTGCAAACCCTAGCACAGCAACTCGCGTCCGGCTTTCCGAAAACGAACAAAGACCGCATTGCCCGCGTGGCGGAAACGAGAATGCTCCCGGAAGATTCCATTTCTTCCGCAAGGATCATCTCGGCGATTATTTTTGCGATCGCTGGCTTGGTCCTCTTCGCGGCGTGTTCCAATGTTGCGAATCTCCTTTTGGCGCTGGCGAGTACGCGGCGCCACGAAATTCTCGTGCGTGCGGCTCTTGGAGCCACGCGCAAGCAGTTGATTCGCGAAACTCTCGTGGACAGCACGCTCATCGCTGGAGCAGGCGGAGTGCTTGGATTTTTCCTTGCGTTTCTTGCACTACGGCAGTTATTGCAATTCAAGCCGTTCATCCCGGGCCTCGGCGCGATTCCCATTACGATTGATTTTCGGCCGGACATGACGGTCATGATGGCCACGGCAGCCCTCGTTTTTCTTGTCGGTCTGGCCACCGGTGTAGTGCCAGGTCTCTACTCTTCGACGCCGAACTTGGCCGGCGCGCTTAGCGGAGAAATTGCGGTCGGCGGCACGCGCAAGGGAAGACTGCGAAATTCATTGGTTACCGTGCAAGTCGCTGTCTGTACCCTCGTGTTCATAGGCGTAGGGCTTTGCTTTCAAAGCCTCAACAACCTTCGCCACGTCAATCTGGGATTCTCCACGCAAAACATCGCCATCTTGACCGCCGATTTGCAACCCGCTGCACCCTCAGAGGACCAGGGACGCAAGCTCCAGGCCAGGCTGCGCGAAACGGCCTCGCAAACTTACGGAGTCGAGTCCGTCTCGCTCGCCGGAGATCTTCCCGTTAGCCAGAACGAAGGCAGCGTCGAGCACATTCACGTTGCGGATTCCTCGGCCTCCGGCGGAGCGGCGGCTAGCGTTGCGTTCGTTATGGTTGACGAGAATTACTTTTCCACGCTGGGAATCCCCCTATTGGCAGGCCGTGTCTTTACTCCGGCCGATGCGCCGAAATCTCCCGAGCTCGTCATCATCAATCATTTCATGTCTGAAAAATATTGGCCGGGACAGGACCCCGTCGGCAAAACGGTGCAAATTGAAAATGGTCATCGCATCGCAACGGTTGTGGGAGTCGCAGCCGATGGCAAATACGTCGATATTGACGAACCTCCTCGTCCTTTCATTTACTTCGATTTGAATCAGCACTACCAACCGGCGGTCTACGTGCTTACCCGGACAAAAACTGCGCCTCGACCATGGCTTACTCCGTTATCCGAAGCGCTGCAAAAGGTCGCACCCGGCGTTTTCTTCATGACCTTGACGATGGACGATTGGCTGGACTTCTCGCTCTTTGTCCCCAGGGTCACCTTGTTTTGTATTGTCGCGTTCGGCACCCTGGCATTTGTGCTCGCCACGGTGGGCCTCTACGGCGCGGTTTTCTATTCCGTCAGCGAACGCAAAAAAGAACTGGGGATCCGTGCGGCTCTCGGCGCCAGCCCTCGTCATTTGTGGAATATGATTTTCAGGCAAACCAGCGTGGTCACGGCCACCGGAGTTTCTTTGGGCATCCTCGGCGGAGTCATCGCCAGCGCTCTTGTTCGGTCTTTGCTCTACGGAATCCATCCAATCGAGTGGACCGTGTTCGCGATAGTTGCGCTCGCCATGGGACTCGTTACCGCATTGACAGCTTTTTCCGCCGCGCGCCCCTGGCTCCACACCAATCCCATGGAATCCGTCCGCCACGTTTGATCGTCAATCCTGTACTCTAGAGTCAGGATTTCTAACCGCTTCAGAATCAACACTTAAGCAAGAATTGTGGGCGGGAGGCCCGAAACACCCAGCGGACGATTCGGCACATCAAGAATCCGAAATGCCGGGAAACTTTGCGCAGCCTGCTGGGTTTATTAACCTTACCCAGAACCGAACCTCGGTGTGTGCATGGGGGCCTCACCGGGATCCTCTAGTCCTTTAAGGGAAAGGAAACCGATGAATCCCAAAAAGTGGTCGAAGCAGTGGTCAGTCAGTCTTCTTGCACTCATCCTCGTCGCATTCGCGGCTGGTTGCGGCGGCGGAGCGAGCAATCCCGTTATGCAGCCGCAATCCGGCACGGTGTTCCTCACCGGCACGGACGCGCCTTTGCAGAGCGTCGTGTCGTTTCAGGTGGACATCACCGGCTTGTCGGTGACCGACGCGAACAACAATTCACAATCGGTGCTGAGCGGTACGCAAACCGTGGATTTCGCCCGGCTCAACGGCTTGCACACTCTGCTGGACATCAACACGATTCCCGGGGGCACGTACACCAGCGTGACCGTGACGCTCGCGAATCCGCAGATCAGCTTTCTCAATGTGGCCAATCCGCCGACGACCCCGCCTACGCGGCCAACGATCACCACGCTCAACGGAACAACCAGTCCTGCGGTAACGCTCACGACGTCTAGCGTCACGCTGAACCTGGCGACTCCCTTGATGGTCAGTTCAGGGAACATTACGGGACTGAGTCTTGAGTTCAATCTTCGCAAGTCCATCGCCGTGGATGCCATGGGACAGATCACGGGAGCGGTCACGCCGGTATTGCGCCTAAAAGCCATCACGCCGGGCGATTCCGACGCGTTCATTGACGACTTCGCCGCGGGAGTGGTGAGCGTGAATGCCGGCGGCAACTCCTTCGTGATTCAGGGGCCACATGGTCACCAGTTCACAGTGAACGTGAACGGCCAGACGGAATGGGAAAACAGCGAAAGCATCAACGACCTGACAAGCAACTCGATCATTGAGCTCTCGGGAACGCTCGATCGCTTGACGGCGACGTTCTTGGCGGATTCCGTGGGCATCCTTTCGCAAGACCACTTTTTTGCCGGCGGACTCGTCACCTTCGAGGAACCGCAAACGGGCGCAGCGACGGATTTTGATTTGTACGTGCGCAGCGTGCTGCCCTCGGGTACTGGTTTCAATTCAGGGCAGATTTCGACCATCAACCTGACCGGCAACGAAATCTTCTACATCTACTGGATGCACAACAGCTTCACGAATATGTTCTTCAACTCGTCGCTTCTGACGCCGGGCCAGCACGTGAGCATCGGCGGGCTGTTCACCAACGGGGCGGTCACGGTAAAGCGCGTCGTGCTGCGGCATGAAGGGCACACGGGCACGCTGGTGGCGAACAGCACGAACGTGGGAGCGCACACGTTCCAGTTCAACTCGAATGGGCTGGCGGGCGTGCTGTTCAACGGACCGATCACCGTGTTCGTCACGCCGTTTACTCGGTTCGGCGGCGGGCTCACCCAACTCAGCGACCTCACGAGCAATCCAACGAATCCGTTGCGAGTCGTTGGCCTGGTGCTGAAGGATCCGGTCAGCGGGCAGCCCGTCTTCGTGGCGCGCGGCGTGGAAGAGTTGACGAACTAGGGTTGAAGACTGATTTTGCGAAACTCGAATTCGAGTATCGAAATCCGAAACTCGAGATTCGAAAACGGGGGCGCCTGCTGGCGCAGGCGCCCCTATGCATCCTCGAACCTCACCACAATCCGGCCGAAGACCTGCCCACCTGACTTCAGTTGTCAACGTCGCTGCGCGCGTTGGGATTCTGGAAGTTGAACATGTCGAACAGGTCGCTGAGAGCCGGCATGTTGTGAGGAACGTAGGGATTGGCCTCGTCAAATTGGGGATTCGGCAGATTGTCGCGGCTGCGGCCGGAAAGCGGGCCAAGACCCCAATTGCGCTCGATGAATTTTACCAGCGAAGCGTGGTCGCCATAGGAATGCTTGATGTGGCCGCCCTTGGAGAAAGGCGAAACGGCAAGTAGCGGGATGCGCGGGCCATCACCGAAGAAGTCCAGCGTCTGAATGAAGCCGCTGTCGTAATAGCCTCCGCCTTCATCCACGGTGATGAAAATCGCTGTTGACGCCCATTGATCAGGGTTGCTTTGCGCCAGGTCAATGATGTTTTTTGTGAAGGCTTCGAAGAGACCGAGCTTCGAGGAATTGGGATGGCCGTCCATGGCGCCGTCCGGCTTGACGAAAGAGACGGCGGGAAGCGTCCCGTTCGCGAGATCGTTGAAGAGGTCAGTAACATCGCGCATGTGATCGGCGCGCTGCGCGGGGTAGTTGGATTCGTACTCGAAGGGGTTGCAGATGGTGCAGTAGCCGTTTATCGGGTTGTGCGCGACAGAGAGATTGTAGCCGCCGCCGTAGTAGATCCAAGAGACCCCCTTGTCGTTCAGTTCGTCTCCGATGGAACGCATGTTGGTCGGGGGAATGTTGCTGGCGGGATTAGTTGGCGTGCCGTCAGGATTGAATCCTTGGCCATGATTGACGGCCGGGTAGAAGCGTCCGGCGTCGCACTTGGGGGAAACCGAGTACGGCAGGCTACCCAGATAATTGAGAATCGGTTGAATTCCCGGCTGCGTTGGATCGGAGCAGTTGAAGTAGACGGCTCGATGCGTGTAGAGGTTCATCGTGCCGGGTTGCGGATCGGGATTGTAAATGGTGCTGGCGGGAGGCGCGGCGGCGTTGCCGTTGGAGTCGGAGAACGGGACGTAGTCAGCAAACCCAATGTACGTGCTGTCAGGACCGGTGCCGCCCAAGACCGGCTGATGATAGTTGTCGCTTATGGTGTATTCGTCGGCGAGTTGCTTGAAGAGCGGAGCGTCGCCCTGCTGCACGTTGAAGAAGGCCATGGTTTGTCCCGCGTCGTGCGGCGTGCCACCTGGCGCCGTGGAGTATGTTGTCGTGGTGAAGGATTGGAGATCATGCAGGCAGCCGGTAGGATTCGCTCGAGTCCCGTGGTTCCCGTCGCAATCCACTTGCTGGAACATTTGGAAGAACTGATGGATGGTGTCTCCGGTGAACGCGTCGTAAGGCATCGTTGGCCCGGTCATTTCGAAGGGACCGGGAGGGAGATTGTTCACGTTGGTGATGCGAGTATCCGGTCCCACGAAGGGAGCTGGAACGCTTAGTCCCGTGCCGCCGGTGCCAAACAGGAATTGGTCGGCGGCCGGCAGACCCCGATCGCCGCCGGGAATTTGCAAGATGAAGGACAGTGCTGAGACAGGGGGCGTTCCGGCGAGATCGGGTGGCGGAAGAGTTGGGTAGAGCGTTTTTTCAGAGTCTGATGCGCTGATGAAATACTTCCCGCCGTTCGGGGCGCTGGTCACCTGGAATTGATGCGCCTGCGCGAAATTCGGTCCAGGCGTGCCATCGGCGTTGATGATGCCTTCGGAAAGAAGGTTGTTTATTTTTTCGCCTGTGTTGACCGGGACGTAGGTGGCGTAAACGTGGTCGAAGCTGCGGTTCTCTCCGACGATGATAATGACGTGCTTGATGGGACTGGCGGTAGCCCCGGAGCTTGGACCTGGGCCGTTCTGGCCGAAGCTCATAGGCGTGTACAACAACATCGAGCAAGCGACGAGCGAGGCGCAAATTGAGCTGGCGAGCCGCCGCTTTGGGGAACGGGAATGCAAGTGCATGGTTTCTCCTTGGGGTTAAGGTGCGGGCCCAAGGTAAATAGCTGTCGGAGATTACAAGAGCGTGTCAGAGGCGTTGGATGTCCATGAAATGGGCTGGTCGAACGGGGGGAAAGGGAACGAGCAATTTGGTAATACGTTGAGCGTCGTTAAGCGCCGTGGCCAGAGCAATGCATAACACCGAGGTAAGCAACCCAAGGCCCGACGGCTTCGCGGTATTGATGGGCCATGACGCGCGAGATTTGGTGCAGGTGCGTCAAATCATGAGCGGCCCAGGTCGCTAACAGTTGGGACAGTGTCACTGCGCCAAGGGCAGGATGGCGCCCGTGGCGAGAGAGGTCTTCGGGCTTGAGATTCAGTGCACGCAGCTCGTTCAAGTTTTCTGACCGCAAACGCGTGAATTCATCGAGCAGTCGCGCGAGCGACTTACCCTGACTCTCCCGCTCCTGGGCCAAACGGTCGAACGGCTCAAAGGTTTTGCTTTCGCCAAATTGCAGAATCATCTTTGTGCGCGGCATCCAATCGGTGCGTTCGCCGTGAATCAGATGGCCGACGATATCGAACGCGCTCCAGGTCTTTTCTCCTTCGTTCCTCAGAGTCCACGTTTCCGGCAGGCCGCGCAGAAGCGCGTCGAGAACCACAGGAGTACGGCCTAGAAAAGAAATCGTGTCTTCCAGATTGTGTTGCATGGTGGTCCTCAGTGCGGAAGATTTCGCAAGAAATCAAACGAAAGGATTTCACCACAGAGGACACAGAGAGCACAGGGAAGAGTCAAATAGAACATGCGCCATATTGGCATGAAGTTGACGCGAGCCCTGCCTTATTCGCCACGAGTCACGAATCACCAGTTACGGTTTTTAATGCAAAAAGTGGCGGATGCCGGTGAAGACCATGGCGAGGCCGAGGCGGTCGGCGGCAGCAATGACGTCCGGGTCGCGGACGGAGCCGCCTGGTTGAATGACCGCGGTCGCGCCGGCTTTTGCGGCCTCCTCGACGCCGTCGGGAAACGGGAAGAATGCGTCGGAAGCTACGACGGTTCCGGCGAGGGGCGATTGCGCCTTCATCACCGCGATTTTCACGGAGTCCACGCGGCTCATCTGGCCCGCGCCGACGCCCACGGTCGCACCGTCTTTGGCGAACACGATGGCGTTGGACTTCACGTGCTTGGCAACTTTCCAGGCGAAGCGCATGGTGCGCATCTCTTCGGTCGTCGGCACGCGTTTCGTCACGGTGCGGAGTTCGCTGTCGTTCAGCTCGCCACAGTCCGGCTGCTGGACCAGCATTCCGCCGAGAATGCGTTTGACCTGCAGTTCGCGTTCCGCTTCGAGTCCGCCTGACGGCAGTTCGAGCAAGCGCAGGTTTTTCTTCGCAGCGAAAATTTCTTTCGCACGGGCCGTAAAGCTGGGAGCCGCGATGCACTCGACGAACAACTTCGCCACTTCTTCTGCGGTGGCTGCATCCACTTCGCGGTTGAAGGCCAGCACGCCGCCAAACGCGGAAACCGGATCGCACGCGAGCGCCTTCAGGTACGCATCGCGCAACGTGGCCTGCTCGGCGGTGCCACAGGGATTGTTGTGCTTGATGATGACCGCCGCAGGATTCTTGAATTCGGCGGCGAGGCTCCGGGCGGCTTCGAGGTCCACGAAATTGTTGTAAGAAAGCTCTTTGCCCTGGAGCTGCTTCGCGGCTGCCAACCCTGCGGGAGCGCGGCCCGCCGGAACGTAGAGCGCGGCGGACTGGTGAGGGTTTTCGCCGTAGCGTAATTCCTGCTGGCGGCGCAGCGCGAGGTGGACGCGTTCCGGCAGCGTTGGCTTTGTCTGCAGCGCAACGTGACCGTTGGCGGCGAGGCGCTCCAATTCAGTGGTGATCATTCCGTCGTAGCGCGAAGTGGTTGCAAAAACCTTACGAGCCAGCTCGAGCCTCATTGCGAGCGTGGTGTCGCCCGTGCTTTCGATTTCTTTTGAGACGCGCTCGAAATCGGCGAAATCGCAGACAACCGTCACGCTCTCGAAATTCTTGGCTGCGGAACGCAACATGGTTGGGCCGCCAATATCAATGTTCTCGATGAGCTCCTCGGCGGTGAGTCCGACCTTCGCTGCGGTGGCTTCGAACGGATACAGATTCACGACGACGAGATCGATCGGCGCGATGCCGTGTTCCTTGGCCTGCTTCTGGTCGTCCGCATGCTTCCGACGGAAAAGTAGCCCGCCGTGCACTTTTGGATGCAGCGTTTTCACGCGGCCGCCAAGCATTTCGGGCCAGCCGGTGAAGTCGGAAACGTCGCGGACCGGGACGCTGTTTTCGCGAAGCAGCTTCGCGGTGCCCCCCGTCGAAAGAATGTCGATTTTCAGCGCTACAAGCCGCTTGGCGAAGTCCACGATTCCTGTCTTGTCAAAAACACTGATGAGCGCGCGCTCCACTGCCATTAATCCCTCCGCAAAGAGAAAAACAGAACAGTGTAAGCGCGCGGCGCGCTTTGCGAAAGTGCAGCAATGTGGAAAAGGAAGAGCCGCAGCTCACAGATGGCAGCTTGAGAACTGGAGCAAAAGAAAAAGCTTTCAAGACAGAGGGCACAGAGGAAAGGCACAGAGAACACGCAGCTGAAAAAACTGGAAGAAGATTAGGTTTTTACGAGGGCTTTGAGTTTGACCTGGCCATCCACGGTTTCGACGACGTATTCGACGTCTTTGCAGTTTTTCTGCTTCTGCAATTCCTTGGTCTTCTTCTGCACGAATTGATTGAAGCTGGAGCGCGAGAGCCTTCCCGTGTGTTCGCCGGCCAGTTGTTTCGCCTGCAGAAATGCCTCGTACAGTCTCTCGACCTTGTCCGGCTCGTTTTCTGGCTGTGAGCAAACCATTCGAAAAGCTTTGGCATTTCCGGCAGCGGCCACGGCTGCTTCCTTGCCTTGTTCTTTTGCCCGCGCGGCTTCAATCTGTTTTGCGGCCGCGCCGAAATGCCGCTGGATTGTACCCTCTTCCTTCTGCTTGGTTTTCTTTCGGAAGATGTCTTTGTATTTAGCGTAAGTCTGCGTGAGGTTGTTGAAACGGAAGCGCTGGTGAGACTTCATGTCCCCGCCACGCTCGTTATAGCGCTTGACGAGAAGATCGATGCGCCATTCGATTTCAGTGGGAGGACGCTTCCGACCGCCGCCGAAATACTGATCGTATTCGATCTTGAGCTGGCGGATGTCCTTTTCGATCTGGCCAAGATCTTCGTCAATGGTCGCCATGTCGCGCGGGAATCTCCGGAACCTCCATGCTAAGTGGATATAGCGAAACGGTCAACCGCTGGGGGAACGAGTGCATCGAAAGCGACACGAATGAGAATGGTTGCGCTAGCCGCGGCTAGCCTGATCCGAGCATTCTACGGGGCGTAGCATTGCCGCGCGGGCGGCTCTATGCTGAAATGTTCGAATGGCGCCCCACACCAAACGTACGATTTCCGCGGAACAGTCGGAATTGCTGCGGCAGATTCCTTCGATGGACGAATTGCTGGTGCAGCCGCGGCTGGCGGAGCTTGCGAAGCGCGTGGATCGCAATCTGGTGGTGGAGGTTGCGCGTACCGTGCTGGACGATCTGCGCGCGCGCATCACGGGGCAAGCGGCGACGGCCATCCTTGCAGAGATTTCTCCGGTTGCCTGCGACGCTGCTTCGCTGGAAGAGCGAATCACCGCGCTGGTGGAGCGGATTCTGGCGCGATCGCTTTTGCCAGTGATTAACGCCACGGGCGTGATCCTGCACACAAACCTGGGGCGGGCGCCGCTGACGGAAAGCGTTGTGGAGGAATTCCGGCTGGCGGCAACGCAGTATTCCAATTTGGAATACGACCTGGAAGCGGGTGCGCGCGGGAAGCGGGACGTTCACACTGCAGAATTGCTGACGCGGCTCACGGGCGCGGAAGCAGCCATCGTGGTAAACAATTGCGCGGCGGCGGTGCTGGTAACGCTGGCGACATTTGCGCGTTGCGGGGAAGTGATTGTCTCGCGCGGAGAGTTAATTGAAATCGGCGACGGCTTTCGCATCCCGGAAATCATGGAACAAAGCGGGGCGCTGCTGCGGGAAGTGGGAACGACGAACCGGACGCGGCTGGCGGATTACGAGAACGCCATCAATGAGAAAACGCGGCTGCTGCTGCGCGTGCATCCTTCAAATTTCAAAGTGACCGGCTTCACGGACAAGCCTTCGCTCGAAGAACTGGTGGCGCTGGGCCAGCGCACGGGAATCCCGCTGGTGGAAGATTTGGGTTCGGGCTGCCTGGTGGACTTGGCGGAACAGGGCATTAGCGAGCCGACGGTGCGCCAAAGTATCGAAGCCGGCGTGGGCATTGTGACTTTTAGCGGAGACAAACTGCTTGGCGGCCCACAGGCCGGCGTCATTGCTGGAAAAAAGGATTTGATTGCGCGCGTGCGGCGGCACCCACTGTTTCGCGCGCTGCGCGTGGACAAACTCACGATTGCCGCACTGGAAGCCACGCTGGGCGCGTACTTGCGCGCGGCGTGGGAGGAAATCCCAGTGATGCGCATGATTCGCGCGACGCCGCAGGAGCTGAGGCGGCGGGCAGAGAATTTTATTCGCGAACTGCGGCCCGAGCTGCCGCTGGACGAAGTGGAGATTGAAGTTGTGGATGGCTCTTCGTTAGCGGGAGGCGGCTCGACGCCGACGCAGTCGCTGCCGAGCAAGGTGATTCGCATCGCCAGTGTGCGCTACTCCGCAGCGAAGCTGGAGCGGCGCCTTCGCCGCGCGCCAGCCGGGATTTCGGTTATTGCGCGCGTGGAAGAAGACTGCCTGGTTCTCGACTTACGCACCGTTTTCCCCGAGCAAGAACCGCTGCTCGTCAAGACGCTTGCCGCCGCGCTGCATTGAGTGAAGCGGTGCGTACTTCCGATTTTAAAAAACAGTACAGGACAAGCGCCCAAAGAAGCGCCGCGCGGGGCCTTAGCGGCTAAAGCCCTGCTCTGACACCTGCACTTACGAAACAAGATCACATTCCCGGCCGCATGAGGTGATTTCTTCCTGTTGACATTCAACAGGGGGCTATGCATACTCCTGTTGATTCTCAACAGGAGAGAACATGCCGGAAGACAGCACGGGGATTCTGCAAGGCACGCTGGACCTGATGGTCCTCAAGACTCTGGACACCTTGGGACCGCTGCACGGCTACGGCATCGCGCGGCGCATCGAGCAGATCAGCGAGGACGCGCTGCAGCTTAATCAGGGGACGATTTACCCTTCGCTGGTTCGGTTGTTGCAAAAAAGATGGATTTCTGCGCAATGGGGCGCTTCGGAGAACAACCGCAAAGCCAAGTTTTACTCCATAACGAAGGCCGGGCGGAAGCAGCTCACGCACGAAGCGCGGAGCTGGGAACGGATTGCGGGAGTGATCGGGCGCGTGTTGAGGACCGGGGATAGTGGTTAGGCATTCAAGATTAAGGATTAGGGATTGGGAATTTAGGAATTAGTTTCTTAGAAGCCGGAAGCTGAGGTGAAGTTGATGCTGGGTTGGCTGTGGATGCTGTTTTCGCGGATTCGGGGATGGTTGTCGTGGCGTCCTGCAAATGAAGACTTCGCGCGGGAGCTTGAGTCGCATTTGGAACTTCTGACGCAGGAAAACGTGCGGCGCGGCATGCCTCTCGAGGAAGCGCGGCGCGTGGCGCGGGTGCGATTGGGAGGAATCACGCAAATGAGGGAAAGGCATCGCGAGATGCACACGCTCCCGTTGCTGGAGACTGCTGTTCAGGACATCCGCTACGGCCTGCGCACGCTGAGGAAATCGCCGGGATTCACGAGCGTGGCCGTCCTAACCCTGGCGCTGGGCATCGGAGCAAACACGGCGATTTTTACATTGGTCCATGCGGTATTGCTAAAGCCGCTGCCGGTGGCGCATCCAGAGCAACTGTACAACCTGGGTGATGACCAGAATTGCTGCTCGCTCGGCGGAAGCCAGGACAGTTTCACCTTGTTTTCTTATCCGCTGTACAAGGAGATTCGCGACCACACTCCCGAATTCTCGGAAATTGCCGCGTTCCGATCTCATGTACCCAAGCTGAGCGTGCGCCGGAGCAGCAGTGACGCCTTCGCCGAACCTTTCCGGTCGCAGTTCGTCTCCGGGAACTACTTTTCGATGTTTGGCGTAGGGGTATTTGCCGGACGCACGCTATCTCCTTCGGACGATGAGCCCGGGGCGCCGACGTCAGCGGTGATGAGTTATCGAACCTGGCAGGTACGTTTCGCCGCCGATCCCTCGATCATAGGCAGCCGGATCATCATTGACCGTCAACCCGTGACCGTCATAGGCATCGCGGCACCGAGCTTCTTTGGAGAAAGACTGGGCGGTGACCCCGCGGAATTGTGGGTTCCTCTCGCTTCGGAGCCAAGACTGACGCCGATCGGCTCACACTTGAATGACGCCGACGACTACTGGCTTTATGCAATTGGCAGGTTACGACCGGGAGTCACTCCCGTAGAAGCGCAAGCACGGCTGAAGTCCGAAATTCAGCAATGGATTGCAGGGCGGCCCGGAATGTCCGGCTATAGGCCCGACGAACTGGAAAAGATGGTCTTCACGCTGACGCCCGCGAGCGGCGGAATCATGAGTTTGCAGGTGGATTATGCGGAGCCGCTGCGGTTTCTGACGGTGGTTTCCGCTTTTGTACTGCTGATTGCGTGCGCCAATATCGCGAATCTGTTGCTCGCGCGGGGCACGGCGAACCGGGGAGAAATTGCCGTGCGCGTGGCGCTGGGGGCTTCGCGCGGGAGGCTGGTTCAGCAAGTGGTTACGGAAAGCGTGCTTCTGGCATTAGCTGGTGGCGCGGCAGGCGTGGCGCTGGCGTTCCTGGGAACGCGAGTGATTTTGTTGCTGGCGTTTCGAGGGGCGGAGTACGTTCCCATCGAGGCGAGTCCCTCGATTCCAGTTCTGCTGTTCGCGTTTGTGCTCTCGATCTTGACGGGAGTGGTTTTTGGCATGGCTCCGGCGTGGGCGGGCTCTCATGCGCAGCCGGCGGAAACGCTGCGAGGGACGGGACGCTCCACGACAGATCGTTCGCGAGTGCCGCAGAAGGCCCTGCTGGTTTTGCAAGCGGCGCTCTCGTTAGTTTTGCTGGTGGGAGCCGGACTGGCGACGGAGAGCCTCCGGCACCTCGAAAATCAGAAGTTTGGTTTCCAGACGGCCGGGCGCCTGGTGGTGAGAGTGGATTCAGATTTGGGAGGCTACGCGCCAGAGCGGCTGCCGGGCCTTTACCACGAATTGCAAGAGCGATTGGCAGGAATTCCGGGAGTTCAAAACGCGAGTCTCTCGATGTACAGCCCCATGGAGGGATCGAATTGGGGAGACCCCGTCAGCATTGCCGGGCATCCCGCGCCCCCCGGCAAAGTCCTTGCCAGTTCGCTCAACTCCGTGAGCGCGCATTATTTCGAGACGATTGGGACGCGGCTGTTGCGCGGCCGCGTGATCGATGACCGAGACACGCCGGCATCGCGGCGCGTGGCCGTGATCAGTGAAGCCTTTGCACGCAAATACTTTCCGAATGAAGAGGCGCTTGGCCAGCACTTCGGGATCGGAGACGCGAGCCACGCGGGAGATTATGAAGTCGTGGGCATCGTGGAGGACTCCAAGTACAATGAGCCTCGGGAGCCTGCGTATGTAAGGGCGTTCTTGCCGTTACTGCAGGCGCGGGAAAACAATTCCAATGTTTTCCACGACATTCAATTGCTGGTCACAGGCTCGGCTCAGAATTTGGAGCCCGCGATACGGCGAGCACTCGCCAGCGTAGACTCGAACCTGACGGTCATTCGCGTGGCGCGTTTTGACGAACAGGTAGCCGAGAATTTCAATACGGACCGGCTAGTGGCGCGTCTGACAACACTTTATGGGCTGCTCGCGCTGCTTCTTGCTTGTGTTGGACTATATGGAGTTGCGGCATACACTGTGACGCGCCGGACGAGCGAAATTGGCATTCGCATGGCATTGGGCGCGCCAGCCAACAGCATTCTGGCGATGATGTTGCGCATGGCGATGTTTCCAGTGGTGGTAGGACTTCTCGTGGGGCTACCGCTTGCGTTGGCAGGCGGCCACGCCATCGCCAGCGAACTTTATGGCGTGAAAACTTACGATGCCTTTGTCCTTGGTGCAGCGGTCGTGGTCCTTGTAGCGTCGTCCATCGTGGCTGCGCTGATTCCGGCGCGGCGGGCCGCCCGAGTAGACCCGATAGCTGCTCTGCGGTATGAGTAGCTCCTAAGCGAATTAACCTTCTAACTAACCGTCCCAGAAAGAGTCTCGCCAGAAGGCTCAACAGGAGATACAATTCAGCCACTCGAGTAGTTTCTTTTTCGGAGAATCGTCCGCAAGCCGGGCGTTGAAGCCGAAAACAGAATAATAGGATGAGGCCAGCAACGCGAGTGGCCGGTCCGTCTCAGGGCCTCAATGGGAAATACACTGCAAGATGTTCGCTATTCGATCCGGACGCTGAGCAAGAATCCGGGCTTTGCTGCCGTCGCGGTGTTGACGCTGGCGCTGGGTATTGGGGCCAATACAGCAATCTTCAGTGTGGTGGAAAATGTACTGCTTCGCCCGCTGCCGTATCCTCAGCCGGGAAACCTCGTACAAATCTGGAATACCTACCCGCCGCAGGTTCCGCGTGGCGCGCTGTCGCCGGGTGACTATGCGGACTGGCGCCAGCAAAACGCGAGCTTTTCGGAGATGGGCGGGTACGCGCCAATTTCCCAAGGATTCAATCTAACAGGCGAAGGAGAGCCGCAGCGGGTGCTTGGTAGCTACGCGAGCGCAGGACTATTCCCTATGCTGGGAGTCCACCTTGTTGCGGGGCGCTACTTCCTGCCGGAAGAGGACCGGGCGGGCAGCGCTCCAGTGGTGATGTTGAGTCACCGGCTGTGGCAAAGCAAGTTTGGCGGCGATTCCAGGGTGATAGGACGAACGATCACTCTCGATAACCAAGGCTATACCGTTGTGGGCGTTTTACCTGGCGATTTTCGTTTGCTGCGCTGGCCGGACCTTTGGATGCCCATCGGGCAATATGGCGACGATTTGACGGAACACATTCATCACGCATTCAACGGCATTGCGCGGCTAAAGCCGGGCGTCACGCTGGCTCAGGCGCAAGATGAATTAGTGAGACTGAATCAAGAAGAAACCATCAAGTATCCGGATTCACACAAGTTTTTTGGCGTGCTTGTGGAGCCGATGGAAGACCCCTCTGTGGCGAAATTGCGGGGCATCCTGCTGGTTCTTTCTGGAGCGGTGGGGCTGGTGCTGCTGATTGCCTGCGCGAACATCGTGAACCTTCTGCTCGTGCGCAATTCGGGAAGAGAGCGGGAAGTGGCGTTGCGGACGGCGTTGGGGGCATCCCCATGGCAACTGTCGCGACAATTGCTGACGGAAAGCTTGTTGCTGTCGATGGCGGGCGGAGGGGTTGGATTGCTGCTGGCAGTGGCCGGGCTGCGGGCGTTGATGGCGTTTGTTCCTGCAGACCTGGGAGTGGTGCGGGAGAGCGGCGTGAACGGCAGTGTGCTGGGGTTCACTGCGGCGGTCTGCGTGATCGCAGGAATGATTTGCGGGCTGCTGCCGGCGCTGCGCTCGCTGCGGTCGAATCTTGCGGGAACTCTCAAACAAGGCGGCAAGGGCAGCGGCGCCTCGGGGCGTCACCGGACGCACAACGCTTTGGTGATTTCCGAGATTGCGATGGCGCTTGTGCCGCTAATTGGGGCGGGACTGCTCTTGCGGAGCTTCCAGCATCTCTTGGAAGTGAGTCCCGGTTTTCGCGTGGACCACATCCTAACGATGGAGGTGCAGCAAGCGGCGGTTCCGTTTGCGCAAGCCAGCAAACTTTCGCAGGATGATTGGATCCAGATTCAACAAAAGCAGTCGCTGCAGTTCGAACAAATCGCGGAGAAGATTCGCGCGCTGCCCGGTGTGAAGGAAGCCGCGGGTATTGACGACCTGCCGTTGAGCAACGAGTTTCGTCAGGCGTCCAGATTTGTAATTGAGGGCCAGCCCGTCCCCAATGCGGGAGCGCGGCCGATTGTACAATTCCGGACCGTCAGTTTGACTTATTTCTCCGTTTTGGGAATCCCTCTGCGCGAGGGCCGGCTTTTCACCGAGGACGACCTGAAAGTGCCGAGAGCCATCATCAACGAGACCATGGCGAAGCGGTTCTGGCCGAAAGACGATGCTATCGGAAAGCGCATTAATCTCTGCTCGCTTGATCCGAAACCGTGCTGGAGCACCATTATTGGCATCGTAGGTAACGTGCATCAATTCGGACTGGATGGCGATCCGACATTTGACGTTTATTTTGTGGGCGGTTGGACGCCGTATGTCGTGGTGCGGACGGCGTCGGATCCCGTGGCGCTGGCGCCTGCCGTTGTAGATGTCATTCGCAAAGAGGCCTCGAATCTGCCGGTAACGCACATACAAACTATGGATGAATTGCTCGATGGATCGATTTCTCCCAGGCGATTCTCGGCGATGCTGGTTGGCGTTTTCGCAATGCTCGCAGTTTTGCTCGCGGCAGTCGGCATCTATGGAGTGATGGGCTACGCAGTAAGCCAGAGGACGCGGGAAATTGGGGTAAGAATGGCCTTGGGGGCGCAGGCCGGCGATGTCCGCAGAATGATTCTTACGCAGACGATCAAGCTGACGGCTGCCGGCGTGGCTATTGGGCTGGCCGGAGCGTTTGGCGTGGCACGCTTCTTGACGAGCCTGCTGTTTGGTGTGGGGACGCATGATCCGGTTACGTTTCTTGGCGTGGCCGCTTTTCTGATTCTTGTGGCGATGGTGGCCGCGTATGTTCCGGCGCAGCGAGCCATGCGAGTGGACCCGATTGTGGCGCTGCGGTACGAGTGAAGTAAGAGTGACCCAGCTGCAGTAAGCAAGGACTATGCTACGATATAGGTGTGATATAGGGGCGTGATTTGGCGACCGCGCTGATTCATATGGACCCACAACAGAAAAAGCTGCTGGCGAAGCGTGCCAGGCTGCGCGGAAAATCTTTTTCTCAGGAAGTGCGTGACGCCGTGGATTTGTACCTCTCTGTTTCCATCCAGAACGAGGAAGAACTAAGCGCCCTGGCACAAGCAGCCAACCGGGCAGCCGACAGGATGATCAAGAAGCTCGACGAGACCATTGTTTATGTGGATCGCGTGCTCAAACAGATGCGGAATGGCCGGTGAGCTGGGCGAGCGAAGCGGTCGCTGCGATTCGCAAGATGGTTCTGATCGAAGACCGAGTGGAACGACTGACGGACCAGGTAAAGCGAATTGCGGACAGCTGCCAAGAACTGGATCGGCGTCTCATTCGTCTGGAAGCAAAGTTTGAAGTGATTGAGAAGGTAGCAGCGACTCGCCGGCGTAGTATTCGCAGAAAATCCGAAACTTAGACCCGCAGTGAAACTACACAAAGTGTTCATCCGTCCATATGACAGGGTTCGCGGAGTGGGCGAAGCCTTTAGGTGCATCTGATAGATTCCTGATTGCCGAGAATTCCTTGATCGAAGACGGAGAGGTGTGAAATGAGAAGAGATTTGTGCGTCCTGGCTGGAATGCTGGTGTTGATGGCCGGTTCTGCAGGCAAGGGGCAAAGCGATCCGCAACGGCCTGCGGAATCACGCTCACAGCAAGTGACCATTCCTCCGGCACAGCAGCCACCCCAGCAACGCCAACGCACACAGCCCCCGGAACAGCCGTCGCCAGGGCAGGCCGAGGGAGCACAGGGAAAGCAGACGCAGCGTCCGCCGATTGCCGAAGAAAAATCTTCGGTGACGCATCACTCCGCGCGCATTGCTGGTCAGGAGATTAAATACACCGCGACGGCCGCGACGTACAACATCAAGGCCGATGATGGAACGCCGAAGGCAACGATGTTTTATGTCGCGTACACAAAAGAAGGAGTGTCGGACATTGCCAAACGTCCCATCAGCTTTGTTTACAATGGCGGGCCGGGCTCAGCGTCGCTTTTTACACACATGGGCATGGGACCGAAGCGTGTCGCGCTGACTCCGGACGGGCACGGCATGCCCGCGCCGTATACGGTCGTGGACAACGAGGACTCGTTTCTCGACGCAACCGACCTCGTTTTCATTGATGCAATCTCGACCGGTTTCAGCCGGCCGGCACCCGGAGAAGCGCCGAATCAATTTCACGGGATCATCGCGGACGCGAACTGGTTTGCGGATTTCATCTACCAGTACATCACCCGGAACGAGCGCTGGGCT
>Ga0209166_10000477_pt1 | contig 44293 bp, 32 predicted proteins | sample Coa_R1_3_FD_187151 | JGI IMG/M metagenome (GOLD analysis project Ga0209166, IMG submission 187151) | Surface soil microbial communities from Centralia Pennsylvania, which are recovering from an underground coalmine fire - Coalmine... | ecosystem: Environmental > Terrestrial > Soil >...
GTGCGAAAGCACCGAACTATGGTGCGCAGTTGCGCACCGGAGAATCTCGAGATTCCGGGTCCGGTCCTGTCGGACCGTCCCGGAATGACGGCTACCCGTCACTTCTTCACCAACTTACACTCCGGATTCGGCGGCCCGAACGCCTGCTCGCCGGGGATCGTGGTGAGGATCTTGTAATAGTCCCACGGATACTTGCTCTCCTCCGGCGACTTGACCTGCGCCAGCATCAGGTCGTGCACCATGAGATTATCCTCGCGCAACCTGCCATGGCGGGCGAAGAAATCCTCGATCGGCTTCTCGCGCATTTTCGCCGCGACCTTCAGCGGATCGTCGGTGCCGGAATCCCGCACAGCCTCCAGATAATGCATCACCGAGGAATAGACGCCGGCCTGCCACATCGTCGGCATCCGGTTCATCTTCGCGAAGTAGCGCTTCGACCATTCGCGGGTCCTGTCGTCCATGTCCCAGTAGAACGAGGTCGTCAGCAACAAGCCCTGGGATGCTTGCAGGCCCAGCGCGTGAATATCGGTGATCAGCACCAACAGCCCCGCCATCTGCTGGCCGCCCTTGGAGATGCCGAACTCGCCGGCGGTCTTGATCTCGTTGGTGTTGTTGGGAGGCCCGGCGGCAATGCCGATGATCTTGGCCTTCGAGGCCTGCGCCTGCAGGATGAACGACGACACGTCCGGCGTCGCAAAGGGCGGGCGCACCGCGCCGACCACTTTGCCGCCGTTGGCGGTGATCACCACCGAAGCGTCGCGCTCCAGCGAATGGCCGAAGGCATAGTCATCGGTGATGAAGAACCAGGAGTCGCCGCCGCGCTTGACGACCTCCTGCGCGGTGCCGACGGCGAGCGCATGGGTGTCGAACACCCACTGGATCGCATAGGGCGAGCACAGCTTGCCGTGGAAGTCGGCCGCTCCCGTCGAATGCACGATCAAGAGCTTCTTCTTCTCGTCGGCGACGCGCTGCACGGCAAGGCCTACGGCGGAGACCGGCACGTCGACGATCAGGTCGACCTGCTCGACATCGTACCAGCGCCGTGCGATGGCGGCGCCGATATCAGGCTTGAGCTGGTGATCGCCGACCACGAGGCTGATCGGCTTGCCCAGTACCTTGCCGCCGAAATCGTCGATCGCCATCTGCGCGGCCGTCACCGAGCCCTGGCCGGTCGGCGTCGAAGCCGGGCCGTTCATGTCGGTGAGCACACCGATCTTGACGACGTTGTCGGAAATCTGCGCGAGCGCCGCGGTCGAAGCCAGCATCGCGGCTGCAAGCGCTCCGAGCATCGGCAGTAGTCTTGATATCATTGTGTCTCCTCCTGATATCGCCGGCGCTTTGGCCGTTGTCGCATTTGCCGGCCCTGCCGGCCGGTGAATTGGTTTCTTTTGCAACTATTTTGGGGGCCGCGTCAACGCGTCCGAAAGGCAATGATCGACGCATCCGGCTGTGGATTCCAGGCGCGATCCGGTTCATACGGCCGTCATGGATGCCACCCAACGCCTGCCGGCCTCGCTCACGCCGCTCGACGTCGCGCTCGCCGCCCTGCTGCGCGATGTCGCACCGGTCTCCGCAAGCAAACAAGCGCGTCACGATGCGCATGGCAGGGAGTCTTCCGAAATTCCCGAGCTCGCGGCCTGGCCGCCGCATGACATCGCAGCAAGCGACGGTTGGGCGTTACGCGCCTCCGATCTCGTTGGCGCGTCCAGCTACACGCCGCTGCCGTTGAGCAGATCGCCTGTCTGGGTCGAAGCGGGCGATAAAATTCCCGATGGCTGCGACTGCGTGCTCGACGAGGATTCCATCGAGCGCACAGGACCGATCGCGCAAGTGCTGGCGGAGGCGATCCCGGGGCAGGGCATCCGTCGCAAGAGCGGCAAGATTGCTGATCCCGGCCGGATCGTCGCCGCGTGGCGGCTGAGTAGCCTTTGCGATGCCGCCTGCCGGCCGCGGCTGCGCGTCGTGAATAGTCCGGGCGGCGCGATCACGGCGAAACTGATCGCGAAGAGCTTGCGCGAAGCGGGCGTCGAAATCGTGTTCGTTGAAGCCAGCGCGCGCGATGCGGCTTCCATTGCCCCGCTGCTCGCGGGTAGCGATTGCGATCTCATCCTCACCATTGGCGGCAGTGGCGTCGGGCGCACCGATGCCGCGGTGATCGCGCTGACCGAACGCGGCGAGGTGATCGCGCACGGTCTTGCGCTGCAGCCCGGGCGCACGGCTGCGGTGGGGCGGATCGGCCGCACGCCGGTCGTCGTCATGCCGGGCGCTCCGGATCAAGCGCTTGCCGTGTGGTGGACGTTGGTGCTGCCCGCGCTCGATCGATTGGCGGGATGGCAGCATAAAGCCGTGACCCGGCCGCTCGCACGAAAGATCGCCTCCAGCGTGGGGATCGCGGAAGTGGTCCTGCTCGAAGAGCAGGACGGCGCCTGGCTGCCGCTTGCGGTTGGCGATCTCCCGTTTGGCGCGATCGCGCGGGCCGGCGCCTGGTTGTTGGTTCCCGGCGGCAGCGAAGGCTATGCTGCGGGAACGCCGGTCGATGCCTATTTGTTGCGGGAATGAAGGATGTGATGACCAAGATACCCGCGCCGAAGCAAAGCGAAAACCTCGATCAGGACCAGTTCCTGACCATCCTGTCGCGTGAGGAGGCGCTGGCGCGCTTCGAAGCCGCGTTGTTCCCACGCGCGATCGCGAGCGAGCCGCGCCCGCTCGCCGATGCGCTCGGCGCTGCGCTTTCCGAGGACATCACCGCGCCGATCGACGTGCCGCCCTTCGACCGTTCCAATGTCGACGGCTTTGCGGTGCGCTCCGCCGATCTCGCTTCCGCCAGCGAAGCCGCACCGGTGCGGTTGAAACTCAATGACGAGGTGATCGCCTGCGGTGTCGCGCCAACCCGGCCGGTGTTGTCGGGCACGGCAACGCCGATCGCAACCGGCGGCCCGCTGCCGCGCGGCGCCGACGCCATCGTCATGGTCGAGCACACGCAACCATCGGGGGCGCGGGCGATCGAGGTTCGTCGCGCGGCCTCGCCCGGGCAATTCGTGTCTTATGCCGGCTCCGATATCGCGCGCGGCGAAGCGCTGCTGCGTGCAGGCACCATCATCGGCTCGCGCGAGATCGGCATGCTGGCCGCCTGTGGCATCGCCGAAGTGATGGTGGCGCGGAAGCCGCGCGTTGCGGTGATCTCGACCGGCGACGAGCTGGTGCAGCCAGGAGAGGCGCTTCGAGCCGCCGCGATCTACGACACCAATGGCGCGATCGTCGCCGCGGCGATCACCGAGAACGGCGGCGAGGCGTGCTTCATCGGCGCGATCAAGGACGATGAAGCTGCCCTCGAAGCGGCGATGCGCAGGGCGCTTGCCGACAGCGACATGCTGGTGCTGTCGGGCGGCACCTCCAAGGGCGCGGGCGACGTCTCGCACCGGATCATTGCCCGGCTCGGACAACCCGGCATCATTGCACACGGCATAGCGCTCAAACCCGGCAAGCCGCTGTGCCTTGCAGTCTGCGACGGCAAGCCGGTCGTGATCCTGCCGGGCTTCCCGACCTCGGCGATGTTCACCTTCCACGACATGATCGTGCCGGTGCTGCGGCGCTTGGCTGCTCTGCCGCCGCGCGCGGACGCGAAGGTGACAGCAAAAGTCCCCGTGCGTATCGCCTCCGAGCTCGGCCGCACCGAGTTCGTGATGGTGTCGCTGGTCGAGGGCGCCGATGGCCTGATCGCCTATCCCTCCGGCAAGGGCTCGGGCGCGATCACGTCCTTTGCGCAGGCCGACGGCTTCGTGAGGATCGATGCGCTCGCCGAGCAGATGCCTGCCGGGACCGAAGCCGAGGTGACGCTGTTCACGCCGCATGTGCGCGTGCCTGATCTCGTCATCGTCGGCAGCCACTGCACCGGGCTCGACCTCGTTACCGCATCGCTTTCGCATGCAGGTTTGACGGTGCGCTCGATCGCTGTCGGCAGCCTCGGAGGCCTCGCCGCCGCCAAGCGCGGCGAGTGCGATCTCGCGCCGATCCATCTGTTCGACGACAAGAGCGAGACCTACAACACGCCGTTCCTCTCCGATGGACTCGAGCTGGTGCCGGGCTGGCGGCGCATGCAGGGCATCGTGTTCCGCAAGGGCGATGCGCGTTTCGAAGGCAAGACGGTGCAGGAGGCGATGCGATCCGCGCTGGCCGATCCCGCCTGCGTCATGGTGAACCGCAACCAGGGCGCCGGCACGCGCATCCTGATCGATCGCCTGCTTGGAGAGGCGCGGCCTGACGGCTACTGGAACCAGCCGCGCTCGCACAATGCGGTCGCCGCCGCAGTCAGCCAGCATCGCGCCGACTGGGGGCTGACGATTGCGCCGGTGGCGCACGCCTCCGGCCTCGGCTTCATTCCGCTCGCGGAAGAGCACTACGACTTCGCGCTGGTCAAGGCCCGCAAGCAGCGGCCGGCGGTGCAGGCCTTCCTCGATGCACTCGCCTCTGAAGACGCGCGCGCCGCGCTTGCAAAAGCCGGCTTCCGGCCGGCATGACTTACGCGGCAAATCGGATTTGCCCGGCGCCTTCCGCGTCATAGCCGGAAAGCTGCGTGGCGCGTACCTTTGAGCGATCCTCGCGCAGGAAGGTGACCAGCGCCTGCATCGAGGGGCGAAAATAGCTGCGCTGGCGCATCAACAGATCAAAACTCTCCCAGAGCAGTGGCACGAAATCGAGCCCCGCCGCTTTCGCCGCCGCGCGCGTGGCGATGCCGCAATCGGCCTGCCCGGCGCGGATGGTGGCGGCGAGGTCGGGACCCGTCAGACAGGGCGGCTCGCGCCGCCTGAGACTCTTCGTGCTCGTGCCGAGGCGCGCGAGCAGCGCCTCCAGCAGCAATTGCGCGCCGGCGCCGGGCTGGCGCATCGCTATCAGCGCGCCGGAGACCAGCACGTCCGACAGGCTGTTCAGGTGTCTGGGATTGCCGGGGGCGAGCAGCAATCCCTGCTCGCGCCGCGCGACGCCGACCAGCACGGCGTCATGCAGGCTCGGGATTCCCTTCAGCGCCGCGATATTGGCGTCCTCGGCGGCATGGTTGGAGACCTCGGCTCCGTGGAAGTGGATCGCAGCCGCGATCACCTCGCCGCGCTGCAGCCGCTCGACGCCGCGCATCGTGCCTTCGTTCAGCGAAGCCAGGCCCGAGCCGGATTCGCGCAAGCTCCACTCGAGCAGATCGTCCTGGCTGCCGCCGACAATCGGCGGTGGATCCGCAGCAATCATCCCTTGCGGACGCGCCAGTCCCGACAGCACCCAGAGATCCAGCTCGTGACGCGGAAACAGCCACTTGCCCGTTACCTTGCTGCAGGGGATCGCGCCCGCGGTCACCAACTCGTAGAGCTTGCGCTCACCGAGCCGCAGATAGTCCGCCGCCTCGCTCGTGGTCAGGAACTCCATCCTGCATTTCTATGCATATTCCTGATTGGGCTCAATGGATTCCCTATGGCCGGGAATCATTGCGGCCATGCGCAGAAGTGACTCAGCTATGACTAGACGAACGCCATTCCGCCATTCAGCACAATGGTTTGGCCGGTCATGTAGTCGTTACCGAGCGCCATCAGCACGGCTTGCGCTACCTCCTCCGGATGGCCGAGGCGGCCGAGCGGGATCCGTGCGGCAAGCTCCGTCCGACCGCTCATCATGTCGGTCGCGATCAGCGACGGCGCGACGGCATTGACGGTGATGCCGTCCTTCACCAGCCGCGCTGCATAGCCGCGGGTGAGACCTTCCATGGCGGCCTTCGAGGCATTGTAATGCGGGCCGATCGCGCCGGCTCCGCGCGCCGCACCCGAGGAGATATTGACGATGCGGCCCCACTTCTTCGCGCGCATCGATGGCACCACCGCCTGCGTGCACAAAAACGCCGATTTCAGGTTGACCGTGATGGTCCGGTCGAAGTCATCCTCGGTGAGATCATCGACGCCGCGCACGATTGCGATGCCCGCATTGTTGACGAGGATGTCGACCGGACCAAGCGTCGACCTGATGTGCTCGATCATCCTGGCGACGGAGGCGGCCTGCGACACGTCGGCGGCGACCGCGATCGCACGGTGGCCGGCCTTGTTGAGATCGGCGACCAGCGCATCGGCCGCATCTGCGCGCTCGCGATAATTCACCGCAACCGCAGCTCCCGCCTCGGCGAGCGCCACTGCGATCGCGGCCCCAATGCCGCGCGAGGCACCGGTCACCAGCGCGACCTTGTCCTTGAGATCCGGGGTGATGATCATCGACTGTCCTCTATTGTTAACCGCCGTCGAGGGCCGCGAGCCGATCCGCTTCCGCAATGTCGTCAATGGTGTTGGCGTTGAAGAAGGGATCGACCGGGCTTGTCGGCCAGGTCACGGTTGCAAGCCGATAGCGGGCGGTCCAGCGGTCGATCTTGCGGATGTCTTCCTCGACCAGCGCGTGGCGAAGCTCGCCGCGCAAGCGCACGCTCCACAGCCCGATCACCGGATGCGTCTGTCCATCGGAGGCCGCGACCGCGAGCTCGGCATTTACCGCGATGCGCGCCGCATCGAGCCTCGCCACCAGATCGCGCGGCAGGAACGGGCAATCGGCCGCGGCGCTCAGCACGAATTTCACCTCGGTCCGATGCGCGGCCATCCAGTCGAGTGCCGTAAGGATTCCGGCGAGCGGCCCTGGAAAATCGGCAATCGTGTCGGCGATCACAGGCAGCCCAAACGCTGCAAAGCGCGCGGGATCGCCGTTGGCGTTGAGGATCAGGCCATCGCATTGGGGTCCGAGCCGCGCGATGACACGCGCGAGGATCGTCTTACCCGCGATGGTGCGCATCGGTTTGTCGCCGCCGCCCATCCGCCGCGCCAGCCCGCCAGCGAGCAGCACGGCAGGAATTTTACTCGTCACGGCTCTCGCCCTTGCGCTTGTGCCGCGCCGATTCTTCCTCGACGTAATCGAGGTTCTGGTCGTGGACGATGCGCTCTTCGCCCGAGAGCGCGATGAAGCGCTTGCCGCGCGTGCGCCCGACCAGGGTCAGCCCCACCTGCCGGGCCAGATCGACGCCCCAGGCGGTAAAGCCCGAGCGCGAGACCAGAATGGGAATGCCCATCCGCACCGTCTTGATCACCATCTCCGAGGTGAGCCGCCCGGTCGTGTAGAGGATCTTGTCGCCCGCATCGACGCCATGACGGAACATCCAGCCCGCGATCTTGTCGACGGCGTTGTGGCGACCGACATCCTCGGTGTAGCAGATGGGTGTGCCTTGCTTGCACAGCACGCAGCCATGGATCGCGCCGGCCTCGAGATACAGCGAGGGCATGGTGTTGATCGCGTGCGTCATCTGGTAGAGCCAGGAGGTGCGCAGCTCCGCTTTCGGCAGCGCTACGCTCCCGACCGCTTCCAGGAGATCGCCGAACGCGGTGCCCTGAGCGCAGCCGGACGTCTGCGTCCGCTTCTTCAGCTTCGCCTCGAAATTGGTGTGATGCCCGGTGCGGACCACGACGACCTGAAGATCGTCGTCATATTCGACCTCGGTGACGACGTCGCTGTATTTCAGCATGTTCTGATTGAGCAGGTAGCCGAGCGCGAGATATTCCGGATAGTCGCCGATCGTCATCATGGTGACGATCTCCTGCGCATTCAGATAAAGCGTCAGCGGCCGCTCGACCGGCACCTTGATCTCGGTCTTTGCCCCCGTCTGGTCGACGCCGGTCACGCGCTCGGTCAGCCTGGGATCGTCCGGGTTCGGCACGATCAGGGGGATGGGGGCTTTCTCGATCTTCATCATGGCGTGCAGGCTAGCATGACAGCGGCTTCCAGCCGATATAAGTATGGCTGAACAGCGAGAAATCTATCCCCTGACTCGTCATTGCGAGGAGCGAAGCGACGAAGCAATCCATGTTTCAGCAAGCGGAGAAATGGATTGCTTCGCTTCGCTCGCAATGACGAAAAACGGTGGGTTCCGGAGATCGATTTGAGCATGAAAGTGATAGGCCTCGCAGGCTGGAGCGGTGCCGGCAAGACCACCCTGCTGACGCGGGTGATCCCGCTGCTGCGCGCCGACGGCCTTCGCGTCTCCGTGATCAAGCACGCCCATCACAAGTTCGACGTCGATAGGCCCGGCAAGGATTCCTGGCGCCATCGCGAGGCGGGCGCCGAGGAGGTGCTGGTGTCATCCGCCAATCGCTGGGCCTTGATGCATGAGCTGCGTGGCGAGCGCGAGCCGCGGCTTCCGGAACTCTTGCGAAGACTGTCGCCGGTCGATCTCGTCGTGATCGAAGGCTACAAGACCGAGCCGCATCGCAAGATCGAGATCTTTCGCGCGGCAAACGAGAAACCGTTCCTGTTTCCGACCGACCCCGACATCGTCGGCATCGCCGCCGACGTCGCGGTTGAAACGAGCCTGCCGACCGCCCATCTCGACGACATCCCTGCTATTGCCGCGATGATGCGGCGGTTTGCGATTCCCATCGACGATGCGTTGGCGATGGCCGAGATGTAAGAGAATGGCGCAACTCTCCGACGATTGCTTTGCCTTTGGCGGGCCGATGATGTCGGTGGATGAGGCCGTCGGTCTCATCACCGCGCGCGTGACAGCGGTCGGCGAGACCGAGCGCGTGGCGCTGGTCGAGGCCGATGGCCGCATTCTCGCGCGCGAGGTCGTGGCCCCCTTGCCGCTGCCGCCCTTCACCAATTCCGCGGTCGACGGCTATGCCGTTCAGGCGAGCGACTTGCCGCGCGGCAAGGAGCAGGCGTTTCCGGTTGCAGGCCGCGTGCCGGCGGGCGCTTCGGCGACTGCGGCGCGGCCCGGGCAGGCGGTGCGCATCTTCACCGGCGCGCCGATGCCTCAGGGCACCGACACCGTGTTCATGCAGGAAGACGTGCGGATTGATGCATCGGGCAACGTCGTGCTGCCGGCGGGGCTGAAGGCGGGCGCCAATGTACGGCCCGCGGGCGAGGATATTCCGGAAGGCCACGTTGCGCTGAGGGCCGGCCAGCGTCTGCGGCCGCAGGATATCGCGCTCGCCGCTGCCTTCGGCCTGACCGAGCTGGACGTGACGAGACGCATTCGCGTCGTCGTATTTTCGACCGGCGATGAGCTGGCTTCACCAGGCAAACCACGCGGCGCCGCGCAGCTCTTCGACTCCAACCGCTTCATGCTGATGGCGATGCTTCGGCGGCTCGGCTGCGAGGTCGGTGATCTCGGCATTATGCGCGATGCGCGCGAGCCGCTGGCGGCAGCCTTGAAAGAGGTCGCGAGCCGTCACGATCTGATCCTCACCACAGGCGGCGTCTCGACCGGCGAGGAGGATCATGTCAAGGCCGGTGTCGAGAGCGCGGGATCACTTGTGCTGTGGCGGATGGCCATCAAGCCGGGCCGCCCGGTAGCGATGGGCATCATCGGCGGCACGCCGTTCATCGGCCTTCCCGGCAATCCGGTGGCGAGCTTCGTCACCTTCGTCCATGTCGTTCGTCCGACCGTGCTTGCGCTTTCGGGGGCTGCGCCTTCGCCATTCGTGCCGATGCCGGTGCGTGCGGCCTTCACTTACAAGAAGAAGAGCGGCCGGCGCGAATATGTTCGCGCCGTGCTCCGCCGCGCCGAGGATGGCGCGCTGGAGGCGTTGAAATTTCCGCGCGAGGGCGCCGGGCTGTTGTCGTCGCTGGTCGATACCGACGGCCTGGTCGAGCTCGGCGAGACCGTGACCAGGGTCGAGCCCGGCGAGCGCGTCGGCTTTCTCGGCTATGCCAACCTCCTGTAAAGTCGCACACGCATGACCACGACCAAGCTCGACCTCACCGGCCTCAAATGTCCGCTGCCGGCGCTCAAGACGCGCAAGGCGCTGAAATCAGTGCCCCCTGGCGATCGTCTCGAAGTGCATTGCACCGATCCCCTGTCGGTAATCGACATCCCGAACCTGATCCGCGAGACCGGCGACAAGGTCGAGATCACCGCGCGCGATGAAAAGAAGATCGTGTTCCTGATCGAGAAGCTGAAAGGGTCGGAGAAAAAAGATGTTCCGTCTTGAGGTCGTCATTCCGGGGCGCGCGTCAGCGCGAGCCCGGAATCCATAACCACAGGCCGTCAAGATGGACACGTTGGCCAACGAGCATTTCAAATCACGAAAAGCCGTGGTCATGGATTGCGGGCGCAGCCCTTGCGGGCTGCCCCGGAATGACGAGGCCAGGTGGCCTGGAGAAAGTGACGCTATTGCGCGCCTGCGGAGGATGCACTACGCTTTGAGCGGATGGGGATGGGGTCCCCCGATAACCGCCGCAAGGCTGATGACTCCTGCCAGGCGCTTTGCGTCGGTAGGAGGCTGTCCAAATTCCTCCGCGATAAGCAACTGGTTCGCCCGTCGTGCGCTGCGCGAAAGGTGACGCATGATCGGGTGTTGCGACATGACGGGGCGTGGCCCCGGCCCGTGGACATGCGTCTGCGGGCTAAAGAAGGAGGCGGACGTAAAGTCCACAGCGGCGATGAAAGATGTTTCCGCTTTTTTTGGCGAACCAAAGGGACATTTCTGAACCCATGACCAGTCTGATCTCAGTACCCATGACCAGTCTGATTTCCGTTGTCCTGGGCAGTATTCTCGGCGGCATCGCGCGCTACTTCATCTCCGGTGTCGTCGCGAGACGGGTCGGCGAGACGTTTCCGTGGGGCACGCTTTTCATCAATGTCAGCGGAGCTTTCCTGATTGGAATCCTCGGCGACATGGCAGAAGACAAGGCCTCGCTGATGGCTTCGCCGGATCCTTGGCTCTTCGCCGTGACGGGCTTCCTTGGCTGCTACACCACGGTCTCCTCCTTCAGCCTGCAAACGCTGTCCCTGGCACGAGACGGACAGAGTAGCCGTGCGCTGGGCTATGTCGTCATTTCGGTCGCTTTCTCGCTTGCGGCCGCTGCCGCAGGCTTCGCCCTGGTCGATTGGATGAAAATGAGCTGATCTCGATGAGCGGCAAGAAGACCAACGCCACCCATTCGAAAACGGCGATCCTGTACACCCACGTTGCGATCGGCGCCGTGCTGGGTGGGCTGGCGCGCTGGCTCGCATCCCTGGTGATCCCTTCGGTTTCGGGATTCCCGCTGGCAACGCTGTTCGTGAATGTCACGGGTTCCTTCATTATCGGGTTTTACGGTACCATCAGTGGACCCGACGGCCGATGGTTTGCGAGCGCAGAGCAGCGCCAGTTCGTCATGACCGGATTTTGTGGAGGCTACACCACGTTCTCGTCCTTCAGCCTCGAAACGGTGAGGCTGTTGCGCGCCGGCCTAACGCAGACGGCGCTCTTGAACATAGGCGTCTCGGTCGTGACCTGGCTGCTCGCCGTCTGGCTCGGACACGTGGTGGCGAGCCGGCTCAATCGTTTGAAGGGGGACTAGCGATGCAAATCCCGAAACAGGCTGTGCTGCTCCGCATTTTCATTGGCGAGAACGACCGCTCCCACGGAAAGCCGCTCTATGAGGCGATCGTGCTGAAGGCGCGCGAGCAGCATCTCGCCGGAGCCACGGTCCTGCGCGGACCCATGGGCTTCGGCGCTTCCAGCCGGCTTCACACCGCCAAGATCCTTCGCCTCTCCGAGGATTTGCCGCTCGTGATCGAGATCGTCGACAGCGAGGAGAAGATCAACGCGTTCCTGCCGACGCTGGACGGCATGATGACAAGCGGCCTGATCACCCTGGAAAAGGTGCAGGTCCTCCAATACGGGACCCAGGCCGGGGGTTGATTCCGGCCAGGCGACGGGCAAATCACCTTGCGTCACTTTGCTTTATCAGAAGTAATGTCAAGCTCTGTGAGCAAAAATATTCCGCTTCCGTTTTCCGGAAATACATGATTGTCTCTGCGCATCCCGCCTCCGAAAAGAGGGGCGCTTCGCGATCGTCACGAACGTTGGGTGCGGGATGCGATGGACGCGGGCGGCATCAGCTGACGAGTGATGTCTCTCGCGGACGAGCGAAATCGTGCGGTCCCGACGCCCCGACGCTGGCGTCAACCCCCGGGTCATAAGCCCGGGGGGACGGAGGCTAACAAGCCCGGCACTCCGAGGAGACCACGTATAAGCCGTAAACCATCGCGCAGGGAATGCCGGAGTGTGTTCGGTTGTACCTGTAGCTGACTCGTGTGCGTTCCTAGCGCATTTGCTGCACACGAGGCCTGCGGGTGCAACGGCACCCGGCATTCCCTGCGCCCTCACTTCTTGGGGGCAAAGCCTGATCCAAAACCCGGGCGACGCGAGCCGCGGGAACGAGGCCGTATGTGTCGGAACAGACGGCTGCGCCTTATAAGGGCCGTTCTTCAACGCGAGCCTGCGCCTCAGGCAGGCGATGGTTCTGATAGAAAAGATCAATCGCTCAATTGGGGAAAGTAATCGATGTCAGCGTGGTTCAGGCCGGCGAGTTGCAAAACCGGTGGGCGCTACCTTTTGCCTATCGACATGCCCGACCGCTTCTGCCCCAATCCGTTATCTCCGCGAGAGGGCGGATGCCGAGTCGTGTCTTGCGCACGCGTGGCGTGGGGGCTTTTGCAAATTTCACTTTCGCGCCGCACAATGGCGTGTCGGCAATGTTGCGCCTAAGCTGGTGTTGACGCTTCGCATGCGCTTGGCGATCCCGGCGCATTCGGGCGTGCTGCGGAGCAACAATGGGCGTTGTTGGTCTGCGCTGGAAGCAGGGATCGATCAGGGCAGGCTGATCCACGACGGATTGCTGCAGGGAGGGACGAATGGCTACAGCAGATACTGCCGGCGCTGTGAAAGGCGCCACAGGGGGAATCTTTGACCGCGAGCACACGATAGCGAAGGCCGGCTTCAATCGCTGGCTGGTACCGCCGGCCGCGCTCTGCATCCATCTGTGCATCGGCATGGCCTATGGCTTCTCGGTGTTCTGGCTGCCGCTGTCGCACGCGCTCCAGCCGTCGGGGGCAGCGAAGGCCTGCCCCAACATCTCGCTGTTCCAGGAGCTGTTCACCACCACTTGCGACTGGAAGGTCGCAAGCATGGGCTGGATGTTCACGCTGTTCTTCGTGTTCCTTGGCGTCTCGGCCGCGATCTGGGGCGGCTGGCTCGAGCGTGCCGGTCCCCGCAAGGCCGGCGCGGTGGCCGCGGTGTGCTGGGGCGGCGGCCTCATCATCGGCGCGTTCGGCATCTATGTGCATCAGCTCTGGATCATGTGGCTAGGCGCCGGCGTGATCGGAGGCGTCGGGCTTGGCCTCGGCTACATCTCGCCGGTCTCGACGCTGATCAAATGGTTCCCGGACCATCGCGGCATGGCGACCGGCATGGCCATCATGGGCTTCGGCGGCGGCGCCATGATCGGCGCGCCGCTTGCCAACAACCTGATCAATTACTTCAAGACTCCGACCGATGTCGGCGTCTGGCAGACATATGCCACCTTGGGTGTGATCTATTTCGTGTTCATGATGATCGGCGCCTTTGCCTATCGCGTGACGCCGGCCGGCTGGCAGCCCGACGGTTGGACGCCGCCGAGCGAAAGGAAGACGATGATCACCGAGCACAACGTCCATCTCGACAACGCGCACAAGACGCCGCAGTTCTGGCTGATCTGGTGGGTGTTGTGCTTGAACGTGTCGGCCGGTATCGGCGTGATCGGCATGGCCTCGCCGATGCTGCAGGAGATTTTCGCAGGCAAGCTGATCGGGCACCCCGAACTGAGCTTCAGTCAACTCGCGGCTGACCAGAAGGTGTTGATCGCCGGAATCGCGGCAGGCTTCGCCGGACTGCTGTCGCTGTTCAACATCGGTGGCCGGTTCTTCTGGGCCTCGCTGTCGGATTATATCGGGCGCAAGCCGACCTACTATTGCTTCTTCCTGCTTGGCATCGCGCTCTATGCCCTGGCGCCGACCTTTGCCAGCCTCGGTGCGAAAGCGCTGTTCGTGCTCGGCTTCGGCATCATCCTGTCGATGTATGGCGGTGGCTTTTCCACCGTGCCGGCATACCTCGCCGACATGTTCGGCACGCAGTTCGTCGGCGCCATCCACGGCCGGTTGCTCACGGCCTGGTCGACCGCCGGCATCATCGGCCCCGTGGTGGTGAACTACCTCCGCGAGTTCCAGCTTGCGGCCGGCGTTCCCCGTGACAAGCTCTACGACAGCACGATGTACGTGCTCTGCGCGATGCTGGTCGCCGGCCTGATCTGCAACTTTTTGGTCAAGCCGGTGAATCCCAAATGGCACATGAGCGAGGCCGAAGTCGCGAAGCTGCAGGCGGCTCACCTCAAGAACGGTGGAACGATCGAGCACGGCTCGTTCGGCATCGGCAGGGGCGGGCTCGACCTCAAGGCGGCGTTGTTCTGGCTGTTCGTCGGCGTGCCGCTCGCCTGGGGCGTCTGGAAAACGCTGCAAAGCGCGGCCAGTATCTTCTGATTGCTCACAGGCCGCGGGACGCTGACAACCGGCGTCCCGCGGCGTCTGCATTTTTCAAAAACGATCAAAGCAAACGGACTTAAAGGGGGAGACCACATGTTTCGCATCCGCGTTATTCTTGCAGCCACGCTGCTCGTTGCCGGCCTCCATGCTGCTGCAGCCCAGACCGCGACCGCACCGGCCGCTGCACCCGCTACCACCCAGGCCAAGCCGTCGAAGATGAAGCTGACGATGAAGAAACTGAAAGAAATGAAGGCCAGTTGGGCCGCCAACAAACCCAAGCTCAAGACCTGCCGCGCGGAGGTGAAGGCCAAGGGGCTCACCGGCGACGACCGCTGGTTCTACATCGAGGACTGCATGAACAAGAGTTGATCGAACAATCCGATCAGGTGATTGGAAAAGGGGGCATGACAGCGGCGCTGCATGCCCCTTTAATGCTGATAGAGGGGCTCTAGTTTCTTCTTGGCATCTGGCATGCCAGAGATTAGAGTCGAGGAAAGTGAGCGTGAGGACGGGAGCTGCGACCCAAAAAAAACTCATGCATAACAACAGACTAGAGCGCGGTTCGGTCGTTCGGAGGCTTGTCCGCGCGGGTGAGACGCTTCCATGAGTCATGACATTCACAAGGTTCGCGCGTTCGAGCATCCCGGTGAGGGCAAGAGGCGGGCGAAGGCCACGCCCAAGGGCCGCCAAGTCGATCCGACCGCCGCGTACGAGATCGAGGCGTTGCTGGGCGACCGGCCGCGACGGCGCGACCTCTTGATCGAGCACCTGCACCTGATCCAGGACAAATATCACCAGATTTCCGCGGCGCATCTTGCAGCCCTCGCCGACGAGATGAAGCTGTCCTTTGCCGAGGTGTTCGAGACCGCGACCTTCTACGCGCATTTCGACATCGTCAAAGAGGGTGAGCCCAGCATCGCCCCGCTCACCATCCGCGTCTGCGACTCGCTCACTTGCGCGATGCTCGGTGGCGAGCAACTGCTCAAGGATCTGCAAAGCAAGGCCGGTCCCGGCATCCGCGTGGTGCGCGCGCCCTGCGTCGGCCGCTGCGATACTGCGCCGGCGGCCGAGGTCGGCCACAACTTCGTGGACCATGCGACCGTGTCGAACGTGCTCGCCGCGGCGAAGGCCGGCGACACCCATTCGCATTTGCCCGACTATATCGGTTACGACAAATATGTCGCGGACGGCGGCTACAGGCTATTGCAGCGGCTGCGCTCGGGCGAATTGCCGAAAGAAAATCTCCTCAAGGCGCTGGACGATGCGAGCCTGCGCGGGCTCGGCGGCGCCGGCTTTCCGACGGGACGAAAATGGCGCGCGGTGCTCGGCGAGCCCGGTCCGCGGCTGATGGCGGTCAATGGCGACGAGGGCGAGCCCGGCACCTTCAAGGACCGCTACTATCTCGAAACCGATCCACATCGCTTCCTGGAGGGCACCCTGATCGGCGCTCACGTTGTGGAGGCAGCCGACGTCTACATCTACATGCGCGACGAATATCCGGCCTGCCGCGACATCCTCGAGCACGAGATCGCCAGGCTTCCAGCCGGTGGTCCAACACTGCATATGCGCCGCGGCGCCGGCGCCTATATCTGCGGCGAAGAATCGTCGCTGCTCGAGAGCATCGAAGGCAAGCGCGGGCTGCCGCGGCACAAGCCGCCTTATCCGTTCCAGGTTGGCCTCTTCGGTCTGCCGACGCTGATCAACAATGTCGAGACGTTGTGGTGGGTGCGCGACATCGTCGAGAAGGGAGCCGATTGGTGGAAGAGCCATGGCCGCAACGAGCGCCAGGGCTTGCGCAGCTTCTCGGTATCCGGACGTGTCAGGAATCCCGGCATGAAGCTCGCACCCGCCGGCATCACCGTGCGCGAGTTGATCGACGAATATTGCGGCGGCATGGCCGACGGCCACCAATTCTACGCCTATCTTCCCGGCGGGGCTTCCGGCGGCATCCTGCCGGCCTCGATGGACGACATCCCGCTGGATTTCGGCACGCTGGAAAAATACGGCTGCTTCATCGGTTCGGCCGCGATCGTGATCCTGTCGCAAAAGGACAGTGTTCGTGGTGCTGCGCTCAATCTGATGCGCTTCTTCGAGGACGAGAGTTGCGGTCAGTGCACGCCGTGTCGCGTCGGAACCCAGAAGGCGGCGATCCTGATGGAGAAGCCGGTCTGGAACCGGCAATTGCTCGACGAATTGAGCCAGGCCATGCGCGATGCGTCGATCTGCGGATTGGGCCAGGCAGCCTCGAATCCGCTGTCCTCGGTGATTAAATATTTCCCCGACGAGTTCAAGGACGCAGCCGAATGACGAAGATCAAGTTCGAACTCGACGGCAAGCAAGTCGAAGCCAAGCCCGGCGAGACCATCTGGCAGGTGGCCAAGCGCCAGGGACAGGAGATTCCGCATCTCTGTTATTCGCCTGCGCCGGACTACCGGCCCGATGGCAATTGCCGCGCCTGCATGGTCGAGATCGAGGGCGAGCGCGTGCTCGCCGCCTCCTGCAAGCGCACGCCGACCGTCGGCATGAAGGTCAAGACCGCAAGCGACCGCGCCGTCGCCGCGCAGAAAATGGTGATGGAGCTTCTGGTCGCCGATCAGCCCGCGCGTGCGACCTCGCACGACCCGGAGTCGAAGTTCTGGCGCTGGGCGGAGAAGACCGGCGTCACCGAAAGTCGCTTCCCCGCCGCCGAGCGCTGGCAGACCGATGCGAGCCATCCGGCGATGCGCGTCAATCTCGATGCCTGCATCCAGTGCGGCCTCTGTGTTCGCGCTTGTCGCGAGGTGCAAGTCAACGACGTGATCGGCATGGCCTATCGCAATCACGGCGCCAAGATCGTGTTCGACTTCGACGATCCCATGGGCGAGTCCACCTGCGTCGCCTGCGGCGAGTGCGTGCAGGCCTGTCCCACCGGTGCGCTGATGCCGGCGGTGATGCTCGACGACAAGCAGACGCGCGTCACCTATCCCGACCGCAAGGTGGATTCACTCTGCCCCTATTGCGGGGTCGGCTGCCAGGTCACCTATCAGGTCAAGGACGAGAAGCTGATCTATGCCGAAGGCCGCGATGGACCCGCGAACCACAATCGCCTCTGCGTCAAGGGCCGCTTCGGCTTCGACTACATCCATCATCCCAACCGCCTGACCAAGCCGCTGGTGAGGCTGCCGAACGTGGCGAAGGACGCCAACGATCAGGTCGATCCCGCCAATCCGTACACGCATTTCCGCGAGGCAAGCTGGGAAGAGGCGCTCGACATCGCGGCCAATGGTCTGAAGAGGATTCGCGACGAGAAGGGCGCGAAGGCGCTGGCGGGCTTCGGCTCGGCCAAGGGCTCGAACGAAGAAGCCTATCTGTTCCAGAAGCTGGTGCGCACCGGCTTCGGCTCCAACAATGTCGATCACTGCACGCGGCTGTGCCACGCCTCCTCGGTCGCGGCGCTGTTCGAGGGCTTGAGCTCGGGCGCGGTCTCGGCGCCGTTTGCCGCCGCGGAAGACGCCGATGTGATCATCGTGATCGGCGCCAACCCGACCGTGAACCATCCGGTCGCGGCCACCTTCATCAAGAACGCGGCCAAGCGCGGCGCCAGGCTGATCGTGATGGACCCACGCAAGCAGGCGCTGTCGCGCCACGCCTTCAAGCATCTCGCGTTCAAGCCCGGCAGCGACGTGGCGCTGCTGAATGCGATGATCAACACGATCATCACCGAGGGGCTCACCGACGAGCAATATATCGCCGGCTACACCGAGGGCTATGACGAGCTGAAGGCCAAGATCAAGGAGTTCACGCCGGAGAAGATGGCGCCGATCTGCGGTATCCCCGCGGAAACCCTGCGCGAGGTCGCGCGCCTCTATGCGCGCGCCAAGGCCTCGATCATCTTCTGGGGCATGGGCATCAGCCAGCACGTGCACGGGACGGATAATGCGCGCTGCCTGATCGCGCTCGCGCTGATCACGGGCCAGGTCGGCCGTCCCGGCACCGGCCTGCATCCGCTGCGCGGCCAGAACAACGTCCAGGGCGCGTCCGATGCCGGCTTGATCCCGATGTTCTTCCCTGACTATCAGCCGGTCGGCCGCGACGACATGCGCGGCGCCTTCGAGAAGCTGTGGGGTCAGAAGCTCGATCCCGAGCGCGGGCTCACCGTGGTCGAGATCATGAACGCGATCCACGCCGGCGAGATCACCGGCATGTATATCGAGGGCGAGAATCCCGCGATGTCGGACCCCGATCTGCAGCACGCGCGCGAGGCGCTGGCGAAACTCGAGCATCTCGTGGTGCAGGACCTGTTCGTCACCGAGACGGCGTTCCATGCCGATGTGATCCTGCCGGCATCGGCTTTTGCGGAGAAGACCGGCACCTTCACCAACACCGACCGTCGCGTGCAGCTCGCGCGCGAGATCATCAAGCCGCCGGGCGATGCGCGCCAGGATCTCTGGATCATCCAGGAGATCGGCAAGCGGATGGGACTGCCCTGGAACTATTCCGGCCCCGGCGAGGTCTATACCGAAATGGCGCAGTTGATGCCGTCGCTGGATAACATCTCGTGGGAACGGGTGGTGCGCGAGGGCGCTGTGACCTATCCGGCCGATGATCCGCACAAGCCCGGCAACGAGATCATCTTCACCGCGGGTTTCCCGACCGAGAGCGGCCGCGGCAAGATCGTGCCGGCGAAGGTGCAGCCGCCGGACGAATTGCCTGACGACGACTATCCGATGGTGCTGTCGACGGGGCGCGTGCTCGAGCACTGGCACACCGGGGCGATGACGCGGCGAGCGAGCGTGCTCGATGCCATTGAGCCAGAGGCGGTGGCGTTCATGTCGCCCAAGGACATGCGGCGCAAGAGGCTCGTGCCCGGCGATTTCATTCGCCTGGAGACGCGCCGCGGCGCGATCGAGGTCAAGGTCCGCGCCGATAGCGATGTGCCGGAGAACATGGTGTTCATGCCGTTCTGCTACGCGGAGGCCGCCGCCAATTTGCTGACCAATCCGACGCTCGACCCGTTCGGGAAGATCCCCGAGTTCAAGTTCTGCGCGGTGCGCGCGGAGCCGATCGGGATCAGGACGGCGGCGGAATAGGGCGACGGCCGGGATCAATCGATCCGGACGGCCTTCAGTTGGCGGAGATCGTCTGCGCCGCGATCTTGTTCTGCGCGATGATGGCTTCGGCCCGCGCGAGGTTTTCCAGCAGGCGCTGGCTGGTCAAGACAAGGAAGTAATAGCCGAACTGCGGGTTCTGGAAGTAGATCTCGAGGAGCTTTTCATAGGTGATGGTCAGAACTTGGCCATCCTCGATACATTCGATCGTCGCGGTCCGGCGGTTGTCGGGCGTGAGGAAACCGAGCTCGCCCATCAGCCGCCCCGGCGGAACATCGAGGTTGATTTCGATAACCCGGAATCTGCCGGTGACAGTCAACAGCATTTCGTCGGCTGCGTCGCCTTTCTTCATCAGGATATCGCCCTTGCGATACCTGCGCTGGGTCATGAACGGCTTGAGCCACTCCATCGACATGTCGCCCTCTGTTGCGGTGCGCGCCTTCTTCACCAGAGCGAGCATTTGACGAAGGCGGTAGGCATTGATGGGAATCATCAGGAGATAAAGGAGAAAGGTCGTGACGGCTCCGGTAAGCGCGCCGAAGATGGCGAAGAATGCGCAACCGATCATGTTCGCGACCCGTAGCGGCACCATCGTGTGCGTCAGCAAGGTGGCGACAAAGAAGACCGCGCCGATCAGGGCGAACATGTTGGCAAGCGTGATGTTGTGCAGAAAGATTTCCAGCAGGCGGTTGAAGATGGCCTGCCAGGTCACGTCGTTCGGATCGAGACCCATCTGAATCAGGATCTCCGCGAACCTGAGGTTGTTGGTTGCCGCGTCGAGAATGCGATCCAGAATGCTGGACATGTCTGCGCTGAGGATCATTTGGTTTCGCCAAAGTGTTGTGTATCCCAATACCGGACATCAATTCCGGTTGAGACTATAGCGTTCGTCAAGTCAAACGAAAGACTCGGCGAGCGCAGGATAGGGCGCAAACAGGAATCCGGCGACCGTCGGCAGCACCACCAGAAATCACAAAGGTGGCATGAACGCCTATACCGCTCTTATGCTTCGGCCCGGCGGCATGTCTCGATTTCCGATGGCCTTTGCGCCCATCTTCCTGAGTTAAAGGCTAACGCCTGATTCAGGGAAGACGAGCGATGACCTTCTTTCACTTGCACCATGATGACGTCGGTCTTTATGAGATTCCTATAACTTTGGCATAGCGATCTTCTCGAAAACCTATGCATCGGGTGGCACTTCTGCGCCCGAACCAGAAGCGGAGCACCGCGCGGCCTTAAGGCCCCGCGGCCATCGCGCATAGGAGCATCCCATGATGGACATCTTTATGTCGGCGCTTGCGCTGGCCTTCTTCGCGGCCGCGATCGGCTACACCTACGCTTGCGAACGGCTTTGAGCAGGAGGGAGCCATGACCTTCGACTATTCGCTCGCCGGCCTCGTCTCGCTCGGCCTTCTCTTCTACCTCACCTACGCCCTGCTGCGGCCCGAGCGGTTCTGACCGCGCCCTTCTCACGCCTCGCGCATCATCTCAAAGGCGAAAATCCCATGACCGTCATCGGCTGGATTCAAATTATTCTTTACTGCGCGATCGTGGTCGCGCTGGTGAAACCGCTCGGCTGGTACATGACGCGCGTGTTCAACGGCGAGCGGACTTTCCTGTCACCGGTCCTGCGCCCGGTGGAGGCCGGCCTTTACTGGATCAGCGGCATCGACGACAGGCGCGAGCAGCATTGGCTGACCTACACGATCTCGATGCTGCTGTTCCACGTCGGTGGCTTCTTCATCATCTACGGCGTGATGCGCCTGCAGGCGATGCTGCCGTTCAATCCCGCCGGACAAACGGCGGTATCGGAAGATCTCTCCTTCAATACGGCAATCTCCTTCATCACCAACACCAACTGGCAGAACTACGGCGGCGAGAGCACCGTTTCCTATCTCGTGCAGATGCTCGGCCTGACGCACCAGAACTTCTTGTCGGCGGCAACGGGTATCGCGCTGGCGGTCGCGCTGATCCGCGGCTTTGCCCGGTCCTCGATGCGCACCATCGGCAATTTCTGGGTCGACGTCACCCGCTGCACGCTCTATGTGCTGCTGCCGATCTGCATCGTCTACGCTCTCTTCCTCGTCTGGCAGGGCATGCCGCAGACGCTCGGCGCTTATGTCGACGCCACCACACTCGAGGGCGGCAGGCAGACCATCGCCGTCGGCCCGGTCGCCTCGCAGGTCGCGATCAAGATGCTCGGCACCAATGGCGGCGGCTTCTTCAACGCCAACGCCGCGCATCCCTTCGAGAACCCGACCGCGCTGTCAAACTTCGTGCAGATGATCTCGATCTTCGCGATCGGCGCGGCGCTGACCAACGTGTTCGGTCGCATGGTCGGCAACCAGCGCCAGGGCTGGGCGATCCTCGCGGTCATGGGCGTGCTGTTCCTCGCTGGCGTCACTATCGCCTACTGGGCTGAGGCCAACGGCACCACTGCGCTCGATGCGCTCGGGCTGACTGGCGGCAACATGGAAGGCAAGGAAGTCCGTTTCGGTATCGTGGGGTCGTCGCTGTTCGCCGTCATCACCACGGCCGCCTCCTGCGGCGCGGTGAACGCGATGCATGACAGCTTCACCGCACTCGGCGGCATGATCCCGCTGATCAACATCCAGCTCGGCGAAATTATCGTCGGTGGCGTCGGCTCCGGTCTCTACGGCATGCTGTTGTTCGTCGTGCTCTCGATCTTCGTGGCAGGCCTGATGGTTGGCCGCACGCCGGAATATGTTGGCAAGAAGATCGAGGCGCGCGAGGTCAAGATGGCGATGCTCGCGATTCTGGTGCTGCCGCTGATGATACTCGGCTGGACCGCAGTCGCCGTGGTGCTGCCGTCGGCAGTGGCCTCGATGGCCAATGCGGGGCCGCACGGCTTCACCGAGGTGCTCTATGCCTTCACGTCCGCGACCGGCAACAACGGCTCGGCTTTTGCGGGGCTGTCCGGCAACACCTTCTTCTACAACCTGACGCTTGCGAGCGCGATGTTCGTCGGTCGTTTCTTCATGATCGTGCCGGCGATGGCGATCGCGGGCTCGCTTGCGGAGAAGAAGTCGATCCCAGCCTCGATGGGCACCTTCCCGACGACGGGCGGCCTGTTCGTCGGCCTCGTCGTCGGCGTCATCCTGATCATCGGCGGCCTCACCTTCTTCCCGGCGCTCGCGCTCGGTCCCATCGTCGAGCATCTCGCTGGCAACGCCAACACCCTGTTCTGATCCGGAGCGACCTCCATGGAAACCATGAAATTGCAGAAGCGCTCGTCGATGTCGACGATGCTGGATCCGAAGATCCTCAACCCCGCGATCCGGGCGTCCTTCGTCAAGCTGCATCCGCGGGCGATGATCAAGAACCCCGTGATGTTCGTGGTCGAGATCGTGGCCGCGCTGACCACAGTGATCTTCCTGCGCGACCTTGCAACCGGCGGCGAGCATCTCGGCTTTACTTTCCAGATCATCGTGTGGCTCTGGTTCACCGTGCTGTTTGCGAATTTCGCCGAGGCCGTGGCAGAGGGCCGCGGCAAGGCTCAGGCCGACTCGCTGCGTAAGACCCGCACCGAGAGCCAGGCCAAGCTGCTCTCGGGCTCGGATGGCACGATTCGCCTCGTGCCCGGCACCAGCCTGAAGGTCGGCGACATCGTGCTGGTCGAGGCCGGTGACAACATCCCCTCCGATGGCGAGGTGATCGAAGGCGTGGCCTCCGTGAACGAAGCGGCCATCACCGGTGAGTCCGCGCCGGTGATCCGCGAGTCCGGCGGCGACCGTTCGGCGGTGACAGGTGGCACGCAGGTGCTGTCCGACTGGATCAAGGTGCGCATCACGGCAGCCCAGGGCTCGACCTTCATCGACCGCATGATCAGGCTGGTCGAGGGCGCCGAGCGGCAGAAGACGCCGAACGAGATCGCGCTCAACATCCTGCTCGCGGGCCTGACCATCATCTTCGTGTTCGCGACCGTGACGATCCCGAGCTATGCGGCCTATGCCGGCGGCTCGATCTCGGTCGTGGTGCTGGTGGCGCTGTTCGTGACGTTGATCCCGACCACCATCGGCGCGCTGCTGTCTGCGATCGGTATCGCCGGTATGGACCGCCTGGTGCGCTTCAACGTGCTCGCGATGTCCGGCCGCGCCGTCGAAGCGGCCGGCGACGTCGACACGTTGCTCCTGGACAAGACCGGCACCATCACGCTCGGCAACCGCCAGGCGACCGCCTTCCGTGCGGTGCGCGGCGTGACCGAGCAGGAGCTTGCCAACGCGGCCCAGCTCGCCTCGCTCGCCGACGAGACGCCCGAGGGCCGTTCCATCGTCGTGCTGGCCAAGGAGAAATACGGCATCCGCGGCCGTGACATGGCCGAGCTTGGCGCCACCTTCATCCCGTTCACGGCGCAGACCCGCATGAGCGGCGTCGATGCCGGCGGTTCGTCGGTGCGAAAGGGCGCGGTCGAAGCAATCCTCAATTATGTGTCGGGCGGCGGCTCGCAGCCGGTGGCCAGCGGCAACACGGTGCGCTCGTTGCAGCCGCTGCTGAACTCCGATGTTGGCCGCGAACTGCAGTCGATTGCGGACGAGATCGCGAAATCCGGCGGCACGCCGCTGGCGGTCGCGAAAGACGGCCGCCTGCTTGGCGTGATCCAGCTCAAGGATATCGTCAACGGCGGCATCCGCGAGCGCTTTGCCGAGCTTCGCCGCATGGGCATCCGCACTGTCATGATCACCGGTGACAACCCGATGACGGCAGCGGCGATCGCGGCGGAAGCCGGCGTCGACGATTTCCTGGCGCAGGCCACGCCCGAGGACAAGCTGAAGCTGATCCGCGACGAGCAGGCCAAGGGCAAGCTGGTGGCGATGTGCGGCGACGGCACCAATGACGCGCCGGCGCTGGCGCAGGCCGACGTTGGTGTCGCCATGAACACCGGCACGCAGGCGGCGCGCGAGGCCGGCAACATGGTCGACCTTGATTCCAACCCGACCAAGCTGATCGAGGTGGTGGAAATCGGCAAGCAGCTCCTGATGACCCGCGGCACGCTGACGACGTTCTCGATCGCGAACGACGTAGCGAAGTATTTCGCCATCATCCCGGCGATGTTCCTGGCATTCTACCCGCAGCTCAAGGTGCTCAACATCATGAACCTGTCGAGCCCGCAGAGCGCCATCCTGTCGGCCATCATCTTCAACGCGCTGATCATCATCGCGCTGATTCCGCTGGCGCTGAAAGGCGTCGCCTATCGCGCCATCGGTGCCGGCGCGCTGCTCCGCCGCAACCTGATGATCTACGGCGTCGGTGGCATCGTCATTCCCTTTGTTGGCATCAAGGCGATCGACCTCGTCGTCGCCGCCTTGCACCTGGCTTAACGGCAACCATCATTGCGAGCGAAGCGAAGCAATCCAGAACCATCGCCGGACCACCAATGTGGATTGCTTCGTCGCTTCGCTCCACGCAATGACGAGGAGACTTAGGAGACCAAAATGTTACGAGAAATCCGTCCCGCCATCCTCCTCCTGCTCGCGCTCACTTTGATCACGGGCCTGGCCTACCCGCTTGCTATCACCGCAGTCGCCGGCGTGATCTTTCCGAAGCAGGCCGAAGGCAGCCTGATCGAAAGGGACGGCAAGGTCGTCGGCTCTGCCCTGATCGGGCAGGAGTTCAAGAGCGACAAATATTTCCATGGTCGGCCGTCGGCGACTACGGCGCCCGATCCGAACGACTCGACCAAGACGGTGCCTGCGCCCTACAACGCAGCCAATTCCGGTGGCTCCAACCTGGGCCCGACCAGCAAGGCGCTGAACGACCGGATCAAGGAAGACGTCGCGAAACTGAAGGCGGACAATCCTTCCCAGCCCGTGCCGGTCGACCTCGTCACCACCTCGGCCAGCGGGCTTGATCCGGACATCTCGCCGGAAGCCGCCCTGTTCCAGGCGCCACGGGTCGCCAAGGCCCGCAACCTGTCGGAGGACAAGGTCCGCGAGCTCGTTACCGAGAATACCCAGGGCCGCCTTGGCGGTCTGCTCGGTGAACCCCGCGTTAACGTCCTGGCCCTGAATCTGGCGCTCGATGCGGCCTCCAAATAGGCGAGGCTAGGCCCAGCCCTCAGCCCCGCTTATATTGGCCGCATGGCAAATCAGCGCCGTGATCCCGAACAACGCCCCTCGCCGGAAGCCCTCCTGGAGGCGGTCCGGCGGGAGGAAAGTCCTCTTGGCAAGCTGAAGATCTTTGTCGGCGCCGCCCCAGGCGTCGGCAAGACCTACGAGATGCTGCAAAGCGCCCACGCCAAGCTGAAGGCGGGCGCCGATGTCGTGGTCGGCTATGTCGAGACCCATGGCCGCGCGGAAACCGAGGCGCTGCTGCGAGGGCTCGAAGTCATCCCGCGCAAGCGCATGGAGTACAAGGACCAGATCCTGGAGGAGATGGACCTGGACGCCGTGATCGCGCGGCATCCGCAGATCGCGCTCGTCGACGAGCTCGCGCACACCAACGTCGCCGGCAGCCGCCATCCCAAGCGCTATCTCGACGTGGAAGAGCTGCTCTCCCACGGCATCGACGTCTATACCGCGGTCAACGTCCAGCACATCGAGAGCCTCAACGACGTCGTCGCCCAGATCACCCATGTGCGGGTGCGCGAGACGGTGCCGGACTCGATCTTCGACCGCGCCGACGCGATCGAGCTGATCGACCTCACGCCGGATGACCTGATCCAGCGGCTGAAGGAGGGCAAGGTCTACGTCCCCAAGCAGGCCGAGCGCGCGCTGGAGCATTATTTCTCGCCGGGCAATCTGACGGCGCTGCGCGAGCTCGCGCTGCGGCGTACCGCCGATCGCGTCGACGAGCAACTCCTGAACCATATGCAGGCCAACGCCATTGCCGGGCCCTGGGCGGCGGGCGAGCGCATCCTGGTCTGCGTCAGCGAGGATCCGCGCGCGGCCGGGCTGGTGCGCTACACCAAGCGAGTGGCCGACCGCGTGCACGCGCCGTGGACGGCGATCTCGATCGAGACGCGGCGCAGCCTGCAGCTTTCCGATGAGCAGCGTGACCGTCTCGCCGATACGCTGCGACTTGCCGAAGCGCTCGGCGCCGAGGCGATCACCATTCCCGGCGTCGGACGCCGAATCGCCGACGACATCATCAGCTTCGCTCACGCCAACAACGTGACGCAGATCATCATCGGCAAGTCCACGCGCTCGCGCTGGTTCGAGATCGTGCAGGGCTCGGTGGTGCATGATCTGGTGCGGCGCGCCGGCAATATCAGCGTCAACGTCATTGCCGGCGACGAATTGCCGCCGGGGCCCGCCAGCAAGCCTGCGGTGCAGACGGCGGCGCGGATCGAGCCGTTCAATCCGCGGCCCTATCTGATAGCGCTTCTGATCACCGCGCTCAGCCTCGGCGTCGCAGCGGCGATCAAGCCGCACTTTGGCGTCGAGAACGTCGATCTCGTCTTCATCACCGCAGTGGTGATCGTTGCCGTCCGTTTTGGATTGTGGCCATCGCTGCTTGCGAGCGTCATCGCATCGCTCTGCTACAACTTCTTCTTTCTGCCGCCCATCTACACCTTCACCATTGCCGACCCAACCAACATCGCGGCGTTCTTCTTCTTTATGGTCGTTGCAATTCTGGTCTCCAACGTCGCCGGCCGGGTACGCACCCAGGCCGACACCGCGATCGGCCGCATCCGGATGACCGAACAGCTCCATGCCTTCAGCCGCAAGCTCGCCGGCACGGCGACGCTCGACGACGTGTTGTGGGCAACCGCTTATCAGATAGCGCTGATGCTGAAGGTGCGCGTGGTGCTTCTGCTGCCCGAGGACGGCATGCTGACGGTGAAAGCCGGCTATCCGCCGGAGGACGAACTTGATCAGGCCGATCTCGCTGCGGCGAACTGGGCCTGGAGCAACGACCGTTCGGCCGGGCGCGGCTCGGACACGCTGCCCGGCGCCAAGCGGCTGTTCCTGCCGATGCGCACCGGGCGCGGGTCGATCGGCGTGATCGGCATCGACGATGACCGCACCGGGCCGTTGCTGACACCGGACCAGCGCCGCCTCCTGGATGCGCTGGTCGACCAGGGCGCGCTCGCGATCGAGCGAGTGCTGCTGGTGGAGGACATGGACAAGGTGAAGCGCACGGTGGAATCGGAGCGATTGCGCTCGGCGCTGCTCACCTCGATCTCGCACGACCTCAAGACGCCGCTCGCCTCCGTGCTCGGGGCCGCCTCGACCATGCGCGATCTCGCCAGCAATCTGTCGGACATCGAGAAGCGCGACCTGCTTGCGACCGTGATCGACGAATCGGAGCGACTCAACCGTTTCATCGCCAATCTGCTCGACATGACCAAGCTGGAATCCGGCGCCATCGTGCCCAACACGGCGCTGCACGATATCGGCGAAATCGTCGGCAGCGCCTTGCACCGCGCCGGCAAGATCCTCGCACGACACAAGGTCTCGCTGGAATTGGCCGCCGACCTGCCGATGCTCGAGCTCGATGCCGTGCTGTTCGAGCAGGTGCTATTCAACCTGTTCGACAACGCCGCGAAATATTCCCCGCCGGACAGCACGATCTCGATCAGAAGCGTTCGCGAGAAGGGCTTTGTTGTGCTGCAGATAGCCGACGAGGGGGAGGGGATTCCGCCGACCGAGCTCGAAAGCGTGTTCGACAAATTCTACCGGGTGCAAAAGGGCGATCACGTCCGGCCCGGCACCGGCCTGGGGCTCGCGATCTCACGCGGCTTTGTCGAGGCGATGCGAGGACGGATCAGCGCGGCGAACCGCGGTGATCGCCGCGGCGCCGTGATCACCATCCGCCTGCCGGTGCCGGCCGGCGCCGACGCATTGGATACCGCCGCATGAACGCGCCATCGATCAAGGTGCTCGTCATCGACGACGAACCCCCGATCCGCAAGTTGCTGCGGTTGGGGCTCTCGACGCAGGGCTACGAAATCCTGGAGGCACCCAACGGCAAGACGGCGCTGGAGTTTCTGACGCAGCATCCGGCGCTGATCATCCTCGATCTCGGCCTGCCCGATATCCAGGGCCATGAGCTCCTGCGCACCATTCGCTCGCGCAACGAGGCAGTACCCATCGTGGTGCTGTCGAGCCGCGGCGACGAAGCCGGCAAGGTGCAGGCGCTCGACCTTGGCGCCGACGACTATCTGACCAAGCCGTTCGGCATGGATGAACTCCTGGCGCGCCTGCGCGCGGCGCTGCGGCATCAATTGCAGGCCCACGGCGAGCGGCCGGTGTTTCGCTCCGGCGACCTCTCGGTCGACCTGGTGCGCCGCATCGTCAAGGTCGGCGAGCGCGAGATCAAGCTGTCGCCGAAGGAATACGACTTGCTCCGCGTGCTGGTGCAGCACGCCGGCAAGGTCTTGACCCATCGCTTCCTGCTGAAGGAATTGTGGGATGAATTGACGGATGCGCAGTATTTGCGCGTCTATGTGCGGCAGCTCCGCCAGAAGATCGAGGCCGATCCGGAGCGCCCGCAGTTCGTGCTGACCGAGACCGGCATCGGCTATCGCCTTCGCGCTGCGGACTAGGCTCGCGGGATCGGAACCATCGATCGCTGGCTGGATTGGTTTCCCGTAACCGGGAGAAAATCCATGGCGAGATATTCGAAGAAGGCATCAGCCAGCGTCGAGCGCGCGATGAAGAAGCGCAAGGCGGGCACCCTGAAGAGTGGCCGCTCCGGCCGCAAGGTCAGGGGCCGGAAGCAGGCGATCGCGATCGGCCTTTCCGAGGCGCGCGAGAAGGGCGCGAAGGTGCCGAAGCGGGCCGCAAAAAAGCGCACGCGGTAGGGTGGCGGATTTGTTGCGTTCGGGACTGGCTCGGGCATCGGGTCGTGCTAGGCTCGCGCCGTTCGGCTTTAAGAGATTGCCCGTGCCCTCGCGCAAACTGTCTACCTACCGCAAAAAGCGGGATTTCGACAAAACCGCCGAGCCCTCGGGCGAGGCCAAGGTCGCGCCGTCGAAGCGGCGGCGGTTCGTGATCCAGAAGCATGCCGCAACAAGGCTGCATTACGACTTCAGGCTGGAGTTCGACGGCGTCTTCAAGTCCTGGGCAGTCACGCGCGGTCCCTCGCTCGACCCGCATGACAAGCGGCTTGCGGTCGAGGTCGAGGACCATCCGCTCGATTACGGCGACTTCGAAGGCACGATCCCGAAGGGCCAATATGGCGGCGGCACCGTGCAGCTCTGGGATCGCGGCTACTGGGATTCGGATGATCCCGAAGCCGGCTTCAGGAAAGGCGATCTCAAGTTCAACCTCTACGGCGACAAGCTGCATGGGAGCTGGGTGCTGGTGCGGATGCGCCACGACCGCACCGGCGGCAACCGCACCAACTGGCTCCTGATCAAGCACCGCGACGAATACGCAAAAGAGGGCGAGGCCAACGATATCCTCGACGAGGATCGTTCGGTGGCATCGGGGCGCTCGATCGCGGAAATCGCCGGGGGCAAGGGCAGGGCGCCAAAGCCGTTCATGATGGCGAAGAACGGCCGCGGCAAGGCCGATGCGGTCTGGCATTCCAATCGCGGCGAGGCGGCGGAGGCGCGGGCCGAGCGCAAGGCGGGCGGGCCGGCGAGACGCGTGGAGGCCAAGCGCATCGACACTATCCCCGCCTTCATCGCGCCGCAGCTTTGCAGCCCGGTCGAACGCCCGCCCGGTGGCGAGGGCTGGGGGCATGAGATCAAGTTCGACGGCTATCGCATGCAGTTGCGGGTCGAGGACGGCAGGGCATCGCTCAAGACCCGCAAGGGGCTCGACTGGACCGAAAAATTCCAGACCATCGCCAAAGAGGCGGGATCGCTGCCCGATGCACTGATCGACGGCGAGATCGTCGCGCTCGACCATAATGGCGTCCCGGGATTTTCGGCGCTGCAGGCCGCGCTGTCAGACGGCAAGACGGACAAGCTGATCTTCTTTGCCTTCGACCTGCTGTTTGTCGAAGACATGGATCTCCGCCGCCTGCCGCTGCGCGATCGAAAGGTGCGCCTGAAGGAGCTCCTGGAGGAGCACGGCAAAGGCAAGGCGATCCGCTACGTCGAGCATTTCGAGGTCGATGGCGAGGCCGTGATGGAGTCCGCGCGCGAGCTCAATCTCGAAGGCGTCATCTCCAAGAAGCTGAGTGCGCCCTATCATTCCGGCCGCAACGAAAACTGGACCAAGGCCAAGGCTCGCGCTGGACAGGAGGTCGTGGTCGGCGGCTGGAAAACCACGAACGGCAAGTTCCGCTCGCTGATGGCGGGCGTCTATCGCAACGGTCACCTTGCATTTGTCGGCATGGTCGGCACGGGCTTCGGCCAGGACAAGGTGAAACGCATCATGCCGGCGCTGAAGGCAGCGGCGTCCGACGAGAGCCCGTTCGGCGGCGCCAACGCGCCGCAGAAGGCACGTGACGTGCATTGGCTGAAGCCCGAGCTGGTCGCCGAAATCGAATTCGCCGGCTGGACCACCGACGGCAACATCCGCCAGGCCGCGTTCAAGGGCCTGCGCAGCGACAAGGATGCGCGCGAGGTCCGCGCCGAGATGCCGGCGATGACGAACGTGGCGCAACCGGCTGTGGCCAGGAGTGCGGTCAAATCCGGGAAGCCTGCCGCGTCGGGCACGAAATCCGCCGACAAGAAATCGCCCGAGGTGATGGGCGTCACCATCTCCCATCCGGACAAGGCGATGTGGCCCGACGCGGGCGATGGTGAAGCCGTCACCAAGCTCGATCTGGCGCGCTATTTCGAGGTGGTCGGCGAATGGATAATGGCGCATCTCAAGGGGCGGCCGTGCTCGATCGTACGCGCCCCCGATGGCATCAAGGGCCAGCAGTTTTTCCAGCGCCATGGCATGCAAGGCACGTCGAAGCTCTTGGAGTTGGTCAGGGTCTCCGGCGATCGCAAGCCGTACCTGCAGATCGACCGCATCGAGGGGCTGGCCGCCGTGGCTCAACTCGGCGGACTTGAGCTGCATCCCTGGAATTGCGCACCCAATCAATATGACGTGCCGGGCCGGCTGGTCTTCGATCTCGATCCAGCGCCCGACGTGACGTTCGCTGAGGTGATCGAGGCCGCGAAAACCATGCGCGAGCATCTCTCCGGTCTTGGCATGGAAAGCTTTTGCAAGACCACCGGCGGCAAGGGCATGCATGTCGTGGTGCCCTTGCTTTCCGGCGCCAAGGACAGGGTGACGTGGAAGGAGGCCAAGGCGTTCGCCATGGGTGTCTGCCAGTTGATGGCGCGCGAGACCCCCGAGCGCTACCTCCTCAACATGTCGAAGGCCAAGCGGAACGGAAAGATCTTCCTCGACTATCTGCGCAACGACCGCATGTCGACGGCAGTCGCTGTGCTCTCGCCGCGGGCGCGCGACGGCGCCACGGTCTCGATGCCGCTGACCTGGGCGCAGGTGAAGGGCGACCTCGATCCGAAGCGTTTTACAGTCCGCACCGTGCCGCCGCTGCTGGCGAAGGCGAAAGCGTGGCAGGACTATGATGATGCCGCCTCGTCGATCAAGGCGGCGATGAAGAAGTTGGGTGGTTGACCAATCGCAAGCGGTCATTCCGGGGCGCGACGAAGTCGCGAGCCCGGAATCCATAACCACGACCTGGGGTTATGGATTCCGGGCCTGCGTGCTTCGCACGCATCCCGGAATGACGAGAGTAACAATGGATTAGATCCTCCCCAGCAGGATCAGGATCAACAAGATGACGATGACGAGCCCGAGGCCGCCGCCGCCATAATAGCCGGTGCCATAAAATGGTCTGCCGCCGAGGCCGCTGAAGCCGCCAAGCAGCGCGATGATGAGAATAATCAGGATGATGGTGCCAATGGACATTTCCCTCTCCTCAGCCGCTTCAAGGGCGCGTGTTCGTTTGGTTCGGCGGAGAAAACCTGTGCCTACGACGAAAGTTCCGCCCTTTGCAGGCCGATATTCGCGATGCTCTTCCCTTCGAACGACGCGGCACTACATCAGTTGATCATCAAGAGGATTTGCCAAAGGATTTGGATGTCCGCTCCACTTGTCGTCTCCATTCCGCATCGTCTCGGCCGCGAGGAAGCGGCGCGCCGACTCAAGGGCGGGCTTTCGCGCGCCGCCGCGAACGTGCCGGTGCTGAGTGTGGATGAGGAACGCTGGGAGGGCGACCAGATGTTCTTTCGCGTGCGCGCGCTGGGTCAGGCGGCATCAGGCCATATCGACGTCGCTGATGACCACGTGCGCCTGGAGGTGATGTTGCCGTGGCTGCTGCAGCGCTTTGCCGAGATGGCGCAGCGTGTCATTCGTGAGCGCGGCACCTTGCTGCTCACCAAGCGCAACTGACGCGTCGCAATCTCGCGTTGCAACAACGAAAGTTTGTGAAAAACAGGGTGACGCAACGTTCGTCAGCTTGTTGGTAACGAATTCGGCGGACCATATTGGCATGCGGGGACGGGAACCGATCTCTGAGTCGGCACGACATCCGCCAGGGCCGCCCGGCCGCAAGATCCCGGGCGGCCTTCGCGCTTTCTCTCTGTTTGCGCATGATCTTTTCGGAAAACTGCTGCACACTTTTCCGGATCATGCGTTACGCCGCGACCCGCTTGCGCGCCGGCCTCGCCGCTGCGGTGAGTCTTGCCTTTAGCACCGTCGCCGGAAGATGCTTGAAAAGCCCCGACAGCGGCAGTTCCCCGGCACCTGCCTTCACTCCATCGACGGCATAGCCCGAGAGATTGACTGCGCCCTCGAATGCCTCGGCGCGAGGCCAGGCGCGGCCGCCGTCGGTGAATCCAGCAAAGTGCCTTGCAACAACTACAATGGCTGCGTCGCTTCCGCGCCGTCGCGCGAAGGCCACGACATGATCGTGACTGGGGCCGGAGGCTTCGAGCGGCTGGTAGTCGCCGTGCGTGAAGACGTCGGCGAGCTCGTTGCGCAATCTCAGGAGATGTGCGGTCCAGGCGAACTTGAGATAACCATTGCCCCAGTTCTCGGTCAGGGCTGCCCAGTCCGGTGCCTGCAGCGTGGGAAGCAGATGAGCACGCACGGCAAAATCGACCGGGCGACGGTTGTCGGGATCGACCAGGGACAGGTCCCAGAGTTCCGTACCCTGGTAGAAATCAGGCACGCCGGGCAGCGTCGTCTTCAGCGTGAGCTGGCTCAGTGAGTCGAGCGCGCCGAGCAGCGCGACGCGGCGCGCGATGGCCGCGACCGAGTCCAGAAACTCGCGGGAGCGGGATGGATCGAGAATCCGCTCGATGAACCCCTTCAAACCCGCTTCATAGGTCGTGTGGGGATTGAGCCAGCTCGTCTGCTCCTTGCCCTCGCGCGCAGCCTTCAGCGCATAGGCCTGGACGCGCTCAACGAAAGCCGCATCAGGGCCCTCCAGCGACCAGGCGCCCAGCAGTGTCTGGTAGAGCATGTATTCCATGGCGGCCGACGGCGCCCGCATCTCGCCGTCCAGGGCAAGATGCGGCGCATTCGTCACCTTCCAGCGCGCGACTGCGCTGGTCCATTCGCCGGGGATTTCGGACAGCGCCATCAGCCGCGCGCGGGCGTCCTCGCCGCGCTTGGTGTCGTGGGTCGCGGTCGCGGTCATGCCGTGCGGCCATTCCCGCATGCGGGTTCGCATCATCTGGTGGAAGTCCGCAACGGAAAGCGCTTTCGCCGCGGGATCGCCGCCGACCTCGTTCAACGCGAGCAGGCGGTGATAGCGATAGAACGCGGTGTCCTCCAGCGACTTGGCCATCAACGGACCGGTGAATTGCTGCAGCTTCAGCGCAAAGCGGCGCACCCGCGGCGCGCTGTGCGGCGGCCGGCCCGGCTTGATCAAATCGAGCGTCAGCGCATCGCGCAGGAAGTCGAAGATGCCTTCGTCCGCGGCGTACCATTCCGCGCGTGCTCGCGCGATGGTGATCTCGATCAGCGCGCGGTCATTCGCGGTCGGTCCGGCTGAGGTGAGATAGGTGCGATAGACGGGAAAATGCAGCACGTAGAGCTCGAGCGCCTGCCGCAGGCTGTCGGCGGAGAAATCCCGCGTCGAGTAGTGGCCGCTCGCGATGCGCGCCAGAAGACGCACGAGGACCGTGAACTCGCTGGTCAGCAGGGTTTCCAGCACGCGGCGTTTGGCGGCCTTCAGCAGGGGCTCGAGCCTCGGCGGCTGGTTGGAAACCTGCCGCCACACCTCGTCGAGCGCCTCCAGCCCCTTGCCGTCGACCAGGAGATGCGCGAGCGCATTCATCCACTCATAGCCGGTGGTGCCGTGAATGCCGGCAAAGTGGCGCAGCGTCTCGTCTGCCCCAAGGATCTTTTCGACCACGACATAGAATGGCGTCGCTTCACCGCCATGCGCCTCGCGGATCAATCGGCGCAGGCGCTGGAAATATTGCTGGGGATCGCGCAGGCCGTCGATGTGGTCGAGCCGCAGACCCTGCAGCTTTCCCTCGGCGATCAATTGCTTCACCAGCCGGTGCGCGGTTTCAAAGGTGGCGGTTTCCTCGACGCGAAGGCCGGCGAGCGAATTGATGTCGAAGAAACGGCGATAGTTGATGTCGCTGGACGCAAGCCGCCAGTGGCCGAGCCGGTAATGCTGGCGCTCCAGCAGGTGATGCAGCGCCAACGTCTCGGCGGCATGTTCGATCCCGGCGCGGTAAGCCGATAATCCCTTCCTGATGATCTCGGCGCCGCCGCCGATCGCCTTCAGCTCCGCCTTGAATTGCGGCGCTTCCTGCCGGTTCGGATGACGCAATCCCCGGTAGTGCGAGGCCAGCGCCAGGATGCGTTGGCCGGTGTCGCTGTCTTCAGCGCCGGCTTGTCTGACGATCATCCGCAACACCTCGCCATAGCGCTCTGGCGCGATCGGCAGGCGATGCTCGTAGTACCAACAGGAGAAGCTGCCTTCGCCGGCGTCGTAGCGGAGCTCGATCTCGCCGCGCTCGAGCGCCTCGCCATAGGATGAGCCGAGGATCGGCAGCAGCACGCCGCCGCGCTTGCGGTAGGGGAGCTGCTCCCAGTCGATGTCGAACGCGCTGGCATGCGGCGAGGCCGGTCCCCATTCCAGCATGTCGAGCCACCAGGGATTGTCGGCGAAATGCACGCCGACATGATTGGGAACGAAATCGAGGATCAGGCCGAGATCGTGTTTCTGCAGAGCCGCCGACAGGCGTTCGAAGCCGGCTTCGCCGCCGAGCTCCGGATTGAGCTTTGTATGGTCCACCACGTCATAACCATGAGTAGAGCCCTGGCGCGCCTTCATGAAAGGCGAAGCATAGAGATGCGTGATGCCGAGCGCTTTCAGATAGGGGACGACTTCCGCGGCCTTGTCGAAGTTGAAGTCGGCGGTCAATTGCAGGCGGTAGGTCGCGAGCGGGATCGAGGGCGGCATGGCTAGCCTCCGATGCGCCAGAACACCGACCAGGGCGGAAGCCGGTCGCCGGGCGCGCCGCCCCAGATCGGCGTGCCGGTCGTGTGCAATGATGCGTTCGCGATTTCGTTCGGAGACAAATTGGCGATCAGGGAAAGCGTCGCGCCGTCGTCCATGCGCCAGCTTGCCGTGAGCAAGCCGTTCTCGCCCGCCTGGGCTTCGCCAAAGCTGGCACCCGAAAGTCGCGGCACAATATCTCGCCGACGGACGGCCAGTAGCTCCCGCACCAGCGCAAGGCGCTTCGCGCCGGCCGGCGCCTCGCGCGTCGGCCAATCAAGCACGGCGGATCGGAACGTCCCGGGATCGAGCGGATCGGGCACCTCGTCGCCAAATTTGTCATAGGCCCATTTGTATTCCCGCTTTCGCCCCTCACGCACGGCATTGGCGAGGTCGCCCGTGAAATCGCAGAAGAATGGGAAGGGGACCTTTGAGCCCCATTCCTCGCCCATGAACAGCATCGGCACCATCGGCGCGAGCAGTGTCACGGCAAGCGCTGCCTCGATTTGTTGCGCCGAGGCGAGGCTTTCCAGCCGGTCGCCAAGCGCGCGGTTGCCGATCTGGTCATGGTTTTGCAGGAAATTGACGAAGGTCGCAGGCGGCAGCTTTCCGCTCGGTTCGCCGCGCGGCTTGTTGCCCCAGAAGGTGGAGACTTCGCCCTGGTAGACAAAGCCCGACGCCAGCGCGCGGGCGATGTCGCCACGCGGCGAGCGCTGATAGTCGCCGTAATAGCCGTTGCTTTCGCGGGTGAACAACACGTGCCAGGCGTGGTGATAATCGTCGTTCCACTGCGCGCGATATTTGCCGCGCGATGGCTCTTGCGCTACGTCGAGGAGCGAGGCGCGATTGTCGCCATTCTCAAGCACGAGATGGATGTGCCGGCCCGTGGCCGCCGCGAGCTTTCCGGCGGCGATGCTGAGATCGTGCAGCATCGATGGTCTGCCGGGCTCGGACATGATGTGATTGGCGGCGTCGAGCCGCAGCCCGTCAAAGCGGTAATCGCGCAGCCAACAGAGTGCGTTCTCGATCGCGAAGGCGCGCACCTCGCCGACACGATAGTCGATCGCGCTGCCCCAGGGCGTATGCGCCTCGGTGAAAAAGCTCGGCGCATAGCGGCCGATGAAATTCCCCTGCGGACCGAAGTGATTGTAGACGACGTCCAGAAACATCATCAGTCCGCGCCGATGCGCCTCGTCGATCAGCGACTTCAGATCCTCCGGCCGGCCATAGGCGCTGTCGGGCGCATACCAGAGCACGCCATCATAGCCCCAGCCGCGGCGACCGGCGAAATCGGCGAGTGGCATCAACTCCAGCGCAGTGATCCCGGTCTCGACGAGATGATCGAGCTTGTCGATCATCGCCCGATAGCTGCCCTCCGTCGTGAAGGCGCCGACATGCGTTTCGATCAGAACGGTGTCGGTCCACGGCCTGCCGCGCCAATCCTTCGCGCACCATTGAAAACTCGCGTGATCGATCACCTCGCTCGGGCCGAACACATCGTCGGGCTGGAAGGCAGAGGCCGGGTCGGGGACGTCGATCTCGTCATCGATGCGAAATCTGTAGCGCGCGCCGGCGCCGCAGCCTGCGACATCAGCCGAGAACCAGCCGCCGTCGCGCCGCATTTGAAACGGCTTCTTCTCCAGCACGAGCTCGACGCGTTTGGCCGCCGGCGCCCACAGCCGGAACGACGTGCCCTCCCGGGTCGGCCTGGCGCCAAACCGGGCGTTGCTCATGTCGCGCCTGCAAAGGCCAGCACCGAGCGGGACGGGGCCTTCGCGTCGGCACCGGAGGCAAACTCCGCGCTCTCCTGCTTGATCTCGGTCGTGTTCAGCACCTGTTGCCAGCTCCTGTAGCCCGGCATCTTCGGCAGCTTGAACGCGATCTCTTCGGGAGCCGCGTTCAGCACAATAAAGATCGGCGCCTGCCCTGGTTCCACCGGACCCAGCACATAGGCGAGAAACCTGCCATCCGGAAATTTCCAGTCGGCTTCCTTCATCTCTTCGGCCGCGGGCGTCAGCCAAAGGACACCGTAGGAGCCGTCGGGGCGTCGCCCGTCGAGCCAATGATGTCCGCGCATTTGCGGAAATTTTTCGCGCAAGCTCGTCATATGGCCGACGAAATCGGTGAGGTCCTCGCCCTCCTTGCCGAGATGCTCCCACTTGATCCAGCCGGTCGGATTGTCCTGGCAATAGGCGTTGTTGTTGCCGTTCTGCGAGTTGCCGACCTCATCGCCGGCGAGCAGGAGCGGCAGGCCCTGCGCCAGCAGCAGGCAGGCGAGCTGGTTCTTGCGGAGCTGGCGCCGCAGCGCGACGATCGCGACGTCATCTGTCGGGCCCTCATGGCCGCAATTGTTGCTGTGGTTGTCGCTGGAGCCGTCGCGATTGTCCTCGCCGTTGGCCTCATTGTGCTTCTGGTTGTAGCTGAAAAGGTCGGCAAGCGTGAAACCGTCATGGACGGTGATGTGGTTGACGCTGGCGCGCGGCTTGCGGCCGTCATGGTTGAACAGGTCGGAGGAGGCCGTCATGCGGCTCGATACCTCGCCGATCAGGCTTCCCTCGCCGCTCCAATAGCGACGCATCGTGCTGCGGTAGCGGTCGTTCCATTCCGACCATTGCGAGGGATAGGCGCCGACCTGGTAGCCACCCATGCCGAGGTCCCAGGGCTCGGCGACGAGCTTGACGGAAGCGAGCACCGGGTCCTGCCGGACGGCGGTGAGAAAGGCGCTGTTGCGGTCGAAGCCGTTCGGGGTGCGCGCGAGCGTGGTGGCGAGATCGAAGCGGAAGCCGTCGACATGGCAGACCTCGACCCAGTAGCGCAGCGAGTCCGTCACCATCTGCAGCACGCGGGGATGGGTGAGGTTGACCGACGAGCCGCAGCCGGTGAAGTCGTCGTAGTAGCGCCTGTTGTCGGGCTTCAGCCAATAGTAGGAAGCATTGTCGATGCCGCGGAACGACAGCGTCGGGCCCATATGGTTGCCCTCGGCGGTGTGGTTGTAGACCACGTCCAGCATCACCTCGATGCCGGCATCATGCAGCCGTGCCACCGTGGTGCGAAACGCGTCCAGCGGGTTGTCCTGGGCATAGCGCGGCTCCGGCGCGAAGTAGGACAACGTGTTGTAGCCCCAGTAATTGACGAGCTTCTTCTCGACCAGGATGCGGTCGTCGACGAAGGCGTGGATCGGCAGGAGCTCGATCGTGGTGACGCCGAGCTTCCTCAAATGCGCGATCATCGCGGGCGAGGAGAGGCCGCCATAGGTACCGCGCAGGTTCGGCGCAACGTCCTCGCGTGTTTGCGTCAGGCCCTTGACGTGGGCTTCGTAGATGATGGTGTGATCCCAGGGAATGCTCGGGCGGATTTCGCGTCGTCCCCAGTTGAAGGTCTCGTCGACCACTACTGCCTTCGGCATGCCGCGTGAATTGTCGCGGCGGTCGAAGGAGAGGTCCTCGCGCGGACTTCCGGTGCGATAGGCGAAATGCGCATCGCTCCACACCAGCCGGCCGTATAGCCGTTTGGCGTAAGGGTCTAGCAGGAGCTTGTTGGCGTTGAAGCGGTGGCCCTGCTCGGGCGCATAGGGTCCGTGAACGCGATAGCCATAGAGCTGGCCGGGCGAGACGTCGTTGAGATAGCCATGCCAGACGTCTTCGTCGCGTTCCGGCAGCTCGATGCGCTCAAGCTCGCGCCGGCCCTGATTGTCGAACAGGCAAAGCTCGACCTTCTCCGCATTCGCCGAGAACAACGCGAAATTGGTGCCGCGGCCGTCCCAACTTGCGCCGAGACGCGAAAAGGTCCCTGCGGTCAGACGCATGGATCAGCCTTCGGGTACGAGAAAGATGGCGGCGAGCGGGGGAATGGTCAGGTTGAGCTCGGGCGAGCCACTCTCGGAAGCGCGGACGGCGCCGACATTGCCGACATTGGTGCCGCCGTAGAAGGCGGAGTCGGAATTGAAGACCTCGCGCCAGAGGCCCGCGAACGGCACGCTGACGCGGTAGTTGTAATAGACATTCGGCGAAAAATTCACGACGACGACGCAGCGCGCGTGGGCATCATGGCCCTTGCGGAGCCAGGCGAAGGCGTTGTGGTTGGCGTCCTCGGTGATGATCCACTCGAAGCCCGTTGCTTCGCAATCGAGTTCGTGCAGCGCCGGCACCTTCCGGTAGAGCTGGTTGAGGTCGCGGACCAGCGCCTGGATGCCGGCATATTTCTTCTGTTCGAGCAGGTGCCAATCCAGCGAGTGATCGTGATTCCACTCGTTCTCCTGGGCGAATTCCGATCCCATGAACAACAGCTTCTTGCCGGGGTGACCGAACATGAAGCTGTAATAGGCGCGCAAATTCGCAAAGCGCTGCCAGTCGTCGCCGGGCATCCGCCCGAGGATCGAACGCTTGCCGTGCACGACCTCGTCGTGCGACAGCGGCAGTATGAAGTTCTCCGAGAAGGCGTAGTGCAGGCCGAACAGGATGTCGCCGTGATGGTATTTGCGGTGGATCGGATCCTTGCCGATATATTTCAGCGTGTCGTGCATCCAGCCCATGTTCCACTTGTAGCCGAAGCCGAGTCCGCCATATTCGACCGGCCGCGACACCTGCGCCCATGCGGTTGATTCCTCGGCCGCGGTGGTCGCATTGGGAAAGCGCGCGAACACCTCGGCGTTGAAGCGGCGCAGGAACGCAATCGCGTCGAGATTTTCCCGGCCGCCATACTTGTTCGGAATCCAGCCGCCATAGGGACGGCTGTAGTCGAGATAAAGCATGGAGGCGACCGCATCGACGCGCAGGCCATCGACGGCGTAGCGGTCGAGCCAGAACAGCGCGTTCGACACCAGGAAATTGACGATTTCGGTGCGGCCGTAGTTATAGATCAGCGTGCCCCAATCGAGGTGGCGGCCCTGCATGGGGTTGGCGTGCTCGTAGAGCGCGGTGCCGTCGAACTGGCCGAGCCCGTGCGGGTCGTCCGGAAAATGTCCGGGCACCCAGTCGAGGATCACGCCCAGCCCCTGCGCATGGCAGGCGTCGATCAGCGCGCAGAAATCCTCCGGCGAGCCGAAGCGGCTGGTCGGGGCAAACAGTCCGGTCGGCTGATAGCCCCAGGAGCCGTCGAACGGATGTTCGCTGACGGGCAGGAATTCGACGTGGGTGAAGCCGAGATCGCGTGCGTAGGTCGGCAACTGCTCCGCCAGATCGCGATAAGTCAGCCACTCATTGTTGCCCTTGCGCCGCCAGGAGCCGAGATGCACCTCGTAGATCGAGATCGGGGCGCTGCGCGAGTTGATTCTCTCCGGCGCCGGGCGCGGACGCGGCAGCCTCGCCTCGTCGAGCACGATCGAAGCGGTCTTCGGCCGCACTTCCGCGGCAAAGGCCACCGGGTCGGACTTGAGCGGCAAATGCTGGCCGTGCGGACCGATCATGTCGAACTTGTAGTGATCGCCCGCCTTGGCATGCGGAATGAACAGCTCCCAATAGCCGACGCCGCGGACACGCATCGGATGCCGCCGCGCATCCCAGAAATTGAAATCGCCGACCACGCTGACCCGCCGCGCATTCGGCGCCAGCACCACAAAGGCAACGCCCTCGACGCCGTCCATCACGCGCGGATGCGCGCCGAGCTTGTCGTAGAGCCGCTGGTCGGAGCCTTCGCCGAGCAGGTAGAGATCGTAGTCGGTCAGGATCGGAGGAAAGCGATAGGCATCCTCGATCTGGACGACATTGTCGCCGTATTGCGCGCGGAGCTGGTAGCGCTGCGAACCGTTCGGCATCGCGCCGGCAAACAGCCCGGCGTCATGGATTCGCGATAGCTTCGCCGTCTCGCCATGCTCGCCGACAGCCTCGACATTGGATGCGTCGGGCAGGAAGGCCCGCACCACCGTCTTCTCGCCCTCCTTGTGGAGGCCGAGATAGCGGAAGGGATCGGCGTGACGGCCTTCGACGATCGCATAAGCCTCGGCAGACAGTTTGTTCATCGGGCCTCTTTGGCGGACTCGGACAGAATACGGAGCAGACCGGCAACCGGCGTGCGCAGCCATTCGGGCCGGTGTTCGAGCTCATATTCGATCTCGTGAACGGCTTTTTCCAGCAAAAAGAAGCTGACCATGGCGTCGGCCGTATGCGCATCGGCGGGCCATAGTCGTGCCCTCGTCATGCTGTCGCGGTAGGCGGTCACGAAGGCTTTCATTGCGCGCTCGCGCCATTCGGAAAGGGCCGCCGCAAGCTTGTCCTGCTCTTCGGACGCCGCTCTGAGGGCGCGGTCGAACGCTGCCGTGACGGAATAATCGATCGAGCGGATCAGGCCGGCGACGTCGCGCGCCGGCGGCGCCTTGTGCCGGCGCTCCTCGAGCGTAAGTCCGGCATCGCCCTCGAAGCCGATGATGAAGATGTCGTCCTTGACGATCAGGGTCTGCTCAAGCCGGAAATCGCCGTGGACGCGGATGGCCGATCCATCGACGTCCGGCGGCAGCACGGTGGCGAGACGCTCGTGCAGGGCTTCGCGCTGCGACAGCAGCCTTTCGACCAACGGCCGATCGGCTTCCCGCACGGCATCGCGCTGGCCGAGCCTGTCGAACAGCTCGTCCGCGCGCGCGATGATGTCTCCGGTCCAGCGCCGAACGTCCGCAGGCCCGATCGGCTCCGGGGCGAATTCGGCCAGCACGGAATTGCTGGATAGCGCCATGTGCAGCTCGGCCAGGCGCCGTCCGGCCTGCGCCAGGATGCGCAAATACGGAATCTGTTCCCCGCTCGTTTTGGCGTGACCGCTGGTCGCGAGCAGGCGCTGGTCGTCGACAAAGCGGTCGAGATAGGCCGAGGTCACGGTCCAGCCGTCGCCCTGGTGCGCGATCTGGGCGTGCAGGGTCGCGACGGCGCTGCGCTGCTCACCCTCGACGAATTCGACGGTGCCGAGCAGGGCGGGCGCATTGGGAAAGCCTGCGACGTCGGTCAGAAAGCGCCCGACCTCGATGGCGGGGTTGATGCCGGCCTCTGTCTTCCGAAGCACCTTGCTGCAATAGTCGCCATCGACGAGCGCGATGCTGTTGGATTTTCCGGTCTCGACGGCGCGGACGCTTTCGGGCTGCCGCACCTGCTTATTGGCAAACTGGCTGGTCGGCCTGAATTCAAGCTGCAGATTGTTTTCCGTGACCGTCAACGACTGGCTCAGATTGCGCAGCAACAGCCCGATGAAGATCGGGTCGGTCGCAACGTCGAGCAGCGTGCCTTCGCGCGCGCCCTGGCGAACGGCCGCGAAGGCGCGCGGGTTGAAGCGCTCGCGATCGAAGCGCACCCATTCGATCTGCATCGGCAACAGGTAGCGCGCCGTCTTGCCGTGCTGCGTCGCCTCGAAAAAGGCAAGCCACGGCCGGTTGTCGCCGATGTCGCAGAACGGGATCGCCGACACCAGCATCGGATGGATCGCCTTCGGCGAATGCTCCGGATACCAGCGCGTGCGCGCCAGATGCCCCGGCAGCACGTCGCGCTCGAACACGCCGCGGGTGCGGGCGAGCGAGACCCAGGTCGAGTTGAGCGGCACCACCAGCGTCTCGAATTCGGGCACCGCGCGCGGCGTGACCGGCTCCGACTTGTCGCGCTCCTTCAGCTCGAACCAGTAGAAGCCGTAGGGCGCGAGCGTGATCATGTAGGGCAATTCGCCGATCGCGGGAAAGCGCGTGCGGCCGAGCATTTCCAGCGGGACGCGATCCTTCCACGCCGACAGATCGAGCTCGGTTGCCTGCGCCGAGCGTGACAGGTTCGCAACGCACAGGATCGCCTCGCCCTTGTATTCCCGGACATAGGAGAGCACCGCGCGGTTGGCCGGCCGGATGAAGGTCATCGAGCCGCGGCCGAAAGCGAGCGTTGATTTGCGCACCGAGATCAGCCGCTTGGTGGCGGAAAGCAGTGAAGAGTGGCTGCGCGACTGCGCTTCCACGTTTACGGCCTCATAGCCGTAGACCGGGTCCATGATCATCGGTGCATAGAGCTTTGCCGGGTCCGCGCGGGAGAAGCCGCCGTTGCGGTCCGGCGTCCATTGCATCGGCGTGCGCACGCCGTTGCGGTCGCCGAGATAGATGTTGTCGCCCATCCCGATCTCGTCGCCGTAGTAGAGGATCGGCGTGCCCGGGAAGGAGAACAACAGCGAGTTCATCAGCTCGATCTTGCGGCGGTCGTTGTCCATCAGCGGTGCGAGCCGCCGACGGATGCCGACATTGATGCGCGCGCGCGGATCGTTCGCATAGGTCGACCACAGGTAGTCGCGCTCGACGTCGGTGACCATTTCGAGCGTCAGCTCGTCGTGGTTGCGCAGGAACAGCGCCCATTGGCAATTCGCCGGGATGTCCGGCGTCTGGCGCAGGATGTCGGTGATCGGGAAGCGGTCTTCCTGCGCGATCGCCATGTAGATACGCGGCATCAGCGGGAAGTGATAGGCCATGTGGCACTCGTCGTCCTGGCCGAAATATTCCTGCACGTCCTCCGGCCATTGATTGGCCTCGGCAAGCAGCACCTTGTTCTTGGCGTAGGCGTCGAGC
>Ga0209166_10000478_pt1 | contig 44267 bp, 37 predicted proteins | sample Coa_R1_3_FD_187151 | JGI IMG/M metagenome (GOLD analysis project Ga0209166, IMG submission 187151) | Surface soil microbial communities from Centralia Pennsylvania, which are recovering from an underground coalmine fire - Coalmine... | ecosystem: Environmental > Terrestrial > Soil >...
CATGCTGGTCGATATCGTCCGCCTGCAGCAGGAGGGCAAGCGCGATGCCGCCCACGACCTGTTCGACGCCCATCTACCGCTGCTGCGCTACGAGCAACAGCAGGGCGTCGGCCTCGCCGTGCGCAAATACGTGCTGCAGAAGCGCGGCGCCATCGCGTCCGACGCCCAGCGCAAGCCCGGCTCGGCGCTGAGCGCCACGGCACGGGCCGAGGTCGACTATCTGCTGTCGCGCGTCGCCCGCCACGACACGCGCGCCCGCCTGTAGCCCGACAGTTCGTTCCGGGGCGAAGTGATTGCTTTCGACAACCGGTCTCCCAGACCCGACATCTAGGGGGAACGAAACGGTCGAAGGAGCTTCGCATGCCCCCGGAACGGCTTCCCGATACCCCGAAGATGGATCCGCGCGAGCGCCATGTGCGCATCGCCGGTCCCCATCCCGGCCTGTCGCTGTTTCTGCGCCACCTGCCGCCGACCGCACCGACGGCGGGGCCGGACCGCCCGGTGCTCTACGTCCATGGCGGCACCTTCCCGTCGGCGCTGTCGATCGCCCATCGCTTCGACGGCCGTTCCTGGCGCGACGAGCTCTCAGCCGCCGGCTTCCATGTCTGGGGCCTGGATTTCCATGGCTTCGGCCAATTGTCCGATCCCTATCCGGAATTCCAGCTGCCGGCCGAGGCGAGCCCGCCGCTCGGCCGGGCGGACGACGCCAGCCGCCAGCTGGAGGCGGCCGTCCGCTTCATCCGCGAGCATCACGGCACCGACCGGGTTTCGCTGATCGCCCATTCCTGGGGCACGATCGTGTCCGGCCTGTTCGCCGGCCGCTGCCCGGGCCTGGTCGAGCGCATGGTGTTCTTCGGGCCGATCGCCCGGCGCGAGCCGACGGCCGCGCGCATCCAGCTGCCAGGCTGGCGGCTGATCTCGCTCGAGGACCAGTGGGACCGCTTCACCGAGACCGTCCCGCCCGGCGAGGCACCGGTCCTGCTGCGCCGCCATTTCGACGAATGGGGCGAGCGCTATCTCGACGTCGACGCCACGAGCCGCACGCGCTCGCCGGCCGCGGTCAAGGTGCCGGGCGGCGCATTCCAGGATATCTACGATGCCTGGGACGGCACGCTTGCCTACGATCCCGCCCTGGTCCGCGCGCCGGTCGCGATCATCCGCGGCGCCTGGGACAGCCTGTGCACCGACGCCGATGCCCGCTGGCTGTTCGACAGCCTGACGGCATCGCCGATCCGGCGCGACATCAAGATCAGCCGGGCAACCCATCTGCTGCATCTCGAGACGAGCCGCTACGCGCTCTACCGCGAGACGGAGGCGTTCCTCGCGATGCGCGACACCGTCCAGGCCGCGGCCTGACCCGCAACCGCCGGGAGACATCCCATGTTTGCCGTGATTTTCGAAGTCCAGCCGAAGCCGGACCGCTGGGACGAGTACCTCGGGCTCGCCAAGCTCTTGAAGCCCGAGATCGAGCGGATCGACGGGTTCATCGACAATGAGCGCTTTTCGAGCCGGCGCACCAAGGGGCGCCTGCTGTCGCTGTCGACCTGGCGCGACGAAAAGGCCGTGATCCGCTGGCGGACGCTCGCCATGCACCACCAGACCCAGGAAAAGGGCCGATTCGAGGTGTTCGAGGATTACCATCTGCGCGTCGGCGAGGTGACCGCCGACACGCGGATCCCCGCCGGCCAGGTGCTGCGCGACCAGCGCCTGGACGAGACCGAGGTCGGCACCGCCAAGGCCGTCACGATCAGCGAGTTGGCGGCCCGGGACGGGCAGCCGGCCAGCGCCGATCTCGCCGCCGACCTGGGCGTGCCGCGGCCCGGGGCGGACGGTGTGGTCGACCGGGAAATCTTCGAGAGCATCTACCAGCCGGGCAAGCTGCTGCTGCTCGTCTCCTGGCAGGACGCTGCCGCCGCCGAGCGCTGGCAAGGCCGGGCCGCGGGTGACGGAAATCTGCGCCACCGGCAAGTGCGCGTCATCCGGGACTACGGCATGGCCGACCGCCGGGAAGCCCCGCAATATTACCCGCCGGTACCCGTCCGGCCTGCGCCCGGCCGATCGGCCTGATCCAGGTGGCGCGGCGCTCCGCCGTTTGGAGTGGAGCCCGCTCCCCATTGCGCCTATCGTTGCGCCTCAAGCCGGTCGTAAAGTGCTGGCATGAGACGGGGAGCCTATATGAAGCGCAACGACCGGTTCGAGGCGTCTTTGACGGATGAGGGGCGATCGCGCCTGCTCCTCGAAGCGATTTCCGATTACGCGATCTACATGCTCGACTCGACAGGCGTGGTCACCAGCTGGAATCCCGGCGCTCGGCGCTTCAAGGGATACGAGGCGTCGGAAATCATCGGCCAGCACTTTTCGCGCTTCTACATCGAGGAGGATCGGCAGGCGGGCTTGCCCGAGCGCGCGCTGGAGACGGCGGCACGAATGGGGAGCTTCGAACAGGAGGGCTGGCGGCAGCGCAAGGACGGCAGCCGCTTCTGGGCCCATGTCATCATCGATCCGATCCGAGACCCGGCGGGCGGCATCATCGGCTATGCCAAGATCACGCGCGATCTCACCGAGCGAAAGCGGGCCGAAGAGACGCTGAAGCGCAGCGAACAGCAGTTCAAGCTCCTGGTCCAAAGCGTCACCGACTATGCGATCTACATGCTCGACCCGACGGGGCGGGTCAGCAGCTGGAACTTGGGGGCCGAGAGAATAAAGGGCTATCGCCCCGAGGAGATCATCGGCGAGCATTTTTCCCGCTTTTACACCGAGAAGGACCGGGAAAGCGGCGAGCCGGAAAAGGCGCTGGCAGCGGCCGCCCGAGACGGGAGATACGAGAGGGTCGCCTGGCGCGTCCGCAAGGACGGCACCCGCTTTCTGGCAAATATCGTCGTCGACGCGATCCGCGGCAATGACGGCACGCTCCTCGGCTTCGCCAAAATTACCCGGGACGTGACCGAACAGACGACCGTGCAGCAGGCGCTCGAACAGGCGCGGGAGGCGCTGTTTCAAGCCCAGAAGATGGAAGCCATCGGCCAGCTGACCGGCGGCGTCGCCCATGACTTCAACAACATCCTGATGGCGGTGCTGAGCGGGCTCGAACTGCTGCGCAAGCGTGTTCCCGACGATCCGAAAATCACGTCGCTCCTCGGAAATGCCGCGCGGGCGGCGGGGCGTGGTACGGCGCTGGTCCAGCGCATGCTGGCATTCGCCCGCCGTCAGGAACTCAAACCCGGCCCTGTCGATATCCCCGTCCTGCTGCGGGGGCTCACCGATCTGCTGCGGCAGACGCTAGGGCCGTTGGTGATCATCGAAACCCGTTTCCCGGATGCGCTCGACTTGGTGCAGGTCGACTCCAATCAGCTGGAACTGGCTCTGCTCAATCTCGCGATGAATGCCCGCGACGCGATGCCCGATGGCGGCCCGCTCGTGATCGAGGCGTACGGCGAGGACGTTCAGCCGGGCCACGCCCGCGGGCTCCCCCCCGGACGCTATGTGTGCATATCGGTCACCGACACCGGCGAAGGGATGGATGAGGAGACGCTGGCCCGGGCCAAGGAGCCGTTCTTCACCACCAAGGGGGTCGGCAAGGGCACCGGACTCGGACTGTCCATGGTGCATGGCTTGACCGAACAGTCGGGGGGGCGCCTGCATCTCCGTAGCCGGAAAGGCCACGGGACGACCGCCGAGCTTTGGCTGCCGGTCGCCGATGGCGTGGCCGGCGTATCCGGGCATGGCCATGAGCTGGCGGCAGATGCGCCGCCCAGCACCCGTCCTCTGGTGATTCTCGCGGTCGACGACGACAGCCTGGTCCTGCAGAGCACGGTGGCGATGCTCGAAGACCTTGGGCACACCGTCTTCGAGGCGACGTCGGGTCGCCAGGCGCTCGACATATTGCGCGTGGCCAAGACGGTCGATCTGGTCATCACCGACCAGGCGATGCCGAACATGACCGGCGTCCAACTGGCCGAAATCATTCGGGCGGAGGCGCCGGACATGCCGATCATCCTGGCGACCGGCTATGCCGAGCTGCCGGCGGGCACGGGCGCGCAGCTCCGGAAGCTGACGAAGCCGTTTCGACAGGCGGACCTCGCCCGGAGCCTGGCGGAGCTGACTTAGCGCCTGAGCGGCCGCCGAGATCTATTGGACGGGCGCCCGTCCGGCGACGACGGCCTCGTAGGCGGCCTGCAGCTGCGCCGCGACCGCCCCGATAAGTGAGCAGACTTACTTCCATCGGAAATTGCTTTCGCAAAAGTTGATGGAATGAATCCGATTTTCGGAAGTTAGCGCCATGACTGGCGAACGGTACTTTAGGTACTTGCGTTCGCGGCCAAGGCACTTCTTCCCAATCCACCAGCTCGCATGGCGGTCCACTCCATGGCGCTGCTCTCGGCGCCATGCCAATAGGGACAATAACCATGTCGCCGACAGCAGTAGTAATAGCAGCAGCACTGGCGATTGTTGCTGGCGCATCGAGCGCCCACGCCGCCCAGCCCGCCATCTCTTTGACCGAGTACGAAGAGCTTTGGTATATGAATGCATCCGCCCAGCGCGTCGCGCCAGCCGAAGCCTTTTGTTTGCCGCGGACACCCTACGTATATCTGCTCATCGACGATAACGTCTCCAACAGTAACTTACACGCCACTACGACCTGCCACATAGCAGCAAACACTCCGGTGGTCATTCCAGTAGTTACCGCCAGCGATGGAGTAACTGACACTACAAATCTTGAAATATTTCTTGCGGAACATATATATTTTCCATCTCAGTCAGTAAGCGTTGCCAATAATATTTCGTTCTCAATCAATGGAAAGCCAGAACCTATAACGGTTCAGTGGAGAGCTCCCTCGCCGTTCTTCCACGTTTCTGCTGCAGAGGGAATGTTCCCATCGCTAATCGTCGCAGATGGTTACTGGACTGTGAGGACCTTCCCTGCAGGAACCCATGTCGTGCACACCACTGGATGCATAATTCGCTCCCCTGGGGCAGCACAAACCTGCCACGACATCACCTATCAGTTGATCGTCAAGTAGTCGAACTCGGGACTGTGCATCAGCACCAAAGCGTGACCCTGACGGGAATCCGTGCAGGCTCTTGATATACAATAATAAATGCCCTGCTCGGCGGGGTCGCGATCGGCACCGATCGTGACCCCGGCCAGATCCCGTTTTTGCCCATGTTCTTAATACGTTATCTCGAACCGTCGTCCGTGAAGAACCCGCCCGAATGATCGCTCAGGCGGGTTCTTCACGGACGACAAGTTGAACATCAGCCGTAAGAGCTATCGGCGATAGCTGGAACATATTGGTAAATATGTCCATGTTTACTCGCACTTTCCCCTGCCTGGACCTATTCCTGATAGCTGGAAAGAATGTTTTCTGCATCACCCGTCAAGAGAACATACACCGCAAGGTTTGCTTGATATTCTTCCTGCAAATTTTGCGAACTTAGCCAATTATAAATTTCTTCCACCTTGTCCCAGGTGAGTCCGTAATTGAGGAAATTTCCAGCTCCTGCAATGTTTTGCTGAGAAGCTCCCGATGCACGCACCACATAATAGCGAAATGCAATCTCCCAGGCGGTGCGGATCTGAGATTCCGCATGCGTGCCAATCAATTCGATGGTCCTATTCTCGAATGAGCACTCTTTATCCGTAATATCGTAATATTTTTTCTTGAAGTCCATGTGATTATTTCCGATACGAGGAACATTCTTGATTGTCTCTGGGTAATACTTCGCCAATATGCCAAATAACTTTACCGGCTTCTTATTAGAAAGATACCCTTCAAGAATATTAGCTCGTTCAGGGGCGGCACCAAGATTTGGGAACGCCTTCAATTCTCCAATTTCTGCCTTCAAGGCAGTGACGGCATTTTCCTTCTGCAGATCCGTAACCGGAGGCTGGTTGATAAATTGGCCTATCGTGATGCCTCCGCTTTGCCCATTGGAGGTGACGTTTCCGCTTTGAATGTTGCTACCTGGAACTGGCCTCTTCTCGTTCGGCCTTTGCCAAAGGATCACGACCAAACCGACAAAAATTACCAAAAGCAGCCCCGTCACACCGCTCTTGCCCCACGATGACAAAGCTTGAGCCCATTCTATCGCGTTGGTTACCCCTGACATCATAACCGCTTCCTACCGCTGCTCCACCCTCTCTTAACACGACCACGAGTCTCGCGATAATAACCCATGCGTGTATCGGTGGTGCGCCGAACGCATTCTCGGGTATGGGTAATACGAAGGTTCACCTATCATTTTGGGAAGACCAAGGACCGAAGCCGCTCCAGGCTACCCGGCAACCGTCGAGAAACAGCTGGGCGCACGCACGCACGGGCGCGGATCGCGATCTCGGCGGCATCGGGGGCCGCCCGTTGCCCGAGGAGGGCGGCGCCATCGGCACGGCCAGCCTGCAGACCGTCATCACCAAGCGCGAGCAGTACCACTCGAACATCATCGGCCAGTCGGTGGCGATCTACCGCGAGGAAGTGCGCGAGCGCATCGCCCAGATGATGGGCTACTTCAAGTCGCACGGCGTCACCGATCCGGCGACGGCCCAGCACCAGGCGATCATCGCGATCGGCCAAGTTGTCCGGCGCCAGGCGCTCGTCATTGGCTTCGCCGACACGTTCGCCGTCGTCGGCGTCATGCGGGCGTTCTTTTCCGCCTGACCGAAAGCCGATCCAGGATACCCGGCAACCGTCGAGAAACTGCTGGGCGCCGGCGCCCACTCGGCCAATCATCCACGACCGGCGGGGACTGCGCCGCGCCAATTTATCCGCCGCTCGACCATGGGCTTCATAATCGGTTGAGTTTTATGTAACATGCTTACTCAGGATTGATGGGAAGCCCAGCTTTCGATCGGAGGAGTGATGGCAAAGGCGGCGCCGGGCCCGACATCACGACAAGCCGCACGGGGCGCCCGCCGCCCCGCCGGTCGGTCATGACCGCTGCCGCGCCGCACATCATGGTCATAGAGGATTCGCCGACCCAGGCGCTGCAGCTGCAATTCATGCTCGATAGCCAAGGGTGGGCGACGACCATGTGCGGCGACGCGGAATCGGCGCTGGAGCAGCTCGGCGGCGTCCTGCCCGACCTGGTGCTGGTCGATTACCATCTGCCGCGCATGAACGGCGACGAGTTCGTGCGGCAGATCCGCATGAATGTGCGGACCCGCGAGCTGCGCGTGCTGATGCTGACCGACAGCGACACGGCCGAGATCGAACGCAAGGGGTTCGAGAGCGGTGCCGACGCCTATGTCCCGAAATCGGCGGACACCGAGATCCTGCTGACCCGCGCGCAGGCCCTGCTGCGCGCGGCGCCTTCGATCATGGCCCATGGCGCGGCGCCCGCCTTCCGGCGCAGCCGGCTGCTCGTGGTCGACGACAGCCCGACCTATCTCTATTTCATCAAGGCCCAGCTCGAGGAGGAAGGGCACGAGGTCGTCGCGGTGTCGACCGGCCGCGAGGTCCTGCAAAAGGTCGAGGAAGAGAAGTTCGACTGCATCGTCGTCGATCTCGTCATGCCGGAGATCAGCGGCACCGAGCTTTGCGCCCATCTCGATGCCCTCCGCCGCAAGCAGGATCGGCTGTTCCAGATCGTCATCCTGACCGCCCAGGACTCGAAAGAGGACATGATGCGCGGGCTCGAGGCCGGGGCGGATGATTTCGTCGGCAAGTCGAGCGAGAGCGAGATCCTCAAGGCCAGGATCCGGGCGCTGCTGCGCCGCAAGTTCCTGCATGAGGAGAACATGCGGATCACCGGCGAATTCAAGAACAAGGAACGCGAGCTCGAGCGGGCGCGCGCCGAGAAGCAGGCGGCCGAAGTGCGCGGCGCGCTGGCCGAGGCGCTCGAACGCTCGAACGGCGAGCTCGCGGCGGCCTATCGGGAGCTCCAGGAAACCCAGGCTCAGCTCGTCCAGTCGGCCAAGATGGCCTCGCTCGGCGCGCTGGTCGCCGGCATCGCACACGAGATCAACAATCCGCTGGCCTTCGTCGCCAATCACCTGACCACGGTGACCCGCGGCGTCGAGACGCTGGTGCCGGAGATCGAAGGCCATCTTTCAGCGGGCGGCGGCCGCACGCTCGACAAGGTGCGCCAGCGGCTCGACGCCATGCGGCTCGGCGTCGACCGGGTCGAGGACCTCGTCGTCAAGCTGCGCACCTTCTCCCGGCTCGACGAGGCCGAGGTCAAGATGATCGAGATCGAGGCGAGCATCGAGTCGGTGCTGACCCTGCTGCAGCACAAGCTGACCGATCGGCTGACCGTCGTCCGGCGCTATGGCGACGTCAAATGGGTGTCCTGCTACCCGGGGCCGCTCAACCAGGTGATCATGAATGTCGTGGCCAACGCCATCGACGCGATCGAGGGCGAGGGCACGATCACGATTTCGACCGACCGGGTGGACGCGATGCTGGCGATTGCCATCAGCGATACCGGCGGCGGCATCCCGCCGGCGATCCGGGACCGCGTCTTCGAACCCTTCTTCACCACCAAGCCGGTTGGTGCTGGCACCGGGCTCGGCCTGTCGATCTCCTACGGCATCGTCCAGCGGCACGGCGGCCTGCTCGAGATCCGGAGCGAGGAGGGGCGCGGCACCGAGGTGGTGATCAAGATCCCGATCGAGCCGGAGCGGCAGACAGCATGAGCGGCGCGGGCAGCGGCGAGGCGAGGACATACGGCATGTTGGACAGCACATACCCTCCGACGATCCTGGTCGTGGACGACGAGCCGCAGGTGCTCGCCGCCATCGCCGACACGCTGGAGGATGACTTCAACGTCCTGGTCAATGCGTCGCCGCAGTCGGCGATCGAGATGCTGCGCCAGACGAGGGGCCTGTCGGTCATCATTTCCGATCAGCGCATGCCCGGCCTCAGCGGGCACGAGTTCCTCAGCCGTGCGCGCGAAGTCTCCGACGCGACGCGCATCCTGATCACCGGCTATTCGGACATGGATGCGGTCGTCGCCGCGGTCAATTCCGGGCGCATCTTCGGCTACATCTCCAAGCCCTGGGACCCTGGCAAGCTGCGGCACCTCATCCGGCAGGCCGCCGATCATTGCGAGCTGCTGCGCGCGCTGACGGAGGAGCAGCGGCTGCTCAACAACCTGATGGATAACGTGCCCGACGCGATCTATTTCAAAGACCGCGAGCGCCGGTACCTGCGTAGCAACCGCGCCCATGCCCGCGCGCTCGGGCTCGACGACCCGGCGCTCGCGATCGGCAAGCACACCGGCGACTTCCTGCCGCCGGAGCAGGCTCGGCTGCTCGCGGCCGAGGACGATCAGGTGCTGGCGACTGGTGCCGCCCAGGTCGATACGCTGATCAAGCTGCAGGCGGGGGGCGAGCCCCAATGGCTGTCGATGACGCGGGCGCCGATCCGGGACGAGAATAACGAGGTCACCGGCCTCGTCGCCATCGCCCGGGACGTCACGGCGCGCCAGCTCGCCGAGGAGGAATTGCGCGAAGCCCACGATCTCTTGGAGCGACGGGTGCAGGAGCGCACGGCCGAGCTCTCCGCCGCGGCCGAGCAACTGGCCGTCGCCCGGACGGCCGCCGAGGCCGCCAACCGGGCGAAATCGCAGTTCCTCGCGACCATGTCCCATGAGCTGCGCACGCCGCTGACCGGCCTCATCGGCTTCCCGGAGCTGATGCTCCGCAAGAAATCCGACCCCGACGAGCTCCGCCGGTTCCTCGAGCTTCAGCGCGACGCGGGCCGGGCGCTGCTGGCGCTGGTCAACGATATCCTCGATCTCTCGAAGATCGAGGCCGGCAAGCTCGAGCTGGAACAGATGCCGTTCGAGCCGCGGGCGATGCTCCTCGGCTGCAACGCGCTCTTGGCGCAGGGCGCCAAGACGAAGGGGCTGGAGCTCACGACCGAGATCGACCCCGCCGTCCCGGGCTGGCTCTGGGGCGATCCGATGCGCCTGCGCCAGATCACGCTCAATCTGCTGAGCAACGCGGTGAAATTCACCCATGCCGGCAAGGTCACGATGGCGGCCGGGTGGACCCAGCCCGCGTCCGGCGTACCGGAACTGCGCGTCACGGTGACCGACACCGGCATCGGCATCCCGACCGACCGGCTCGGGCGCCTGTTCCTGGAATTCAGCCAGGTCGATGATTCGACCAGCCGCCGCTTCGGCGGCTCGGGCCTGGGGCTCGCCATCTGCCGCCGGCTGGTCGAGCTGATGGGCGGCCGCATCGGCGTCGAGAGCACGGCCGACCAGGGCAGCATGTTCTGGTTCGAGGTGCCGGCCCCGGTCGTGCCGGAACCGGCGTCGGCAGCCGCGGAGCTGGCGTCCGGCGCGGCGGCGGGCGGCGCCGGGGCGCAGCGGATCCTGCTGGCCGAGGACAGCGCGCCGATCCAGCTCCTCGTCACCTCGGTGCTGGAAGCGGCCGGGCACCAGGTCGACGTCGTCGGCAACGGCGCCGAGGCCGTGCGCGCCGCCGCGGCCGCCACCTACGATCTCGTGCTGATGGACGTGCAGATGCCGGTCATGGACGGGCTGGCCGCGACGAAGGAGATCCGCACCTCCGAGGCGGGCGGCCTCCATGTCCCGATCGTGGCGCTCACGGCGAACGCGACCAGCGGCGAGCTGGAGCGCTGCCAGCTGGCCGGCATGGATGTCTTCCTGACCAAGCCGATCGACTTCGATCTTCTGCTGACGACCATTCAGCGCCTGAAGACCAGCGCGGCGCGGGAGTAGCGGTTCGTGGCACCGACCCAGCACCTGCTCGGCTTCACCCTCGGTCCGCGGCGCTATGCGCTGCGCCTCGCCGCCGTCGAGCGGGTGGTGCGGGTGGTCGAGATCACGCCGCTGCCGCGGGCGCCGGACATCGTGCTGGGCGTGATCAACATGCAGGGGCGCATCATCGCGGTCGTCGACGCCCGCAAGCGCTTCGGCCTGCCTGCCCGCCGGCTCACCCTCAACGATCACCTGATCGTCGCGCGCACGCCCGACCGGTCCGTGGCCCTGCTGGTCGATCGCGCCGACGATGCCGTCGAATGCGCCGCGGCGGACATAACCGCCGCCGCCGACATCCTGCCGGGCATGGACTATGTCGAGGGCGTGGCGAAGCTCGCCGACGGCACGCTGCTCATCCACGATCTCGCGACGTTCCTGTCGCTCGAAGAGGCGGCAAGCCTCGATGCGGCGTTCGACGCCGCCGCGGAGGAACCGCATGGCGCCTAGCCTGCCCGAGCCCCTGCTGGCGCAGTTCAGCGACTGCCTCGCCGCCCGGGTCGGCCTGCATTTCCCGCGGGAGCGCTGGGCGGAGCTCACGCGCGGGATCGACCTCGTCGCCGCCGATCTCGGCTTTTCCGACGCCGCGGCCTGCGTGCGCCATCTGCTGTCGGCCGATCTCACCCAGGCGCAGATCGAGGTGCTGGCGAGTCATCTCACGATCGGCGAGACCTATTTCTTCCGCGAGCCGCGCAGTTTCGACGCCTTGGCCGAACATGTGCTGCCGGACCTGATCCGCGCACGGCGGACGGAGGGCCGGTCGCTCAGGATCTGGAGCGCCGCCTGCTGCACCGGCGAGGAGGCCTACTCGATCGCCATCCTGCTCGACCGGCTGATCCCCGACCTGGCGGATTGGAACATCACCATCCTCGCCACCGACATCAATCCGCGCTTCCTGCGCCGCGCCGCCGAGGGGTGCTACAACGAATGGTCGTTCCGGGGCGTCGGGCGCGACATCAAGGACAAGTACTTCACCCGGGAAGCCGGCGGCAGCTTCCGCATCATTCCGCGCATCAAGGCCATGGTGTCGCTCGCCTATCACAATCTCGTCGAGGACCGGTTTCCGTCGATCGAGAGCAATACCAACGCGATGGACGTGGTGCTGTGCCGCAACGTGCTGATGTATTTCAGCCCCGATCGCGCCCGCGCGGTCGTGGGCTATCTGCATCGCGCCCTGCGGGACGGCGGCTGGCTGATCCCGGCCGCGGTCGACGGGGCGCCGCCGCTGTTCGCCCCCTTCGTCCTCGCCGACATCGCAGGCACAACGCTCTACCGGAAGCGGGAAGCCGCACCACCCCCGCCGGCACCGTCCGCCGAGCCGATTGTGCCGCTGCGGCCGCCGGCGCCCCGGTCCGAACCCGCCCCGGATGCGGGAAGCCGGCCGGGAGCGTACCAAACGGCGGCGGCGCTGCACGAGCAGGGGCGCTATGGCGAGGCGTCGGACCTGCTGATCGGGCATCTGGCCAGCGCCCCCAAGGACGTCCCGGCCATGCTCCTGCTGGCGCGGACCTACGCCAATCAGGGCCGCCTCGCCGAGGCGCTGCAATGGTGCACGAAGCTGGTCGCGGCCGATCGGCTGAGTGCCGGCCACCACTATCTGCTGGCCATGGTCCAGCAGGAGATGGGTGCCTTGACCGAAGCCGCCGCCTCGCTCCATCGCGCGCTCTTCCTCGATCCGCAATTCGTGCTCGCCCATTTCGCATCGGCGAACCTGGCCCGGATCGAGGGCAAGCGGCCGGAGGCGCGGAAGCATTATCGCAACACGCTCGGCCTGCTCGAAGGGCGCGCGCCGGGCGACATCCTGCCCGAATCCGAAGGGCTGACGGTCGAGCGGCTGCGCGAGATCGTGCGCCACGCCGCCGCGATGATCGACGGAGGACGGGCATGATCGATTGGGAGACGGTGCATCGGCGTCTGGCGCAGCTCGAGACGGCGCTCGATCGCGGCAACCGACGCTCCGCGCAGGGCATGCGGGACGTGCTTCGCGACCGGGCCCGGGTCCTGGCCCGGCCGGTCGCAGCCCGCCCGGTCGCCGGCGATCATGTCGAGTTCCTGGAATTCGCCGTCGCGAATGAGCGCTATGGCATCGAGACCGCCCATATCCGCGAGGTCGCGACCGTGACCGCGCTCACGCCGGTTCCCGGCACCCCGGCCTTCATCGGCGGCATCGTCACCGTGCGCGGCCAGATCCTCTCCGTCCTCGACATCGGCCGGCTGTTCGGGCTGCCGGATCCGGACGGGGCGGCGGCCGAAAAGCTCGTCGTGCTCGAAGGCGCCGGCATGCCGGTCGGGATCCTGGCGGCAGCGATCATCGGCGTGCGCGCGGTACCGCCGTCCGAGATCGAGACTTCCCTGCCGACCTTGAGCGACGGCCGCACCCGCTACCTGCGCGGCATCGACCGCACGGGCGTCGCGATCCTCGACGGGGCGGCGCTGCTCGCCGCCGAGGACATCATCGTCGGAGCTGCAGCCGAACAATAGAACCGAGCTCGAACCATCCAGCGCCCCGCACCGCGAAGCGACGGGCGCGACATGAAGGGGGATCATCATGAAACTTTCCGTCGGCGCGAAGATCTGGGCCTGTCTCGGCGGGGTGCTGCTGATCCTGCTGATCGTCGCGGCAGTTTCCTATGAGAATACCCGGAAGCTCACGGAAACCGCGACCTGGCGCGCCCATAGCTTCGAGGTGCAGGGCGGGCTGCTCGGGCTGCTGTCGGTCATGCAGGACGCCGAAACCGGCCAGCGCGGCTACCTGATCACGGGCGAGGACCGCTATCTGGAGCCCTACCAGACGGCCGCGCGCAACGTCGACCGTGCGGTCCTGGCGCTCAAGGACCTGACGAGCGACAATCCGGTCCAGCAGCGCAACATCGAAGCCCTGCGCGCGCCCGTCAAGGAGAAGATGGACGAGTTGAAGGAAACCATCGATCTGCGCCGGGGCCAGGGCTTCGAGCCCGCCCGGCAGGTCGTGCTGACCGATCGCGGCAAGCAGGTGATGGACGAGATTCGGCGGCAGCTCGCCGGGATGCAGGCGGTCGAAGCCGAATTGCTGCGCCAGCGCGAGGCGGCGATGGCGGCGAGCTCGGAGAACACGCTCTGGGTCATTCTCGGCGGCGCGGCGATCGCCGCGGTGTTCGTGCTTGGGGCCGGCACGTTCCTCGGGCGCGACACGTCGGGCCCGCTGCGCGAGATCACCGTGGTCGCGGAGCAGATCGGCGCCGGCGACCTGACCGTGAGCCCGGCCACCAACGCCCTGAGGACGGACGAGATCGGCATCCTCGCCCGGACGTTCCGCGCCATGAGCGGCAAGCTCCGGCAGCTGATCCAGGAAATCCGCGAGGGCACCAACGTGCTGGGCACGGCGGCAAGCCAGATCGTGACGATCACCGCCCAGGTCGCCTCGGGCGCGGCGGAGACCGCGACGGCGCTCGCCCAGACCAGCGCCACGATGGAAGAGGTCAAGAAGACCTCGCAGGTCTCGAGCGAGAAAGCGCTCTACGTCTCGGAAACGGCCCAGAACACCGCCCAGATCTCGAAGGGCGGCCGGCGGGCGGTCGAGCAGTCGATCGAAGGCATCACCAAGGTGCGTGAACAGATCGGCGCCATCGCCGAGGCCGTGATGCAGCTGAGCGAGCAGAGCCAGGCGATCGGCGAAATCGTCGCCTCGGTCAACGACCTGGCCGAACAGTCGAATCTGCTCGCCGTCAATGCCGCGATCGAGGCGGCGCGCGCCGGCGACCAGGGCAAGGGCTTCGTGGTCGTCGCCCAGGAGGTGAAGAGCCTGGCCGAGCAATCCAAGCAGGCGACCGCCCAGGTGCGCTCGATTCTGGGCGACATCCAGAAGGCGACGGCGACGGCCGTGCTGGCGGCCGAACAGGGCAGCAAGGCGGTCGATGCCGGGGTGAAGCAGTCGCTCGAGGCCGGCGAGGCGATCGAGCGGCTGGCCCAGAGCATCGCCACCGCGACCCAGGCCGCCACCCAGATCGTCGCGTCGAACCAGCAGCAGCAGGTCGGCATCGATCAGGTGGCGCTCGCCATGGACAATATCCGGCAGGCGAGCGTGCAGAACCTGAGCGCCACGAAGCAGGCCGAGACCGCAGCGCAGAACCTGAACGAGCTGGGTCACCGGCTGAAGGCGATGGCGGGCCAGTACAAGGCTTAAGAGCAGGATCGGCCGATGACCAGGCAGGATGAAGCGCTACTGAAGAAACTGCTCGCCATGTTCGAGGTCGAGGCGGAGGAGCATCTGGGCGCCATCGCCAAGGGGCTGCTGGCGCTCGAGCAGGGGCCGGAGCCCGAACGGCGGCAGGAGCTCGTCGAGACGACGTTTCGCGAGGTCCATACGCTGAAGGGCGCCGCCCGGGCGGTGAACCTAGGCGCGGTCGTCGATCTCTGCCACGCGCTCGAAAGCGTGTTCGCCGTCCTGAAGCGCAGCCGGATAGCACCGCCCGCCGAGCTGCTCGACCTGCTGCACCGGGGCTTCGCCCAGATCAAGGACCTGCTGCCCGGCGGCGCCCAGGCCGGCTCGCGCGAGGCGGCGGCGGCGCTCATCGGCAGTCTCGGCGCGGCGGCGAGCGGCATCGAGCCCGCCGCGGCGGCCGATCCGCCGTTCCTCGTGCCGGCGCCCGCGGCGGCGGTGCGACCGGACCCCGCACCCGCCGCACCGGCGCGGCCCGACCCGCTCCGGCAGACGGTCCGCATCTCCACCGCCAAGCTCGATGTCCTGCTGCATCAGGCGGAGGAGCTGGTCGCGGCGAAGCTCGCCGCCGCCCGCCAGGCGGCCGAACTGAGCGCGCTGGCGGCCGAGCTCGCCCACCGCAGCCGGACCCGCGACCGGGCGCGCCGGCTCGCCGATCCCGCAGAACTGGCGGAGATCGTCACGGTCGACAATCAGACGCACAAATGGCTGAACGACCGACTGGCCGGGCTCGCGGGTGCTGCCCGCGACGATCTGCGGTCGCTCGGCAAGATGGTCGACAATCTGCTGGACGGCGCCAAGCAGGTCCTGATGGTGCCGTTCTCGACCGTGCTCGAGCCGCTGCCGCCGCTCGTGCGCGATCTGTCGCGCGATCAGGGCAAGGAAGCGGAACTCGTCATCCGCGGCGAGGAGCTGGAGATCGACCGGCGCGTCCAGGAGGAGATGAAGGACGCGCTGCTGCATCTCATCCGCAATGCGATCGACCACGGTATCGAGCCGCCGGCCGAGCGCGTGCGCCGGGGCAAGTCCGTACGCGGCACGCTGTCCATTAGCATTGCCCAGCACGAATCCGGCAAGGCGGAGATCGCGATCAGCGACGACGGCGCGGGGATCGACCCGGCCGACCTGCGCCGGACCGCGCGGCAGTTGGAGCTGCTGTCGGCCGAGCAGGACGCGACGATGAGCGACGCCGACGCGCTGTCGCTGGTGTTCCGATCGGGCCTTTCGACCAGCCCGCTGGCAACGGACCTATCCGGTCGCGGGCTCGGCCTCGCCATTGTCCGGGAGAAGGCCGAGCGGCTCGGCGGCACCGTCACGGTCGAAAGCCACCTCGGCGCCGGGACGACCTTCCGCCTCGTGCTGCCGGTGACGCTGGCCTCGTTCCGCGGCGTTCTGGTCGAGGTTGCGGATACCGTCTTCATCCTGCCGACGAGCCAGGTCGAGCGGGTGGTGCGGATCTCGGCCGACGAGATCGGCACGGTGGAGAACCGTGAGACCATCCGCCTCGGCAACCGCACGCTGGGCCTGGTCTGGCTCCACGATATCCTGGGACTGCCCGGCCCGGCGGCGGGTGCCACGGATCATTGCAACATCGTCGTGCTGAGCGCAGCCGGCCAATCCGTCGCCTTCGCCGTCGACCGCATCCGCGACGAGCGCGAGGTACTGATGAAGGGGCTGGGGCGGCAGCTCCGCCGCGTGCGCCATGTCGCCGGCGCCACCGTGCTGGCCACCGGTGCCGTGGCGCTGATCCTGAACGTACGCGACCTGATGGAGGGGGCGGCGATGGCGCCGGCCCAGCCGCGCCCAGCCGCCGCCCCGCCCCGGCGCAAGTCGATCCTGATCGCCGAGGATTCGATCACGGCGCGCACGCTCTTCAAGCATGTGCTGGAAGCCGCCGGCTACCGGGTCAAGACCTCGGTCGACGGGCTCGACGCCTGGACCAACCTCACGACCGAACCGTTCGACCTGCTGGTTTCCGATATCGAAATGCCGCGCATGGGCGGCTTCGACCTGACGGCGAAGGTCCGGGGCGACCGGTCGCTCTCGGACCTGCCGGTGATCCTCATCACCTCGCTCGGCTCGGCCGCGGATCGCGAACGCGGCGTCGATGTCGGGGCGAACGCCTATATCGTCAAGGACAGTTTCGACCAGAGCAATCTCTTGAAGATCGTCGGTCACCTCATCTGAGGATGCGCAAAATTGATCAGAGTGCTGGTCGCCGAGGATTCGCCGACGCTGCGTGAATTCCTGGTGAATATCCTGAGTGCCGCGCCGGGGATCCGGGTGGTCGCGACCGCGGTCGACGGCGTGCAGGCGGTCGAGGCTGTCGCGCGGCTGAAGCCGGATGTCGTCACCATGGATATCCATATGCCGCGCCTGGACGGGTTCGAGGCAACCCGCAGGATCATGGAAAATCACCCGGTGCCGATCGTCATCGTCAGCAGCACGATGAGCGATCAGGTCGCCGCCACTTTTCGCGCGATCGAGGCGGGAGCACTCGCCTTCGTGCCACGACCGCACGGCATCGGCCATCAGGATTATGCGGCGAGCGCCGCCGAGCTGGTGCAGACGGTCCGCCTGATGGCCGAGGTCAAGGTCGTGCGGCGCTGGCGCAGGCCCGAGGCGATCAGCCGGCGGCCGGCCCCGGTCGATCGGCCGACAGCAGCGCCGAGGCTGGGGGGCAGGATCGTGGCGGTCGGCGCTTCGACCGGCGGCCCGATCGCGCTCCAGACCATTCTTGCCGGCCTATCGCCAAGCTTTCCGGCGCCGCTGCTCGTCGTCCAGCACATATCGCCGGGTTTCGTGCGCGGCTTCGTCGAGTGGCTCGGCACCTCGTCGCCCTTGCCCGTGCATCTGGCGCGGCATGGCGATCGCCCGCTGGCGGGGCATGTCTATCTGGCGCCGGACGGTATGCACATGGGCATCGCCGCCGACACCATCCGGCTCGACGACGGCCCCCCGGAAAACGGCATCCGGCCGGCGATTTCGTACCTGTTCCGCTCCGTCGGCGCGGCGTTCGGCGCCAATGCGGCGGGCGTGCTGCTGTCGGGCATGGGTGCCGACGGCGCCGCCGAGCTGAAGCGCCTCAAAGACGCGGGCGCCACGACCATCGCGCAGAGCGAGCAGAGCTCGGTCGTCCACGGCATGCCCGGCGTCGCCATCGCCATGGGCGGTGCCACCCATGTGCTCGACCCGAGCGAGATCCCCGGTCTGCTGACGCAATGGGCGCAATGACCCGGTCTAAGCGCTAGGCTAAGAACATATCTTTCTGTTTAATTTCAAATTGTTAACCTTTTCGTCGTCATGGCCGGGCTTGACCCGGCCATCCACGCGCAAGCAAGTGCTTGCGCCCATGTGGTTGGGCAAGGCGATTGCACGTCTTAACAGGGCTCCAGCGACAGCACGTGGATGCCCGGGTCAAGCCCGGGCATGACGGAGTTTTTAGTCAACAGATTGAAATTAAAAGACGAAGTAGAGATATGCATATCCCCTCGTGCCTAAGCGGGGCTGGCGAACCCCGGCCGGGGAATGACGTTCATGATCGTGCGCGTGAAGCCGCCGTCGACGGTGATCTCCTCGCCGGTAATATAGCCCGCCCGCTCGCTCGCCAGGAACACGACGGCGTTCGCGATATCCTCCGGCTCGCCGATCCGCCGCGCCGGCACGAGCGCGCGGCGCGCTTCCAGCACGCCCGGCGCATCATAGAACGGCTGAGACATGGGCGTCCGGACCAGGCCGGGGCTGACGACGTTGCTGCGGAGACCCCGCGGCCCCCATTCGGTCGCGAGCTGCTGCGACAGCATGACGACGCCCGCCTTGCTGACGCTATAGGCGCCGCTGGCGCCCTGCGGCGCGCTGCCGGCGATCGACGCGACATGGACGAGGCTGCCGGCGCCCCGCCGCAGCATCTGGCGCCCGAACGCCTGGGCGCAGAGGAAATAGCCGGTCAGGTTGACCGACAGCGTCGCCTGCCACGCCTCGGGCGAGAGCGCGTCCATCCCGCCGGCATTGAGCACGCCGGCGTTGTTGACGAGGATATCGGCCGGTCCGAAGGCCTCGAGCGCGCGGGCCGCCGCCTGCTCGATGTCGGCGGCTTGGGACAGGTCGCAGGCAATCGCCAGCGCCCGGCCGCCGCCGGCCTCGATCTCGTCCCGGACCGCCCGGCACGACACCTCATCGCGGTCGAGCAGCGCCACCGAGGCCCCGACGGCTGCAAGCGCCAGCGCGATCCCCCGTCCGATGCCGCCGGCCGCGCCGGTGACGACCGCCAGTTTCCCGCTCAGATCGATCCAGGCCATGTTCATGCTCCCCGTCTCAAAGGCGATCGTTCTGCAGCGACGGCAGGACCGCGCGGCGGATGAGGCGGTTCTCCTGGGCCACGATCAGGTCGGCCGAGGCCTGCAGATAGGCCGGCCATTCCGGATCCTGGTCCCGGGCCAGGTGACGGCGCTCGAACTCGCCCATGTCGTCGAAGCCCCAGAGATGGACGACTTGGTTGAGCGGGCCGACGGCGCTGGTAAACATGCCGAGCGGCCGGCCCAGGTAGCGGAGCTGGACCGGCATGGCCAACCGGTCGAAGATCTCCAGAAATTCGTTCATCTTCCTGAGCCGGATCGTGTAGGTCCGCAGGTCGACGATCTCTCGGTCGAAGGTCATCGCTTTTCCTTTCCCGCCGGTGATCAGGCGCGGATCAGCGGGCAGCCGCCCTCGCCCACCGGGCGGAACGCCTCCTCGGCCGACAATGTGGAAACCAACTTGTAGACATCGCCCGGGCCCTTGCTGTCCGCGGGCTTCTTGACCTCGAACAGGTAGGCCGGGTGGATCTTGCGGCCGTCGGCGCGGATGCTGCCCTGCCCGAAGCAATCATCGTCGGTCGGCATCCGCTTCATCAGCTCGACGACCTCGCGGCCCGACGCCTTGGCGCGGGCGACGCCGAGCTGCTTCACCGCCTTCAGGTAATGCAGGACGCAGGCGTAATCGCCGGCCTGGCTCATGTTCGGGAACACCTTCGCGCCCAGCTTCGGCTTGATCCGGTTCATGAAGCTGCGGGTCCGGTCGTTCAGGTCCCAATAGAAGGTCTCGGTCAGCGACAGGCCCTTGCCGGTCTGCAGGCCCATCGCGACCACGTCGGTGATGTAGCCGACCATGGCGGCCATGCGCATGCCGCTGTCCTCCAGGCCGAATTCCTGGGCCTGCTTGAGGCAGCTGACCAGCTCGTTGCCGGAGTTGCAGAAGGCGACGACGTTGGCGCCGCTGCTCTGCGCCTGGACCAGGAAGGACGAAAAGTCGGACGTCGTGCCCAGCGGATAGCGGACGGCGCCCAGAACCTCGCCGCCGGCGGCCTTGACGAACTTCGCCGCATCCGCCTCCGCCGCATGGCCAAAGGCATAATCGGCGGTGATGAAGAACCACTTGGTGCCGCCGGCCCGAACCAGCGAGGTCGCGGTCGAATGGGCCAGACACCAGGAGTCCCAGGACCAGTGCACCCAGTTGGCACTGCAGCTGGCCCCGGTCAGGTCGGAACTGCCGGCGGTCGTGATGAGGGCGGCCTTGTTCTTTTCCTCGATGATGCCGCGCGCGCCGAGCGCGATGGCGCTGTTGCCGACATTCTCGATCATGTCGACGCCGCCTTCGTCGAACCATTGGCGGATGATGGCCAGGCCGACATCGGGCTTGTTCTGGTGATCGGCGACCACGAGCTCGACCTTGATGTCCGGGTTCTGGGCCATGAACTCGTCCACCGCCTGCTGGGCAGAGGCGACCGTTGTCGGTCCTGACACGTCGCGATAGACGCCGGACATGTCGGTGATGACGCCGATGCGGATGGTCTTGGCATCCTGGGCCCGGCTGAAGCGCGCCGGCATCATCGCGGCCGCCGCCAGTGCCGATCCGATGAAGAAGCGCCGATCGATCTGCATGGTGTTTCCTCCCGATATTTTGTCTGTTGGTTCGCCCGCCGTCAGACGAGCGGCATGCCCACGTAATTCTCGGCGATCGTCCTGGCCGCGCTCGGCGAGCTCGTGACGAGGTCGAGTTCGGCGAGCTGGCGCCGCCGGTCGAACTCGCTCGCATCGTCGAAGCGATGCAGCATCGAGGTCATCCACCAGGAGAAATGCTGCGCGCGCCAGATCCGGCGCAGTGCGGTCTGCGTATAGCCGTCGAGCCCCTCGGTCGCCCCGCTGCGGTAGAAGCGTTCGAACCCGCGGGCGAGGACGAAGACGTCGGCGACCGCCAGGTTCAGGCCCTTGGCCCCGGTCGGCGGCACCGTGTGCGCGGCGTCGCCGGCGAGGAACAGGCGCCCGCTCTGCATCGGCTCGCGGACGTAGCTGCGCATGGGAACGACGTTCTTCTGGAAGATCGGCCCTTCCTTCAGCCGGAAGCCGCCGCCTTCGACCCGCGCCTGCAGCTCAGTCCAGATGCGGTCCTCGGACCATTGGTCCGGGTTCTCGGCCGGGTCGCACTGGAAATACATCCGCTGGACGCCCGGCGACCGGGTCGAGATCAGCGCGAAGCCGCGGTCATGGCGGGCGTAGATCAGTTCCTCGGCCGACGGCGGCGCTTCGGCGAGGATGCCGAACCAGGCGAACGGATAGACCCGGGAATAGTCCTGGCGCTCGCCCGCCGGCATCGCGTCGCGCGACGGACCGTAGGAGCCGTCGCAGCCGGCGATGAAATCGGCCTTGAGCGCGCAGGCTTCGCCGGCCGCGTCCGTGAAGCGGATCGTCGGGCTCGAGGCAATGTCGTCGATCCGCACGTCGGCCGCTTCGAACCGGATGTCGGCACCCGCCTCGAGCCGGGCCGCGATCAGATCCTTCAGCACCTCGTGCTGGGGATAGACCGTCACCGACCGCCCGCCTGTCAGGCCATGGAGGTCGATCCGGCGGCCCTCGCCGGCGAAGCGGAATTCGAAGCCGTGATGGTTGAAGCCCTCGCGCTTGAGGCGCTCGCCGACGCCGGTCTCGACCATCAGGTCGACCGTGTTCTGCTCCAGCACGCCGGCGCGGATCGTGGTTTCGATCTGCTCGCGGCTGCGGCGATCCAGGATCACCGTCCGGATGCCGGCGAGGTGCAGCAGATGCGACAGCATCAGCCCAGCCGGCCCGGCGCCGATGATGGCGACCTGGGTGCGAATTTCGCGGCTCATATCGGTCTCCCTGCAAGATGGCACCCGGTGAGGTAGCCGAAGGTCATGATCGGCCCGAGCGTGATGCCGGCCCCGGGATAGTTGCCGCCCATCACGCTCGCCCGGTCGTTGCCGACGGCATAGAGGCCGGGGATCGGTGCCGCCTCGCGGCCGAGCACGCGCCCCAGGGTGTCGGTCGAGAGGCCGTCGAACGTGCCGAGGTCGCCCATGATCAGCTTCAGCGCGTAGTAGGGTCCGGCACCGATTGGTGCCACGTTTGGATTGGGCTTCTGGTCGGGGTCGCCGAGATAGCGGTTGAAGGCGGTCGAGCCGCGGCCGAATGCCGGATCCTCGCCGCGCGCGGCGCCGACATTGTAGGCCCTGACCGTCTCTTCGAGCCCCTCGGCGTCGATGCCGGTCGCCCGGGCCAGTTCGGCCAGCGTCCGCCCGCTCTGGAGATAGCCGTTGCGGGTGTAGAGCTGGATCGGCACCGGCGCCGGCTTGGCGTAGCCGAGGCCGTACTTGCGGATCGTCGCGTGATCGCAGATGAGCCACGCGGCCGCCTCGCCGCTCGTCTCGCCGTCGCGGATCATGGCCGCACCCGTGTCGTGGTAGGAATTCGCCTCGTTCGTGAAGCGGCGGCCCTGGCGATTGACCGCGATGATGCCGGGCTTGTAGCGATCGACCAGATGCGGGAACACGCCGGTCTTGCCGTCGCCCATCGGCACCTTCGATACCGGCATCCAGGCGGCGGCGTTCGGAAAGCGGATCTCGAACGCGGCACCGGCAGCCTCGGCCATCTTGATGCCGTCGCCGGTGTTGCCGACCGGCGTCGGCGACAGGTGCTGGCCGCCGCGCGCCACATGCGGGTAGGCCTTGGCGATGCGGGCCACGTCATGGGGAAAGCCGCCGCAGGCCAGCACCACCGCCCGGCGGGCCATGATGGTGCGCTCGCCGGCACCATCCTGAACGACCGCACCGCGGACCTGGCCGTCGACCACGATCAGCTTGCGCGCCGCCGTGCCGGTGCGGATGGGAATGCCGAGATCGAACGCCGTCTTGGCCAGCCGCGCCGCCAGCGCGTTGCCGCTGGTGATCTGCACGCCGCGCCGGTAGAGCGCCAGGTCCTTGAGATGGTTGGCGAGCCGTCTCGCGACATAGAGCGCCGACTTCACCGAGCGCGTGGCCCGGAAGAAATGCTTCAGGTCCTCGTTCGACGAATTGAACATCATGCCGATGAAGGTGATCGTCGCCAGCGGCGGCCGCAGCCGCGCGATCTCCTTGCCGAGCCGGCGCGCGTCATAGGGCGCCGCCGTCACCGAGCGGCCGAGCTGGGCGCCGCCCTCGACGTTCGGATGGTAGTCGGGATAGCCCGACAGCACGAACTTGACCTCGGTCTCGCGCTCGAAGAACTCGACCATGCGCGGCCCGGCGTCGAGGAACGCGTCAACCGCCTTCTCGTCGAAGTAATTGCCGGTTTCGTTCCTGAGATAGGTTCGCGCGGCATCGCGGTTGTCCCGGACGCCGGCCTTCAGCGCGTGGGGATTGCCGGGGATCCACAGCACCCCGCCCGAATAGGCCGTCGTGCCGCCGAAGAATTCTTCCTTTTCGATGACGACGACGTCGAGACCGCCCTTCCGGCTGGTGATGGCGGTCGACAGCCCTCCCGCCCCCGAGCCGATAACGAGGACGTCGCATTCGAGCGAACCCGGCGCATGGTCGGTCATCTAGTCGGTTCCTCCCACTTGGGCGAAGCAGGGCGTCGCTCCCGGGCGACGCAGTTGGTGCGGCTGTACTTTTCGCACTGCACCACGGATCGTATTTTCGATCGTCGGCCTTAAGGTAGGAGCGAGAGGCCGCCGGCGACAATGGACTTTTGCCGGTTACTATTGTACTTTTCGCCGCAAAATCAGGAGGCCGCCGACCGAGGCCCCGAGGGGAGGAGATCGAGCCCGCCATGCCGAACACCAAGCCGATTCCGCGGTATTTCCTCTATGGTGAGGCGGCGAGCGAGGTCGAGCTGTTCTTCCTGCATGTCGAGGCGATCCCGACGCGCAGCGGTCCCCATGACTGGACCATCCGGGCCCACGCCCATCCCGATCACCATCAGGTCCTGATCCTGAGCAAAGGTGGCGGCACGATCCGCGTCGATGAGAGCGCTTGGACTTTTGAAGCGCCGGCGCTGGTCGTCGTCCCGGCGTTGGCGGTGCATGCCATCGAGTTTCGGCCGGGCTCCGACGGCTTCGTGATCACGGTCTCCAGTGATTTCCTGCAGGGCGCCATCGAGGGCGACGAGGATTTGGCCGCGGCGTTCTCCGGCCGCGGCCGGTGCGTCTATAACGGCGTGGCCGACGCGCCCGCACTGTTGGAGACGTTCCAGGCGATCGCGCATGAGTTCGTCTGGTCGGCACCCGGCCGGCGCATCGCCATCAAGGCCCATTTCCAGCGGATCCTGGTGGCCCTCGCCCGGCTGCAGAGCGACGTCGGGCATGACGACGGCAGCTGGCATCGCCGCGACACCGACATCGTGGTGCGCTACCGGGAACTGATCGAACGCGATTTCCGCCAGCAGCCCGGCCTCGCGGCCTTCGCGCGCACGCTCGGCGTCACGACGGCCCGCCTCAACCTCGCCTGCCGTGCCGTCATCGGCAAGACGGCCTTGACCCTGATGCACGACCGCATCGTCATCGAAGCCAAGCGCAACCTGCTCTACACCGGCATGACGGTGTCCGAGATCGCCTGGTCCGTCGGCTTCGCCGACCCGGCCTATTTCAACCGGTTCTTTTCACGCCGAACCGGTGTCGCACCCGGTGCCTTCCGCGAGGGGCACCAGCATCATTCGACGGAAAGTCCAACAGGAAGCGGGGAAAGTCCATTGATCGGCGACGGCACCTCTCCCTAGATCTCCGGAGCTAAATACCGGGAGGGATCGCCATGGGCGCGTCGAAAGTCGTGATCGTGACGGGTGCGGCCGACGGCATCGGCTGGGCGACGGCCCGCAAATTCGCAGCATCCGGCTATGCTGTCGCCATCCTCGATGTTGAGCAGGAGGCGGCCGAGGCCCGTGCCCGCGAACTGGGTGATGAGCATTGTGCGGTCCGTTGCGACGTCTCGGCCGAAGCCGACGTGCGCGCGACGGTGGCGGCGGTCGCCGACCGATACGGCCGGCTCGACGCGCTCGTGAACAATGCCGGCATCGGCGCACCCCACATCCCAACCCTCGACCAGACGGTCGAAAGCTTCGAGCGCGTGCTGCGCATCCATTTGACCGGCACCTTCGCCATGTCGCGCGAGGCGGCGCGCGTGATGATCGCGGGCGGCGGCGGTGCCATCGTCAACATCAGCTCGATTGCCGGCGTCACCGGCCTGCCGCGGCGCAACGCCTATGGCGCCGCCAAGGCCGGCATCGTCGCCATGACCCGCTCGATGGCCTGCGAATGGGCGGCGCGCGGCATCCGGGTGAACGCGGTGGCGCCGGGCTTCGTCACGACCGCGCTCGTCCAGAAGCTCGAGCGCGAGGGCTCGATCGACCGGGCGCGGCTGGAAAGCCGCATCCCGATGGGCCGGCTCGCACATCCCGAGGAAATCGCCGAAACGATCCTGTTCCTCTGTTCCTCGGCCGCGAGTTACGTGACCGGCGCCGTGCTCAGCGTCGACGGCGGCTGGGCCGCCTTCGGCGACGCGGGACCGGCATTTGCCCCGTCATCGGAGCACGATGCCGGCTGACCTGTCGGCCGTCAGGTGACCTCGGTGACCGACATCGCGGGCGCGGGCGCGGCCTCGATGCGGCGCCACAGGACGAGGCCGGGAAGGCCCAGCGCCACTTCTCGCAGCCGCTTCATCAGCGACAGGGCGATCGCAAGCTCCGGCGACAGGCCCAAGGCCTGGCAGATGACGATATAGCCGCCCTCCTGCACGCCCAAGGCGCCGGGCACGACGAAGCCGGCGGCCTTCAGCGCCTGGCCCAGGCTCTCGATGATCAGGCCGGGGCCGAAGCCGATGTCCTGGCCGAGGAAGTGCAGCGCCAGGCAGACCTCGATGCCGCCCAAGAGCCAGGAAACCATGTGCCACAGCGCCGCCATGGTCACGCGGCCCGGCGCCCGGTAGCAGTCGATCAGCGCCTGGTGCAGACCCTCGACATGGGCGGTGCCGGCCCAGCCCATCGACCGGCCGAGCCGCATCAGTGCCGTCTCGATCACGGCCGCCAGCCCTAGCCATTGCGCGCCGAGCAGGCCCACGATCGCCAGGGCGGCGACCGGCAGCGCGCCCGCGACATAGCCGGAGACGGCGCTGTCGCCGACGCTGCGCAGCAGCAGCGCCAGGCCCATGATTGTGAAGACGATCTGGGTCACGACCTGTATCGTGAGGTCAGCCACCGTGCCGGCGATGGCGGACGCCAGCTTCACGCCACGCCGCTGCAGCAGGCGCGAGACGACGAACTCGCCGCCGACCTGCGCCACCGGCAGCAGATTGTTCACCGCCTCCCGGACGAGCCGCAGCACCAGGAACGCACCGAGGTCGGGTCGATCCGGGCCTGGCCCGGCGACCGCGCGCCAACCCAGTGCCGAGAACAGCACCTGAAGCCCATGGAACGCGATCACCGCCACGATGCCGAACCAGCCGGCATTGCCGAACAGATCCAGGATCCGCCCGATCCCGTAGCTTTGCAGCAGCCATGCCGCCAGCCCGAGCCCGACCAGTCCCAGGACGAGGGCACTGATTTTCATGGACGCAAGCCCGCTCACCGGCCGCACCGGGCCAGCACCTCGCGCAGATCGCGGATCGCCGGGAACACCTCGTTGTTCCAATCGGCACCCTGGGCGTCGTGGGCGGCCTGCTCCAGTTCCATGATCTCCTTGTCCTCGCGGAAGATCCGCTCGGTGAAGAGTGTAATGAACGGCCAGGCCAACTCGATCAGGCCGGGATATCGGGGCCGCTTGACCGACAGATAGCCGAAGGCGTGGGTCGTGCGCTGATCCTTGTCGAGGGGCGTATAGCCGAGCCAGACGCTCAGCACCGGCGCGCCGTCGCCGACCCAGACCCGGAGATGCTGGTAGGGATATTCCGTGCGGATGGTCATCAGGTCGCGGTTGGCGCCTTCGGGCCGCTTGCGCACCACGCCGAGGATGGCGCTTTCCCCCAGCGTCGACGAGCCCTCGGTCCGGCTGAACGCATAGTCGACCTCGGCCCAGTCGTCGCCGTGCCGCCGGCCGAGGCAGCGGGCCTTGATCATGCCCATCTGCCGGCGGTGCAGGAACTGGTGGTTCATGTCGAACAGGTTCTCGTGCAGGAACGTGTAATGGGCGGCAACCTGGCGATTGAGTCGGCGGGTCTTGTAGGCCTTGTCCGCCTTGGCCCCGAGCGACCGCGGCAGACGCCCCTCGGCCAGGGCCGGGTTGCCGGCAAAGATGAAGATCAGATCCTCGACCTCGCGGCAGGGGTAGGCGCGCACCCCGTTCGGCAGGCGCTCCTTGCCCAGGTAGGGCACGTCGATGCAGGCACCGGCAGCGTCGTAGGCCCAGCCGTGATAGCCGCACCGGACCGTGCAGCCCTCGACCACGCCGTGGGTCAGCGGCACCTGGCGATGGGCGCAGCGGTTCTCCAGCGCGAACAGCCGGCCGTCCGCGCCCCGGATCACCGCGACCGGTTCGCCCCCATATTGACAGGCGAGCATCTTGCCGGGCCCGACCTGTTCCGACCAGGCGATCGGGTACCAATGGTCGGGATGGCAATCCGTACGCCGCAGATCGGTGCCGTGACGAGCGGGATGGGTGCTGTTCACCGCCATGCTGCTTTCCCTCCGAGCGCCCCCTGGATGGCCTCCTTGCAGGAAAATTCTAGCCCCACCGCGTTCGTTCCCTGTCGCGACCTTGTGGCTCAGGGCTTGTCCTGTACCGGCGGCGGCCCCATCAGCGCCGGACCGAAGAACAAGGCGGTCGCCAGCGTGTAGCCGAGCGAGATCATCAGCAGCTTGCCCATGCTGGCGGTGCCCGGATGGGCGGAGATCCACAGCGCCCCGAAGGCGATGCCGGTGGTGAGCGCACTGAACAGCACCGCCCTGGTCAGGCTCGAGGTCAGGAAATGCTCCATGCCCGACCGCCAGGCGATGACCAGATAGATATGGAACGCCACGCCGATGCCGAACAGCAGCGGCAGCGCGATGATGTTGGCGAAGTTGATCGGCTGGTCGATGATCACGCAGGTGCCGAGCGTCAGCAGCCCGGTCAGCATCACCGGCAGCACGGTATAGACCACGTCCACGACCCGGCGCAGGGCCGCGAACAGCAGCGCGGTGATGGCGATCAAGGACCAGAGACCCGCCTGCAGGAAGGATTTCACGATCGTCCGTCCGGATTCGACGATCGAGATCGGCCCGCCGCTGGCATCGGGCGCAACTTGGCTGACCGCCGCTGCGAAGCGCCTGATGCTCGCGTCATCGAGCGCGCCGCCCTTGGGCGAGACCTCGATGCGGGCGCGGCCGTCGGCTGCAACCCATTGCCCGACGAGTTCCGGCGGCAGCGTCTCGCGCGTCAGCGGCTGGGCGTCCAGCAGTGCCTGCAACTGTCCGAGCAGGATCTTCAGCGGCTCGACCAGGGCGGTCGCGGCCGCGGCCCGGTGGGCCGGCTCGCCGTCGGCCAGGCGATCCAGCGCCTTCGCCAACCGGTCCGCATCCTGCCCCGCCGGGCCATGATCCGTGGCGGCCGCCTTTCTGAGCGCGCCGGCGGTCTTGCGCAGGCTGGCGACCAGGGCGGCATCGTCGGGCGGCGGGGCGACCTCGGGCGGATCGAACGTCGGCGCCAGGAACTGGTTGGCATCGGCGATGGCCGCCAGCTTCGGCGCCTGGTCGTCGGGAACGAAGCTCGAAAGCGTCACCGCATGGGCCACCTCCGGCAACTTCTCGAGGCGCGCCGCAAGCGCATCGGCCGCCGCGAGCGACGGGGTCAGCACGTCGATGGTGTTGGGGTTATGGTCCGGATCGTTCCTCAGGTCGATCAGCGTCCGCATCGATTCGGAATTCGGGTTCTTCAGGTCCAGGGGATCGGAGTCGAACCGCACGAAGGGGAGCAGCCCGATGCAGACCAGCGCGACCAGGCCGTTCAGCACCAGCACCCGCTTGCGGTGACGGTGCATGATGTCGTCCAGCCGTCCCAACGTCGCGAAGCCGCCGCGCGCACTCCGCACCCGCGGCTTCAGGACGTGGATCAACGCCGGCAACAGCGTGACGCTGAGCAGGAAGGCCACGACGATGCCGACGCCGGCGATCATCCCCAGTTCGGAGACCCCGACATAGTCGGTCGGCAGGAAGGCAAAGAAGCCGGCCGCGATCGCCGCCGCCGCCAGCGCCAGCGATCCGCCGACCTCCTGCCCCGCCGCGACCAGCGCCTCGTCCCTGGTGGGAAGCCGACGGCTGTCCGCCCGATATTTGACGGCGAACTGGATGCCGAAGTCGACCCCCAGCCCGACGAACAGCGGGATGAAGGCGACCGAGATCAGGTTGAAGCGGCCGACCGTCGCCAGGCCCAGCCCGGCGGTGATGACGAGCCCGATGAGCGTCGTGCAGATGATCGCGGTCGTGACCCGCTTGGACAGCACCGCCAGCCACAACATGACCAGCACGGCCGAGATCATGAGCGTGGCCATGAGCAGGGCGCGATCGGCCAGGCTGGCGAACTCCTCGTCCGACAGCGGCACCAGGCCGGTCAGGCGCACCGTGATGCCGTGCTGCGCGTCGAGACCGGCTGCCCGCGCCGTCTCGCGGATGGCCTCGCTGGCGTCGGCGCCGGGCTCGAGCGCGGTAAAATCGAGCACCGGGCGGATGAGGACGAACCGGCGCGTCGAGGGAGCGTTGCCGCCATCGGCGAAGAGGGCCTGCCAGGAGAAGAACAGCGGCTTGCCGTCGGCGGCGGTCTGCAGGGCATCCCCCAGCGGCTTCAGCAGCTTGTCGATATCGGCCAATTTAGCCAGTCCGGCCTCGGCGCCGCTGAGCGGCGCCTCGAGCGTCGTCATCACCCCGCGCAGGCTCGGGTCGGCGGCGAGCGGACCGAGAAGGGGTTGCGCGTCGATCAGCTCGCCGGTGGTCTGCTTAACCTCGTCCTCGGACAGGAACAGGACGCCCTCGCGCTCCCAGAACGGGCCGCCGTCGGGGCGCTGGACATCGAGGATCCAATCCTTGCGCTGGGCCAGCTTCGCGGCCAGGACCGCAGCACCGTGCTCGGCCAATTCCGGCGTCCGGCCGTCGACCACGGCGATGACGTCGTGCTCCTGCCGCGGGAAGGCCTCGTCGAAGGCGCTCGCGTTCCGACGCCAGGTCAGATCGGCGGAGATGAGCTGCGACGTGTCGGTCGTCATCTTGAAGTGACCGGCCGCATAGATCCCGGCCCCGATCGCCAGCACGAGCGCAGCCGCGATCACGAGCCAGGCCCGCCCGATGCTAAACGCCACCAGCCGGGCCATGACGGACAGTTTTTCGGACAAAGTTTTCCTTCGAGCGGTACGCCTTCGACCGGCCGCGCAGAGGGCTTGCGCGTGGGCAAGGAAGACGATGAGATGACCGGCGTTCGGGCAACAGTTGCATGGGGCCCGTCCGATTGGAAGGGACATGAGCCACAACACCGCGCTCCACCGCCTCGTCCGCCCGGTCGTACGCATGGCGGTCCGCGCCCGCCTGACCCCGAACCAGGTCACGACCATGCGGCTGGCGACCGGCCTGGGCGCGGCGGTCGCCTTCGCCCAGGGTACCGATGGCGCGCTGGCCCTGGGCGGGGTGATCTTCGTCCTGTCGATGATGTTCGATCGGGTCGACGGCGAGTTGGCGCGCGTCACCAACCAGATGAGCCGGGTCGGCCATTGGTATGACCTGGCCTCGGACTGCATTTCCACCGTCGCCACCTTCATCGGGCTCGGCATCGGGGTATCGCTCACGGAGGATTCGAGCGTCCTCTGGTTCGGAGCGCTCGCCGGGCTCGGCATCGGCGCGCTGTTCTTCGAGCTCAATGTGCTGAAGGTCGCGTCGGTCAGCGGGCACGCGCTGTTCGGCGGCCGCCTGGTCGTCGATCCCGACGACGCCATGATCCTGGTGCCCGTGCTGGTCTGGTGCGATCTGGCCGAGCTCACCGTGATCATCGCCGCCGTCATCGCCCCGCTGACGGCGGTCGTCGTGGCCGCGCTCGGCATCCGCCGCCGGCGCTCCGAGTTCCTGCGGGCGGAATCCGGCGGCGGCGACCTGGGCCGGTAAGGCGCTACACCCGGAACACGTAGGTCTTGCCCGCGTCCCGCTCGATGTCGGGCGGGAACGAGGCATGCTTGTCGGCAAAGTAGCGCGCCCGGTGATCGCCCTCGCCGGCGAGATTATAGGTGAGGTACAGGATCCGCCGCGGCGCCGCGGTCAGGTTCGGCTTCGAGGCATGCGGGGCGAAGCTGTCGAAGAAGATCACGTCGCCGGGCGCGGTCGGCACCGGCTCCAGCGCCAGGCCGGCCTCGTCGAGCGGCTGCCATTCCTCGCCAATCAGCCCGTCCCGGTGCCGGCCGGCCGCCATCTCGAGGCAGCCGCTCTCGCGCGTCGCCGGGTCGAGCGTCACCATGGCGGTGACGAAGATCGGGGCATAGCGGCTCCAGCCCGCCTGCTGGTCCTGGTGCGCCTTGAAGCCGGCACCCCCGGGCATCTTGAAGTTGATCTTGTCCTTGAACAGCACGACCGGGCCGCCCATCAGCCCGCCGGTCCAGCGCGCGAGCGCGCCGTGCCGGATCAACCGGTCGAATTCCTCGTGGAACGGGCAAAAATTCTCGATCCGCTGGATCACGCGCCGCCCCAGCTCGACAAGGCTGTCCTCGTGATAGACCCAGTGACGGCCCGGCAGCTCGGGCGCCGTCTCCAGCTCGGTGGTCCAGCGCAGCAGCCGGGCGACCTCTAGCGCTCCGAAGAAGCCGCGCACCACCAGATAGCCGTCGCCCGCCAGCCGGGCGCGCTCCGCTGCGGCCGGATCCCGGTCGGCGCCAAGAGGCCTGGGCCCGCTCATCCGTCGATCTTCGGCAGCAGTGCCCGAGCCTTCACCACGTCCTCGGGAAAATCGATCTCGATCCACGGCAGGCCGCTGATATCCTCGAAGCCGAAACGATCCGCAGCACTCGCCATGATCATGTCGCGGATCGGCTCCTCATATTCCATCGCCCGGCGGCCGCCTTCGACATAATCCTCGACACGGCGCGCCAGCTCATGGGCGATGTCGGGGGCAAGCCGGAAGAACCCCACCGACTCGCCATGCCACTCGTGCGGCTCGGTCGGCCGCTTATGGAAATCGACGATGCGGCCGTCGCGCACGCACAGCTTCACCGGCTCGTCCCCGGGCTCGATCGCGCGATCGAGCAGCAGGCAGCCGGGCCAGGCGGTGCCGACCAGCCGCGCCATCAGGTGGGGATCATAGAGCACGTCGGCATCCATCAGGATGACCGGGCGGCCGCTGCGCAGCACCTCGCGGCCGGCCCAGAGCGAGACCACGCTGCCTTCGCGGAAATTGGAATTGACCACGGTGGCGACCGGCGGCCCGTCCGTGAGCGCCGCCAACGTGGCGCGCATGTGATCGGCCTTGAAGCCGATCACGACGGTAATCGCACTGATGCCGAGTCCGCGTAGAATTGCGACATGGCGGGCCAGCAGGCTCTTTCCGGCGAACTCCAGCAGGGCCTTCGGCGTGCGGGCGTGCTCCGGCTCGGTGGCGCCGAGCCGGCGGCCGGCCCCAGCGGCGAGGATCAAGGCGCAGGGTGCGACAGTGTCGGACGGGTTGGACGGCATGCCTTCATGTCTCCGGATCGGGGCAGACGACGCGGACGCGGTCCCTACTGTCGGGCAAAGCCCGCTGTTAGATCAACGATGCAGATCAACGACGCCGTGCGGGGAAGGCTAGAGTCGGAGCACGTCAGGAGAGCGGTTCGGCGTTGAGCGCGCGGCGGCTGCCCTCCGCCAGGGCGAGACCGATCTTCGCGGCCAGCTCGTCCTGGTGAAACGGCTTCTGCAGCACCCAATCTTCGCCGGCCAGGCTGTCGACGTCGGCAAAGCCGGTGACGAAGACCACCGGCAAATCCGGGCGGATGCGACGGGCGTAGCTGGCCACTTCCGTGCCGTTCAACTCCGGCATCGCAAAATCCACCACCATCACGTCGATCGAAGCATCAGCCGCCAGCAGGTCGAGCGCCTCTTTGCCGCTTTCCGCCTCGGTGACCATGAAGTCCAGGACCTGCAGCATCTCCGCAGTCACGTCGCGGACGCCGGCGTCATCGTCGACGACCAGCACGCGGATCGGCCGATGATCGAGGGGAACTGCGGCATGCGCTGGTGGCGACGGCTGTTCGGCGGCGGCGGCATCGACGCGGGGCAGATAGATCCGCACCGTCGTGCCGATGCCCAGCTTCGTGTCGATGCGGATGGTGCCGCCCAGCTGGTGAACCGTGCCATAGGCTTGGCTGAGCCCCAGGCCGGTGCCCCTGCCGGGCGGCTTGGTGGTGAAGAACGGGTCGAACGCCCGCTCCAGCACGTCTTCGGTCATGCCGGTGCCGGTGTCGCTGATCGTGATCAGGACATAGTCGCCCTGCGGCGGGTCGCCGGCGAGCGCCGGTACGCCGGCCGAGACATTGTCCGTGGCGATCGTCAGGACCCCGCCCGCTTCCATGGCGTCGCGGGCATTGATCGCCATATTCAGCAACACCAGTTCGATCTGCACGCGATCGACCAGGGCCCGCCACAGATCGCTGCTGAGGGCGAGCTCGATCCTGATCGAGTCGCCGAGCGAGCTGCCGAGCATGTCCGTCATATTGCCGATCAGCTCATTGAGATCGACCGCTTCCGGCAAGAGGCGCTGCTTGCGGGAAAAGGCCAGGAGCTGTTCCGTCAGGCTCGCGGCCCGGTCGACGGCCTTCTGGATGGCCTGGACCCGCCGTTCCGTGGTCGGTTCCTTCGTCTCGTGTTTCAGGAACTCGAGATTGCCGATCATCGTCGTCAGCAGGTTGTTGAAGTCGTGCGCGATGCCGGTGGTGAGCTTCCCGACCGCCTCGAGCTTCTGGGACTGATGCAGCAGCCCTTCGGCCTGCTCGCGCGCGAGCACGGCTTCTGCCCGTTCGGCGAGCGCCTGGGTCAGGCTCTCGTAGGTTCGGAACTGGCGCACCAGCGTCACGACGACCATTGCCGCCGCGGCCGTGCCCAGGATGCCGGCGAAGCCGATGATCGCCGCCACCGAGCGCCAGTCGGTCAGAATCTCGTCGGTCGTCCGGGTGACGTTGACCACCAGCGGATAGTCGCGCAGCGCACGGGTCGCCACGATCCGGCGATAGCCGTCGATCGAGTTCGCGACCTCGTAGACGCCGGCCTCGCGATGCACCAGCGTCTCGGTGAAGGACTTGATCTGGAAAGTCTTTCCGATCCCGTTGATCGCCGGATAGCGCGCGAGCAGGATGCCGTCGCGCCGCCACAGGCTGATGCCGCTGCCGGGGCCGAGCTGCAGGGATCGATAGAGGTCCTCGAAATAGCTGAGATTGATCGCACCGAGCACCAGGCCGATGAAGGTGCCGGACCGATCGTCGAGCCGGCGGGCGACGTAGAGCGTCCAGGTCCCGGTGCCCCGGCTTTCGACCGGCGCGCTCAGATAGGGTCCGGTCGCGGGGCCATCCCGCAACGCGCGGAAATAGTCCCGATCGGCGACGTTGATCGCCGGGATCGGAAACGACCGGGAGAAGTTGATGAGATGGCCGTCGGCCGCGATCAGGGTGATGGCGTCCAACTGCGGCACGTCGGCCGCGCGGGCCTTCAAGAGCTTGTAGGTCTCCACGCCGGCTTCGATCCGCGCGTAATCCTCGGCGGAATCGACCCCATCCGATCTTACTTGGTCGGCGACGCCCTGCAGGACCAGGTCGACGCCCTGGACCGCCCGCGCCGTCTGCTCGGCCAGGGATGAATTGAGGGTCTGGAGCTCGCGCTTGGCATCGGCGATCTCCTTGGCGCGGGTTTCGCCGATCAGGAAGATGGTGACGCACAGCAGGACGACCGCGAACAGCACGCCGCCCAGGATCAGCAGCCGCGTCGGGCGGCTGTCGCGCCAGAGCCGGGCCCACGAAGCGCCGGTCACAGCCACGTCCTCGTGCTTCGTCTCGCTGCGTCCACGCGAAGGCGCACCCGTCAGCTCCCGGGAAAACGACGGTCCGACCAGTCGGAAAGCGTGCCGTCGCCGGCGCATGAGCGATCCGGTCTTCGACGGCAGCCGCGTGAGACTCAATTCTGCGGAGTCGCAAACGTCAAGGGTTTGTTGTTTTGTCCCGGCGCGCGCCCGGTCGGGCGCCGTTCGGTCGTGCGGCCGCGGCGGCAACCCAGCCGGGCATGCCGGTTGGGGCCGCTCGCACCCGTCGTCGAACGACGGCCCTTCAGGGCACGATCGCATTGGCTGGAACCAGCCAATGCGTGAAACGTGCTCTAACTATTTGATAAGAGGCGGATTCACGGGCTGGGTGGAAGCGCTGCGCGATTCCCCCAGTCCGATCCGGTTCTACGCTCGACGACGGTTCCGGTCTTACGACTGGTGCGGATGGGCGACGTGGTGCGCGTGACCGTGGTGATGCCGAGCCTTGTGATGGGCCTTGTGGACCCGGTGGTGGGCCGGCGGGGTCTGAGCCATCGCGGCCGGAATGGCGGCGGCGAGGACGGCGAAGGCGGCGAGACCGAGCAGAAGCTTGCGCATGAAAACACTCGAAGTATGAGGTCAAATTGGCGGCGGTGATGCCGCAGGCACATAATGCCCCAATCTGGTGAATGTCTGGTTATTGAATGAGCGCTCGGCTTCCACGCCCGCTTCGCGGGGCTGCGTGCTTTGGACGGCAAAAAGCCCACAACTCGGTGGGAGTTGTGGGCTTTTGATATCTTGGTTGCGGGGGCGCGAAACCACAGACAGTTGACTTTGCGCTGCTCGATATGACGGCCGGCTCGGCACCCCGATGTGCCATCTGCCGGACCGGATAACAGCGATCATACCGGTCGATCGATCCGCTCGACTTTATCCAGGCGGATGGGAAGATCCATCGAGGCTGTTGGTACGGTCACCCGACCTTCCGGACCGCGACGCCAATTTCCACGAGATGATCGAGAACCCTGGCTCAGGGCATCGACCAGTTCGGGCGGTAACTCGACAGCCGCCCGCCAAGTCCTGTTGGCGTGCGATAAGTTGGCAGATGTATCGAGGCCCCGCGACCAGCTAGATGGCGAGATGCAAGGGGAGGCATGCCGTTGAACGACCGCTCTCTATCCACCGATCTCGAACTGGCTTCCAGTATCGGAACGCTCCTCGGGATCACCGTTCCGCCAGCCGACTTGCCTCCAGGAGAACTGACCGTCTGGATTGCATACTGGATGCCATCCTATGAGGCCGCCCTCGTCCTAAAGACGGAGAAGATCGCGTACCTGAAAGCCGGTGGCTGGTGGCCGCCTCGGACTGCCGCAATGCTGGAAAATCTGGCTCCAGAAATCGTGCGGAGGACGCTACGTCCAGGGTTATGGACGTTCGTGGATTGAGCTGGGTTCCCCTCCGGTGCCCGTTGCTTCACCCGCGCAGATGCGCAACAATCAGGAAAGGTCTCTGGTCCCGGCTGGATGAATGTCGGGCGTCAGGTCAGGGCCGGCTCCTGTCCGACCTTGAAGATCTATAGGGCCGCCAACCTGTGGCTCGGCCAGTACGACGATGCCGCTTTGGTGAGGGCACGACATCGTGTGGCCGAGCTACAGGCGATCAACGGCAGAGATAGGGCCGATGTCCGGCTCCGGATCATTGTCGCGATCGAGACATGGGGCTATCAGGCAACAAGCGCGGATCGACCACGCTGGCACTGACGCCTATAAGTAAAGCGTTGGATCGCGCTCCTAATGGAGCTGGGCGTTCCTGAATGCGACCAGGGCCGTGACCTGGCTGAGAACCAGAGCGGCGTCCTCTTCGGAGAGCAGAGCAGTCATCCGCGCGATCTGAAGCTGATGCTCGTTCGCAGCCTTTACTCCGGCAACCCGGTCGGCACGATTTCGGCCGGAAAGACGGGCCACCGATAAGCTGTGTCGCTCGAGTTCCTGATTGCTCATTTTCTGCGCTCTTTCGACCAACGCCAGCATGATCGGGAGATTGCCGGACAGGAAACCCGGGTCGTCCTCATCCTCGTCATCCACCAGCCGGTCCGCGTCCTTCAGCCAATCATCGTGGACGAAAATCCAGGCCTGGAGGTAGCAACCGCACTCGCTGCCTTCCGACAGTACGGCGTCATCGTCGATCTCGACGTCGCTTGATCGATATTTTAAGCGAGCCGCCTTGATGACCTGCCGGCGATCATGATCCATGGGCTGCATGTTGAACACATCGTGAATGATGGGCAGTGTGAGCCCGTCCGAGATTAGAGATTCTAACTGCTTTTCTATTTTGACATTTCTCATTTTCTGAACACTAGAAATCGACCTCGCAGGAATTTGCAAGATCGGCATTGACTGCTGCATCAAAAATGAAGGCGCCGTCATTAACTGCGCCACAAAGAAGTCCTTCAACTTTGTTAAATGGCGACCTTATACATCGAAGTGCATTCCTCTCTGGCGTTTCTTTTCAAAAGCCGATGTTTCAGAGGGAGACGACATCGACAGCTATGAGAACGAGAATCGCAGTCGGTGATCCGCTGCAGCGGATGGGCAGCGACCACATCGACCGATCAATCCGATATAGCGTATGAACCCCACGACCGACGGCCCTCGGTGGGTCAATCTGACCGCAGACAATCCGGGCCAAAAGTTTTGCAGTAAAACGTTCAGTCCGCTGTTGACCCACTCCAGGCGACCCTGTCGCCGGCGTGCGCTCATCCACTGCCATCGAGAACCGCCGCTCGGTTGATCTCGCGGCGCCGACGATTCCAAGGCCGCTCGCGATCCCACTCAATGACGCACGCGAGCAGAGCACCCTGCCGATTGAGCAACCTGTCTGCATGCCGCATGACCATTAAATTCGGCACAGCCTCGGGCTGAAGCTGTAGCATCTGCTCGAGTGCCTCGGCCTCGCGGCCGGGTCCGCACCGATCGGCAATGATCGCAAGCGCGATCGCCGTGCTTCTCGCTATCCCGGCGTGGCAATGGATGAGCAGCTTGGCCTGCTCAAATTGGCGACCGAAGACGATCGCTTGCTCGACGTGATCTTCGGTGGCGGTGACGATGCCCTGATGGGCTTCATCAAGGTCCTCGAACGCCAGCAGCAGGTGGATCGGCTGCGGAAGCTGATGAAACCGAAGTTGCCACCGGGTCGGCGTCTGCGGGTCTTCGATGGTGATGACGGCGTCGAACTGCCGTTTGATCCGCCGCGCCCGCCGAACGCCTGTGATCGTGATCGTTCCGGGAGCCATCTCAGGGGCGCTCATGTCACCAGCGGAACCGATGGCATCGAGAATGCCGCTGGCCGTCTCCGCGGCAGAGAGTTCCGTCGTATCGATGATCTGATGAGCGGCACCGACCGACTCGTAGAAATAATCATCCGCCAGAGCGTATCGGATCGGTAGCTGCTGGCCGATTTTCCAATCGACCAGCTTCGGCGGTAGCCTTGCGGGATCCGTTAGCCTGCGACGCCGGACATCCTCATCCGCGATCAGGGTGAACGCGAGCAGGCCGTCGTTCCGCCGGCCCAGGATTGCCAGCTGCTCGATCAGTCTCCGATCTCTTGCTTGGCCGCTGACGAGGACATTCGTAAAGACGATGCTCGTGTCAGCGCAGATGCTTGTCGCGCTCAACAATGTGGAGCAGCGAATGCTTTCGACCAGAGACCACCAATCTGGCGAGCCGACGTCAAACAACGCGAAAGCAGGTGCCATGGAGTCGTGATTCGCGACGAAACGACCTTTCAGACCCTCGGCGACAAGGCGTCCGACAGTACTCTTCCCGACACCTGGGTATCCGGCGATGTTGACGATAACCGGCATCGGTCCACGACTCCCATCATTGTAAGCCCCGGCCACCGAACGGCGCGGCAATTCAGAGCAGCGCGCCGAGCGGGCGTCGGCTCAGTGAACCGGCTCGGTCGAATCCACCATGCCCTGAAGACCCAACGTCCGATGGACCACTTGGGCCAGCTGCCGCGCCTGGAGCCTTCCCGACGCAAATCCGGCCCTCAGCTGCTCGAGGACATCGCTCCGGAGCTCAGGGAGATCGCCGACTTCGACGCGATAGCCTTCTGCGAAATCGCGAAGCACCCCGGTGAGCAAAACATCAAAATCGGAAGGCCGCGGCCGGTCGAACCGAATGATGCGGCACCGCGATCGCAAAGCGGCCGGGACGAGATCGAGGCGGTTCGCCGTCATGATCCACGTGATGGCGGACAGGTTGGTCTGGACCTGCAAACACTCGTCCAGGAAGCTCTGCGAAATCTTCGGGTCGAGCATCGTGATGAGTTTGTCCGTCATCCGCCCGTTGCGCGAACCGCCACCGGACCGATCGATTTCTTCGACGATCAAGATGGGGTTGGCGACCCCGGTGCGGCGAATGACTTCTAAGGGAAAGCACGGCGACGCAGTACCCCAGCCACGGGCGGTTCCGGACAACGACCGGGAGTCGGAAGAACCTCCCGCGATGAGCGTCTCGTACGGCATCTCTGCAAGCACGGCGAGGCGCCGGGCAAACGTTGACTTGCCAACGCCCGGCTCGCCAACCAACAGAAGCGGTGGGAGCCAAAACGCCGGTCGTCCTAGTCGCCGAGCCAGAGTCAGTTCGATGGCGACTTCGTCAATCGCCACGACGGACCACGGAAACTCTCGCCGCAGGGCATCGATCAATTCCACGGCGGGCGGCGCCGGTTTCAACGGGAACGGCGCTTCTAGCGGCTTGAACAGCTCGATCACGGCGCGCAGATCTTTGTCGGTCGCCTTAGCCGGCTTTTGCAGCAGGACCCGAACTGCGGTGGTGTCGTCGGGCTCGGGGGCATCGAACAAGCCGGAACCCTCGGCCTGTTTTTCCTTATTGCCGGCAGTGCCCGTCTCGGCGCCGAACAGGGCCGTGTGGATGGAATAGGCCGCATCACCACCGAATCTTGTCATGCGCGACAGCTCCAGCAGCGCCTGAAGACGGACGCCATGATCGACGCCATGTGGTTCCGTCCCTGCCAGTCGCAGCGCCAGCAGGACAGCAGCCGGGCGCGACCCAAGCGAAACAGCGATCAACAGGCAGCTACAGTGACGGTCGATCGAATCCATTATCTCCAGCTCCTGGCCGAACAGCCGAGCAGTTGGCGATAGGTACAATTCACAAAGGCTGATCCATGCGGCACTGTCGCGTGCCTGGGCACGAAGAAGAAGCTCATCGAACTCGCCGTCCGGATGTTTTGCCCGAGTGAATGCGAGCAGGGCGCCTTGAAGCCGCTGCAGCGTCTCGGGCCCGATCCGGGAGATCGGCACCAAACGCCAGACCGCAAGCAGGTCGATCTGATCCAAGTCGAGTTCGGTCGGACCATCTTCGGGGCTGGGCATCATTCTAACCCCGGGAGCGTAGAAAGCTCCTCGATCGAGATGAACCCGAGCGATTGGTACTCGACCTGGTTGATCGCGCACCAGTGCCCCAGGACGTACTCAGCATCGCTGTGCCAACCCGGGTCGCCGACCAACTGATAGATCCGTCCGCTCCGCGTCCGAACTCTCGTGCCGAGCAGGTCCAATGCGATCAGCTCGCTCGACACGCGGCCTTCCCCGTCTCTGACATTGTAGCCCACCGCGTGAGCCGCCCCATCGGGCAGGCGAAAAATCTGCCAGTGCGTCAGCTTGACTTCCGGCTGATCGGCGACCGGTCTTGTTCTCCAGACGGTCATTTCAGTCGGCACTCCGTCTCCTGGACAATCTGCCGGTATTCCAAAAGAGCCCAGGCTGGAGCGGGACCAGGAAGCAAGGCCAAAACGGCATCTTATTCCGGCTCCCCGTCAGCCGGTCGCGTTGGACCACGCGTCGGTTTGGTTTCGCCGAGGACGCGGTCGAGCTCCAAAGCAAGGAAGGGCGCACCATGCCTGACGTCCCAGATTGAGGTATCGAATTCGAAGGACTGGATCCCAAGGCGTGCGAAAGTCGCTTGCGTCATGAGTGTTTCGCCGGGGAGCGGTTCGATGCGCTGTTCAGCGAACTCCCGCCCCGCCGCCGCGATCCGGCGCTGCCGGATCGGCTCATCGGCAGTTAGGACCACGGCGATGAGGCGCGCCTGTAGCGTTGCCGCGATTTCGGTCAGCTCGATCAGCAAACGCTCATCGTCTTCCCGACCGTCGATGAGAATGTCAGTCCAGACAAATGCATCGTCGGCGCCCTGGTCGAGCTCGCGCTTCAGCCGGTGACCGCGCGCATAAAAGAGGGAGTCGGTCGGCGCGACGTTTGCGTGCTTCTCCATTGCGGAAGCGAGATCGCGGATTTCCCGATGCGTGATCAGGCGTGCGTGATAGATACGAGACAGAGTCGCGCCCACCGCCGCCTTACCGACGCCTGACAACCCATGCAGCAGGATGACATGGGGCGGCTGGCGAACTTCGGTCAGGAATGTCGAGAAATCGAGATCTGGATTGTTCACTAGTGCTGATTCGTCTGTGTAGTCAAATCTCAGATCGCGCGCGTTACAATATTCTCGGATCGCCTTATTTGCCTTTTGTCCGAATCGTTCAGTGTAACCGATCAAGTATGTCTGACCCGATCCGACCTTCACGAGACCCGCGTGTTGATCTAGCTCGATGACTTGGCTTGTGACCCTTACTTCGTCGGGATTGATCAAACCGACCAAATGATACGTCCCTCTTGTTCCATGTCGGATGAGTCGCCACGCGGACAGGCGGATCAGTCCGCCCGGCTTGGGGGTCATGGAGTTCTGCATTCTTCTCTCGCTCGATTAGCCGGCGCTCAAACCAGCCCCGCCTCAGGGAGACGGAACGGAGCTTTCCCGAACCGTTGCGTTCGCACCCAGCTCAGCCATGACGAGGTTAGTGGGCACAAAAGCCTTAATCACTTGGGCACTCGGCGCATGGGCCGCGGCCTGGACCGGAAGTCGGTGGAAACCCGGGCTCTTACGTCGGCTTCTCGAAACTCAGGAATCTCTATGCGGCTCCGATCCAAGGGCGTCGGGCGGGCAAGCTTGCAGACGAGCTCGAGCCGGTTCGACATGAACGCTGGGCCGTGGAGCGCGTTGAAGGATTGAACGCTAGCGACATCTCGCTGCGGCGGGCGGATTTGAAGCGCGCGAGCGATTGCCTGCGTCCGGATCCAGGCTTGATCCGACACGCCGCCGAGATTTTCGTCAGGGCGCACAAGAGCGTTCGTCTCAAGATCGGCGACATTCAGACCGGCGAGCGCGGCATGAGCCCTCAGGGCCGAGCGCGCTTCGTCCGACCACATCCGCATGGGGAGCAACAGCTCCCACCGGGTACCACCCTCGGTCTCAGCCCGGCAGGCTTCGAAATCGATACGCCGCAACGGCGGCGAGAGCACCCAACGATCCTGGGGCTCGCCAGCCTGCTCACGCAAAATGCCGAGAAGCCTGGCATATGCGCCTTTCCCCACGACTGACCACGACTGAAGCCGACAAGGCTCAACCGAAATTCGGGCCGCGAACCGATCGCCACTTAAATTCATCCAAACCTCCCCTTTCACCCAAGAGAGTTAATCCAAAGTTTGGATTTAATCAAGAGATTATCAAAGTTCAGATCATGGCCAAGCTTACCGACATAAACCATAGTTCGGCTTATGGAAGCTGAATTTAAAAAGGCATTGGGACGGCGCCTGCGCGCCATTCGCACTGAGAGAGGCATGACCCAGGAAGACCTGGGTAGCAAAATTGACAGAACGCCCGAAGCGATTTCCAACCTCGAGCGTGGCGAGGTATTGCCACACCTGGAGACTCTCGCTCGCATTTCGACAGCCCTAAACGTGCCGCTAAGCGAGCTACTGATCGGCATCGGCGTTACCTTAAGCGATGACGCCAATGAAACAGAGAGAGAGAAATTAAACAAAGATCTACTAGATATAGCAAAAAAGATGTCCGATGAAGATGTGCGCCTTTCGATATATCAAATGAAATCATTATTTCAATTCAGAAAGGACAAAGCGATTAAATCGAAATAGATCGATAAATTATTTAAAATCTTACAAACATCACCTCAAACACTCAACGATTTCGCACCCGAGGCTTACAAACCTGACCGGCAAGCGCACATCGCCAGGCTTGACGGGGTACGTACTCTCTCGATAGTTTGTTTTGTTTGTTTCATTTGTAGTGACAGATTATGGCTCGACCACCAGAAAAAACGAACTCCGAGATCGTTCAAGCCGGCCTCGAAATCGAGGCCGAGACGGGCGAGCGCGTGCGCCCCACCACCATCCGAGACCGCATCCGCGGCGGCAACATCAGTCGCATCCGGCAGGTGTGGGATGACTACTGCGAGGAACGAGCTCGGGCTGCAGCGGACGAAAATGATCCAGATCTCATCCTCCCGTCGGCCTTGCTTGAGCTGTACGAGTCAGATCAGAGAGCGCAGCTGGCGCAGGCAAAGGAGCGCTTCGTAGCGATCTATCGCGCTGCAAAGAAGGAAGCGACGGCCAACTTCGCTGGTGAAAGAGCGGCATTTGTGCATGACATCGCCGCTGCCCGGGAAGCCCTGCGCGAAGCGGACAATCAGAACGATAAGTTGGCGGCCGCCATTCAGGCCTTGCAGCGTCAGGCGGATGAAGCGCTGGCCGCGCTTGCAGATGAGAGGCGGCGCGCGGATCGCCTTGAGGGAGAACTCGCCGCAGCAGAGCGCGCGACTACTTCAGCACAGGACGCCGCGGCGCACGCAAGAAGCGACCAAGCTGCCGTTCGATCGGAACTGGCCAGCATGACAGAGCGTGCTCTCAAGGCGGAAATGGCGCTCGAGCGAGGCCGGAATGGCGCCACCAGGGCAAGATCAACGGCCTCGCGCAAATCTTCCTGAGGCCCAAGGCTCCGCATTCTGGTTCTTCAGCGGATCAACTCGGACGCAACACGGACGACGCGTTTGGGCCGAGAGCGCCCGGTCTGCTTTCGAGCGAGCAATCCGGCTAAGCAAACCTTCACGTTTAAGCCGAAGTTTTCATTGTTCGACGGCGCAAACCGCTGATCCGGCGTGATTTTCCGCCGGGGGAGTTTTTCGGTTACTGGACACGCCTGGGGTCGATGCCGAGCCGTTCGAAGGCGGCCTCCTGGAGCCG
>Ga0209166_10000481_pt1 | contig 44130 bp, 33 predicted proteins | sample Coa_R1_3_FD_187151 | JGI IMG/M metagenome (GOLD analysis project Ga0209166, IMG submission 187151) | Surface soil microbial communities from Centralia Pennsylvania, which are recovering from an underground coalmine fire - Coalmine... | ecosystem: Environmental > Terrestrial > Soil >...
GCATTCATCTCGACATAGCCAAGAACAGCAAAGTAGTCGCCTTCCTTGAGCCGATCAAGGTGGGCTTTCAGATAGCCGGAGAGGGATGCGTTAGCGCCCACAGCTTTTTTGAGCGCCTCGGCATTCTTCTCGTCGGTGAAGAGTTTGATTCCGTCCTGCTCAAAGATGGGAGACTCGGGCGGCAGCGAACCTTTTTGTTCGTACTCCGTCGTGAGCTTGCGAGTTGCAATCTTGCTGGCCTCGACGTCGGGCTGATTGAAGGCGTTGATGCCAATGATGGAGCCGGCTACGGCAGTGGCCATCTCCCAGCGGAAGAATTCGCCGCCGAGATCATAGGTTTCGTCAACGGCAATCCGTACGACGGCATGTCCGGCGCGCTCCAGGGCGTCAACCGCGGCATCTTGTTTGGCATCAGGAGCGGTTTGCAATCGCAAATAGGCAAAGACGCGGTCGTTGCCGTAAGTTTCCGGCGAAGCCAGCGCCTCGCGGTCTACAGGAATCAAACCCTTCCCTTCTTTGCCAGTAGATTCCGCCAGCAACTGTTCCAACCACGCGCCCAGATCATGAATACCCGGCGAAGCGATAAGGGTAACTTTGTCGCGGCCGCGCGTGCCAAGCACTCCGAGAATATTCCCCAACACGACGCCAGGATTCTCTTCGATGGGCACGGTGGCAGAGCAGGCGTGAACCATTTCTTCAGCGCCGTCGAGCAGTTTGGGAATATTCACGCCCATGACGGCGCCGGGAACCATGCCGAAATCGGAAAGCGCAGAGTAGCGCCCGCCGATGCTGGGCACACCAAAGAAGATGTGGCGGAAGCCATCGGCCTCAGCAACCTTTTGCATTTTGGAGCCGGGGTCGGTAATCGCAATGAATCGCTTCCCTGCTTCTTTTTCTCCAACCACCTGCTTCACGCGTTCGAAGAAGTACTGCTTATAAATATTCGGCTCGAGCGTAGTTCCTGACTTGCTGGAGACGATAAAAATCGTCTTCGCCAGGTCTATGACGTTTTCACGAGCTTTGATTTGAGCCGGGTCGGTGGAATCGAGAACGTGCAGCTCAGGAAAGCCAAGAATCCTGCCGAAGGTCATCTTCAGGACTTCGGGACAGAGACTCGATCCACCCATGCCGAGCAAGAGCGCGTGGGTGAAGCCGGCAGCCTTTACCTCTGCCGCGATGTCTTTGAGTTGTTGAATGTGCGCGAGCTGATCGTCGGTAACGTTCAGCCATCCCAGCCAATTGCTTTCGTCGTTACCTGTCCATAAAGAGGCGTCACGCGCCCACAGGCGGCGGACTTTATCGTTCTTTTTCCAGTCTTCGAGCGACGCCTTCACGGCGGCATCGAGGTCGGGAGGCAACTTGTAGCTCTGGCGATTGGTTTTGGCTTCTTGGATATTCTGTCCTTTGCGATCAACCGCTTTGAGCAACTTGTCGAAGGCATCGGCAAAGAGCTGGACGCCTTCAACCAGAACCTTATCCGTGACCTCTTTCATGGAGATGCCGGCTTTTTGCAGGTTGTCCATGGTGCTCTGCGCGCCTTGCAGATCTTCGGCGAGACTCGCGCGGGGGCGCCCGTGATCGCGAAAGGCATCGAGCGTGGCCGGAGGGACGGTATCCACCGTCTCCGGGCCAATCAGCTCTTCAACGTAAACCACATCGCGATAGCTGGGATTCTTGCTGCTGGTGCTGGCCCACAACACGCGCTGCGTCTGCGCGCCATGAGCGGCGAGTGCTTGCCACGCCGGGCCACTGAAAATTTCTTTGTAACGCTGGTAAGTCAGCCTGGCGTTGGCAATCGCCACCTTACCACCAAGGCTCTTGAGAAGCGCCTGCTGCTTTTCATCTTTGCTCTCGGCGAGGCGCGCCTTGATGAACCCATCCACAGCGGTGTCAATGCGGCTGATAAAGAAGCTGGCGACGCTGGCGACTTTGCTGAGGTCGCCCCCCTCCTGGGCAAATTCTTCCAGTCCCATGATGTAAGCGCGGGCAACATTTTCGTAAGCATCGCGCGAGAACAAAAGCGTGACGTTGATATTGATGCCCTCGCTGATAAGCTGCTTAATGGCGGGAATGCCTTCCAGGGTCGCCGGAACTTTGATCATCACATTCTCGCGTGCGACGGTCTTCCACAGGCGGCGGGCTTCCTGCAAGGTTCCCATCGTGTCATGCGCCAGGGTGGGTGAAACTTCCAGACTCACATAGCCATCGCGCCGTTTGCTTTCGTCATAGACGGGCCGCAGCAAGTCTGCGGCAGCTTGAATGTCGCGCACAGCCAGGCGCTCATAGAGCGACTTGGCATCGAGCTTTTGAGCTTCAGGAGAATCGAGCAGTTCCTTGTAATCGGTGCTGCCGGTGATGGCCTTCTCGAAGATGGCGGGGTTTGAAGTGACGCCGCGCAATCCATCTTCCTTAATAAGGCGTTGCAACTCTCCGCTGGTGATCAGGCTGCGGCGGATATAGTCGAGCCAGATGGATTGGCCAAATTGCTGCAATTCGATGAGAGGGTTCGTAGTGGCGACGGTCATACAGTCTTCCTTTTAAGCTTTCCTGCGCACAGCCGGGGACGGCTGTGCCACAAATATGTATATGGTCCTGATTCTTTTCTACTGCCTGACTACGCCTAACTGCTGCTTCGCCGCAGCTACAACGTTGTCAACCGTGAATCCAAACTTCTTCAACAATTCTTTGAGAGGGGCCGAGGCGCCAAAAGTTTTCATACCAAGGCGCACGCCATCAATTCCCGTAAAACGTTCCCATCCAAAGGTCGACGCCTGCTCCACAGAAACCCGTGCCCGCACATCCGGAGGTATTACGTTCTGGCGGTATTCCTCGGATTGCAGCTCGAACAACTCCCACGAAGCCATGCTGATGACGCGCGCGTTGATGCCCTCTTTCTTGAGTTGCTCATAGGCGCCAACGCAGAGTGAAACTTCACTGCCGCTGGCCATCAGCAGGACTTCAGGTTTGCCGTTGGGTGCATCGGCCAGCACGTAACCGCCTTTGGCAATTCCCGCTGCGGACGCATATTTTGTGCGGTCCAAAGTGGGAAGCGCCTGCCGCGTCAGGACAAGGGCCACCGGTTCGTGGCGCAACTGCATGATGACCCGCCAGCCCTCGGCGACTTCATTGGCATCAGCGGGACGCACGGTGATCAATCCGGGAATCGCCCGCAAGGCAGGAAGCTGCTCAATCGGCTGGTGCGTAGGCCCGTCTTCGCCCAAGCCGATGGAATCATGGGTGAAGATGAGAATGACGGGAATCTCCATAATCGCGCTGAGGCGAATTGCGCCCTTGGCGTAGTCACTGAAAATCAGGAAGGTGGAACCAAAAGGCCTCAACTTGGAAAGCGACATGCCGTTGACGATAGCGCACATGGCGTGCTCACGGATACCAAAATGGAAATTGCGTCCTCCATAGTTGGTGGCGTTGAAATCTCCAGCGCCATCGAAGGTAAGCCGTGTTTTGGTGGAAGGAGCCAGATCGGCCGCTCCGCCCACCAGCCATGGGACATTCTGGGCGATGACGTTGAGCACCTTGGCGGAAGAATCGCGGCTGGCAATGCCTTTGGGATCGGCAGGAAATATCGGCAGCCCTTTATCCCATCCCGCGGGCAGTTCGCGGTGCTGCATCTTATATATATGATCGGCCAGGTCGGGATACTTGGCTTTGTAGTCCTCGAATTTTTTCATCCAAGCCTGGCTGGCGGCGCGTCCGCGGGCGCCGATTCCCTGGGCAAAATTTTCACGCACGCCATCGGGCACCAGGAACTTCGCGTCCTCCGGCCAGCCGTAGCTGCGCTTGGTCAGCCGGACCTCTTCTTCTCCCAGGGGCTCGCCGTGAGCGGCGGAAGTGTCTTGCTTGTTCGGAGCGCCGTAGGCAATGTGGCTATCCACAATAATCAATGTCGGACGGTCGTTTGTGTTCAGAAAAACTTTGAATGCGCGCTCCAGCATCTCCAGATCGTTGGCATCGCCCACGCGGGTCACGTTCCATCCGTAAGCCATAAAGCGCGTGGCCACGTCTTCACTGAAGGCCAACTCGGTATGGCCCTCGATGGTGATGTGGTTGTTGTCATAGATCCAACAGAGGTTGGGCAGCTTGAGGTGTCCAGCGAGCGAGGCGGCTTCGCTGCTGATGCCCTCCATCATGTCTCCGTCGCCGCAGAGGGCATAGACGTTGTAATCGAACATGGTGAAATCAGGACGATTGAAATGAGTGGCCATCCACTTCCCCGCAATGGCCATGCCCACGCTGGTGGCAACACCCTGGCCCAGCGGGCCGGTGGTGGTTTCAACTCCTGAGGTCCAGCGGTACTCGGGATGTCCGGGCGCTTTGCTGTCGAGCTGGCGGAAGTGCTTGATGGAATCCATGGTCACGGAAAGCTCGCCGAGTTTTTCATACTGCGGATTGACCGCCTTCACCCCGGTCAGGTGTAGTAACGAATAGAGCAGCATGGAGGCGTGTCCGGCAGAGAGCACAAAGCGATCGCGATTGGTCCAGATGGGATCGTCGGGATCGAAGCGCAGAAAACGCTGCCAGAGGGTGTAGGCCACCGGCGCCATGGCCAGCGGAGTTCCGGGATGCCCGGAGTTGGCCTGCTGCACCGCATCGATGGAAAGCGTACGGATGGTGTTGATGCTGAGCTGATCTATGTTCTGGTTTTGGCCGGCCAAAGCTGTCTCCTTACCATGCCTTTATGAGGCTTCTTTAATACTACACATGCGTGCGCATTTTTAATGATGTCAATAAACGTTACCGGGTTCCCGCAATTTTCCGATCTGGTTCAGCTTTCATTCGTCAACCCCTCTTCTTACTCTTCTTGGGCGGAGCCTGCAGGTGATTGACTACAGAAAAAACCCCGGGCACTCCGTTGGCCTGTATGTTGGCCAGGTTTTTATCCATCTCGCTGTCCACTACTCCTTCCAGGGTAACGTGCCCGTTCTTGACGATGATCCGGATAGGTTTTTGCGGAGGCAGCGCGTAACGCTGCAAAGGACCATAACCGTAGATCGCGCGAAAAAGCTGCTCACGCAGGCGATCATCGTTGATAGAAACGGGTAAGACCTCAATTTTATTGTCCACCTTCTCCACGCCTTCAATGCGCTTTACCACGCGCTCGGCGTCATCGCGTAAAGTTGGCTGCGTTACTTGCCCTAACAATGTCACGTCGTATCCGTTGACCTGGAATGCGAGATTATCGAAGACGCCGAGGTATGGCAGCATCAGAAGTTGATGGCGTACCTCTTTTTGAATACGTTGCACCGCCTTTTGCGTAATGGGATGCTGTCGTGGTTGCGCCGAAAGTATGGAAGCGGTCAGGGCAAAAAGAACCAACGCAACGAAGAGTGGTCTTGATTTCATCCTCCATGCCTCCTTTTCTTGCCAGAGCGTTTGGCGGTTATGCCGCTGCTGCTGTCGGAATTGTTATGTACGTCCTTGGTTCCACGGATTCATGTTCAAGAATTTAGGTTTGGGGTTAAGAGCAGGGTCCTTGCGACCTTTTATTCTACTCTTTCAGGTTCATCACCAGCAGCTTGGGTTCGGTCATTTCTTCAATGGCGTAGCGCAGCCCCTCACGTCCCATGCCAGAGTCTTTGACGCCGCCGTATGGCATATGGTCAATGCGGAAGGTGGGAACGTCACCCACAATCAGGCCTCCGACTTGCAGCTCCTGATAGGCGCGAAAGATAAGCCCGGCATCGCGGGTGAAAAGCCCAGCCTGCAATCCATACGGCGAGGCATTGATTGCCGGCAGCGCATGGTTGAAATCGTCGTAAGGCTCAATCGTCTTCACCGGCGCAAAAACTTCTTCGCAGTTGACCCGCATCTCACGCCGCGTATTGGTAAGCACTGTGGCTTCCATCAGGGCGCCTTGGCGGACGCCGCCGCAAAGCAATTTGGCGCCCGCGGAGACAGCCTCTTCAACCCAGCGCTGAGCGCGGATTGCATCTTGTTCACGGATCAGCGGGCCGATCAACGTGGCTTCATCCAGAGGATCGCCGACTTTGAAGCTGCGCACGCGGGCCAGGAATTTCTCCAGGAACTTCTCATAAACACTCCTGTGCACAAAGATGCGCTGCACAGCAATACAACTTTGGCCGGCATAAGAGAAGCTGCCGATGGCGCAACGTTCGGTGGCGTCATCTAGCTCGGCATCGGAGTGAACAATTACGCCGGCGTTGCCGCCCAGCTCCAGGGTAACGCGCTTCTTCCCTGCCTGCGCCTTGAGCTGCCATCCGACAGCGGAGCTGCCGGTAAAAGTCAGCATGCGCAGGCGATCATCGTGAACCAACAGGGCTGCGTCCTCGTTGCTCAGTGGCAATACGTTCAGGGCGCCCGCCGGCCATTCGGCATTTTGTACCAACTCAGCCAGCAGCAACGCGGTAAGCGGTGTCTGCGGAGCCGGCTTCAGCACCATGGTGCATCCGGCGGCAATGGCAGGCGCAACTTTGTGAGCAACCAGATTGAGCGGAAAATTAAAGGGCGTGATGGCGGCGATGGGTCCAACCGGAAAGCGCCGCACCATGCCCCATCGTCCGGCGGTGGATTCCTGCAAATCAAGCGGCAAGTACTCGCCGCCAATACGAGTGGCTTCTTCTGCGGCGATTGTGAAAGTGAAAACAGCGCGGTCAACCTCAGCGCGTGCGGTCTTGATGGGCTTGCCTGACTCCAACGTAATGCTGCGGGAAAATTCCTCATGACGTGAACTGATCTGCTGTGCAACCTCGCGCAGCACACGCTGGCGCTCATAAGAAGGCAGCTTGCGCGTAACTTCAAAGCTGCGGACTGCGGCCGTAATGGCGGCTTCAACCTGCTCAGCACCGGCAAAGGTGGCGACACCTACAACCTTCTGGTCATAGGGCGAGCGGATTTCCACGGGGCGGCCCTCAGTCGAGAATTTTCCGTCGAGAAAATAGGCGCTGTGTTTTGCAGTCAGAGTTTCGGGCATCTGTTGCCTCCTGCCAGCGGGATGACATCGGCAGGTCTGCGTCGCAAGCGATCGGAACTGCTCTACAACAATATAAACCCACGCTTAATGCCGCAGGTAACGGCCTCGGTGCGGCTCGCGACCCCCAACTTGCCCAAAACCGAACTGACATGAAACTTGATTGTGTGTTCGGAGACATGCAGCCGCGATGCTATCTCTCGATTGGCCAGGCCCGCTGCCACCATCCTGAGGACTTCCACCTCTCTGCGGGTCAGCTCCTCGACAAGTGGTTCCATATGCTGGGGGCCACTGCTTTCGACATCCGGGTCCTCACTTTCCTCTGACAGGCTTTCGCTCAACATGCCATCCACGATCTCCGGGTGCAAGACGACCAGCTCTTCTGAAGCGGCCTGGATGGCCGCTGCAATCTGCCGGCATGACGCATCGCGCGGCAGAATCGAACTAAGGCCGGCTCGCAGCATTCGTGCCGTCCAGGCAGGTTCGGGATGATCGGCCAATACAATCACCGTAAGGCCAGGAAAATTGCCGGAGACCTCCGCCACGAGCCGTTCTGCGTTTCCTGGATTGAGGCCCAGATCGATGAGCACCGCGTCCGGTTGCCAATGCTGCACGTAGGCAGCCGCGGTTGCCGGCAGTGCACCGGCCACAGCGATCGAAGCCGCGCCCCGCAGCAGCTTCTGCAGAGCCGATCGCCTTTCAGCCGAAGCGGCAACAATCAGAGTGCGAATTGCCGCGATCGCAGTCCTTTTCTGCGCGGGCACACTATTTCGCGGGGCGCTCGCCGAGTTCAAGCGGGACCTCGATCCGCTGTCCGCCACGTATGAGAGATATGGAGATTGACTCTCCCACGCGTGATTTTCCGAGCTGGACCTGTACGTCATCAGTATCCTCAATGGGGTTGCCGCGAATAGCGGTCATGATATCGCCGAGCAGGAGCCCGGCTTTTCCCGCCGGTCCATCGGGCTCCACATGCATGATCAGAGCGCCGCTGCTGGTCGAAAGATTCAATTTGTTCCTCAGCTCCGCCGGCAGCGGAACCGGCTGCATGGCCAAACCAAGATAGGGCCGCGCAATGCGCCCTTTTTCCAGCAGCTCCTGCACAATGCGGCTGACGGTGCTGGCAGGAATGGTGATCGGCGCGCCCCGCCGCAGACCCAGCGTATTGACGCCCAGCACCTGCTCGCCTGCATTCACCAGAGGGCCGCCGGAAAAACCAGGATAGAGGACCAGATCGGGACGTATGAACTGGTCAATCTCCCCGCCTCTCCACGTGCGCCACGCCCCGAACAGACCGGAGATGATTCCTGAACTTGCGACCAGATTCCCTCTTCGGGTCCGGCCCAGGGCAAGCACCAGGTGGCCAATCTTCAGTTCTTTCGTCTCCCCAATCTTTGCCTGGAGGATTTCTGCGCTCTCCGGAATTTTTAATACGGCGAGATCGGTAGTTGGGTCCTGCCCAGCCACCTCCGCGGTAAACGATTGCCCTTGCGCATTCGTGACCGTGACGTCTGGACGTGTCACTGCGTGATTGGCAGTCACGATTGCGCCCTTCTGCCACACCACACCGCTTGAAGCATGCCGGTGATGGGAGTGAATGCAAACCACCGAATTTCCGATTTTTTCCGCACCCGCGGCCAATTCGGCCGATAGCGTGGACCATTGTTGATGAACTACTGTTGACGGCATTTCCTGACTCCTGGATGAACTAGAGGCCGCGCAGGATTTGCTGCCTGCCAGCCACAGGAACAAGAATGCGCTCAAATGGAAAGGATCACATCACCCGAACGGGTAGGAACACTTACGAAGTACGATTTACGATTTTCTGAGGTATGAAGGAGCGAGCATGCGAGATAATGCCATGGAAGGCAGGTGTTCTATGCTGAATATATCGGCTCGACTTATCGTTATCACGCTGATAGCAACTGTTGGAGTGGCTCAGTCTGCCGATTCGGTCAAGAAAGTTGGCAGGCTTAAAAACGAAGCAGCCCGCAACCAGTTTGAGCAGGCACGAAGAAGTGGTACGTGGAGAACTTACAAGGATGAACAGTTGGGTTATGAATTTAGCTATCCAGCCACTTGGCAATCCCCGCAAAGCAGCCCGGGCGCTCCCTGGTCGGTAACCTATCACGATTTTTCTAAGGCCAATAACGTTTGGTACGACCTGACACTTGGCTATATTTCCCCGGGACAACAGGCACTTATGGGTATTGATTTTTGTACGGCGAATCCGAACAATTCCCGGTGCGAAAGCAGACGGGTGGGAAAAGTCACAGCATTCATTGATTGGGGCAGCAATTCCAGCAATGCTGCCTTTATAAGAATTCCTCTTGCCCAAGGCGGAATTGTAACTTTTACTCTGCAACCAAATACCGCGCAGGCCAAATCAGTCTTCCTTCCAATCCTTGACACGTTTAAGGTCAATTGATTGGAGGGGGCCATTAGCGTGCCGCCAGAGAAGATGCAATCGTACTTCGTAAATCTTAAATCCTACTGGCTTTTTCCCATGTGCCAGCCGGTGCCATCATGATAGAAGTGCACCTTGGTGGCGTGCGGGAAGCTGTTATCCAAGGGAATATCTCCATCGCTCAGCGATTCCTGCACATGCCTGTTCAACGAGCGATAGACATCGCTATCGGTGGTGAAGTTTTCGCCGATCTCATTCGGCTTCCACTTCCAGTTGTAGACCACGTCGGCCCCGTTGTCTCCAGCGGGTGTAACGGTGACGTCAAGCATCTCTTTGGATGCAATAGGAATGGCCCAATTATGGATATTGCAGCGTGCCTGGCCCGTCTGTTTTTTAAAACCCTCGGAATCGAGCGCACGCGCGCCTACTTGTTTGAAAATCGAATCGCCTCTATTAGTGGTAAGGACTTCGGTAGAGGTGCCGGTGTTTCCAATGCTGATCAACCCCGCTTTCTCCAGGACGGCATACTTAGGCAAGGTGGGCGAGAGACCGCAATGTCCGTTCAGGTATCCGAGGTCCACATAAATTGTTTTCTGAAGATCGGTATCTGTATTCAGCAGAATACTCTTCGCCTGGTCTGCGCTCAGATCGTTACAACCAGCCAGCGAGATCACGACGGCGGCCAGTCCGGCAATGATCCAACATCGTTGAAGACTTTTTTTGCGTAAAATCCCTGAAAGTGGCACAACTCCCCCTAACGCTCGCTATCGTGGTTACTTCAGAGTAGCTTTGCAGCAATCAAATATCACAAAACTTGCACTGATGCTATTAGCTATTTAGCTAACACGCTAGTTACCGAAGTAATGACGCTTTACGTTTCTTTACAATGAGTTAGGGGACCTTGGCAGGTTTTTGCTTCGCGGCTGGCTATTTTGGGTGGTTGTTTCCGCGAAAATCAACTACCGGGGTTATGTCTCGTTGAGTAATTCGCACAGTGAGCCGCTCTATTCACAGAGAGCAAATTTACTTATGGAACATTGCGGCCCCGGAGCGGCGTAGGGGCAGAATTCATAAAAAAATAAAGCCGGCTGCATAGCCGGCTGGGGGAAATCACAAGTGATTCCTGTTTATGATGTGCTTACCTGCTCGGCTATGTTGAAGACTGCGTTGTCACCTTGATGTGCTGGCTTGGGGGCCAGCATCTGCTCTTTGCGATAGACAAGATTGGTTGCGTTGAAGGTGGCAATTTCGAAGCCGTGGCCGTGGGTAATGGCGTCGGTGGGGCAGGCCTCGACGCAATAACCGCAGAAGATGCAGCGGTTGTAATCAATGTTATAGACCTTGGCGTAGCGCTCAGCGCCGCTGATGCGGTTCTCAGCCGTATTCTCGGCCGCTTCGATATAAATGCAATTCGAAGGACAAGCCGCCGCACACAGAAAACAGGCCACGCACTTCTCCAGGCCGTTCTCATCGCGTTGCAGCACGTGCACACCGCGGAAGCGCTCCTGAAAGACCGCGCCCTTCAGGGGACCTTTGCCATCGGGGTAGTTTTCCACCACCGTGGGCTTGAACATCTCCCGGAAGGTGATGGACATGCCCTTGGCAATACCGGCAATGTCTTTGATGATTGCCATAAAAAACTAGTATAAATGGTTCTCTGATTTTTCTCCAAATGGCGCGTATCGCAGTGTGAAGGCGCGGAGACCAAGAGGCAGTTGAAAGGTAGAGCGAAATTTTGAATTCAATTAGGTAAGGATGGCCCATGAGATTCAGTTCAGCCCTGCTGAAATTATATTTGTGTATGCTCTTTGCGCTTGCCGGTGTTGCGACGGCACAGCAGAGCAACCCAGCCTCAACTCCTATGAAACCACCGGCTCGAGTAGTTTCGCCCGAGGTGCACGCCGATGGCAGCGTGACCTTCCGCTTCCGTGCCCCCAACGCTAAAGAGGTAAGCTTGACGCGGGAAGGCGCACAGCCGGTGGCCATGCAGAAAGATGACCAGGGCGTGTGGAGTGTGACCACTGCCCCGCTCACTCCCGATTACTACGGCTATTCGTTCATTGCCGATGGGGTTCATCTGATTGACCCATCGAATCCCTTGCTGAAGCCTAATTTGCACGCCACAGAAAACATGGTGCACGTTCCCGGTCCTTCTACATTACCTTGGGAGCTGACCGATGTGCCCCAGGGTGAAATCCATCATCATTTCTACAAGTCAACGGTCGCGGATGACCATCGGGACTTTTTTGTTTACACTCCGCCGGGCTATGACCCAGCCGGAAAGCAGACTTATCCGGTTCTCTACCTGCTGCACGGGTTCAGTGATGACGCCAGCGGATGGACGGCAGTAGGCATGGCCAACGTCATCCTCGACAATCTCATCGCGCAAGGCAAGGCCAAGCCGATGATCGTAGTCATGCCGTTGGGCTACGGAACCATGGAGTTCGTGCGGCCGGGCGAGAACACCTGGGCCAATATTGAATTGCGAGACCGTAATTTTGAGAAGTTTACTGAGGCATTGCTCTCAGAGGTCATACCCAAAGTAGAGAGCGAGTACCGGGTAAAGAAAGAACGCAACTCACGGGCGATCGCCGGACTCTCCATGGGCGGTTCGGAATCACTGCTGACGGGCTTGAACAACCTCGATAAGTTTTCCTGGGTTGGCGCCTTCAGCTCCGGTGGAATTCCTGAAGACTTTCATGCCGACTTTCCGTCGCTGGATGGAAAGGCAAACCAGCAACTCCATCTTTTGTGGATCGCCTGTGGCACTGACGATCATCTGATCACGCTCAACCGCAACCTGCGAGCATGGCTCAAATCGAAGGGCGTGCAGCATACAGCTATTGAAACTCCGGGTGGGCATGGCTGGATACTCTGGCGGCGTAACCTGGCCGACTTCGCGTCATTGTTGTTTCGGTAGCTGCCGGATCATGTTCTGGCCGAGGTTTTGCAAATCCCCATACAGAATTACGCTTTCCGTAATTGGTACGTGGCCCTGTCATGCACGAGGATTTGCGGATTGCGCATTACCTTCGCAACCATCACCTGCCACTCGGCCGGCAATGCTGCCAGACGCGCATCATCCACGATCAGGACATCCGCTTCACGGCAACCGTCGTTGAGAAACGCAGCGGGCTTGATGTCAAAGATCCAAACCGCGTGGCCGATCGTGGCGAACCCCATCAATAGACCGAAGAACGGAATGGCATGGTTGGCGGCTTGCGGGCTGGGCTTCTCTGCCATCGTCCAGGCCGTGTCACCAATCACCGCCACGTTCCGTTTGACGCTTGAAGGCAGCATCTTTTCCACGCTGGCCAATCCATCGATAGGTGCGGATTCCTTCTTCAAGGCGGGAAACAGCAGATGCTTGCCATCCGGACGCACGATGACAAGTTGACCCTGAGAGGCTTTCTTGCGGACTCCCGCAAAAAATTCTTCCAGACTGATTGTGGGAAACGAATCCGAAAAATCAGGTTTCGTTGATAGACGAACCGGCAGCTTGTTGCTGACGATGAGTTTCATTACATCCATCGCCATCGGCGGCGCATTGTCCCCGGCATTCTCGCGGTAGTACCAGACCGTGGCCTTCTCTTTTGCGCCCTGCTCCATCGCCTGTGCCAGCGCAGCCAGTGTAGTCGGGGTTCCGTCTAGAAAAAGTTCGCCGCTGGCCAGAACGCTGACTTTGAGAATATTTGTGGCGGTCATGCCTTACATCATTTCATGGATTCGTTAACTTATTCACTTTCTCCGTACTTCCGTGTCTCCGTGGGTAGAAACCCAGCTTACTTCTTCGCTCCATACGGCGTCGCAAAACGCCGGCCAATGATCTGGTTCAGGTGGTGCTTGAGGTGAGCGACATAGTCTTCGGCAATAAACCCCAAAGTCGCCGTAGGATTGTTGCCAATCGTGCAGGGAACATTGGCGGCAGATTCCGGCAAACACGCCAGCACATGCGCCAGATATAAGTTATAGCTCTCCCATAAGCGCAGCAACAGCGCCCATTCCACATCATTGCAGTGCTGGAGTTTGGCGAGCGCATCCTGCTCATAACCCGGGAAGATCAATGGACCATAGAGCGCTGCGCGTACGAAGCGCTGGTGATTGTTAGTTGCCGAATCGACCAGGTGGCCCAGAATTTCTTTCTTCGACCACTTTCCCGGCTGGGGATGCGCAGAGGTTTCCTTATCGGAGAGCGCTTGCAACGGGCCCTGCGCCTCGTTAACCGTGCGCTGCAGATCGCCGGCGATGGCGGCAAATGTCATCTCACTCAATCCCCAATTCTTTCCATTTTTTATCAACCAAAGCTTTCGTCTTTTCATCCATGAGGATTTCGTCTGGCCACGGCCTGTTGAAGCCCTCCGACGGCCATTTGCGTGTAGCATCAATTCCCATTTTGGAGCCGAAGTCAGGCAGGCGTGAGGCATGATCGAGCGAATCAACTGGCCCCAGCGTAAACTGGATATCGCGCTCAGGATCAATGTGGTTCAGGGCTTTTAACGTCACGTCGGCGATGTCCTGCACGTTGACGTCTTCATCCACGACGATGATGCACTTGGTAAACATAGCCTGGCCGAGCGACCAGATGGCATTCATCACTTTGCGCGCCTGGCCTGGGTAAGACTTCTTGATGGAAACGATCATCAAGTTGTGAAAGATACCTTCCACCGGCAGATTCACGTCCACCAGTTCGGGGATGGTCACCCGCATGAGCGGCAGGAAGATGCGTTCCACGGCCTTGCCCATCCAGGCATCTTCCATGGGCGGCTTACCGACAATGGTGGTCGCATAGATAGGATTGCGGCGATGGGTCATGCAGGTGAGATGAAAGACCGGATACTCATCGGCCAGCGAATAGAACCCGGTGTGATCTCCGAATGGGCCTTCGGTGCGTAGTTCATCGAGGTTGACGTAACCCTCGAGCACAATCTCAGCATTGGCCGGGACCTCCAAATCCACAGTTTCGCACTTCACCAATTCCACCGGACTCTGCCGCAGGAAGCCGGCAATCATATATTCCTCAACATCGGGTGGAGCGGGAACAATCGCCGAAAAGGTCAGCGCCGGGTCGGTCCCGATAGCAACGGCCACCTCCATCTTGCCGGCCGGACGCGGCCCTTCGGCGAGCATCGAGCCGCCGGAAGAGCGCGCCATGATGTCTACCGCAGCCGACCGATTAGTACCTGTCTCTCCCGAAGCTGCCGCGGCCGCACGCATGCGCTCACGGTAGTGCTCGGCGCCAATCTTCTGCCGCTGCCAGTGCATACCCGCGGTGCGCTCGTCGTAGATCTGCATGCGATACATTCCGACGTTGCGCTTCCCCGTCTTGGGATCGCGGGTGATGACGCAGGGTAGCGTGATAAAACGTCCGGCGTCTTTAGGCCAGCACTGCAGGACAGGAAGATCGAGAAGCGAGAACTTATCCTTCTTGATGACCTCTTTGCACGGCCCCGAGCTGACCGTCTTAGGGAAAAATTTGCCCAGGTCAGCCAGCATGGGCAGCATCTTGATCTTATCCAACAGCCCCTGCGGCGATTTAACGTCCATGAATTGGTGAATGCGCTCGGCGATGCTGTCGAGCGACTCCACCTGCAAGGCCAGATTCATGCGTCGCGCCGAACCAAACTGGTTGATCAGCACCTGCGCGCCCGGATGTCCCTTGACGTTTTCAAACAGCAACGCCGGCCCGCCGGGAGTCGCGCCCGGCCTATTTCCGGCACGTCCGCTCTTGGAGACGCGGTCGGTAATCTCGGTGATCTCCAGAATGGGGTCAACCTCTGTTGTTATGCGCTTGAGCTCGCCTGCGCGCTCGAGGGCGGCGATCCAGTCTCTAAGGTCGGTATAAGCCAAATGTCCTCTCCCAGGTAAGGGAAGATTATAAACACTCGCCGTGCTGCACCCAACTCTGCGCCCGGCGCTCACATCCAATTTTTTCAGTCGCAGCCTTAGTCAAGGATTTCAATAATGGGTTACCAGCATCAGGTGCAGTTCCGGGATTTTAAAGAAGAGCAATATATCCACTCCCTGTTTCAGTTGACTCTCTCGCCCGGCAACGCCTGTGAGGCGGTCGCGTACGCCGGTTCGCTGACCTCCGATCAGCGCAGCCAATTCCTGGAGATGGCCAACTCGCACCACGTGGTTCTGCGCGCGCTTCAGCCCATCTTGCAGCAGGCCACCCTGGCGGGAAACACCGAACTGGCGGCCTGGGTTGCGACGGTAATCGAGAAAGAGAACGCCCGCATCGGCACGGCTGTGCGTTATCTGCATGAAATCTGCGCGGAAGTGGAAGCCGCCGGCTGTCCGGTGACGGTGATGAAGTCGCTCGACCATTGGCCAGACCTGGGTAATGATCTTGATCTTTATTCTTCCGCCGATATCCGGCGGGTTGGAGGCGTGCTGAAAGAAAAGTTCAACGCCCGCATGGAGCCGCGGAGCTGGGGCGACCGCCTGGCCGGAAAATGGAACTTCGCTATCCCGGGATTGCCGGAATCGGTAGAGTTTCACCTGCAACGGCTGGGACAGACCGGCGAGCACACCCGCCTGGCGCAGCGCTTTATCACGCGGCGGGTGGAAAAAGAAATCAGCGGCATGAAATTTTACGTGCCTGCGCCCGAAGAGCGCATCGTGGTGGCCACGCTGCAACGCATGTACCGCCATTTTTACTTCCGCGTCTGCGACATCGTCAACAACACCGCGCTGGTGGAATCAGGAGAGCTGGATTACTTTGAGCTGCGCCGCGCCACCGAGTCAGCCGGAATCTGGGAGGGAGCGGCAACCTTCCTGGTGATTGTCTCCGATTACGTGCGCCGTTACCGTGGCTACAATTTGAATTTACCCATCAACGTAAGCGAGACAGCTCCCTTTGGCGGAGAAAAAATCCGTATCCGCGAGCGCTTTCTCCGCGTACCCATCATGCCCGAAGGCGCCAGGCTGTTCACTCGCGAGATAACCCACGCCGCATTGCATGGAGACCTGCCCGCTACCCTAAGGCTGAACCTCTTACCCCCGCTGGCGGTGGCCGCAGCGGTGGCCTACAAGCTGACGGGTAGCGATAAAGGCGTGTGGTAAAATCCGGATTTTTCACGAAAAATAAGCGAGAACAAATTAAGAGTAGAAAAAGACCGCATTTGGGGGCAGATTGAGTTCACTTTTGCACCCCCATTTTTCACGGTGGGGCTGGCGGTTTGAAGTCCCGATAATAACAATGGGTCTACAAACCTATTATTGGGTTACTCTTAAGGACGATCAGACTATCAGGTTTCTATCTGAGCCTGAGAGGCGTTAGTGCAACTAGAAGATAACTTGAGCCAGATGGAGCAAGGCCGAGAAGCTTATTGGCTCCGCTACCCGAATACCGCGCACTTCAAGTTGCGTTGGCGGGCCCTCACCTTGCGGCACTCCTTCCACGTATTACCGGGAGAATCCATCCTCGAATTGGGCGCAGGAAGCGGGTTATGGACAGAACATCTTTCCGAGGTCTTGCGAGGCGCGAACCCCATCACCGCGGCGGTATTCAATCAAGAATTCACGGACTCAGCACGCAGCATTCCGAACGTAAAGTTTATAAAGATATCAAACCTTTCCAAAGATCTGCCCGCGGAGAGCTTCGATTACGTGGTTGGTACCGCGATTTTATGCCACGATCAATATCCACAGAACCTCGCAGCCCTTTACCGTCTGCTCAAGCCAGGAGGCCAGCTTCTCTTCTTTGAGTCGAACTATTGGAATCCCCAGGTGTTCGCAAAGAACCATCTCCCTCGAGGGTGGTCTGGTGAGGCCCCGTGTCAAGTGGGAATGCGCAAATACAAGCTCATGCAAATGGCGTCTCATCAGGGATTTACAAATCTGGAAATCATCCCTTATGACATCATTCATCCGCTAACTCCGCGTATCTTTGTTCCTTTAGTGCAATCCATAGCATTTGTTTTGGAACATACTCCGCTGGTTCGCGAACTCTGTGGAACACTGTACATCTGGGGCAGGAAGCCAGGTGATGAACAAGCACGGCGGCCACGAGTAAACCTCGCCGAACACCCTGGATTGCATAACTCTGTTTCCATCGTGGTGCCTTGCCACAATGAAGAGATGAACGTTCCTCGTTTGGTAGACACACTCGTAGACATGTACAGCGATTACATCCACGAGATTGTCATCGTCAATGACAATAGCACCGACCGAACGGGCGAAGTGGGCCGCGAAATTGCCACGCGAGAACCTCGTGTTAAGGTGGTGGAACGCGAGCCTCCGGGCGGGGTTGGCCGGGCGCTCCGCGATGGCTACGCCGCCGCTACTGGACGCTACATACTTACCATGGATAGCGACTTTGTTCAGATTGTGCCTGAGTTTCGTGACCTATTTGATGTCGTCGCCGCCGGCCACGATGGCGCAATCGGGAGCCGCTTCTCGCACAATTCCGTATTGCTTAACTATCCTTTTTTCAAGATTCTGTGCAATCGCAGCTTTCATTTGTTAGTCAACCTCATGCTTCCTGGGAGCGTGCGCGACATTTCCAACAACCTGAAGCTATATAAATCCGAGATCCTGAAGAACCTTCAAATCGAGCAGGACCATTTTGCGGCCAACGTGGAGACCGGACTCAAGCCGCTGCTGGCGGGATACGATGTTCAAGAAGTGCCGATTTCATGGATCAACCGCACCATCGATATGGGGAACTCGTCGTTCAAAATCGTCAAAGTGGCGCCAAATTATTTCTATGAATTTCTTCGCATTGTATGGGCTACCTGGAGTGGCCGGCGCCGCTTTATAAAAGCCAATCAAGACGCGCCAAAACAACAGACGTCAGATGAGGCTTCCGCAGCTCTTTCGGTGAAGAAGTGAATGACCATGTTTGTATCTCATGCAACAAATACCGGCAAGTCACAACAAATCGCGGGGCAGTCGTTTTGTCCAATTTGCGAAAGTAGCCACCTGGAAATTTACAGCACTGATGAAGACAAGAAACTGGCCGCAACGGCCCTGGGGTCATCGCGTCAGGATGTCTCCCATGGCAAAATCCTGCGCTGCCGCGCTTGTCGCTTCGGTTTTTGCCAGACGCGTCCGGCTGAGAAGGAACTTTGTTCTTTATATCGAGAGCTCGACAGTAAAGTATACGAGAGGGAATCTCGAGGTAGGTTCAAAACGGCAAAACGCCACTTGAAAATCGTGCAGCATTATGCCTCAGGCGGCAAGCTGCTAGATGTGGGATGCGCCTCGGGCGCTTTCCTTCGCTGTGCGGCAGATGCGGGCTGGGATGTGACCGGGGTCGAGCCAGCACAGGTACTTTACAGCAAAGCAAAAGAAAAACTCGCTGATCGAGGCAAGGTTATTTGCGCTACCCTACAGGAAGCAAGTCTGCCTATTGCCTGCTTCAATGCCGTAACGCTTTGGGATGTGCTGGAGCACGTCCCCGACCCGATCGAATTCATGAAAACCTGTGGCCGCCTGCTTAAGCCGGGTGGATGCCTCTTTGTTAACGTGCCTGATTTGGACAGCTTGCAAGCCAGGCTTTTGAGGGAACGTTGGCCACTATTGCTCGCGGAACATCTCAACTATTTCAACCGCGACAGCCTAAATATCTGCGCTGAGCGCGCCCAACTACAGTGGCTCCATTTTGGACAGCGCGCTGCGTCGTTTTCTGTCGAGTATATACTCTACCGTTTGGCGCAGCATCGGGTCCCAACGGTTGCTTTCATTCGAAAGATTTTCGGTGGCAGCGCTCTGGCCAGGATTAGTGTTCCGGTATTTCTCGGTGAGATTTATGGAGTCTGGAAACGCTAATCCGGTCCAGTCACCCGAGCCAAAAGTTGAGCTACACCGCTTTTTCCAATTTCGATTTCTTTTTTTATCTTTTTATCAGCGTCATGGACCATCCTGGATTCAGGGGAATGGTAAGACTTGCTCCTTTGGGCAGATCGGAAAATACGCGGGCATACACGCCAAAATGCAGATCGGTAAAGGGCGGATATTGCCAATCACGCACAATGCCCACGCTCATCAGGGCCAGAGCGGCAGCCGCTATTAGCCTCGCCCCCCTTGGACGCTCAGCACCGGCCATCCACACTAACGCAGCCACGAAAGCAAGCATAGGCAAAAACCAGTAGCGCGTACACCATGGAGTCATTAGGGCCAGCCATTTTGGCGGTGGGGCGATGGGATTCAACAGCGAGGCTGCGAGTGCGCTACTGGCAAATGCAATAAAGACCTTCAGTTCCCATTGAGCCTTCAACAATGCATAGACAAGAACTGCAATTCCGGCCACCGCAATCAGCACAGCAAGAGGCGTGTACGAACTCTCATACGGAAGATTGTTCCTGCCCACAAGTGTGGCCAGAAATACCCGGGTTGTCAGTATCTTCGCGAATAAATCCGGACTTGCTCCCAAGCCTCCTTCCCCACGAGCCGAATTGCCCGTACGAAGGAGAGTGTACCCTTGTACCAGGGCTCCGGCCGTGAGTGTCACCAACAGAACCAGCGTCCATTTTTCTCGGCGCTTCCATCCCCATACCGCTCCGGCAAGCGGCGCAAGCATGATGGCAAATGGCCCTGTAAGAGCTGCCAGTACAACCAGAGAGAGATCAAAACAGCGCCATAATAGCGATCGGGCAGGTTCAGCCAAAATCACCAGGCACAGCAACAACCCTAAATGCCAATATGAATTAGAAATAGTAGCATTGAGCTCAAAACTGTTAGGCAGGGCCAGATATAAAAAACCCAGCAGTAACCGGGTTTGTAGCGTCGCAAGCGACGTAAAACGAGATGAGAGAAAAAAATTGACCGGCAATACCTGAAAAAAAATGGCGATCAGATTTAACACCAGCGGCGCGAACACCAATGGAACCAGTTGCGCCAAGCCAGCAGCCAGCCTGTGAGCGGTATAGAAAAAACCATGATAGGGTTGGAGCAGCATCTTCCACGAACCCAGGTTGTACGCTTGTGCATACCACCACGGGCCGTCTTCCGCCCAGAATTGCGGATTGAACACGGCATCAGGTCTGCGTGAGATCACCACCAGCACTGCCGACACAAAGACCGCTGTATGCATCCAGGGTACGGAGATGTACACGCTTGAATCTTTTGTAATCTGCATTCTTATTCTAGGAATGATTACGCGGCTGCAACCGGCATGATTGTCTACAACCGGGATGATTGTTTTGTGCAGTTGTAGACTGGCCTGAATTATACCTTGCTTCCTGGCGTCGTGTTCACACTTCGGCTGAAAAAGCATTCTCGCCTCGCGTTCAGCGTTAGACGAGGGCTACATGCTAATTGCTCTTGTAATTATTGTTGCTGCTCATGCGAGCGGTATTCTCTGCGTCCTCTGCGGTCAACCTTCTTGTTTGCTGAGTACTGAGGACCGAGGACTGAGGACTGTTATTGTTGCTGCTGCTCATGCGAGCGATCCACCGGCGCTACCGTCACTGCCCTCGACTGGACGACCGTCGCAGGCGCCAATTCCTCGGGCAGCGGCTTATCCACAGTGGATACATACACTCCCACGCTCAGCTCGCTGGTAGCCTCGCCTCTATAAACTCCTCTGGTGGGCGGCACATCGGCGTAGTCACGCCCAATCGCTACTCGAATATGGCGGTCACTGGCAACGAGGTTGTTGGTCGGGTCGAAGGCCACCCATCCCAGAGGCGGAAGAAAAGCTTCAACCCAGGCATGGGTTGCGCCCTGCGGCGAACGGTCGGGGACCTTGTTATCGTGGCAGAGATAACCGCTGATATAGCGGCAAGGCATGCGGAGCTGCCGTACCAGGGCAATCATGATGTGGGCGAAGTCCTGGCACACTCCGCGGCGGCACTGCAACGCGTCATCAATCGGGGAATCAACTTTGGTGCTGTTAGGAACGTAGTCGAAAGCCTTATAAATCGCCTGGTTCAAATCGAGCAGGGTTTCGAGCGGGGTCGCGCCGCGCTTTAGGTCGAGTTCGCGCGCGAATTGCTGCAGCGCTTCGGTCGAGCACGCGTAACGGCTGGGTAGCAGCATCTCCCAATAATCGCCTTGGTCGACTTGGGTATCAAAATCGCTCCAGTTGCATGCCTCGGCCGATTGCGGGGCCGGAATCGGCTGCACTTCAACGATGGCTCTAGCGGTAATTTTGATCTGTGCCTGGCTGCCGGGAATATCGAAGTGATGAATGGTGTTGCCCAGAAAGTCGCGATAGACCATGATGCTGGCGTGCGGGCTTACATCGAGATAAAAATTAAGACAGCGCTGTGTTCCCTCGCTGCGCGGTTGCATGCGCACCTCCATCACACTTTCGCGCACCGCCGGCTGGTACGCAAAGCCCGTGATGTGGCGGATGGAATAGATCATCTCGGTGCTCATGAGGCTATCGCCGACTCAATGGGATAGTCGAAGTAAATCTGCTGAATGGCGGCGTGCACCTGCCCGCACTGGCTGCGGATATTTTCCAGATATGCGTACGCGCCGTTGGCCATGATCTCGTCAATCTGGCTGAAACTCACGGTCGCTTTCAGCCGGCCGGCAATCCTGGCGGGTTGCGCCGCCTTGCGCTGGGTAAGTTCACTGGTGACCTGTAGCGCAGCCTGCACCATCTCCACAGAAAAGCGAATGGAATGGGGAAAGTCGGGATTCAACAACAAAAATTCCGCCACGCGCAGCGGCCGTACTTCAGCGGTGTAGACCTTGCAATAAGCCTCGAAGGCGGTGCAGCACTTGAGCAATGCCACCCACTCCAGGTATTCGGCGCTTTCCACGGCCTGGTCGGGCGGATGCGGCAGGTAGCTAAAATGCGCGCCAATCAACGAGGCCAGCATGTTGGTGCGCTCGACGAACCTGCCAAGCTGAATGTAGTGCCAGCCTTCTCCGTGACTCATAGTGGAGTCGGTGATCCCTTGAAACAGGTGCACTCCTTCCTGCACCGAGCGGAAAAAAGCCAGCGACAGCAGGTTCCAACTGTCTTCAGCGTGGGTATTGCTGTCAATGACTTTCAGATATAGACGGTTGAGCTGCTCCCACATCTCTGAGCTGCACTGCTCGCGCACATGGCGCAAATTTTCGCGTGCGGTTGCAACACAGGAAACAATGGAAGAAGGCGACGACCGGCTGAAGGTCAGCGTATGCGGCAGGGTGATGGCATCCACCCCTCCGACAAGCGAGATCGGAATCTGCAAGGCCTCCAGCATACGCTGCCAGCGTTCGGTGGCCGACTCCGACGACTGATCGAGCCTGAGCTGCAAATCAACATCGATGAGGCGAGCGGTATGCTCGGCCCGCTCCAGGTAGCGGCTCATCCAGTAAAGACTGTCGGCAACTCGTGAAAGCATAATATGTGCCCTTTGCAGGAACTAAGCCGCCTCTCCTGCCCTCCCTGCTTCTCGAAGTACCCAGGTATCTTTGCTGCCGCCGCCCTGAGATGAATTCACCACCAGGCATCCTCGTCGCAGGGCCACGCGAGTAAGACCGCCCGGCACCAACGTTGCGTTCTCGCCGTAGAGGATATAAGGCCGCAGGTCAATATGGCGGGCCTCCACGTCTCCGTCAATAAAACACGGGGCCTGGCTGAGCGCCAGCGTGGGCTGCGCGATGTAGTTGCGCGGCTCGGCCAGAATTTTTTGCCTGAATTCCTCGCGCTCCTGGAATGTGCTGTGCGGGCCGATCAACATGCCATAGCCGCCCGACTCGCCTACCGCTTTGATCACCAGCTCTTCCATGTGTTCCAGCACATAGTTGCGGTGGGAGTTATCGGTCAGCAGATAGGTTTCAATATTGGGAAGAATGGGGTCCTGTTCCAGGTAGTAGCGGATAATGGCAGGGACATAAGCATAGATAGCTTTGTCGTCAGCGACACCTGTGCCAATAGCATTGGCCAGAGTCACGTTACCGGCGCGATACGCGTTGAACAGGCCGGGAACACCCAAAATGGAATCGGTGCGGAAGCACAGCGGATCCATGAAGTCGTCGTCCACGCGGCGGTAGATAACGTCTACCCGGCGCAATCCGGCCGTGGTCCGCATATAAACCACGTTATCGTGCACCAGCAGGTCGCGGCCTTCCACCAGCTCGATTCCCATCTGCTGCGCCAAAAATGTGTGTTCAAAATACGCCGAGTTGGAAACACCCGGAGTCAGCAAGACGGTCGCCGGTTCGTTGCGGCTGGGAGAGCTTGCCGGCGGCAGTGTCCGCAGCGTAGCCAGAAGCGCCTGGGGATAATGATCGATGGGGCAGACACCGTAGTCGCGGAACAGCGTGGGAAAGACGCGCTTCAAGACCTTGCGGTTGGCCAGCATGTAAGAGACGCCGCTGGGAACGCGCAGATTATCTTCCAACACAACGAAGCTGCCATCTGGCAGGCGCACCAGGTCTGTGCCGCAGACGCTGACGTAGATATCGCGGGGCACGGCCAAACCCCGCATCTCGCGGCGGAAGTGGCGGCACCCATAGATGAGTGCGCGCGGCACCACGCCGTCGGCCAGAATGCGGCCATCGTGGTAGATATCTTTAAGAAAAAGATTCAAGGCCAGGATGCGCTGCTTCAGGCCTTGCTCGATCTTCTGCCACTCATGGCTGGGAATGATACGCGGCAACAAATCATTGGGAAAAATTTTCTCCGTTCCTTCTTTATTGCCGTAAACCGTAAACGTGATGCCCTGATGCAAAAACGAGAGGTCCGCCGCCTGTTGGCTCTTGCGCAGCGCTTCGGCAGGCAGATCGAGCAGCGTGTTATAGAGGGTCTGATAATGCGGACGCGGCACGCCCGAAGTGGTGAACATTTCGTCGTAGGCCTTGCCAAACTGATAGCTGGGAAAAGGCAGATTGAATAAAGAGCGCGCCGCCGAGACCATCGTCTTCATGCTATGACCCGAAGCGTGGCACAACACACTCCGGCCTCCCGGCAGAGGCGCGCAGCCGCAAAAACCATTCCGTGCTTCATCCGCAGCCGCGCCCTCCCCGCCGCCCGTGCAGGGCAGCCATAAGTTATTGGAAATCAAGAAATAAGCTAAAGCGAAGGGCAAGTCCAATTGAAATTATCTATTGGAGGTATGAGTTTTTTGGGTATTAGGTCAGTTTGAAAAAGCAGAGCCGCAGATTGTGAACGGATTTGCTTTTATTTCACCCGTCAAGCGGGCAATCGCGATCACTCCTACAAGCCGACTTCTGGCCCGCAATATTTCCGGTTTGCTCGTAACACGTTCAAAATCAGGGATGCTGGGCCCCGTTCTGAGTGAAATCGCCTGATTACAACAGTTGCGTCTCCGCACAAATTCCGAGGGTATGATGGAGGCGAACAGCGAGGAGCAACATGTCAAAATCGCTACCGGTTAAGAGGCCGGCAGTATTGCCGCAGTACTTTCGCCCATCAAGGCCTTACCGGAGCCCAGCCGCTACACTAGGTGCGCGGTGTTAGCCATAATAGCGAAACTCTTTCCAGAATTGGGGCCAGGGCTGGAGCAGGCCGCGACAGACGAAAATGTCCGGATGGTCTTCGCTTTCTTCGTTTTTCACCCCGAATCGGTTTCCAGTGTGACCGGCTAACTGGCAGGAGGCGAAGAAGCGGTCCAGGTAGGGCCGCGCAAAGCCGATAACGATGAGGGTTTGCGGCGGAGGTTCGCCGTAGCCACGCTCCCAGAAGGAATTGATGCCGCTGATGGCCCGCGGCAGACCGTAGCGTTTGCCGAAAAGATTGATGGCGCCCGCTTCGCCGTAATTTCCGGCCAGGATGCCGAGGTGAGCGCGATCGTCGTGTGTGAGAGAGTCGCGGATTTGCGCAGTGGTTTGCGTGAGCTCTTCCCAGCCGAGTTCTTCGCGCAAATCGCCGTTGGCCACGTTTTCGATGTTCCATAAGCGGGAGTTGATGCGGCTGACTGGCATAAAGAAGAGGACGACTAGGAGGATGTTGGCCGAAAGTGCAGTCCAGGCCAGAACGCGGATGGCCATTGCCGTACTTCGGCGCATAGAAGCCAGCCACTGCTCCCCGTGCACACTGCCAGCGGCGTAAAGCAAGGGATACCCAGGAAGCATGTAATAGCCGCGGCCCTTGGCGATGACGAACAGCGCGAGGGTGATGACGTACATCCAGCCGAGCATACGGAAGCGAGCGCCTTTAGGGGAAATGAGATAGAAGTACAGGCCTGAGAGCCAGAGCGGGACGGCAAAGATCGTGTACCTTAATTGATCGAGGAGAAAATACTTGGTGTGGCCTTGACGCACATCGCGGGTGTGGATGTGCTGGAGGAAGGCAAGCGAAACGAAATGATGCCGGGCCTGCCAGAGAAGATTGGGAAGTAAAACCAGAATGGAGAGTGCCACACCGTACCAGAGCCATTTGGATTTGAGGTAGCGGCGCGAGGACGTGAGGACAACTGCGCCGACAACCGCAAGCGTAAAGAATCCCATCGTGTATTTGGCCTCCATGCCGAGGCCGATGGAGGCACCAATGGCGAGCCACCACCGCGGATCGTCGGTTCTTAGCAGGCGTACGACGAAGTAAGCTGTGAGCACCCAGAAGAAATAGTCGAAGGCCACATACTGCATGAGGGATCCGCCACCAAGGCAAACGGGCAGGGCGGCAGCGGCGGCGACGAGTTGTGCGCCCCGTTTGCCGCCGAGTTCGCGAGCCATCAAGCCGGTGAGCACGACTGCAATAGCTTCCACAACGGCGGCGAAGAAGCGGAAGCCAGTGAGTGAAGTGTCAAAAAGGATGAGCGAGAGGCGGCCGAAGAAGGGAGTGATTGGAGGATAAGCTACGAAGCCCCACGCGAGATGGCGCGCATCTTCGAGGGTGGCGAGTTCGTCGCGATGAAAGCCGTAGCGCTCGCCAGTGAAGAGATGCACGACGATTGTAGCGACCGCGATGTAAGTCAGGATGGCGACGTCACTGGACCAAAACGAATGAGGCGCCCGAGAAGGATCCCTTGCTCCAAGCCCGTTCAAGTGCGCTTCAACAGCATGGGTCACGTCTTCCCGCATGAAGGCCTCCATTTTCAGGTACTGCCGGAAACACCAAGTCCGCGCGGGGTCCTGGTAGGCGCGATTTTACATCACGTTTTTGTCCGGAAACGAATGCCGGTGATTGTTGGCCTAACATCGCCATTACACTCACAACTCCAGAAGCGGCTCGCCGACGTCTCGTCTGCGGTCCCGAAACGCGCTTATCGGACAAGTGCCAATCAGCGAATTCTGGATGTTCCGGTGATGACCAGGCGTTGCAGACACTCGCGTCATTTAGGAGTGAGGCGGCTTAACTGGCGTAATTCTTGCAACGGTTTAGCGGCGACTTAGCAGCCTTTTCTGGTTTTCGCAGAAATAAACGTAAAGAGTTTTGCAATCAGTACTCCTATGCAGAACCACCACGCAGTTCCGCAGACAAGCAGTGTGTAGTCCGTGCGAATCCCAAGCACATTCGACAGTAGCAATGCAAGAATCGATGCGGGAAAGTCAACCTGGAAAATTAGAAACCCTCCCCAGCTGCCCTCGAAGTGCCTGTTCATTATTGTGAGGTAGAAGATTACATGGCTCAGAGCCAGTGCTGAACCCAAGACGTACGCCGACCGCGGCAGATTTTGTTTCACTGGCAGATTCTTTTACTCGTCTTTTTCCGAATCTTTCTTATCGCAGCAGCCGTCCCAGCGGAAAGGCGGTATTCCTTTTTCTTCCGCCTTGCGCGCCGCCTCCAGGGTAAAGGCGCCGTAGTCGCCTACATGTTTCTGGCCGGTATATCCGTTGTAGATCATGAACACGCCCACAACCAATCCAATCAGCCTGGGCCCCCAGAGCGGGAGAAACCAGGAACCAAAACAAAGCGCCGATGCCAAACCTATGCGCAATATATTCAACGTAGAGCGACGGTCTCTCTCATTGAACAATTGTGGATATAAATAGCGGTAATACAAAAGCTCGGCTTCGGTTTTTTGCGGTTCCTCTGAGCTACGAACCTTATCCAAGACGTCATAAGGATACAAAAAATGGTAATAGAGAAGCTCAGCTTTGTTTGGTGGTTTCTCTGAGCGGCGAACTTTATCCAGAACGTCGTAAAACACATAGGCCAGCGCCACCAGGATATGACCGAGCACATAGCAGCCCACAATCAACGCTGCGATCAAAAGCCATGTCGGAGCCGAGGGCAACTGCTGCTGGCTGGCGCTTTTGGGAGAAGCGGCTTCGGCAAGATGGAAATGGATATGCACCAGCGCAAGAAAGACTGCGCCCGGCAGAATGTAACCGAACAGGTCTCGCAGGAAGAGGAAGCTACTGATCACACTGCCAAGAAATTTCCACATTGAAGTTCCCTAATCTCCTTGACTATGGGTACTGATAGAAAATTTCAAAGCTGACATGTAAATGGAGCGGGAGACGGGGATCGAACCCGCGACCAACGGCTTGGGAAGCCGTGACTCTACCACTGAGTTACTCCCGCCCGAATGGCCTAATGAATTCTATCAACATGCCCCGCGCCTGTCATTCGACAGCGTAGCTCTTGCTTCGTGAAATGTGTGACGTTGTTCATGGCCCTAGCCGCATGTACCAGGCTGCGATAAGTGCCAGTATATAGTTGTTCAATCCATAATCCAGTCTATGTAACCCGGCGAGAACCCCACCATAAAAACAAGCACAATGGCCATGCACAGCCCTATGGTGATTCCTAAACCATACCGCCGCCGACGAATGGCAATTACACTGATCACTAAGAGAAGCGGAACGGCGACATAGCACACCAAATAAAGAAGGAGCACAGGTAAACGCCAAAACTCCCCGATCCACGTCATCGGGGCGAGATCTTTTGGGTCCTGAAGCCCAAATGAGTGCGCACCGATACGAACCTGATAAACGCCCGTCGCCCAGTACGGATAAGAACGCCAACCAATTACAGCGCAGGCAAGAGACGCAGCGGCACATGCTGTTGTGGTAAATATCTCATGATAACGTATGAGAAAAAAAATAAATTCGGAGAAAGAAATCAATGCTGCCAACAGCCCGAAGATGATCAGAAGAGTCCGCTTCAGGGACAACGCATCGGCAGCATAAAAGTCAAAGGCTGGAAAACGCATCGCGTATGGGGTTAAGGCAACTAGAAGTAGCAACAAGCCAAGCGAAATCGATGGCAATCGTAAATGGTTGTTCACGTTATGCATACAAGTCACCGTAGTTTCTGTTTCTGATATCAAATACTTGACTGTCGCGAATTATAGGCCATCATTGTCCTGGACGTGTGTTTCTGTACAGCATCCAAGAATGCTGGGGCCTTGCCCTTTTTCGGTCTTTGAAAATTTGTGGTTTGATATGACTCATGAAGGTCATCATGGATGGCCAGCAGGCAGTAATGGGTCAATTTGGAGTAGCGCCGGCGTCCCGCCGGCTGTCGTGTGAGCCTGCCCCCGGCGTGCCGTGGGGCATCTTGCCCACACTTTTCGGACCTGGCATAAAGAAAGGGCCTGCATGTTTTTCAAACTGACCCACTACCCAGCCGGCAGCAGCCGTTGGCGGCGGATCTTAACCCGGAGAACAAGCATAACGCGCAACATTGCCACTACTCTCCACTCCACCGCATGTCTTTGAATATGAAAGGGTTAAGCGGAAATGGACTACTTGATGTAATGGGGGGGTGGGGGCACTACTACAAGGCCGCGATTCACCGTCTTATCAGCGTCATTCACCACCCTGGCGGATTCAGCGAATGCACGGCCGATCCTTGGCGCTCGTACCCATAACAGCGCCTGCACAAAGGCGGTAATTCGATGTAACCTCGTTGCGTGTTCCCTGCCAAACTGCCGCTGCATAATAAAGTCATTGGCCTTTTGTGCGTGCTGCTCTCCGGGCTTGTCGCGCAAGCGCAGCAAGCCAGCAGCCAACAGAAAGGTTCCGCCAATGCCACTTCCCGCCTGCTGCGGCAGGCGCTGCATACTGCCATGGTGGGAAAATTGGGCGCGGCGGTTGTAGTTGACGTTGAATCGGGGAAAATCATTGCCCAGCATGGCATGGAAACTGCCGCGCGGCGGCTGGCCACTCCAGGATCCACGGTCAAGCCATTTGTCCTGATGGCATTGCTCAAATCGCAAAAGTTCAGCAGCGATGAAGCTTTCTTTTGCCGCCGCACCCTGCGCATTGCCGGCAAGCGTATGGATTGCACCCACCCCGAACTGGCCGCGCCTCTTCACGCTCAGGAAGCCCTGGCCTACTCGTGCAACTCATATTTTGCCGCCATGGCAGAGCGCATTAGCGCCGTCGATCTGGTCGCGGCATTGCAACAGGCGGGATTTACATCGCCCACAGGCTGGTCGAAGGATGAAGTCACCGGAGTCGTCCAGGAAACTCCAACCCTGGAGCGGCGGCAGCTCCAGGCATTGGGAGAGGAAGATGTGAAGATCACTCCGCTGGAGTTGCTGGCCGCTTATCGCACCATCGCCCTGCAACACCGGCGGGAGGATAAAACCTGGGAGGTAATCTACCGCGGACTGCAAGATTCCACCACCTATGGCATGGCCCACAGCGCCGCACCCGATGGATACAACGTTGCCGGTAAAACCGGCACGGCAAACTCTTCCTCCTCGGCATTCACCCACGGATGGTTTGCCGGTTATGCCCCCGCGGAAAAACCTGAAATCGCTTTGGTGGTTTATCTAGAGCATGGCCGCGGATCAGACGCTGCCGCAGTGGCTCACATGGTTTTTACCGCATACGGCAAGGCGAAGGGCGGGCATTAATTGATGTCCAGTGGGATTCCGATATCTCGCGTTGCGCTTCCAATCGTTTTTGTTTTGGTCGCGCTGTGTGTAAGCGCTCGCGCACAAGTCGCAGATGCGCAGGCCTCGAATGTACGAGTTCGCATTTATTCGCTCCAATCTCTTAAACAGCTTACGGTTTCACCGCTGGAAAATGCCTCTTGGAAAGCCTGCGCATACTGTCGACCTCACCTGTTAACCACGCAGATCACGGTGCGAGCGGCAGGAAGTGAATTGCGATACGGGAATTCAAAATCGAACAAATTCTATCTGGCTGGAAAATACCACCTGCAAGTTGCCGGAGAGCATGCCGTCGAGAGCCGCTATCCACTGGAGGTCAGGGCGCGGAACAACAGCCTGATTCTCATACTGAGTATGCCAATGGAAGATTATGTTGCCGCAGTCCTGGCCGGCGAAAGCGGCAATTTTCAGTCCGATGAGGCGCTCAAGGCCATGGCGGTCGCGGTACGCACTTATGCCGTCCACTTCCGCGGACGCCATCAGGCTGAGCACTTTGATTTTTGCGATACAACGCACTGCCAGGACCTGCACTTGAGCGCCGTGACTGATCGCCTGCGTTCCGCTGTGGAAGCGACTGAGGGCGAGCTGCTGTGGTTTCAAGGATCACCGGCGGCAACGTATTACCACCAGAATTGCGGTGGAACTACGGCGGCCGTCAACGAGGTCTGGCCACAAACGAAAGCGAACTATTTGGCGACTCACCCCGATCCTTATTGCCTGCGCAGCGAGCACGCGCGCTGGGAGTCACGCATCAGCAAAAACGATCTGCGCTCTGCCCTGCTGAAATCGGGCGTGCGGGTTCCTGCCGATTGGCAATCGTTGCAGGCGGAATCGCACAGCCAGAGCGGACGCGTGCAGCTTCTCGACATTGTTGGGAAAGATGGAAGGCCGGAGATGAAGCTTTCTGCCTCTACACTGCGCTTTGCGGTGGACCGCGCACTGGGATGGAACCAGATCAAGAGCGACTTCTACGAATTAAGGGATAACGGCGCCGAAATTCAATTTTCCGGCCGCGGCTCCGGTCACGGCGTCGGACTCTGCCAGGAGGGCGCCGATGCCATGGGAATGCAGGGCAAGAACTATCGCGAAATCCTTGCCTTCTATTTCCCGGGCGCCGTGTTGGGAGTCTCGGCGCAAGGGCTTGCCTGGCATCTGCTGCATGGTGAGCAACTGGACGTGCTCACAACCAATGAGAACGTTGATGCTGCTGTGCTCACTGCGGCGCAAAGGGCGATTCATATAGCTATGGTCAATAGTGGACTACAGCTAATGTCTCATCCACTGCTTAAGATATATCCCACGCTGAGCATCTACCGCGATTCGACCGGGGAACCCGGCTGGGTGGCGGCAAGCACTCGTGGAAACACCATCCGTTTGCAGCCCACAGAGCTGCTGCAGCAAAAAGGGCTGCTGGAATCGGCACTGCGGCATGAATTTCTTCACATCCTTGTGGAAAGCAATACGCATGCTTCCCTGCCGCTATGGTTCCGGGAAGGATTAGTGCTGTATCTTGCCGAAGAAAGTACGCAGGCTCTGAATTCTGCCGCGCTCTCCGCCGATCAGATGGAAGCCGCGCTGCAAAATCCGCAAAGCTGTGAGCAAATGCAGCAGGCGTACACTTCGGCAAGAACAACAGTGGCGCGCATCATTGCCCAGCGTGGCAAGGCTGAAGTCATGCAGTGGTTAAACCGTGGCATCCCCGCCGGCACTCTCGCTTCTCTTTCCACTGCCCAGACAGCCCAGCATTGATGCGAGCATCAGCCATGCGGTGACCATCAATCCAAAGGCAATGGCAAAACGCACGGCGATACTGAGGTTCTCAAGCGCGAGCGACGAGAGGTTCGGAGCCCAGTTTGCGATCAAATTGGGAACATAGATTCCCAGCAGAGCAAGAATGCAGAGCCATATCCAATAGGAAATTTTCGCTATGGTTTGCATCCAGGCCTTGAACGTTGACCCGAGGGCGGAAAAACCGTGGCCGGAAAATTGAACCGCGAAGGGCAGAAGCAGCCCGGGGATGAGAACGTATTGCAGGAAATTGACCGCCCAGTTGACGGTCCAATCGATTGCATGCAGGCTGATGCTACGGCGCAGAAACGCCGGCATCATGCTGTGCAGCCAGGAATTAAAAGCTTCCGTATCTGGTATCTGGAACGCGGCATAGACGACGCATGCGAAGATCGCAGCCCACACGGCGAAAGCCAGAAGATGCCGCCGGCCGGTTTTGAATCCGGCCGAGAGCGAAATCTCACTCGTGCTGTGCACGCCCGCAAAGTATGCCAGCGTACCCGCATGCAACCACAAAGCGCCAATCGCCAGCAGCAAAGCCGCCAGAGCGGCGGCGATGAGTTGCCACGCGCTTGCATCTGGGATTTTCAACCACAGGATCGCTCCCACTATGATGACCGCATTGATGAAGAAGTGCAGCAGCCAGAGCCGCTTGTTCTTCCACACCGCCTTGAATGCATTGCCGAAGAGCCCGATAACCTGGAATGCCATTACTTCACCTCCACTTGGGTGGTGTCTGTGGTTGAAATGATGGAAGGCTGATACATGGGCTGCACCAGCGCCGGGCTGACGCGGAACTTGCCGGGCTCAACCACCTTCAGCAGATAGAAATAATCATGCCGGCCACTGAAGTATGTCTGGAAGAAGGCCGCGCGGTCATCGTGGAATTCACGCCGCGAGAACCAATACTCCCACCAGCCGGGGCGATCTTTGATTTCGTATAAATCGTCGCGTTCGATGAATTCCATTCCCGCCGGTATGGGGTCTTCGATCAGCAGGTAACGCCAGTCGCTGCCGCCGATATTGAGCTTGACCGCGATCACGTCGCCCGGTTGCACCGTGCCAGTCAGCGGATCGAGCTTGTACACAATGCGGTCGTTCTCGGTCTGCGGAGTCAGGCGGAAGTAATCGCGGGTAATGCTGAGCGCGATGCGATTGTTCTGGATGTCCTCCTTCTCGGTGGAATAGTACTCTCCGCGGGCCGACCAGTAGAGTCTTCCCTGTCCGGTCTTGCGGACATGAATTTTGTTTTCGCCGGGAGCGAGCTGGTCGAAGGTGAGATGGATCGCCGGGGCCGCCGCGGAAGTAGTATCGGCCGCGGTGAACTTACGGGTCAGGACCGGCTTGTCATTGAGAGACACTTCAACAGTAAAATCTGCGTTCAGCTCGTGGCTGGCCTTCAGGTAATCGGTGAGGCCAAAGATTACCATGGCGGTCTGCTTGGTGCTGTACCAGAAGTATCCGTCATCGCGATGCGTGGCCAGCCAGAACGCTGCTTTGGGAAGCAGCGGGCTTTGCGGCTTCACTAAGCTCAGCAACTTGATGGCATAGGCTGTGGTCTCAGGCGAGTCATCAATTTCAAATTCCATCAGGTAGTCGTAGGTGCCCTCCCACCAGGCTTCTACGTCGCTGCTCTTGGCTTGGTTTTCCAGTTCGTCAGCGACGGTTTTGGCGCGGGAATCGCCGGCTATTTGCAGGGTCAATCCCGTAAGCGCCAGGGCCTGGACTGAGCCCTTGGCTCGACGGTCCCAGATGGTATTCAACAAATTTGCGTCTTTGCTGCCGCTTTGTGCCAGGGCATAAGCAACGTAGGCGCGCAGCTCGGTTCGCATGTTGGGATATTTTTTCAGCGAACCTTTCAGCCATTCTTGCCCGCGAGATATGACTCCATCTTTGACGTCATAGCCTGCGGCCTGCGCCTGGCTCAATCCGGAGACCACGTAGGCCGTCATGAACACGGCGCTCTCGTCGTCTTTCCACCAGCCCCAACCGCCATCGTCGTGCTGGAAGTCATAGAGGCGATCCATGCCGGCGCGAATCTTTTGATTCAAATCTGCTTGATTGATAGTAGCTTTCAGGCCAAGGTCTTGAGCGGCTTTGGCCACAACAATATTGGGCAGGAAGCTCGACATGGTTTGCTCGGTACAACCGTACGGATAGCTGGTCAGATAATCGAGCGCGTCAAAGATCGTTCCAGCCACTGACGGCGTCACGCTGAGATCGAGCGAGTGCGAGGAAAGCTCCGTTCCCGCAGGGAAGTTGATGGTGACATCCTGCTGGCCGGAGGCGCTGGCAACAGATCCCGATTTGGAATCGGCCATTTTTACGCCGAAGGGCACCACCGGCAGGTCGAGTTCCATCGCGTCAGACTCTTCGTTGGTCAAAGCTTTTGTCACCAGCGATGCTCCGCGAACGTTCTGTGCTTTGACGCGCCAATCAACTTTGGCCTCGCCTTTGCTCGGGACTGTAATGTCAGTGGTCGCGCCCTGCAGAACATCGAGGCCCGTCACATCGAGGGAAACTTTAACCGTCTTGGTATCTTCCAGATAATTATGGACGATGGCCGACACGGTGACTTCGTCTCCCTGGCGGAAGAAGCGCGGCACGGCCAGGCGCACCATCAGGTTCTTACGTACGATAACGCGCTGCACCGCGCTTCCCACTTTGGTATCGCTGGTGACGCCGCGCACGGTAGCGCGCCAGGTGGTGAGCGAATCGGGAAATGTAACGTTGGTCTGCGCGTGGCCGTTGGCGTCAGTCTTGACGTCTGAAATCCAGAGTGCGGTATCGGGAAATGCTTTGCGGATTTTGGGTTGAACCAGCGTCTCTGCCGGCTTCAACTGCGCCAGAGCGCGATAGGCGCGCCCGAGACCGGCAATCGGCATCTGCTTCTTTCCTGCCTCACCATGGAAGTAGAAGCCTAACGAGGATTCGGTTTGCACCTCGGTCCAGCGGCTGCCATAGAAGGCTGACATGATATCGGTAGTGTCAGGACGAATGGCATAGATGGCCTCATCCACCACACCGATGCTGAACTCGCCGGCAACAGGCTTGCCCTTAGAGTCTTTAACAGTGATAGCGTAGCTTGCGTTTTCGCCGGGCTGGAATTGTGGCTTGCTTGGCTGAATTTCGATGTCGAGCTTCTGTTCGACTGCAGGCACCTTCAAGTTTTTGCTGGCCTGGTAGAGCTGGTCGTCGCGCACAAACACCGCGCCTACATAGATGTTGGGCTGGCAGTCGGCTGTAATCGGAATTTCCACATTCGCGCTTGGGCCGGTGGCGGTCACAATCTGGTGCGACTGAATGCTGTGGCCCTCCGTGGTGATGAGAATGTGCGCGTCAGCAACCCCGGTCATCAGCAGCAGTTTGGCGGTATCGCCGACGCTATAAGATTTTTTGTCGGGAATGATCTTGATTTCGCGCGATTCACCGCCGTACCAGTCGCTCCCCTGGCCCTCGACCCACAGCCATGTTGCGCCGCTTACTTGGCGGTTCTCCGGCGTCGTGGCGGTCACGCGAACATTGAAGTCGCCGGCAGCCGGAATTTTAAAGCTTACGTTGGCCAGCCCGTTGGCGTCGGTCTGGCTGTCTGTAGCCTGGATGGGCCGCTCTTTTTCCCGTGGGTTGCGCCAGTCGTATTTGAAGATCTCGACGTGCACCGGCGTCTGCACCGGCTTGCCGTCATAGTCGCGCGCTTCGACGTTGAAGCGCGCGGTATCGCCCAGGCGATAAAAGTAGCTTTGCGCGCTTATTCCCACTTTAAAGCTGCCATACGGAACCAGAACGTAATTGAAACCGGAAATCTCGCGGTTGCTGGCATCCATGACGCGGGCCTCAACGCGGTAGCGTACGTCGGTTTTCGTTTTTGTAATGCGCGTGGGAACGGTAATCTTCAACTGGCCGTTGGCGTCGAGTTGTCCGGTTTGTTCTGAAACCTGCGAGCCTGCGTCGTAGTCCCCTTCTTCTCCGCCACCTTCTTCTGTATCCTGCTGCGGCATGTCTTCCTGATCCTCGTCGAAGTAGGGCGACCAGTAATCGGAGACATGAACTACATAGCTGACCTTGGCGTTGGCCACCGGCTCTCCGAAGTAATAGCGGGAATCAATGGTCGCGCGGATAGGATCGCCTTGCAACACCAAGGGCTTTTCAGGTGTCACCTTCACCTGGTATTCAGGTTTTTTGTATTCCTCTACATCAAAAGAGCCGTTGGCCCCGCCACCCTCGCTGGATTGCGTAGAAATAGAAATTGAGTAGTAGCCCAATGCGGCGCCAGCCGGGACATCGAAATCTGCATGCACCGTGCCCATGGCCGAGAGCGTCAGATTTTTCTGGAAGACAGTCTTGCTGGTGGGGTCGTTCACGGCGACCTGCACCTGCGTGCCGGCCGGCGTTTTGTATCTGTCACCGCTGCGGTTGCGCAAAATTCCCTTGAGATGAACTGTGTGCCCAGGGCGATACACCGGGCGGTCGGTGTAAACGAATCCGGTCCAGTCGCGGCCGGTATCGCTGCTCAGATTGAGGGAATAGGGAGCGACAATGCCGACGTCGTCGCCGTGCTGGGCCAGGATCCAGGTATTTTCCAGCTTGTAGTCTTGAATCGGACTCTCGGAAAGACCGCTGGCATTGCTGGTGAGATGAACAACTTCCTTCTTGCTTCCCCACAGCAGAACCGAAGCATTTTGAACTGGCGCACCACTGCGGCGGTCGACTGTATAGGCGAGCAACTGGCCGGGCGCGGTCTTGGTGACCAAACCAAGTTTGCTGACAATGAGGACAGTGTAAGCGCGCAAGGCGCCATCGGTGGATTCAACGATATAAACGCCGGACTTCAGGTCTGGAATCGGAACTTCGCTGCTCTCGGAGATGACGCCGGAGACCGCCTCTTGCCGCCAGCGCGCCACCAGTTGTTTGGAATTGAGCAGCGGAACCATGGCAAACTCGGTTGCGGTGCTGATCTTGCTGCGCTGGGCTTCGGCTTGCGCTTCCCGGATCTTGGCGCGCGATTGCGGCGAATACTGGCTGCGCATGAAATCGCGCACGCGGTACCACAGTGAGCCCTTCCAATCGTGAAAGCGTTCGATCCAGGTCTTCTCTTCAATTGGCCCCTCGGAGGTCACGTGGCCAAAGCTGTGGATGTCATCGAGTTTTTCAAAGAACGCCGCCGGATCGTCGATGCGGTACACGCGAAATTCCAGAGCGTTCACCCCGTTGGCGTAGATACGAATCTTGACCTTTTCACCGGGAAGATACGTCCGGTCACTGCTGAGCGAAAAATACGCCTCGCGTTCCTTGGCAAACGCGCCCGAAAAACCAGTCAACAGAAGCCAGATGAGAAGCCACGTCGCAAATATTTTTTGCAATCGCACTAGTTTGCCTCTTTCAAGATGTTCCAGCGATATATGCCCAGAAAATTGCTGTTCCCCGCCAGCGGACGCCAGCGCGGCGCGGGAAAGCTGGTTAACTCAGAAATGCGCAGTACGCGAATCTCGCCCTTCGATTTGCCGATGGAGCCGGTGTGATAGATGACGATGGGCTCGGGCAGCTCCGGCCGCAACTGGCTGCGTCCGGCGAAGATCATGGAATGATAGGGAGAGTTCTGCTGGGACTGGCGGTAAAACAAAATGTCTCCTGGCCGCGCCTGGCCCAGATCTTTGCCGATAAAATGCATGTTCAGGTTCTTGAGGGTCTTGGCATCGGCGAACTGGGTAAAAGTGCCATTGGTAAGATCGTCCGGGTCAAAGCTCCCCGGCTGGACTCGCCACAATCCAGCGCCAAGCGGCGTAAAGGGATATTGATATTTCTCAACCGAGGCAATTGCCGGCACGAACTGCAAGCCCTGTTGCGCCATCCATGTTTGGTCGTGCGCGCGCAAAGCTTCGCGATAAGCAAAGCGGATAAGCCCGGCACAATCGTTGATCTCTGCCGGCAGTTTCTCGCTAGGCTGAGCGGCTTCAACTTCGGCGAGCAAAGTGAACCAGCGCCGGAAGGCATCGCGGTCGGCAGGATCATCCAGACGTAGAAAGTCAGGCGTGCCATCGCCAAAGCGGTCGCTGTAATCTGCTTGTGAAGCAAGACGAATATGCGCGGCTTCGGGCAGCGATGTGGGCAGCAACTGTGCAGGCTGAGTATGGCTTCGGATTGGGGCGGCCACCAGGCCCAACACCAGCAGCGCCAGCAGCAAGAGTGTGAAGGCGGCAACGGCCACGCTGGCACGCATACCGCGCTCGGAAGTTCGCCCTGCTTGTGACATTTGGAGAGTCGCGGAATTATAGCGCAAGGGGGGAATTCTTCAAGAGCTTCCTGAAGGCAGCATTTTCACTGGCTGCAAACGCTATAATCTATCCAGGTTTGAAGGTCGTCTCCCATTTCGCTGTTCTGGGGCTGGTCCTCATTCTGCTTGCCGGTTCTGCGGTGTGCGCCACACCAGAGGCACATGTAGCCAGCACCTTGCTCATTCTTCCCTTTGAAAATCAGTCGCACGCGCCCGGCCTGGAGTGGATCAGCGAGTCATTTCCCGAGGTTCTGGGCCAGCGCATGAGCTCGGGTTCGATGTACATCATCGGGCGCGACGACAGGCTCTATGCCTTCGACCGCCTCGGCATTCCCGCCGCCGTCAAACTCTCGCGCGCCACCATCTTCGAAGTCGCGCAGCAGATGGACGTGGATTACGTGGTGCTCGGCCGCTACAACTACGACGGACAAGTTTTCCAATCGAGCGCCCAGTTGCTGGACATGAAGACGTTGCGGCTCTCGCCCGAAGTAAGCGAATCGGGCGCGCTCACAAACCTGATTGATCTGCAGTCGGGCCTGGCCTGGGACCTGTTGCGGGTTCTGGACCCTGATCTATTGGCGTCGCGCAATCAATTCGTCACCTCTTCGGCGCCCATCCGCCTGGATGCGCTGGAGAATTACGTTCGCGGCATCATGGCCGCATCCGATGCGGAAAAGATCAAACGCCTGCGTGAAGCGGTGCGGCTCAGCCCGTCTTACAATCTTGCTCTTTTGCAACTGGGAAAGGCATATTACGCAGATCATAATTACAAAGAGGCCATTCCTGTCTTCAAGCAGGTCGCCAAAGATAGTCCGCAGGCCCTGGAGGCAAATTTCTATGCGGGCTTGAGCTCTTACTACAATGGAGATTTTCCCACCGCGGAGAACAGCTTCTCATTCGTTGCCTCGGAGATGCCGCTGACCGAAGTCTATAACAACCTGGGTGTAATCTACAGCCGCCGGGGGAAAAGCGCGGTTGAGTTCTTCCGCAAAGCTGTGCAGGCTGATCCTGAAGATTCCGATTATCGTTTCAATCTCGGCGTCGCCTTGCTGCGCGCAGGCGATATCAACGGCGCTGTGGCGCAATTGCGTGAAGCCCTGGCATTACGCTCAGAGGATAAGGAAGCCAAGGGGCTGCTCGATTCGGTTACTTTTTCTCACGCCGCCCCTGCCAGCATGCCGCTGGAGCGAATCAAGAGCAACTATGATGAAGCTTCGTTTCGTGAGCTGGCAATGGAAATTGACAAGGTGAACGAACAGCGGCTGGCCAACTCTGATCCCCAGACGCACGCCGATTATCACGTGCAGCAGGGCCTCAATCTGCTCACGGAAGGCTTTGTGACCGAAGCGGAAAAGGAATTTCAGGAAGCTATCCGCGTCAATTCGCTCAGCGCCGCCGCACACACCGGATTGGCACGGGTCCTGGAAAAATTGAATGACGCCGCCGGAGCGCGCAGCGAGGCCAATGTTGCTCTGAAGCTGCAACCCTCCGCCGAAGCGCATACAATTCTAGGTGAGCTTAGTCTGAAAGAAGGGGACACGCAGGCCGCCCAGGCGGAAGCCGATAAAGCGTTAGCGCTGGACCCGGCCTATGCCGCGGCCCAGGTCCTGCATCAAGAGATCGCAGTCCGGCTGTCGGAGAAGGCGCAGCCTCTGCAAAAACCATGAAGCAATTGATCCAATTCGCGTTCGTCTTGCTGGCGCTCTCTGCCGCCGCCCGCGCCGCAACGGCGCCCAGGCCTGAAGTAGTAAAGATCGTTGTGGATGACACCATTCAACCCATCACCGAAGAGTACATCGGCCGCGCCATTGATTCGGCCCAGAGCAATCACGATGAAGCCGTACTGCTGGAGCTCTACACACCCGGAGGCCTCGAATCCTCGACGCGCGGGATCATTTCGAAAATTCTGGCGTCTCCAGTTCCCGTGATCGTTTACGTAACGCCCACGGGCAGCCGGGCAGCTTCCGCCGGATTTTACATTCTGGAATCTGCCGACGTGGCCGCCATGACACCGGGTACCAACACCGGCGCTGGACATCCGGTGCTCATGGGTACGACGATGGATGAGGTAATGAAGGAGAAGCTCGAAAATGATTCCGCAGCCTTTATGCGATCTTTTGTCTCCAAACGCGGCCGCAATGTTGACGCTGCTGAGAGTGGGGTGCGCCAGTCGAAATCTTTCACTGAGCAAGAGGCTCTCACCCAGCATTTGATTGAATTCATCGCTTCCAACGAAGACGATTTATTCAAACAGCTCGACGGCAAGACCATCAAGCGCTTCGACGGAAACCAGACTACACTGCATCTCTCTTCTCCCGTGGTCAGAACCTACGAGATGACGTTGAAGCAGCGCATCCTGAACTATTTGCTGGACCCCAATATCGCGGCTATTTTACTGACCATAGGTGTATTTGCGATCTATTTGGAGTTCAACACGCCCGGCGCCATTGTTCCCGGAGTGGTTGGCTTTATTGCCATACTGCTGGCGGCGTTTGCGCTCCACATCCTGCCCACTTCGCTTGCCGCTTTGGGATTGATCCTCGGGGCCTTCGTTCTCTTTGGTCTGGAGGCAAAATTCCAAAGCCATGGCGTGCTCACTGCGGGCGGAATCGGTTTAATGATATTAGGATCTTTAATGCTGGTGGATGGCCCCATTCCCGAAATGCGTGTGCGGTTGGCTACGGCCCTGGGAATCAGCGTTCCTTTCGGCATTCTTACCGCCTTTCTGTTGACGCTGGCCGTCAAAGCGCGGCGCAATAAGGTCGTTACTGGCCCGGAGGGATTGATCGGCGAGATTGGCATCGTCCGCGCGCCACTTGCCCTTGAAGGCAAAGTGTCAGTGATGGGTGAGTTATGGAATGCCGTCAGCCGCGTTCCAGCGGATGTGGGTTCGCGCGTGCGCGTCCGGGCCGTGCATGGGTTGCAGCTCGAGGTAGAGCCGGAACAGGCCAGGGACAAAAATCCGTAATAGTCGTAAGCTGCTCGGTGGTATACAATCCGCCAGTCGCACAAATTATTCAATCAAGGAAATGCGGGGGTGTTCAATGGACATGAGTTTTTTTGGAGTCCTGATCACGGGAGTCATTATTGTTGGCGTGATCTACGTGTTCTCTGTAATCAACATACTGCGTGAATATGAGCGCGCAGTAGTTTTCCGCCTCGGCAAGCTGCTGCCGACCCCTAAAGGCCCGGGTATTATTCTCATCTTCCGGCCTTTGGATAAAATGGTTCGGGTTTCGCTTCGCCAGGAGGCCATGGAAGTTCCTCCGCAGGACATCATCACGCGTGACAACGTAACCTTAAAGGTCAACGCCGTCATTACTCTGCGGGTGATCAATCCCAATGACGCCGTGGTACAGGTTTCCAACTACATTTATCAAACTTCCCTGTTTGCCCAGACCACGTTGCGCTCGGTGCTGGGCGAGGTAGAACTCGACGAGCTGTTGGCCCACCGCGACAAGCTCAATGCCCGCATTCAAAGCATCCTTGACGGTCATACCGCTCCCTGGGGCGTAAAGGTAACCAATGTTGAAGTTAAGCAGGTGGACCTGCCCGAAAGCATGCTGCGCGCCATGGCCAAGCAGGCCGAGGCCGAGCGTGAGAAGCGCGCCAAGATCATCCACGCGGAAGGCGAATTTTCTGCCGCGCAGCGCCTGACCGACGCCGCTAAAGTGCTGGCCACCGAGCCTACTACGATGCAACTGCGTTATCTGCAAACCCTGACCGAGATTGGCGTGGAGAAAAACACCACCATCGTGTTCCCACTGCCGATTGACCTGATGACGGTGTTTACCAGAGCGTTACAAAACGCGGCTGAGAAAAAGTAATTTGACCTTATAATCAGAGTTGGACGCATCTAACTATGTATGGAATTTGAACAGCCGGACGACAACGAGCAGCCAGCGGAGTTCACGACCGGAGTAAGTCCGTGGCTGAGGATTTTTTTTGGCGCGGTGGTACTGTGCGCTATTTTTTTCGCTCTGGGATACACCTTCGGACGAAACTCAGCGCCTATCCCAACCACCACGCTCACCAGCGACCCCAAACCTGTAGCTAATGCCTCTGCCGATAAGCCATCGGCAGCGCAATCGCAAAATGCAGCAGTTACCGAGAGCCAGAACGTCCCTTCACAGCCATCGGACCTGACATTTTCCAAATCGCTGGAAAACAAGCCGGACGCCCAGCTAACTCCCGCGGCGCCACAGAACCCAACCCCAACACAACCAGCACAAACCACTTCTACCACCGCACCGGCAGCCACGAAGCCCGCTCCTGAGTTGGCCAACATTAAAGTTGGAGGCACGATCGCGGTGCAGGTTGCAGCGGTTACCAAGGAAGAAGACGCGGATGCTCTGGTCAATGCCCTGCGCGGTAAAAATTATCCTGTCTTTGTGGTCTCCAATGTTCCCGGCGATAAGCTCTTTCACGTGCAGGTAGGCCCGTTCGCGGAGATGAAGGACGCCGAAGCAATACGCGCGCGCCTGGCCAGCGATGGTTACAATCCCATCATCAAAAAATAGCGCATACCTGAATTACTCAACCGTGCTGGCACGCACTTCATAGTGAGTTGCAATGGGCTCGGCTCTGGATAAAAGCACTCTCGCCTCGGGCTCGAAAACTGGAACTGCGTAGTCTGGCCCTGCGAACCGCTTCACCGCTTCCAGCGAGTCGAATAAATTGACCACCACGAATTCCACTTCTCGCTCTCGGTCACAACGAAACACGTAGCCGCCCCTATAGCCCTCAATGTCTCTTAGACCCGGCAGCACTTTGTTTTCTAAGAGGGCTTCGTAGGTATCCGCGTTCCGGATTTCAGTCCAACCTCGCCAGTGACGTGCGATCATAATTCCCTGCGCGAATACGCAAATGAGCTGGCCTCACGCTACGCGTGGCTCCGGAACAATCTTCAAATCCAGCTTGTTCCTGCCACGCAGGATCACGACATGAGCTGCAACTCCCGCGCGTTCTTCATTCAAGAGCTTATGCAAGCTGTCAACACCTAAGACCTCTTCATCCCCAAAGCGGACGATCACATCGCCTTCGCGGATGCCGGCGCGCTCGACCGGACTGTTGGGCTCAATCGTCAACGCCAGTGCGCCGGTTCTATTTTCCAAGCCGTGAAATTTGGCAATGGTCCGGTTCACGGCTGCGGTTTGCGCTTGCAGCCCGACGTAACTTCTGCGAATAAACCGGTCTTTTATGAGCCTGCCGGCAATGAAGCTGGCGGTGTTAACCGAGATGGCAAAGCAGAGTCCCTGCGCCGGCAAAATAGTTGCGGTATTAACCCCGATGACCTCGCCGCGTGAATTTACCAGAGGGCCGCCGGAGTTTCCCGGGTTCAGGGCAGCATCCGTCTGGATTACGTCTTCGATCAACCGGCCTGATTGCGAACGCAGGCTGCGCCCAAGGGCGCTCACCACTCCGGCTGTAACCGTGTACTGAAAGCCGTATGGGTTCCCAATGGCAATGGCCAGTTGTCCAACACGAATGGACTGGGAATCGCCAAGAGTCACGGCAAAGAGCTGCGGAGCATCAATGCGAATCAGGGCCAAATCAGTATCGGGATCTTCACCCACCAGATGGGCAAAGAATGAGTCACCCTCCAGGGTCTTGACCTGAATTTTTGAAGCGTCGTGGACGACGTGGCTGTTGGTGATAATAAAGCCATCTGGAGTAAAGACAAACCCAGAGCCGCTGCCGCCCTGGGCTTTTGCTGCCGGACCACGCTGCTGCTCGACGTCAATTTTCACGACCGACCGGCTGACCCGTTCGGCTACCGATGTGACCGTCCGCGAGTAATCATCGAGCAGATGGCTGTCATCTACGGGGGGAGCGATGGAATGCTCGGGCAATGCGGGAGAGCTGAGGAATTGCAGCGATTTTGGCATGATGATTCGTTAGATGTAGAACGCAAAAAATAGATTCAACCTCGCAATTTTCTTGCCGCTGCCGGCCCTGACACTGTTTTGAGGGTTACTTTCCAGGCTCCTTAAGAATTCATCAAACGTTTGCACAG